>Ga0153915_10004882_pt1 | contig 12413 bp, 11 predicted proteins | sample Opewatmetagenome_2_FD_107003 | JGI IMG/M metagenome (GOLD analysis project Ga0153915, IMG submission 107003) | Freshwater wetland microbial communities from Ohio, USA - Open water 3 Core 3 Depth 3 metaG | ecosystem: Environmental > Aquatic > Freshwater > Wetlands | place: USA: Ohio, Lake Erie... | reverse complement strand
TGGCGGAGCTGGGCGTTCTTCCTGTACGACCCGATGAGCACGATCCTCTGGGTCTTCACCCTCTGCACGCTGGTCGTCTGGGGCCGGGGGACCTTCTGCGGATGGCTCTGTCCCTTCGGCGCGTTGCAGGAGCTGGTGGCGAGCCTGGCGCGGCTGGCGCGCATCCCCAGGCTGCGCCTGCGGCCGGGGACCGACCGCTGGCTCAAGCGGGTCAAGTACGCCGTCCTCGCGTCCATCCTGGCCGCCGCGGTGGTCTCCGCGCGGTGGAGCGACCCTCTCGTCGAGGTGGAGCCCTTCAAGACCGCCATCACGCTGCACTTCGTGCGCTCGTGGCCGTTCGCGGCCTACGCCGTCGCGACGGTGGCAGCCGGCGCGGTGGTCTACAAGTCCTTCTGCCGGTACCTGTGTCCGCTCGGGGCGGGGCTCGCCCTGGCCGGCCGCCTGCGACGATTCGACTGGCTGGCACGCCGCGCCGAATGCGGGACGCCCTGCCAGCTCTGCCGGCACCGCTGCGAGTACCAGGCGATCGAGCCGGACGGCCGGATCGATTACGAGGAATGCTTCCAGTGCATGGACTGCGTGGCCATCTACAACGGCGACGACTTGTGTGCGCCGCGCATCCTCGAGCGCAAGGGGCGGCGGATGCGCGTGACCGCCGCACCACGCCTGCCGGTGCTTTGAATGCGAGCCCGGCGGCCTCATACTTGGGAGGGAACGATGCGGCGAAGGGTCTTCGTCTCGGGCTCCCTGCTCGCCGCGGCGGCGACGGCGGCGTACGTCTGGCGAGCGCGGCTGGGCTGGACCGGCGCGGCCGCCCGGCGGGGCGCCAACGCGGAGCCCATGCCCGATGGGCGCACGCTGGTGCGCGACGCCGCCCTGGCCTTCGGGACCACCGTGTCGATCGCGGCCGTCCACGAGGACCCGGACGCAGCGCTCGCGGCGATCGGCGAGGCGCTCGACCAAGCGCACCGGATCGACTCGCTGATGACGGTATTCCGGCCGGACAGCCAGGTCGGCCGGCTGAACGCCCTCGGCGTGGTGACGGACCCGGACCCTCACCTGGTGCGAGTCCTCGAGTTCTCGCAAAGGCTCGCGGCCCTCTCGGACGGCACCTTCGACGTCACGGTCCAGCCGCTGTGGCTGCTCTTCGTCGAGTGCAAGCGTCAGGGACGAGTTCCGTCGCGCGACGAGGTCGCGGCGGCGCGATCGCTCGTCGACTGGACGGCGCTCGAGGTCTCGGCCCGCCGCATCGCCCTCGGCCGCCCCGGGATGTCGGTCACGTTGAACGGCGTCGCGCAGGGATACGCGGCGGATCTCGCCCTGGGCGTTCTCCGCGAGCGCGGCATCCGGGACGCCCTGGTCGATACCGGCGAGCACGGGGCCGAGGGCGCGCGGCAGCCGGGCCACCCTTGGACCCTCGGCATCCGGCATCCGCGGGACCCCGATGGCGTCATCGCCGCGGTCGCGATGGACGGGCGCTTCCTCGCGACCTCCGGCGACTACGCCACGACGTTCACCGACGACTTCCTCCATCATCACATCTTCGATCCGCACACCGGCTACTCTCCGGTCGAGCTGAGCAGCGTCGCGGTCGCCGCCGCCAGCGGCATGGAGGCCGACGGGCTGACCAAACCCATGATGGTACTCGAGCCGTCGCGAGCCCGGGCGCTGCTGTCGAGGTTCCCCGGGGCGGGCGCCGTGTGGATCGACAAGCAGAGCCGGATCGCGGCGTCGCATGGGATGCGCCTGGTCGCCGGCGGATGACCTGCGGCGTTCGCTTTCGGCGGGGGGCTTCGCGCGAGCACCCGAGCGCGCAGGCGGCGGGCATCGCCGTGGCTGCCGCCGCCGCTCGATGCGTGGTGGCGGGGACCTTCGAGCTCCGGCCCCCGGCCATGCGACCGTCGTCACACCAGCCCGCAGTGCCGGCGCAACACGTCCAGCAGTTCCCTGACCTCCAGCGGCTTCAGAAGAGCTCCGTCGACCTGCAAGTCGGCGACGGCCGCGTCACCGGAGGCCTTCGTCAAGATCACGAACCGCGTCCCGGCGCACGCGGCTTCGCGCCTGAGATCGGCCAGGAGCCGTCGCGGGTCCAGCTTGGGGTGGGTGACGTCGAGGATCACCAGTCTCGGGCTGCATCCTTGCGCGACGGAGCTCAGCGCCTCCTCGGCCGAGCCGACCGCGAAGACGGAGAACGTGTGCTTCCTCAGCACGTCGGTGAGCGCGGCGATGAACGTGGAATCGCAGTGGACGAGGAGCACGTCGACCGTGGAGAAGGGCACGCGCGCGGCGGCCGAAGGAGGCTGGTCGCCAGTGGCGATCCGGCCCAACACCCCCGAGGTCTTTGGCGATTCCGCCACGCATCGGCATGGTGGCTACGAAACCGTGGTCCAGCCAAGTCCCGCTGCCCGGTGACAGCGTCGAGGGGTACGTTCATGCGTCGATGGCCGAGCGACGAGGAGTCGACAGGGGCCCGCGCCGCTGCTAGATCGCGCGGGGTGGTAGCCCGCCCCGCAAACGGACTCCTCCCCGGCGCCGACGGCCGGCCGCGCTGCTTCTGGGGGATCTCCGCGCCCGACTACTCCGCCTACCACGACGCCGAGTGGGGGTTCCCCGTCGGGGACGACCGCCGGCTCTTCGAGAAGATCTGCCTGGAGGGGTTCCAGTCGGGCCTCTCGTGGCTCACCATCCTGCGCAAGCGCGAGGCGTTCCGGCGAGCCTTCGCCGGCTTCGACTTCGAGAAGGTGGCGCGCTTCGGCCCGCGCGACGTGAGCCGGCTCCTCGGCGACGCCGGCATCGTCCGGCACCGCGGCAAGATCGAGTCCACCGTCAACAACGCCCGTCGGGCCGGCGACATCGCCCAGGAGCTCGGATCGCTCGCCGCCTACTTCTGGCGCTTCGAGCCGGACGCGGCGAGCCGGCCCAGGCGCCTCACCTGGAAGGCCCTCTCCAGGCTCTCGGAGACTCCCGCATCGCAGGCCCTCTCCAGGGACCTCAAGAAGCGGGGCTGGACGTTCGTGGGCCCGACGACGGTCTACGCCTTCATGCAGGCCATGGGGCTCGTGAACGACCACCTCGAGGGGTGCCTCGTGCGGGACAGGGTCGAGCGAGCGCGGCGCGGCTTCGCGCGCCCCGTTAAGTAGCCGCGGTCCGCCCGGGTGCCGGGCATCGCCCGAGGAGATCCCCATGTGGAAGCGCATCCTGCTCGCCCTCGCCGTCCTCCTCGCCATCCTGCTCGTCGTCGTCGCCACCCGGCCCTCGACCTACCGCGTCGAGCGCTCGGCGACGGCCGCCGCCCCGGCTGACGTGGTCTACGCGCAGATCGCGGACTTCCACCGCTGGGCCGCCTGGTCGCCGTGGGAGAAGCTCGACCCCGGCATGAAGAAGACCTTCGAGGGCCCTGCCATGGGCCAGGGCGCCGGCTACCACTGGTCGGGCAACGACAAGGTCGGCGAGGGGAGCATGACGGTCACGTCCGCGAGGCCCGGCGAGCAGGTCGTCATCCGCCTCGAGTTCCTGAAGCCGTGGGCGTCCACCAACACCACCACGTTCCAGCTGGCGCCGGAAGGCGGCGGCACGCGCGTCGCCTGGATCATGGAGGGGCACAACGACTTCATGGGCAAGGCGGTCACCCTCTTCATGGACATGGACAAGATGATCGGGGCGGACTTCGAGCGCGGGCTCGCGCAGCTGAAGTCGGTCGCCGAGGCCGAGACCGCGAAGGGCGCGCCGGCGCCCACCGCCCGGGCTCCCGGAGACTAGCGGCCCTCCGCCGCGCCCTCGATCGCCGCCACCGCCGCGGCGAGGCCGGCGATGGCCTCCTGCCGCGCCGCCTCGGCGCGGACGACCCCCGAGACGACCCGGTCGTGCAGGGCGCGGTCCTCCGGCACCGGCACCTCGAGGCCGGCCACGAACTCCGGCGAGATCTCGTCCACCACCGAGCCGAAGACACCGCGCGCGAGCGCCCGCCGCCCCGGGCCGGAGCGCAGGAAGGCCTGGAGCCAGCCCGGGTGCATCCCCCCCGGCCGCGGGACGATCCGGATCACGTGCTCCGAGACGGCGAGGCCGTCCCACGCGCGCGGCACGGAGGAGACGACGCCCGTCGTCCCGCTGCGCGTCACGAGGAGCCACCCCTCGCGGACGCGGAGGTCGTCGAGGCGCGGGTCGCCCTCCGCGAGCCACTTCTGGATCTCCGGCACGAGCCGGCCGACGTCGGCGCCGCCAAGGAAGGGAACGGCACCGGCGCACGGATCGACGTAGGCGCGCTTGAACCGGCCGGGGACGAAGACGCGCGCGACGGCGTCGCCGAGGCGCACCTTGCGCCAGGCCGCGGTGGCGAAGGGGTCGCCGCCCACGGCGCTGCGCCGGTGGTACCTGGCATTGAGCCGCAGGTCCGGGTCGCACGTCACCTCGCGCGCGTCCACCGCAAAGCTCTCCGGGTGGATCGCCGCCGGGTCGCCGCCGTGGCGCCAGGCCTCGAACGCCCGCCCGACGTCCTCCACGTCGGAGAGGACCTCGCCCGCTCGCCGGCCGTCGGGGCCGCGGCGGAACACCGGCCGGCCGCGCCGATCGTGGCCGATCCACCGCGGGACGGACATGAAGATGGCGCCCTCCTCGCCCCGATCGACGGCACCGAGCGGCCGCGGGCGCCGCCGCAGGAGGAGGAGCGCCGTCTTGGTGCCGGTGTGGGGCTGGAAGGTCTCGGCCGGCAGGTCCACCACCGCCTCGAGCCGCGCCTGGCGCAGCAGCCAATCACGCACCGGCCGGGTCTGCGGCCCCGAGAGGATCTGGTAGGGCACGACGATCGCCAGCCTCCCCTCCCCCGGGGCGAGCATGCGGACGTTGCGCTCGAGGAGCAGGACGTCCGGCGAGCGCGGGCCGGTCCGGCCGTTCGCGCCGCGGGCGAGGTCGTAGTACCGCAGGACGTCGGGGTCCTTCACGGTGGTCTTCGCGCCGAACGGCGGGTTCGACGCCGCGCAGCGGTGCCGCCCCTCGCGGAGCGGGCCCCGGCGGAAGGCGAGCGGGTCGAGCGAGTCGCCCCGGAGGACGAGCCCGGCGCCGCGGGCGCCGAGCCGCCCGGCGAGCGAGGCGCTCGCCACGCCCCGGATCTCCGGGTCCACCTCCTGGCCGCGCAGCGCCCGCATCGCGAGCCGGGTCGTCTCCGCCTCGCGCCGCCCCTCCGGCGCCGAGATGGCGACGAGCTCCCGGATCCGATCCAGGCCGGCGAGGAGGAAGCCGCCCGTGCCGCAGCAGACGTCCACGAGGTCGTCGCCACGGCGCGGGTCGAATCCCAGGAGCGCCATCGCCAGCCGAGCGACGCGCCCGTCCGTGAAGAACTGGCCCGAGTGGCGCTTCGCCCAGGAGGTGCGGAAGACCTCGACGGCGTCGCCGAAGACGTCGCGCCCGGAACCGGCGAGCGCGACGCCATCCAGCTCCGCGCAGGAGAAGGCGAGGTCCTTGTCGGTGAGGCGCAGCGCCTCCCCCGGGTAGAGCCGCCAGGCGCGCCGCATGGCCCGGTAACGGGCGCGAACCTCCGCCGCCAGGGCGCGGGACGCCGCGGGCTCGCCGCGCGCGAGCGCCCGGCGCCGCGCCGGCTCGAACCGGAAGGCGGGGCCGCCCCGCTCGCGCTCGGCGAAGGCCGCCGTCCGGAGGAGCTTTCCCACCTCGGCGGCGATGGCCGCGGGCGTGCGGACGGAGGCGTTGGCGTACAGGTGGTCGTAGACGCGGCCGAGGCGCGAGTCGAGGCCGGCCGCGTCCGGGCGGCCGGCGGCGCGGGGCGAGGCCTCGCCGAGGGACGGCTTTCGCGGGCGGCCGGGCACGGTTGCGCGATTCTACCGGACCGGCCGTCTCGCGCCATCGCGATAGGATGCCGGGGCCCGCCGACCACTCGAGAGGCCGCCATGACGCTCAGCACCCGCGAGATGCACGCGCTCCTGATCGGGTACTTCGCAGCCGAGAAGCAGGAGAGCCTGCTCTTCGTCGCCGTGGGCGTCGCCGCTCTCGTCGTCTCCGCCTTCCTCCTGCGGGGCGGCGGGCCCTACCGGGGGATGGTCCTGCCCCTCGCCGCGGTGGCGCTCATCCAGCTCGGTGTGGGCGGCGGGGTCTGGCTGCGGACGGACCGGCAGGTGGCCGACCTCTCCGCCCGGCTGGACCGCGAGCCGGCCGCCTACCGCGTCGCGGAAACCGCGCGCATGGAGAAGGTCATGTCCGGCTTCCGGCTCTACAAGGCGGTCGAGATCGCGCTCCTCGCCGCCGGCATCGGGCTCGCCCTCCTCTTCCCGAGCCGCGACGTCCTCTACTCGGTCGGCATCGGCCTCGTCGCGCAGGCCGCCCTCATGCTGGTTCTCGACCTCTTCGCGGAGCGCCGGGCCCGCGAGTACCTCGACGCGCTCGCCCGCCTCGCCGGCGGCTAGCCGTCAGGCCATCGCCGCCGACCCGATCTCCGGATGGCGGCGCACGAACTCGACGAGGCGGTCCACGTAGGACCCGAACGGCGGCACGGCGATGCCGCTGCCGGCGAGGTCGGTGCGCGCGTTGGCGGTGGCGTAGCGCGTCGGGTGGACGAAGTAGTCCAGGGCCGCGGACGGGATGTGCATGAGCCCGTTGACCCCGGGTACCTTGTCGATGGCGAACTTCGCGAGCCACACCGGCAGCGGGATGCGCAGGAGGCGCCGGCCGGTGGCGCGTCCCACCACGGAGAGGATCGCGTCGATCGTGAGCGGGTTGGGATCGGCGAGCTGGTAGACCTTGCCGAGCGACTGCGGCAGGCCGGCGAGGTAGGCCATGGCCGCGATCACGAAGTCGCGGGGCACGAGGTTCAGGGTGCAGGCGGTGGGGTCGCCGATGACCGGCATCACCGCGAGCCGCGGGTTCCGGAGCAGCCAGCGGATGACGTAGTACGGCCCGTCGTACTTCTGGGTCGCGCCGGTGACGCTGTCGCCCACCACCACGGCCGGCCGGTAGATGGTGGTAGGCAGCCCGCCCTTCATGAAGAGCTGGACCTCGACCTCGGCGAGGTACTTCGTCTCCTCGTAGAAGTTGTTGAAGGCCTGCCCCTTCACGAGGTCGTCCTCGCCGAAGAGGCCGGGGAAACGGCCGCTCACGTAGCAGGTGGAGACGTAGTGGAGGCGGCGGAGCCCGGGACAGTCCTTCGCGAAGGAGAGGAGGTGGCGCGTCCCGAGGACGTTCACCCGAGTCCCGATGTCGCGCCGCACCGAGAGGTCGTAGACCGCGGCGAGGTGCCATACCTCGACGACGTCGGCCCGGAGATCCGCGGCCGCGCCGAGGCCGAGGTCGGGGGCGGTGATGTCGCCCTCGACGAGTCGGATGCGCCCCGCCAGGGAGGGATCGGCGGCCTCGAGCTCGCCCGCCCGGCGGCGCGCCAGCTCTGCGAAGCGCGGCTGGACGAGGCAGGCGGCGACCGCGTCCCTCTCCCGGGAGAGCACGCGCGGGAGCAGCTCGCTGCCGAGGAAGCCCGGAAAGCCGGTGAAGAAGATCGTCGCCATGGCCCACCTCCTGGGTACGACTCTAGCCGACGCCGGGGCGACGCGGGGCGGCCAGTTGGGCTCGGCCCCTCCGCGCGCCTCGGCGTTGACACCCGGCGTGCCGGCGGCATAAGTAGGCGAGACGTAAGGCTCGCGACCCGGACCGACTCCACGATGCAGGCGCCCCCAACATGCGAGAGACCTCCCTCACGGGCGCTAGGACGCGGCCAGCCCTAATCGTCGCGACGCACCCCCGCCACGAGCCCGGCCCCGCGCCGTGCCGCCCGGGCGCTCTCCTCAGCATCCCGACCCCAGTACCCTCCCGCGGCGCGCCCGCGGCCGGCCCGCGCCGCTGACGGCGCGGGCGAGGAGGCATGGCCATGCCCGAGAACGAGAACCCGCACTTCCTCTTCTTCTCGAGCCTGCTCGGCAAGAAGGTCGTCGGCGCCGACGGCCGCGAGCTGGGCCGCCTCGCCGACCTCGTCATCGCCACCGGCGAGCCCTACCCCCCCGTGGAGAGCCTGGTCTTCAAGGCCAGGAAGGAGAGCTTCCAGCTCCCGTGGTCCGCCGTGGAGGAGATGAACGGGACCGTGAGGCTCAAGCCCGACGTCCAGCCGGAGCCGCCGCCCGCAGCGCCCGTCTCGGACCGGATCCGGCTCACCGAGGAGATCCTGGATCGGCAGATCGTGGACGTCGAGGGCGCCAAGCTGGTGCGGGTGAACGACCTCCATTTCCTCGTGTTGAAGGGCGCGCTGCGCGTCGCCCACGTGGACGTGGGCTTCCGGGGCCTGGTGCGGCGCCTGGGCTGGGAGCGCGTCGTGGACGGCGCCATCTCGCTCTTCCGTCCGGGCGCGAGCTACCTGAAGACGGAGAGCTTCCTCTCGTGGAAGCTCGTCCAGCCCATCGACAGCGCGCCGGGGCGCGTGCGCATCGAGGTGGCCCAGCGCGTCCTCGCCACGCTCCACCCGGCCGACCTGGCCGAGATCATGGAGGAGCTGGACCGGCATCAGCGCGAGGTGCTGTTCGGGCGCCTCGACGTCGAGACCGCCGCCGAGGCCCTGGAGCAGACCTCCCCCGAGCTCGTCACCGCGCTGCTCGAGACCGTTCCGCCGGAGAAGGCGGCCGACATCCTCGAGGAGATGGCGCCGGACCAGGCGGCCGACGCCCTCTCCGAGCTCCCGCGCGAGCAGCAGCAGGAGCTCCTCCAGGCGATGGAGAAGCCGGAAGCGGAGGAGGTCGAAGAGCTCCTCGAGTACCCGGCCCGCTCCGCCGGTGGCCTCATGACGCCGGACCTGGTGGAGCTGCGGCCCGAGGCGACGGTGGCCGAGGCGCTGGCGGAGATCCGGCGCCGCGCCGACGAGCTGCCGTTCATCTACGAGGTCTTCGTGGTGGACACGGGCGGCGTGCTCAAGGGGATCTGCACGCTCAAGGACCTGGTCGTCGGCGATCCGGCGACGTCCCTCGGCCGGATCATGCGCGAGGCGCCCGCCACGGTCGCGGCCGACGCCGGCCTGAAGGAGGTGGCCCGAGCCGCGACGAAGTACAACCTCCTCTCGGTGCCGGTCGTGGACGCGGACGGCGCGCTCCGCGGCATGGTCACCGTGGACGACATCCTGGCGGAGGTCGTGGATGCCCGCTGAGGTCGAGGCCGCCGCCGTGAGGCCGCGCCGCTCGATCTGGCGCAACGTCGCGCTGTTCCTGGCGGTGGTGGGTCCCGGGATCATCACCGCCAACGTGGACAACGACGCCGGCGGCATCACCACCTACACGCTGGCGGGCGCCCAGTATGGCAACAAGCTCCTGTGGACGCTCATCCCCATCACCGTCGCACTCATCGTGGTCCAGGAGATGAGCGCGCGCATGGGCGTGATGACCGGCAAGGGCCTCGCCGACCTCATCCGCGAGAACTTCGGCGTCAAAGTCACCTTCTGGATCATGGTGGCCCTGTTGGTGGCGGACGTCGGCAACACGGTCGCCGAGTTCTCCGGCGCGGCCGCGAGCGTCGGCATCTTCGGCGTCCCGACGTGGGTCTCCGTGCCGCTGACGGCGGTGGCGGTCTGGCTGCTGGTGCTGAAGGGGACCTATCGCCAGGTGGAGAAGGTCTTCCTGGTCGCCTGCGCCTTCTACGTCGCCTACCCGATCAGCTCCTTCCTCGCCCATCCCGACTGGGGAGTCGTGCTGCGGGAGACGGTGACGCCCACCTTCGAGTTGAACTCGGGCTACGTCGCCATGCTGATCGGCGTGGTCGGCACCACCATCGCGCCCTGGATGCAGTTCTATCTACAATCCGCGGTCGTCGAGAAGGGCATCAAGCCGGAGCACTACGCCCATTCGCGCCTCGACGTCGTGGTTGGCTGCGTCATCACCGACGTGGTGGCCTTCTTCATCATCGCGGCCTGCGCCGGCACCATCTGGAAAGCGGGCATCAAGGTGGAGACCGCCGACCAGGCCGCGCTGGCCCTGGGCCCGCTCGCAGGCCATCACGCCTCCTGGCTCTTCGCCTTCGGCCTCTTCAACGCCTCCTTCTTCGCCGCCACGATCCTGCCGCTCGCCACGAGCTACTACGTCTGCGAGGCGTTCGGATGGGAGTCGGGCATCGACAAGAAGTGGGGGCAGGCGAAGGAGTTCTACACGCTCTACACCGCCATCGTGGCCCTCGGCGCGGCGGTGGTGCTCATCCCGAAGCTGCCCCTCCTCAAGATCATGCTGGTCTCGCAGGTGGTGAATGGCGTGCTCCTGCCGTTCATCCTCGTCTTCATGCTGCTCCTCGTGAACGACCCGAAGATCATGGGCAAGCATCGCAACGGACCCTGGTTCAACGCCATCGCCTGGACGACGACCGTCGTCATGATCGCGCTCACCGCCTGGCTCGTGGTGGTGGGCGTCCGCGATCTCGTCGCGGGTTGAGGCCTTTCCTGCATGCCCGAGCGCCGCGCCTTCTCCGTCTCCGTGTTCTGCCGCCACGGCGGCGAGGTCCTGCTGGTGCGCCACCGCCGCCTCGGGACGTGGCTCCCGGTGGGCGGCGAGATCGAGGCGGGCGAGACGCCGCTCGAGGCGGCGGCGCGTGAGCTGGGCGAGGAGACGGGGCTCTCGGGCCGCTTCCCGGCGGGGCTCGGGGTGGAGGGCACGCCGCCGGGCCTCATCGGCTACGAGGAGCACCTCGCCGGCTCGAAGGGGCTCCACATGAACTTCGCCTTCGTCGCCGACGTTCCCTCGCGCGCCCTCGCGAGCTGCGACGAGTGGAGCGCGGCTCGCTGGGTGGTGGACGCCACCGGGCTCGACTGCCCCGAGAACGTCCGGCAGCTCGTCCGGCTGGCGCTCGCCGCCCCGCTGGCCTGAGTCCGCCCGGCGCCCCTGCCAACGCCTCAGGGCAGGTACTTGGCGAGGAGCGGCCCGAGCTTCCGCCGGGTCTCGACGGGGATCCGCGCCTTGTCCGACCAGATGGCGAGGGCCAGGGCCGCCTGGCAGGGGCAGGGCTTCTCGGCCACCGCCGCGACGCCGCCGATGGCGCGCTTCACCAGCTCGAGCGCGTTCTGCGTCGCCGCCTTGAGGTTGCCGATGATCTCCTCGAGGAGCTTCACCTGATCCGCGTTGGCCGGGTGGGCGCGCCAGCTGTCGTAGTCGGTGGGGAGGGCGACGAGCGCGTAGCAGATCTCCGCCTCGCGGGCGAGCTTCGCCTCGGGCATGGCGGTCATTCCGATGAGGGAGGCGCCCCAGGCGCGGTGCATCTCGCTCTCGGCGCGCGTCGAGAACTGCGGCCCCTCCATGCAGACGTAGGTGCCTCCCTGGTGCACCCGTGTCGGCAGGCCGGTCGAGGCCTTCACGAGGAGGTTGCGCAACGTCGGGCAGAAGGGCGCGGCGAGCTCGACGTGGACCGCCAGGTCCTCGAAGAAGGTGCCGCGCCGGCGGTAGGTCCGGTCGATGACCTGATCCGGGATGACGAGCGTGCGCGGCGCGATGTCCTCGCGCAGGCTGCCGACGGCGCCGCTCGCCAGGATGTGCGTCACGCCCAGGCTCTTCAGGGCGAAGACGTTGGCCCTGTACGGGACCTGGGACGGGTTGAGCAGGTGCCCCTCGCCGTGGCGGGAGAGCAGCGCCACCCTCACGCCGGCGATCTCGGTCGTGGTGATGGGGCCGGAGGGACGGCCGAAGGGCGTGTCCAGGTCGTGGACCTCGCCGCCTCCGAGGGCGCCGAGCGCCTCCCCCAGGCCGGTGCCACCGATGACGCCGAGAACGAGCTGACCCATGAGCCCAACCTCCACCGCGGAGCGGGAAGTCTAACCCGTCTCTCCCCCTGCGGCCCCCCCCGCGAGCACGGGACGCGAAAAAAAGGAAGCCCGCCAGGCTCCTGGCGGGCTTCTCGCGAAAAGATGCGGCAGCGACCTACTCTCCCACACGGCTTCCCGTGCAGTACCATCGGCTCTGGTGGGCTTAACTTCCGTGTTCGGGATGGGAACGGGTGTGACCCCACCGATATAGCCACCGCAAACCTATGAAAGAGCAGAAGGTCCGAGCCTTCTGGCAACCGTACGAAGGGTAGAAATGCATCGATCAGCGGTCCCGGGCCGGGTCCTGGGCTCGCGCGGAGCCACGGAACCTCGACCTCGACCTCGACCAGGTCGCCTGCGACCTGAGAAGAGGGAGACCAAGCCTCACGCCCGATTAGTACCGGTCAGCTGAGCGCCTCACAGCGCGTACACCTCCGGCCTATCAACCTCGTCGTCTTCGAGGGGGCTTCAGGGGGCTTGCGCCCCGGGAGAAGTCGTCTCGAGGTTGGCTTCCCGCTTAGATGCTTTCAGCGGTTATCCATTCCGCACATAGCTACCCAGCGATGCCTCTGGCGAGACAACTGGTACACCAGCGGTGCGTCCATCCCGGTCCTCTCGTACTAAGGACAGATCCTCTCACTTCTCCTACGCCCACGGCAGATAG
>Ga0153915_10004881_pt1 | contig 12415 bp, 5 predicted proteins | sample Opewatmetagenome_2_FD_107003 | JGI IMG/M metagenome (GOLD analysis project Ga0153915, IMG submission 107003) | Freshwater wetland microbial communities from Ohio, USA - Open water 3 Core 3 Depth 3 metaG | ecosystem: Environmental > Aquatic > Freshwater > Wetlands | place: USA: Ohio, Lake Erie... | reverse complement strand
GTGGTGGTCTTCCCCGAGCCCGTCGGGCCGGTCACCAGCACCATGCCGTAGGGGTTCAGGATGTTCCGCATCAGGTCCTGCTCGGCCTTGGGCTCGAAACCGAACTTGGACAGATCCAGCGTCAGGTTGCCCTTGTCCAGGATCCGCAGCACGATCTTCTCGCCGAAGATCACCGGCAGAGTGGAGACCCGGAAATCGATGACCTTCGCGCCGATCTTGAGCTTGAGCCGGCCGTCCTGCGGCACCCGCCGCTCGGCGATGTTGAGCTGGGAGAGAATCTTGATGCGGCTGGTGAGGGCGGCCTTCATCTTGACCGGGGGCTTCATCACTTCGAGCAGCGAGCCGTCGATCCGGTAACGCACACGGATCTCGTGCTCGAAGGGCTCGATGTGGATGTCCGAGGCGCCGCGCTTCACCGCATCGGTCAGGATGCCGTTGATGAGCTTCACGACGGGCGCGTCGTTGATCTGCGCCTGAGTCGCGGCCTCGTCCTCCTGCTCCTCCAGCACCTCGACGTCGCCCTCGCCCAGCTGCTCCATGTCCTTGAGCAGGCTCTGCAGCTGTTCGTCGGAGGACTCGTAGTACTTCTCGATGATGTTCCGGAGGGTGTACTCGCCGGCAATGACCGGGAACAGGTCGTAGCGGGTGATGAACTTGAGATCGTCCAGCACCCCGGTATTGGTCGGGTCCGCCATCGCAACCGTCAGCGTCCGCCCCTCCCGCTTGAGGGGCAGCACCACGTGCTTCAGGCAGAAATCGGAGGGGACCAGCTTGAGGATCTTGGGGTCGACCTCGAACCGCGCCAGGTCCACCGCGGGCATCCGGTACTGGCGGGCCAGGATCTTGGTGACCTCGAGCTCCTGGACCAGGCCGAGCTTGACCAGAACGTAGCCCAAGCGGTGGCCGGTGGACTTCTGCTCCGCCAGGGCCGCCGTGAGCTGGTCACGGGTGATCAGGCCCTCGCGAATGAGGATGTCGCCCAGCCGAAAGTTGCCGGCAGCTGCGGTCGCCATTGCCTCTAGTGCTGGATTGTGAAGTGTGACAATGGGTTAGGTCCCTTCCATCTAAGCTAGGACGCCGGGGTAGGGTGTCAAGACCGGACAACTGGTCTCGGAGGCCGGAATCCCGGTCCGCACGCTGCGGGGCGAACCGGGATTCCCAAGGCAAGTGGGGTGCCCGTCGCTGGCGACGCGGCCCTCGGCGCCCAGGATCCCGGAACTACTCCGTCGTGATCCGGCTGCGGAGCCGTTCAAGCGTGGCCGGCCCGATTCCTCGAACGCGGACCAGGCTATCCACCGCCGGAAAAGGCCCGTACTTCTCGCGAAAGGCCACGATCCGTCCAGCCAGCGCCGCCCCGATCTGGGGGAGCCGCTCCAGATCGACCGCGGTGGCGGTATTCAGGTTGAGTATCGGCAAGCGGGTCGGGGTCCCGACTGCCGTGTTTCGAGTTGTGGCGGGCTCGACCGGAGCAGGGGGGTGGGGTGGGGGTACAGCAGAGAACCGCACGTTGTCGCGGATCGCGGCAAGAAGCCCGGCCCCTATCCCGGGCACGCGATCCAGGCCCTCCAGGCTGCCGAACGGCCCCCGGGCCTCTCGGTCGGCCACGATGACCTTGGCGAGGCGGAGGCCCAACCGGGGGAGCCGGGAGATCTCGAGGGCTGTGGCGCGGTCCAGATCGATCTGCTCACCGGGGCCGAGGGGGCGGGCCAGCGCCAGGCTCGAGTCGCGGTGGGCGAGTGGTGCGCTACCCGCCGGAACGGGGAGGAGGGCAACCTGACCAGGCGGGGCTCCGGGCTGAGCCACCCAGACGCGGAGCGCCTGCCCACCGACGGCAAGTCCAAGCAGGAGGAGCACGGCACGGCGTTCGGGGGGCATGGCGGAAGACTAGGTGCACGCCGTCGAGTACGACGGCGCCGGAAAACGGGCGCAGGGGCGGGGAAATGCGGGCTTGGGCTGGGCGCGGATGAGGGCGATGGGCGATGGGCTGTGAGCTGTGAGCTGTGAGTCATCCGCCTCAGAGCTCACAGCTCATAGCTCACAGCTCCATCTAGTGCCGCCGAATCAGGGCCACCGCGACGTCCCCCACGTTCTGGACGCTCTGGGCGCTCACTTTGTCGATCGTATCCTCTGGGGTATGCCAGTAGGGGTAGTCGAAATCGACGACGTCAATGGCCCGGATGCCGACCTTCTGCAGCTCCACGTGATCGTCGGTGAGCGTGTGCCTGGGTGAGGCGACGAAACTGCCCGCGTGGCCCGCCTCTCGGGCCACGGTCCACACTAGGTCCACGACCTCGGGCGCCCCGAGCAGCGAGTTGCCTTCCTGGTAAATCTGCTGGTCCTTGTCGGCTACCATGTCGAACAGCACGGCGTAGAGCGGCACCGGACCCGGGGGCCGGTGCTGGCCGTAGTAGCGCGACCCGATCAGCACGTCCGCCGGAGGGGTCGCGCTGAAATCGCCGTAGTCCTCTCCATCCACGAAGAGCAGATCCACGCCCACCTTGGCGGGGCTCCGCTTCAGGACGTCGGCCACGCCCAGCAGCACCGCGACACCCGAGGCCCCGTCGTTGGCGCCAGGGACCGGCTTGGCCCGCTCACCCTTGGCGTTGGGACCATCGGAGATCGGGCGCGTGTCCCAGTGGGCCATCAGGAGAATCCGCTCCGCTGCCCGCGGATTGAACCGGGCGATGACATTCACCAGGGGCAGCGTGTCCCCGCGGGCAGTGACGTGTTTCCACGACTGGACGATGACCGTGTCGGCCCGGGCCCGGGCCATGGAATCGAGCCAGACCGCCATGCGGGCGTGCGCTTCCGTGCCCGGTATGCGATATCCGAAGGCCACCTGCTGTTCCAGGTAGTGGAACGCGGATTGCCCATCGAACTCCCGGGGTGGTGGCGAGGAGTCACAGGCCGCGATCAGGGTCGTTGTGAGGAGGAGCGGGAGGCGCATGCGGAGGACTGTGGGCTATGAGCTGTGGGCGGTGAGCGGAGAGCTGTGAGCTGTGAGCTATGAGCTGGTGATGGGCTACCAACCTAGTCGCTCGGGCTGCCGCCTCATAGCTCATAGCCCATGACCCATAGCCCCGAGCCTACCTGTAATCTCCCGAAAACAGCGAGAGCTGCAGCGAGACGGTAACCACGATCTGGGAGAACTTCCGGTCCAGGTGGCGCGCCTCGCTGAGCGAGTAGCTGAACGAGAGGCCCCCGGTGAGGATCTTGGCCAGGTCGCTGTCGAAGCTCGCTCGCGCCTCGGTGCGTCGGGTATCCGAGACGGTGGTGCAGTCGGTGGTGCCGACACGCTCCAGACAGCTGGTGCCCCGGGAGAGGACGCCACTCAGCTGCGATCGGACGGATCGGCGGATCCGGCTGATGGAAGTCGGCAGGTTGAAAGAGTGGTTGAACCCGGCGGTCAGATCGTTCTGGCTGGTACGGGTGAGGTTGCCGCTGGTCAGGTTCTCCTGTCTCAGCCGGTTATAGGAAAAGGTGAACACCATACCGTTGCGCATGGTGAGCTGGGCGTCGGGGGTGATGTTGGAGGAGAATGTCCGGGCCAGGATCGGCTGGCCGTCCGAACTGGGAGTCGTCGTGGTGCCCTCGGAAGTCGCGAAGGTCGTACCCAGCGCAAAGAGGGCGAGTGGCCCGCCGCGGAGGCTCTGCGTGAGGCGCACGTTGCCCTTGGGCCATTCGTTCTGCTTGGTCTCCGAGGTGAGAAACGAACCCGAGACCAGCTGGAACCGGCTGGTGCGGGTCCGGCCGTAACCCAGGGTGAACGAGACGCCCAGCGGGAGGTCGGCCCCGGCATTGACGTTCGTGGCGCGCACTTCCGCGGCGCCGATGGCGGAGTCACTCCCCTGGTGGAGGAAGGACCCCAGACCTCCAAACGCGAGCTGAAATCCCGCGCCGGGGTCGAACGCCGCCAGGTCGAAGGTGGAGTTCCGCGTGAGCCGGTCGCTGACGTCGAGCGGGCGGAGCCGGCGAGTGGCTCGGCTCACCCCTCCCGAATCGCCGAATGCGCGGCTCAGGAGCCGGCCCACATCCAGCCCGGCGCCCAGCTCGTAGGTGCGCGTATTGTTGAGCGTCTGCGGCAGGATGAACGCGCCCGCGGTATCGCCGTCAGTCCGTATCGGCTCCCGGCTGGTGAGGCTCCGCGAGAGCACGAAGCTGCTCTGGGTGGTGAACCGCGGCCTGAACCACGAGGTGACCCGGGGGGTCAGCGCCATCGAGGTGCTCAGCTGGCGGTCTCGCTCCACTCCCACATCGAGACCCAGGAGGCTCCGGCGTGAAGCTCCGGCGAGGCGGCCGAGGGAGGTGGAGTCGGCGTAGCGCCTGAGGTCACGGGTGCTGGCCAGATCACCGCTGACGTTGAGCATCCCCACCGGCTGCCAGGTAAGTCCGGCCGAGTTGCGCCACAGGCGTTGGAGGGCGGTGACCGGCAGGAGGAGCGAGTCGGCCGCGCGCTGTACCGGTACCTGATAGGACACCAGGTCGGACTGGTCGCGGGTCAGCCCGCTGAAGAGCCGGACACTGGTGGGGGCGAGGTTCAGGAAGTTCCGGCGCAGCCCCTGAGCCGCATCGCTCTTGCGCAGGAAACCGGGCAGGGCGTCGACCACCCCACCCAGGTTGATGCCGAAGCCTCCCTTCCCTGGCTGGAGCAGGTAGGTGGCGGTGAGGGCGCTGGAGGAGCTGGTGGCGCTGGAGAGCTCCGAGGTATTGCGGCCGTTGGTGAAACTGGCGCTCAGACCGAGGGGGTCGACCAGGCCCCGGATCAGCCAGCTCCGGCCACGTGTGCTGCGATGGACGGAGACGTTGTAGCTCAGGGTCCAAGTCACCGGCTTGCGGAGCCCCGTCAGGGCCCCGCCCGCCACGTCGGTGCCGGTGATGAGCTGGGGGTCGACATCGGTTCGGGCGTAGCTCACCTGGACCGGGACGAAGAGCCCGAGCGAGGTGGGGAGGAAGCGATCCAGCCGGACGCCGGTGCCTAGCTGGAAGGTCGAGGTAGTCCGGTAGCTCGGCTGCCCGCCGATCTGCTGGAAGTACCCGTCCTGACGGACGTACCCGGCGGAGAACTCGGCCACGTCCGATGCCACCAGCCGCGCGTCCACCGCCATGGCCGATCCGACGTGTGAGATCGGGTCCACCAGACGGATATCGTCCACCCACACTTCGGCGCTGTCGGTCGGGTCGGTGGCCCCGCGGCGAAGGATCCCGGCAGCGATCTCCTGGACGCTGGCGAGGTTGGGCGGATTGACGGCCACGTCCTCGATGTGGACCAGGTACGGACCATCACACAGCACATAGGCATCCGCGAGCGCCGGATCGCCGCCGCAGGCGACCCGGGCCGCGCTGTCGGGCTTGAGCCCCTGCAGGCGGCGCGACTCGATCGCACCACGGAGGTCCCGCCACTTGGCGAGATCCACGTTCACTTCGGGGAGCCAGGTGGTGGTTCGCGCGTCGGTGGTGTACTGGTAGAAGTTCCGGCTGTCGCTGCCGACCCGAAGGTAGGCCTGGAAGTCCTGGCCCGGCCCCCAGCCCGGCCCGCGGCCGCGGAACCAGGCGCGAAGCTGACGGTAGCCGAGCAGGTTCTGCGGCCCGCTCGGGAACCGGAAGTAGGCCTCGACCCGCTGACTGTCGGCGACGCCGCGCCCAATGATGCGGAGCGACCGCTCGTTCACCTGAGTACCGAACTCGCTCTGGCTCCCGCCCTTGCTGTCCAGGCCGCCCTGCACACCCGGCGGAGACTCGTAGCCCAGTTCCTGGTTCTCGGTGGACACCGTCGACGCCACCACCTCACCGGTTGAGCCCCCGGTCGCGCCGGCGATCCCGGTGATCGGCCGGTCCGACCGGCGCACCCAGGGAGCACCGAGGAAGCGCATCCGGGCGAGCGCGAGGAAGGCGCGAAGGTCGGGGCCATTGTTATCGGGGTTGGCCACGACGGTGATCCGCAGCTGCCTGATGAGGCGGATATTGGGTGAGCCAAGAGGGAAGTCGGGGCTGCGAAGCCGGACTCGGTACAGCTTCCAGCCGCTGCCATCCGTTGCCTGCACGCCGTCCCGCACGAAGTACTTCGGGTCCCTCAGGTTCACGACCCAGCGGAACACGTTCTCCGAGCTCCCACTGGCGTTCAAGGCGTTGTCGTTGTCGAGATCCTCGGTATCGAGCAGCCCGTTGCCATTGGTGCAGCGGGCGCCGAGATCACCCCACGGGAACAGCGTCACAACGTTGCTGAGCTGCTGGCGGCAGAGGGGCACCTGCCGGCGGAGTTCGTCTCCCACCCAGAGGCTGTCGGGCCGGTCGCCCAGGATGCCGATGTCGTCCGACTCGGCGTTGAAGACGCCGGTGGGCTCCCGCTCGGTGTCCAGTCGTCCGAGGCCCACAAACCTCCGCCCGGTGAAGATCGAGTCGGGGGTGGCCGTGAGACTCTCAGGCGCGATCGCGATCGCGTCCTCGTTCACCGTGCCCAGATCGAGCACCAGCTGGACCCCGGCGGAATCCGCGGTCTTCTTGCTGTCGTTGAAGACCCAGAACTCGAAGAACTCGTTCTTGGAGAGGTCCAGCCCGGTGGTGCTGAGCGACGTCACGATGGATCGCCAGCGCGGAGCGTTGAGCCGCTGGGGCATCCGCCAGTGCAGTCCATCGTTGTGCACCTGCCCGCCGGCGGTGTCGGGGTGCAGGGCCAGGTAGAGCACCGTCTCCAGCTGGTCCTGCTGGCCGGCCACCTGGATGCTGTTGTCGATGTCCCGCGCCCGCAGCTGGACTGCGCCGCCGCCCCGGGGATCGGGGATCAGGTTCTGCCAGGTCAGCTGCACCGCGTCCGCCGTGTCGAACGCCGCCCCGACAACGGCATCGACCCCGTCGGCAAACTGCGGCCGGCTGCCGTATTCCCAGAGCGATTCGCGGAGCGAGAGCGAGATGCCCCGATCACCCTCGAACTCCTCCAGATAGGCCTGCCCCGACCGGTTCGGGTCGGGCTTGGTCAGGGCCAACTCGGCGTTGAGATCGAGCCGCGATGGTGCGACCGCCGGGGCGGAGGTGAGCCGGTTCAGCAGCCGGGTGACCGCCACCGGTTTGAAGCGCAGGTCGGTGCTGATGCCGCCGACCATGTGGGCGGCGGCCTCGAAGCCGAGCTGGGGCCGGTTGAAGGCGCTCTGCTCCACCTGGTAGATGCCCATCAGATTGATGCCGCCGGTCTCCCCCAGGTTGTAGCGGGAGGAGAACCCATAGATCTGAGTCGGGGCGACCGCGAATACCCCGCGCTCCTCGAACCTGGCCTGGATGGTGCCCGAGGCGTTACCGAACAGCGCCTGGGGATTCAGGAAGGTCACCTGACCGAGGTCGTAGTTGATGTTGTAGTCGATTCCCTTTTCGAGGCGCCGGCCGTTGAGGAAGAGGTTCTCGCTCCCCTCGCGGATCTGGAATGCGCCGAGGTCGAGCGACGACCGGTCCCCGCTGGAGCTGGCGTTATAGCGGAGGCGGAACACGAACTTGGCCGGCGGACCCTCACTCAAGAGGAGGTTGCCGGGGGTGCGGTAGAGCGAGTCGTTGCGCTCCGTCTGCAGCAACCTGGCGGGGTCGGCGAATGGAGCGAGCGACGGGAAGATGATGTACGACTCCTTGATCGTCAGCTGCGCGTTGGGCTCGCGAACCCGGGGGAAGAGCCGATCCTGCCGGTTGAAGACCGCAGGATCGTTGGAGGTGGCGAGACCCAGCTCCGCAAGGTAGGTGGCGGCCGCGCCCGGGCGGAGCGGCCGCTCCGACTGGTTGAGCCGCAGGTTGACCACCAGCGAGTTGAGATCCAGATCGGCGCCGGCGACCCGGTAGGCATTGCGGATCTCATGCCGGAAGGTCACCCGGTCCGCACCGACTCCGGGGTCCACAATGAGCCGAAGGGTGTCGCGCACCGGCACTCCCCGGTCCTGCGCCGGGAAGGTCCCGACCAGCCCGGCCGCGCTTTGGTAACTCACGGCCAGGCGGTCGTTCTGGTCCAGCCGGGCGGCGAGGACGAACCACAGGCCGCTTGGGTCCACGTAGTAGTCGACGTCCCGGTGGAGCAGCTCCCAGATCCCGGAGCTCTGCTGCTGCAGGTCGGAGCTGAGCGCCACCGCATTGATCCCGCCAAGATTGGGATTGACCGTGGTCCGGCTGAGCGGACGGTAGCGATAGACCCGGACGTCGCCCTGGTCGACCTGGGCCTCCGGAGGGAGGACCGCGCGCCCGGGAAGCTGCAGGATGTCGATCGCGGGATACCCGGGCAGGGTGGCGGGATCCACCACCCAGAAGAACCGTCCGGACTCGAAATCGAGGTCGCGGGCCTCGCGGTCCTGCGGCTGCACGGTTGTGCTGCCGACGCTATAGGTCCGCTCGGCCACCACACTGCCCTTCTGGGTCGCGGCGACGCTCTGGATCTGCAGGGCGCCTACCTCGAAGGTGGCGTGCACCCCGAAGTTGTTGGCCGGAATGCTGGCGGCAATGAATCGCGAGGCCGGGGGCTGAAAGGTCACCGAGCCGACTTCCACCCGCCGGACCACTTCGTCCTCAAGGCCCTCGTAATAGACCTGGAGGTTGTTGCGGGCGGTGAAGTCCCGCTCGGTGTCGTAGTCCACATCAACGTGCAGCCGTCGGCCGATCACGCCCCCCGCGCGCATCGAGAGATAGGTGTCGAACCGCGGGGGCTTGAACCCCCCTCTGCACCCGGAGTTGAGATCGAGCAGCTCGAACGGGGTGCAGCGCAGGTTCTTGAGCCGCTCCGTGCGGAGCTCAGTGCGGGCCTGGCCGTCGATATTGAGGTCGGCGTACTTGCTGGAGAGCCCGAGCACGCCGGGGCGCTGGGCGAGGCTATCTTCCACTCCAGAGGCCTTGCGGCCGTAGATCCGCCGAAGCCGCCAGGCCAGCGAACGCTGGGTGCGGATCGAGTCGAGCAGGGCCGCGACACTCGAGAGCCAGGCTTCGCCTGCCTGGCCGGCGGCAGGCCGCGAGCCTCCGGCCCAGGGGCTCCGGAAGATCTCCGGCTCCCTGAGTTCCAGCCCCGTCGGCGTACCGAACCGGAGCCAGGCGGTGAAGGTGGTGTCTCCCTGGGCCCGGAGCGTCGCGGGAACGGCGAACGCCAGGAGCGCCAGGGCGGACAGAACGCGCGCTAGGCGAATGGCGGGAGAGCGTGCCAGAGGTACGTGAGGCTTGAGGGTGCAGGACACCGCAAATATACTGGCCGGATAGAGGGCCCACAACTCGTTATCGCAGGGAGACTTCGCCGCTCGTGCGCCTGCTGGACCGTTACCTCGTGCGGCAGTTCGTTCCGCCGCTCATCTTCGCTTTCGCCGCGATGACCAGCATCATGCTGCTCAATCAGGTCGCGCGGCGCTTTGGCGCGCTGGTCGGCAAGGGGCTGCCCTGGTCGGTGATCGGAGAGGTCTTTCTGCTGTGCCTGCCGTTCATCATCGCCATGACTCTTCCGATGGCGGTGCTGGTAGCTGTGCTCTACACCTTCAGCCACCTGGCCGCCGACAGCGAGATCACCGCCATGCGGGCCAGCGGGGTGAGCGTGCTCCAGCTGCTCCGGCCGATGCTGCTGGTGGGGCTGCTGCTCACCGCAGCCAACTTCTGGTTTACCGATCAGGTCCTGCCCCGAAGTAACGCCCGGCTCCGCAACCTGCTGATCAACATCTCCCGGAAGAAGCCGACCCTGGAGCTGCGCGAACAGGTGATCAACGAGATTCCGCCGAGCGGCCTCTTTCTCCGGGCCAGCCGCATCGACGCCAACACCGGGCGACTGCGAAGCGTCACCATCTACGACATGGCAGGGACCGACAATCGGCGGATCATCTACGCCGACAGCGGCGTGATGGGCTTCGCCAACCAGGGGGCCGATCTGCAGTTCCGGCTGTTCGACGGCGCGATCCATGCCTTCAAGCAGAGCGATCCCACCCTGCTGCAGGTCACCGATTTCCAGACCAACACGATTCTGGTGAAGGAGGTCTCCAACCGGCTCGATCTCGAGGCCAACGACGGCGTCCGGGGCGACCGTGAGATGGGCACCTGCGAGATGATGGAAACCGTGCGGGGAGCGGAGTACGAGATGGCCCTGGCAGAAGAGCGCCGCCGGCTGTCGCTGGAGCGGGACCTCCGGTCGCTGCTGGCCCTGCCGCCGTCGGGGGGACCCCGACCCGTCTCCAAAGCCCCCCTGCCAGACTACTGCCAGGCCTTCGCTCGGCTGGCCGCATGGGTGGGGACGGCCAAGCCTGATTCGAGCGCACAGCCGCCGGAGTATGGGTCGGAACCCGCGCCCAGCCCCAAGCCACCACCGGTCAAGACGATCGCCCCTGCCCCCCGGGGCGACCAGCCCCTGGCCCAGAGTCTCCCGGCGGTGCCCCAGCCCAAGACCCCCGGGGTACGGCAGGCGCCGCCTGTCACCACCTGGGCCGAGGTTTCGTCGGCCCGCGACGAAATGAAAACCTCGGCCAGCAGGGCCGACCAGTACCTGGTCGAGGTCCACAAGAAGTGGGCGATCAGCGTGGCCTGCCTGGTCTTCGCCCTGGTGGGAATCCCGATGGCGCTGCGGTTCCCGCGCGGGGGGATGGGCCTGGTGATCGGCGGAGGGCTGATGGTCTTCGCCATTTACTACGTCGGATTGATCGCAGGCGAAGGCCTGGGGAACAAGGACATCGTCCACCCCTGGATCGCGATGTGGGCACCCAACATCATCTTCGCCGTTCTGGGGATTTACGGCATGGTCCGGGTAAGCCGCGAGTCCGGCTCCACCCGTGGCGGCGATCTGGCCGAGCTCTGGGAAACGCTCACCAGCCGGTTGCGCCGGCGGAAGGCGGCCTGAGTGCGGATCCTGGACCGCTACATCCTGCGCTCGTGGGCCGTGATCTTCGTGCTGACAGCCATCGGCTTCCCGGTCGTGTCCATCATGATCAACATGACGGACAACCTCGAGCGGTTGCTGGACCGGGGCCTTACACTGCGGGAAATCTTCACCAGCTACATCTACGCCCTGCCGGAGAACGTCTTCCTTGTCATGCCCGCCGCGGTGCTGTTCGCCACCACGTTCACGGTGGGCAACCTCGGTCGCCACTCGGAGCTGACCGCCGCGAAGGCGGGAGGTCAGAGCTTCTTCCGTCTGACCCTGCCTCTGTACCTCGCCGCGACGCTTGCCGCCGGGCTGGCCTACGTGGTGGGCGAACTCGCACCGGAATCCACCAGCCGGCAACTGGAGCTGCAGAAGACCCGGATCGCGCGACCGCGCACCGCGCGGTACAACTTCGTGTTCCGGGCCGACCAGGGCTGGGTGTACACCATCAGGGCCCTCGACGTGCAGAACCGGATCCTGCGACAGCTGGTGTTCGAGCGTCAGGGCAAGGGACCGGACTATCCCGGGCTCGCCATCTCGGCGGACAGCGCGACCTTCGACGACACGCTGCGCAGCTGGCGGCTCTGGTCCGGCACCAGCCGGCGGATGGGTGGCCTCGAGGGACAGCTGGCGATGCATTTCCGCGCCGCCCGGCTCAAGGCGCTGTCGCAGGAACCGGTGGATCTGCTGGCCGAGCCCAAGGCGCCGGAGGAGATGCGCTACGCCGAACTGTCCCGCTACATCGAGGCGCTGCAGCGGTCGGGCAACGACACCAGCAAGATCGAGGTGGACCGGGCGCTCAAGATCGCCCTGCCGGCGGCCTGCCTGGTGATCGCCCTGTTCGGAGCCCCGCTGGCGGTGAGCTCGCCGCGGCAGGGCGCGGCTATCGGCATCGCCATCAGCCTGGGCACCACGGTGGCATATCTGTCGCTTATCCAACTCTCCAAGGCGGTGGGTGTCACCGGCATCGTGAACCCGGTCGCCGCGGCGTGGGCCCCGAATGCGGTATTCCTCGCCGCGGCCCTCTGGCTGCTGTTCAGGGTGCGGACATAAAGGCGGGCCAGGGGGAGCGGACCGAACACCGCCCCTCCCGGTTGCCCGTCCTCCCGCCTTCCCGCCTCTATATTTCCTCCCCATGACACACCCGGCACGGCCTATCATCGTCGGCACCGGCATCGCGGGTCTGTGGACCGCGTGGCGGTTGGCGGCGGAAGGGCAGCCGTCCCTGCTGCTCACCAAGGGATTGCTGGCGGACAGCGCCAGCGCCTGGGCCCAGGGCGGGATCGCGGTCGCGCTTGGGCCGGGCGACAGCCCCAGCCAGCATGCCGCCGACACCCTTGCCGCGGGAGATGGGCTGTCCGATCCCGAGGCGGTGCGGGTGCTGACCAACGAAGGCCCCGACCGGATCCGCGAGCTCCTGGCGATGGGCGCAGTGTTCGACCGCGGTCCCGATGGCTCGCTGCGCTTCGGCCTCGAGGCGGCCCATACTCGGCCCAGAATCATCCACGCCGGCGGCGACCGCACTGGAGCCGCGATCGTCGCGTTTCTCACGGATATCATCCGTCGCCATCC
>Ga0153915_10004880_pt1 | contig 12415 bp, 13 predicted proteins | sample Opewatmetagenome_2_FD_107003 | JGI IMG/M metagenome (GOLD analysis project Ga0153915, IMG submission 107003) | Freshwater wetland microbial communities from Ohio, USA - Open water 3 Core 3 Depth 3 metaG | ecosystem: Environmental > Aquatic > Freshwater > Wetlands | place: USA: Ohio, Lake Erie... | reverse complement strand
TTACGAGAAAACCGAAAAAAACTCCTGACCCCTTTTCACCGGGAAAAATATGGCGATGCTGGATTGGCTCAAATTGCCCGAAATCAAAAACATAAAAGACCTCGACGACCCGGCGACCACTCTTTTGCACGGCAGGATTTTGCGCAGCAAGCCGTTTCTTAGAAATCTTTACGTCGATTTTTACGGGCAGTTCAAGAACGCGGTACAGCAGCCGGAAAGCAAGGTGCTGGTGGAGCTTGGAAGCGGGGGCGGGTTTATCAAAGAGGTAATCCCGAACGTCATAACTTCCGATATTCTCAATGGTGTGGATGTTGACAAGGTTTTGTCGGCGACAGATATGCCTTTTGAGGACGCGGGTGTGGACGCGTTTTTTATGTTCGATGTTCTGCACCATATCGGCGAGCCGAGAAAGTTTTTCGCCGAAGCCGAAAGATGCCTCAGGCCGGGCGGCAGGATTGTTATGATTGAGCCGGCCAATACTCTCTGGGCAGGATTTATTTATAAAAACTTTCATCACGAAGGGTTTGACCCAAAAGGCGGCTGGGAACTTTCAAAGACGGGGCCGCTTTCGCAGGCCAATGGCGCGATACCGTGGATTATTTTTGTCCGCGACAGGGCGATTTTTGAGCGTGAATTCCCCCGGCTCAAGGTTGTGTCGCTGCATAATCACACGCCGGTGCGATACCTGATAAGCGGGGGATTGACTCTGCGACAGTTGCTGCCGGGGTTTGCGTATCCGGTGGTCAGGGCATTAGAATGGTTGCTTGGCCCGGCTAATAACCTGCTGGGTATGTTTATGACGATAATTATAGAGAAAAGCAACGACGGGAAACCAACGGCAAGATGAAGATTATGATGCTCAATTATGAGTTTCCGCCCATCGGCGGCGGGGCGGGCAAGGCCCACCTGGCCATACTCAAACAGTACGCCATAAGAAATGACGTACTGGTTGACGTGGTAACTTCGGGCCAGAAACCAGGGACTTATGTCGAAAAATTGTCTGACAAGATTACCATTTACAAAGTCGGCGTTCACAAAAAAAATCTTCATCACTGGCATAAGATTGAAGTTGTGGAATGGCTTGCAAGGGCACATTGGACATACCATCGGCTGATAGAGGAAAGTAAATATGACCTGGTTCACGCCTTTTTTGGATTGCCTACGGGCTGGCTGTGTTACAGGACGGCGAAGAAACTCCCGTATATTATTTCGCTTCGCGGCTCCGACGTTCCGGGCGGGAATGTCCGGCTGCAGTTTGAATACAAGCTGTTTGGGCCGCTGCTGAAACGAATCTGGAAAAAAGCTTCTGCGCTGGTGGCGTGTAGCGAAGGCCTGAAAACCAGGGCGCTGGGATTCCTGCCGTCAGCGAACATCGATGTTATTCCCAACGGTGTTGACCTGGACAGGTTTTATCCGGCCCCGGCCGGTGAATTGTCGGGAAAACAGAAACTGGTAACCGTCGGGAGATTATCGGCAACCAAGAGGGTTGAGATGCTCATCGAAGCTGTGGAGATATTAAGTAAAAAAGGCACGGATGTCTGCCTGAAAATAGCCGGCGGCGGCGGGATGGCCAAACAGCTAAAAGCGATGGTGGAACAAAAGAAATTAACCGGCATTATCAAGTTTGCCGGTAGAGTTGGGACAGACAAAATGCCGGATATTTACAGGCAGAACAATATATTCGTAAGCGCTACTATGCAGGAAGGAATGAGCAACGCTATGCTCGAAGCTATGGCCTCCGGGCTGCCGATAATAACTACGAAGTGCGAGGGCGTGGAGGAATTGATTTCCGATAACGGTATTGTCGTCGAAAAAGATACCGCTGAGGCCCTTGCCGAAGCCATAAATAATCTGGCTGAAAACAAACAGGCCTACGACACGATGTGTGTGTCGGCAAGGAGACGAGCGGAAACATTCGGCTGGGACAAAGTGGCGGATGGATATATAAAACTTTATCAGCGGGTTCTCGGCCAAAAATAGCCGGCAAAAAAAATGGCAGGAATATTTTGCATAACGATAGATACTGAGCCGGACTGCGACATGCACTGGAGACGCTCGCGGCCGCTGACGTTCGAATCCGTGACCTTTGGTATTCCATCAATCCTGCGGCCAATCTGGGATAAATTCGGCATAAAGCCGGTTTATTTCGTTTCCCCTGAGGTGATTGAAAACGACGAATGCTGCAAGGTGTTGAAAAGCGAAATAGGTCGCGGCGCAGAGATAGGGACGCATCTGCACAGCGAGTACATTGAGCCGATGAAAAAATATACCGATATTGCCGGTACCGCAAGCAATGAGTTTCCCTGTTATGCCTATGACACCGAAATCGAATTTGCCAAAATTAAAAACCTGACCGACCTGATCGTAAGAAATCTCGAAATAAGGCCGGTTTCCTACAGGGCGGCCCGATACGGTGCGGATTTGGATACGATAAATGCGCTGGAAAAGCTTGGCTACAAAGTTGATAGCTCGGTGACGCCTGATACAGACTGGCGAAGTTACGGCGGCCCGGACCATTCGCGGGCGCCAAAACAGCCGTATTTTATTTCTCAAGCGGATTATTATTCGCCGGGTAACGGCATAATTTTGGAGGCGCCCATTACGGTTTCGGGTAAAAGGTTCCCGATGCTGCCTGACAGATGGATGTATTACCGCTGGCTTCGGCCTACGCATATGACGGCCTTCGAGATGAAATCGCTTGTTGCGGAATTCGCGAGAGAATATTCTTCGCCGATGCTTAATATGATGTTCCATTCGATGGAGGTTCTGCCCGGCAAGACACCGTTTGTTAGAACAAAGCTCGGCCAAAAGATGTATTTATCCCGGCTGAATTCGATTTTGCGATATATAACAAGAAAAGGTTTTAAAAACAAAACGCTGACAGAAATTTACGCTGAAGCAGTCAGCAGGAGCAAAAAGTAGTGTGTGGAATAGCCGGCTTTAACTGGAAAGATAACGGGATAGTCGAGGCGATGACCGAGGCGATGCGGCACCGCGGCCCCGATGACCGGGGGACATATCTCGATGATAAGGTCTCGCTGGGACATACCCGCCTGTCGATTCTTGATTTGTCGCCAAAGGGACATCAGCCGATGTATTTTCAGAACCTCGCCATTATTTTCAACGGCGAGATTTACAACTTCCAGGAAATACGAAAAGAGCTTGAATCCTTTGGCTACGGGTTTACTTCGGGAACGGATACTGAGGTTATTCTTGCCGCTTACCACCGCTGGGGCGATAAATGCGTCGAGAAATTCAACGGGATGTGGGCGTTCTGCATTTACGACAGGGACAAACAGACGTTGTTTATCTCACGTGACAGGTTCGGCATCAAGCCGGTTTATTATTATTTCGACGGCCGGCGTTTTATCTTCGCCTCTGAGCTTAAGGCAATCAGAAAACACAGCGTCGCTCTCGAAACAGACCCCGCGGCCGTAAACTTTTTCTTCTACCAGAAATATATCGGCGGCGATTTAACGATTTACAAAAACTGTCGAAAACTCAAACCGGCTCACAGCATCCTCTTTGACCTGAATACAAAAAAGCTGACCATTTCAAAACATTATGACCTCGAAGCCGAAATAGCCAAACGTCAGGATATTGCCATTGATAATCGCCTGGGAATGGTTGAGGAGATTTTAACTGAAGCGGTGCTGAAACGGCTTATCGCGGATGTCCCTGTGGGCAGTTTCCTTTCGGGCGGCGTTGATTCGTCGCTAATTTCCGCCATCATCGCCAAAAACAAAAAGGATTTCGACACCTTCTCAATTGGTTTCAAAGACGAGTCATACAATGAGTTGCAGTTCTCTCAAATTGCCGCAGAACACATTAAAACCGCCCATCATTACGAATATATGGATGTCAACGAAGACGTTATGCAGCAGATAATCGGCGCGATGGATGAACCGTTTGGCGATTCGTCTGTTTTCCCAACGTATCTGCTCTCGAAGATTACACGGCAGAAAGTTACGGTGTCACTGTCGGGCGACGCCGGTGACGAGGTATTCGGCGGCTATGATACCTACATGGCGTATAAACTGGCGAAATTCGTTCCAGCTCCTGTTGCCGGATTGTCCAGATTCCTCGTCAATATGATTCCGCCTTCGGACAAAAAAGTTACTCTCGGCTTCAAGATGAAAAGGTTCCTGCGTGATTTCGATGCGGGCTGCGACAGGCGACATCTTAACTGGATGGCAACCTTCACAGAGGCGAACAGGAAAGACCTGTTAACTAATGGCTTTATCCCGGACGAGCAGCTTATCCCCTGCGATAGCGTTGACAGCTTGCTCTCGGTACAGTTGAACGATATCCATAATTACCTCGCGGAAGACATACTTAAAAAAGTCGATCTCGCCTCAATGCAGGTTTCTCTTGAGGCGAGGGTACCGTTTCTTGATTATCGTCTTGTTCCGCTGGTCCTGTCGTTGCCGGATAAATATAAAATCAGATGCCTGACGACTAAATGGTTTTTGAAAAGAATAGCCGATAAATACCTGCCTCGTCAGATTGTGCACAGGACAAAAAGGGGATTCACGGTGCCGGTGAGCAGCTGGATTCGAAGCAGCGATTTAATAAAAGAGTTTCTTACCGGCCGCAAATATTACGAATGCGGGCCGGTGAATTACGAGCGAACACAGCAATTATTGAATGAGCACGTCAGCAGAAGACGCGATAACGCAAGAGAGCTTTGGCTGATTTTTGTGTTCAACTATTGGCAATCTAAACAAGTGTCATCGGCATAATATGGCAAACTACGACAGATACAAAACAGAGACGGCGGAGTCATACGAGAAGAGATGTCTTATGGATTATCTCGTGCGGATTCCCTCCGACAAAAAGCTGCTCCCGCTGATTTCGCAGATTAAAGGCAAAAGGATACCGGATGTTGGTCCCGGGACGGGTCGCTGTACGCGGTTGCTGCTGAAAGATAACGAAGTCGTCGGCATCGACCGCAATCCGCATCTTTGTCGATTGCCGATAAAGGTTCATCAGGGAGACGCGACGCAATTTGCGCAATTGGTCGAGACGCACAGTTTCGATACGGTTTTTTCGACCTGGATGACGGAATGCCTCCCGGCCCATTAAAAGGACAAAAAATGACTCTCAAGGTTTTGCATGTTATAGACCATTTGGGCTTTGGCGGGGGGCAAATGTCTGTCAGGACTATTGTGGAAAATATAACAAGCAGCAAAATTGAATGTTTGATATGCCAGTTAAGAGCGGCACCAGAAACAATTCCGCTGAATGCCAAAGTTATTACGCTGAATTATAAAAAATACGACCCTCGGACCGTCTTTGCCCTGGCGCGGCTGTGCAGGGAACACAAAATTGATGTCCTGCATGCCCACCTGCAAAAATCTATCATCAGCTGTTTGCTGGTTAGCTGCTTTTACGGGGTGCCGGTTGTGGTTCATGAGCACGGTGCCATTTTCAGCAAAGAGGCATTTTCTTCGATATACAGGTTGCTTTTAAGGATGTTGTATCGCAGGGCATCGGTTATTATTGCTAATTCACAGGCCACCGCGAATGAGCTTATTAAAAGAGCGGCAGTAAAAAAAGATTACATAAAAGTAATATACAACTCTATTGATTTCGGCATTTTCGATTACCGTAAGGTTTCACGGGAAGAAAGCAGGAGAAATTTAGATATTTCCAACGAGGATTTCGTCATCGGGTTTGTAGGCCGTTTGCACCCGGTTAAGGGCGTGGATATTCTTATCAGAGCATTTGCCGGGCTTTTGAAGCAATCGCCTCGGTATTCTTTGGTGCTGGCCGGTGATGGGCCGCAGCGGGAGTATTTGGAGGCATTGACGAGCCAGCTTGGGATCGCAAACCGTGTAAGGTTTCTTGGGATGCTTGAGGACATTCCGCAAATAATGGCAGCATTTGATGTGGGTGTTGTTCCGTCACGGCAGGAATCATTTGGAATAGCGTTGATAGAGCTAATGAGCATGAAAATACCCGTCATTTCCTCAGGAAGAGAGGGGCTTGCTGAATTGGTTGAGGATAAGATAACGGGCCTGGTTGTTCGCGATAATAATATGGATGAAATACGCCTGTGCATTCAGAGGTTAGCTGAAGATGAATGCCTGCGAAATCGGTTGGCCGAGGCGGCATATACTTTCTCTGAAAAGTTTAAGCCGGAAGAACAAGTCAAGAAAATTGAGGAGATATATGAGCGAGTTCACGATTAAAGGAAAAGCAAATGTGGAATTACGCTGTTGTCATTTGATGTAAATACTGATGAATTTCGGGTAGAGTACAGCTGTGGAATCTGCTATGATGAGGAGCAGCGCATATCAATACGGCTTTACGTTGTGAACAGGAGTAATGGTTATGCATATTTTAGTAGTCGGCGGAGCAGGGTTTATCGGGAGCCATCTTATCGATAAGCTGATAGAGCTTGGACATAACGTGGTTTGTGTTGATGACCTTAGCGCCGGGAAGAAGGAGTTCATCGAACAGCATATAAACAAACGCACTTTTGATTTTATTGAGTTGGACGCGACGGATATCAGCGCATTAAATAATGTATTCGGCTCTTATGCCTTTGACTGTGTGTTCCATATGGCGGCAAACTCGGATATTCAGGCGGGCTTAAAAAATACGCAGATTGATTTGCAGCGGACGTTTATGACCACGTACAATATACTTGTTTGTATGTGCAAAAATAACGTCAAAAACATTGTCTTTGCATCAAGCTCTGCAATATACGGTGAATTAAATGATAATCTGCATGAAGACAGCGGCCCGTTGTTCCCGATATCTTTCTATGGAGCCGCCAAACTTGCTTCAGAGGCATATATCTCGGCGGCATCCGCCAACTTCAATATCAAATCCTGGATAATCAGGTTTCCAAACGTTGTCGGAGAAAGAATGACACATGGCGTTATATTTGATTTTATTAATAAATTGCGGAACAACCCCAAAGAGCTGGTAATTCTCGGGAATGGCGAGCAGAAGAAACATTATCTATATGTGAAAGATATTGTTGATGCGATATTATTTGCACGGGAAAATTCGGATGAAACGGTGAATTGTTTCAATGTTGCGGCAGAGAGCACCACTACTGTAACGCGAATCGCCGAGATTGTTGTTGAAGAGATGGGGCTGGGTAATGTTAGTTTTCGTTACACGGGCGGCGACAGAGGTTGGCCGGGCGACGTGCCGCGGTTTAAATATGATATATCGAGGATTTTGAAGCTTGGCTGGCGTCCAAGCTGCATGTCGGATGAAGCAGTTAGAAAAGCCGTTCGTTTGGAACTTAAAAGGTGGCAGGGCTAAATGAAAGCAGTAATTCTCGCTGGCGGCAGAGGCGCAAGATTAAAAAGCGGCGACGACGGAATTCCCAAGCCGATGGTCAGGATTGGCCCCAAGCCCGTCCTTGAACATCAAATTGACCTGTTACGCAGGTATGGGCTCAAGGATATTATTTTGATTGTCGGCTATAAGTCGGAAGTTATAACGGGGTATTTTCAGGACGGGAAAAAATGGGGTGTGAAAATAGAATACTTTGTTGAAGACAAGCCGCTTGGGACCACGGGGGGATTGAAGGAAATCGAGGATAAACTTACCTCGGATTTCGTTTTGCTGTATGGTGATGTAATGGTGGATATCAGCTTGTCCATGCTTCTTGATTTTCATAAATCCAAAAAAGGCATTGCCACTTTGGTGATTCACCCCAACGATCATCCTTATGATAGTGATTTGGTTGAAATAAACAGCGAAAGTCGCATAGTAAAGTTTCACCCCAAACCGCACCCGCCGGATAAATTCTATAAAAATCTTGTAAACGCCGCGGTGTATGTGTGTTCGCCGAGGATGCTTGGATGTATCAAAAAAGGGGTCAAAGAAGACCTCGGCAGGGACATATTCCCATCGATTGCAGAGGGTGAAAAGCTCTACGGTTATGTCACGGCGGAATACGTAAAAGATATGGGGACGATCGACCGTCTTAAAGAGGTCAGTGTCGATTATTCGTCGGGCAGGATAGCCGCCTTGAATATGGAACGGCCGAGACGTTGCGTTTTTCTCGACAGGGACGGCGTTATTAATAAAAAGGTTGACCAGCTTCACAGGTTGGAGGACTTCGAACTTCTTGAGAATACGGCTTCCGGCTTGCGAAAGTTAAATGAATCCGGGTATCTTACGATAGTTGTAACAAACCAGCCGGCCGTTGCCCGCGGTCTTTGCACTGTTGGGCAGATTGAAGAAATTCACAAAAAAATGGATACCCTTCTCGGCCAAAAACACGCCAAACTGGACGGGACATACTATTGCCCGCATCATCCTGACAAGGGCTACCCAGAGGAAAATCCGGAGTACAAAATTGTTTGTGATTGTCGTAAACCAAAGACGGGTATGATATTACAGGCGCAAAAAGAATATAATATAAATTTAAAGGATTCGTTTCTGATAGGGGATTCTTACATAGATATACTTTGCGGCAAGAATGCGGGCCTGAAAACTATTGGTGTGCGGACCGGCGATGGCTGCAAGGATTGCGGCAGCGAGGCAGACTATTATTTTGACGACCTTGACAAGGCAGCTGATTTTATCTGTGCTTATCAGAACTTTTGTATGGCTTGAACGAGGAATTAGAAATGATAATTACTAAAACGCCGTTTAGAATGAGTTTCGTCGGGGGCGGCTCTGATTTAAAGGAATTTTACAAACATTTCCAGGGGGCGGTTCTAAGCACTTCAATTAACAAGTATATGTATATTTCTTCTCATAAGTTTTTTGACGAAGATAAAATAAGGGCCAAATATTCTCAGACGGAAACTGTAAAAAATATTAACAATATGCAGCATCCGATTATCAGGGAGGTTCTCAAGAAGTTTAAGGTAAAAGGCGCTCTTGAGATTAGCTCCAATGCGGATATTCCTGCCGGGGCGGGATTAGGTTCTTCTTCTTCTTTTGCAGTCGGCCTGCTCCATAACCTATATACTGTTTTTGGCAAATTTGTTACTCCCAGACAGCTCGCGGAAGAGGCCTGTGAAATCGAAATCAGGAAACTCAGAGAACCTATCGGAAAACAGGACCAGTATGCCGCAGCGTTCGGAGGGCTGAATGTAATAAAGTTCAATACGTCCGGTACGGTGAGTGTGGAACCAATCCATTTAAGAAAAGATATTTATAAAATGCTGCAGAAGAACTTATTGGCATTTTATATCGGCAGTCCGAGAAACACGAGGGATATTTTATCTGAACAAAAGAGCAACCTGCTTAACCGGGATAAAATAGACGTTCTAAAACGAATGGTTGAGCTTGTGTGGAAATTGCGTGAGGCGCTGTACGAAGGTAATTTGGATGAATTTGGGAAAATATTGCATGAAAACTGGCTGTTAAAGTGTACGCTGGCCTCGAAAATTGCCAATCCCGAAATTCAGGGAATTTATGAACGAGCGTTAAAAAAAGGCGCGATTGGCGGCAAGCTTCTTGGGGCCGGAGGCGGTGGTTTTTTGCTTTTTTACTGTGATTCCAGGCGTCAGAAAAACCTAAGAGACGCAATGAGCGGGTATAGAGAGATGAAATTCGAGTTTGAAAATGAGGGTTCCAAATTAATATATGTCGGGGATGAATAATATGGATAGAGACAAACGGATTGACAAATATTTTGAGTCGGTCTGCAGGATTCTTGATGGCCTGTCGAGAGAGAATATATCCGCTCTGACGGACGTCCTTTTAAGCGCACGTGACAACGAAGGAACAATATTTGTATTCGGGAACGGCGGCAGCGGCGCCAACGCCTCGCATATATGCGGAGATTTTATCAAGGGCATTTCTTACGGCCTCGAAAAAAGGTTCAGGATAATTTGCCTGAACGACAATATCCCGGCCCTTATGGCCATTGCCAACGATGCATCGTATGAGGACATATTTGTCGAGCAGCTTAAAAACTTTTTAAAAAAGGACGACGTTGTCATAGGGATAAGCGGCAGCGGCAATTCGAGGAATATTGTCAAAGCCCTTGAATATGCCAATAAGGTTGGGGCCAAAACGGCGGCATTGTGTGGCTACTCAGGCGGAATAATTAAGAACATAGCAGAGATATCAATACACGCCGAAATCGATAATATGGAAGTCGCCGAGGATATCCACCTCGTTGTCGCTCATTGTATTAAGAATATAATTATTGAAGAGTTAAAAAACGAGGCCCGCTGTTAAAACTGAGAACGTCATGGAAAAACAACCACTGGTTTCGATAATTCTTCCCGCTTACAATAGTGAGAAGTATATACAAAGAGCGGTCGAAAGCGCCTTAAAACAAAGCTATAAAAACATAGAAGTAATTGTAATCGACGACAGCCCGAATGATAAAACTATGGATATTATATCTGAAATAAGGAAGCGGGACGACAGAGCAGTATATGTAAAAAATGAAAACAGGCTGGGATTCGTCAAAAGTTTAAATAAAGGGATAAGAACGGCAAAAGGAGAATATATTGCTCGATTGGATTCCGACGATTACTGGTGCGCCCCGAATAAATTGGAAAAACAAGTCAGATTCCTTGAAGACCACCGGGATTATGTGCTCTGTGGTGGAGGGTGTATAAGTATAGACGATACGGGGAGAGAACTTTATAAATGGTTATATCTTGAAAAGGATGTTAGAAAGACAATCTTTTTTGAAAACCAGCTTATTCATAGTGCCGTTGTTTTTAGAAAAGGCGCCTATGAATCAGCAGGGGGTTATGATGAACAACTCGACTATTGTGAGGACTGGGATTTATGGCTGAAAATGGGCAGAATCGGCAAGCTGTACAACTTCCAGGATTATTTTGTGTGCTATTTACAAGGTAATCAAAACAGGTCTGATCGGAGAAAAGAGTGTAAAGTGGCAATTTGCTTAAGAAAAAAATACCGCAATGATTATCCGGGGGCTCGCAGAGCGATCTTTCTTGGATGGATTTTCTATATTTTCAGCTTCTTACCTCCCTCTTTTCGCCGATTACTCCTTCCATTAACTTCAAAGTTAAGAGGGATGATTCTCAATTATACTACCCCCCGTTAATGACCAGGATTATGTTAATATTTCTCGACGGAGGCAACAGTTATGAACAGACGGAAACTGTCCTCACCGTGCGACAGGCGTTCCAAAGTTATAAAAAATACAACCCTCAAAAAATGGAAAAACTCATATTGTGGCTTTTCCTGATATTTCCATGGCTATATAGGAAGCTAAGATACGAAATCTTTAAGTTATGATAAACGCCCTCGCGGAAAATCGTTTTTATTCTCCCAAGGTCAACATGGGCGACAGTGGAGAGCAACGTGACTAAAGTATCTATATTAATACCGACCTTCAACAGGGCCAATTATCTCAAGATGGCGGTCGATTCAGCCATCGCCCAGACCTGCCCCGACACGGAAATTCTGGTACTGGATGATTGTTCCACAGATGAAACCGTAAATCTCTCTCATGCTTACAGTAATGCGGCAAACGTTAAGTTCATTCGAAATGAAAACAATATAGGATTCATAAACAACTGGAATAAAGCCGTAGCGTTGTCTTCCGGAGAATATGTCAAAATAATTGGAGATGATGACATACTCTCCGCCGACTGTGTTGCCGAACAGACGCGCATTCTGGATGAGCATCCCGATGTCGGCGTTGTTTGCTGCGATTATTATGTTATCGATGAAAGTGGTAGGGTAAAAAACAACAATCAGTATAAGTTGTTTAGCCGGAACACAAAAGAAAATGGCCGGGAATTTATCAAAAACTACCTCCTTGGGAAAAGAATTGTTGGATGGCCGACCGCGATACTGTTCAGACGCGGGGATATTGACAAAGCAGGAGAATTTGACCCGAAAGCCGGCTGTGCAGCGGATATTGATATGTGGTGCAGAATCTTAAGGGACAAAGATTTTTACTACCTCGATAAAATGCTTGCTTATGACAGGCAGTTTCCAGGTAACTTGTCTAAAAAATTGGATGCAGATGATTTCGGGTACAAGGATATTCTGTTTTTGTATTCCAGGGCCGTCTCTTGCATTGAGCTATTGGATGAATCCGCGAAACGCAGGGTATGGTCAACTCTTATAACGAGGATATTGCCCTTTTACTCGAAAGCGCAGGCCCGGAACAAGACAGCCATAAGGCGGGACATAAATGAGATTGCCGCGGAACATAATGTCCCTATGGTCTGGATAAGATGTATGATTCACAATTATTATGGAATGCTTAAGAAGATATGGCAGGGGCTGTGAAACAGCCAGCGCCCAAACCTGTGGATGCGGGTGCTTCAAAAGGAAAGAACGATAAATGATTATTACTCGGCTTTTTGGCGGTTTAGGCAACCAGATGTTTCAGTATGCTGCCGGCAGGCGCCTGGCGCACGCCCTGGCGGTCGATTTGAAACTTGATGTAACGTGGCTTGAGAAGTTCGAGAGCCGTCCCTATGCTCTC
>Ga0153915_10004879_pt1 | contig 12419 bp, 9 predicted proteins | sample Opewatmetagenome_2_FD_107003 | JGI IMG/M metagenome (GOLD analysis project Ga0153915, IMG submission 107003) | Freshwater wetland microbial communities from Ohio, USA - Open water 3 Core 3 Depth 3 metaG | ecosystem: Environmental > Aquatic > Freshwater > Wetlands | place: USA: Ohio, Lake Erie... | reverse complement strand
TATGCCGAGTGTTGGAAAACACTCCACTGATGGAATCTCAACAGGCAAAATTTGACAGGGAGGTCTTCCACTTTTCAAACTTGTGGAGTATCTTTTGAGAGCACCGGCCTCCGGTCGAGCTTGGCTATGTTGGCTTAGAGGCTCTTCGGAGGAGAAAGGAAACAGCCTCGTCTCCTATCGCGATTCATTCGACTACGGCTTGCATCGCGTAAACGACGAATTGGACTTTACGAAGCTGACAAGCTTCGGGCTGTTGATGTCGGTAATGATGAAGTTGAAACGACGAGCGAGAAGAGTTTTTAGAGCCACGATGCCATTCCTGGCCTCTACAGCAAAGAACCTCCTCGTCGCCTTCGAAGGGGAGCCGCATCGTCGAGCGTATGGCCCTGGAATCCTCGCCGATAAGGACGTTCTTTACTTTCTCTCCTTCTGAAGCTCGGCAAGCTTCTTTTCCAGCAAGGCCTTTTCCAATGCCATCCCTGCCTGGTTCATGAATATCTCAAGTGCATCGATGCCTTTAATAGGCTTCTGGTCTGGCAGGTTGTCTCCGTACACGATCAGCGCTACCTTTCCATCTACGATCAGCGGAATTGCCAGCGCCATATCAGGCATGACCCCGCCGAGCTTGTTGACGAGATAGTTGTTGCTCTCATTGGATTCGAGGGGGCCGAGATAACTGCGGCGGTTTTCGATCACCGTTAAGAAAAGGGATGGCTGCTTCAGCGGGATTTTTATATTGCGGATGACCTGGTCCGCAGAGATATTTTTGAGCTCTATCCCGAACTGGCCTAGACCGCGCACCTCGTCCTTCTTCACCATGAACAGGATAGCTCGATTGACGACCTCGCTCGCGTACCGCAAGATGAGAAGCGTCACCTCTGACGTTGCCGTCGGGAACCGGAGCTCGTCGAACATGGACTTGAGCGCTATGATTTCACGCCGAGGTATTTCAGTTTCTATGCGGGTGCGGAACTCTTCTTTGGCTGGTGCGTAGCTGACATGAGGGGGGACAGGGGTTTTTGGCGCAGGGGCAGCGGTCTTGCGCATGCCCTTCCTCTTCTCATCGAGGATCCGGGTTCCCTCCATGAGGAGATATTCGGCACTGATGCCGGACTTGAGCAGGAACTCCTGAGTGTCTATCTCGATCTTATCCTTGGGAGCTATCTCGCCGAGCTCGAAATTGAAAAAACCCTCTTCCCACGCGAGCAGATCATAGATGATCTCCTCTATCTGTTTGCGCACGACGGTCTCGAGCGTTTGCGCAGGCACGGCGCCCATCTCTACAAAGATCATACCAAGGGGTTTCTCGGACTCCCCCTTTTGCAGCGCCAACGCCCGGGACAGCGCATTCTCGGTCACCATGCCCTGCGAGACGAGGATATTGCCGAGGGAATCGCGGATACTATCGCTCGCGGCCTGAATTACCTGCCCGTCCTTGAACACGATCATCCCCGTCCCCTTGCGGCTTCGCACGATGAGGGTGCCTGTCTTTTTACTCAGACTGATGATCTGGAAGATATCGGGCAACGCAAGGTCTTCCAGCCTGCCGACAAGGCTCATGCATTCTCCCTATTTAGCATTTTCGACAAATCATAGCAGTTTGAATAATAAAAGCAAGGTTAATCATTAGTTAGATATACTGGAGCATGCGCTCAAGAGAACCGGAATGCAGACATAATGGCTATGTACTCCGGTAATTCGTAAACTGGAGCTCCAGGCCGAACTCTTTCCCTTTCAAGAGCTGGATTATGGTCTGGAGGTCGTCCCGGTTCTTACCGGCTACTCTGACCTGGTCGGCCTGAATCGACGCCTGGACTTTGATCTTGGAATCCTTGATGGCCTTCACGATCTCTTTGGCCTTGTCTGTCGGTATCCCCTGCTGGAGCGTCGCACGCTGCCGCACTGTGCCTCCCTGGGCAGGCTCCGCCTTGCCGAAAGATAGGTTTTTGATCGGCACCCCTCGTTTCACGAGCTTGGTCTGGAGAATATCGACCACGCTCTTGAGCTTGTACTCGTCATCGGAAACGATCACAAGGGCGTCCTTCTCTTGCGTGATATTGGATTTGCTTCCTTTGAAATCGAACCGCTGGCTGATCTCTTTCAGGGCTTGGCTCACCGCGTTCGTCACCTCGGCCATATCAATCTTCGAAACAACGTCAAATGAGTTTTCTGCTGCCATGCATTCCTCCTTACGCAAAAATGAGCTCGTTGTCTGATTCGCAATGCCCAAGGGCAGACCTTGAACAGCAGTTCCCGGAATATGGTATCTGGCATCTTACTGTTCTATGATCTCCGTGCCTTTGGGAGCCTTGAAGGTGAACAGCTTGCCGTCGAAACCTGTGTCTTCCCTTATGTCCGTAAATTCTATCCCCGTGATATTGCCCGATTTGTCAAATATGCTTAGCCCGATGATGCGCCCAGCGTCATCTATCTTTATCCTGAGCTTTTTCATGGCCGCACCCGCCTTCTTCGGCTTTAATTCAATAAGGCGAAGGGTTTTCGTATCAGGCTGAAATACCTCGAAGTCATCCCGAATATGTGCTGCGCCGAGGAGGAATGCAACGGGAATGTTCATCTGTTCAAAATCCGTGAAAGCTTTTTTGATCACCTGCTCGCTCTTCCTCGAATAGAGCAGGGCTTCTTTGCCGTCGATGAGGATGAGCTGACCGTTCGTATACTCGAGCCTGAGTTTGCCCGGTTTATTGATCCAGAGTGTACCCTCGAACTTCTGCGTCTTGCCAACGGACTTCAGCAGGTTGTTCTGCGTTACCTTTGCCGTGAGGTCATGCAACTCCTGGTAATGGTTCTCGACGGACGCAATCGCCTCATCTAATGTTTCTGCATACGCCACCGCAGCTGATGCATAAAGGATAATAAACCCCATAATAAACATCCTGGTCCATATGTTGTTATTCATCCAAACTCCTCACGGTGCCGTCCATGTTCTTGCGCACCAGCACTTCCCGGGGCTTAGCGCCGTCAGCAGGTGCTACAATGCCATCTTCTTCCATCATCTCGATCATCCGTGCCGCTCGGTTGTAACCTACGCGCAGCCTGCGCTGGAGGAACGACGTCGACGCCTGGCCGTTCATTTGGACTAACTCCACTGCGCGGTCGTAAAGCTCGTCGCGCTCGCTTTCCTCGTTTGAAGTTTCAGCGGCCTCGGCCACTTCCTTCACCCTCTGGGCCAAAAGTTCGTAGTTGGGCTTTGCCTGTTTCTTCACGAAATCCACCACGCGCTTGATCTCGGCCTCGGACACGAAGCACCCGTGTACGCGGATAAGATGGGAAGTGCCGGGCGGCAGGAATAGCATGTCACCCATACCAAGCAGGTTCTCGGCGCCATTCGCGTCCAGGATGGTTCGCGAATCGGTCTTGGACGAGACCTGGAAAGAGATCCGCGCCGGAAGATTGGCCTTGATGAGTCCCGTGATCACGTCAACACTGGGGCGTTGTGTAGCCACAATGAGGTGGATGCCCGCAGCACGCGCCATCTGGGCCAGACGCATGATAGCGTCCTCGACCTCGCGCTGGACTGTCATCATGAGGTCCGCGAGCTCATCTATAATCACCACGATGTACGGAAGTCGCTCTACCTCGGACACTGCCTTATTGTATGAATCGATGTTCTTGGACCCTTTCTGAGCGAGTTGCCGATATCGGCGCTCCATCTCTGCCACGAGCGCACGGAGTGTTTCGGCTGCGCGCTTGGGCTGGGTAACAACAGGCGAGAGCAGGTGAGGGATGTCGTTATAGAGGGTGAGCTCGAGCATCTTAGGATCAACCAACACGAGCTTTACCTCGTTCGGCCGGGCGCCGTACAGAAGGGCAAGGATGATGGTGTTGATGGCAACGCTCTTTCCAGATCCCGTTGCGCCGGCAATCAGGAGATGGGGCATCTTGTCGATACTCGATACCACCGACGCGCCAAAAATGTCCTTGCCCAAAGGCACCTTGAGCTTGGACTTGTTCGCCTGATAATCAGGTGACTCGAGAATATTGCGGAAATAGACCGTCTCCCGGCTATTATTCGGCACCTCAATGCCTACGGCACCCTTTCCCGGGAGTGGCGACACGATGCGCACAGAGGACGACTTCATGGCCAGGGCCAGGTCGTCGGCGAGATTCACGATCCTGCTGACCTTCACGCCGGGAGCGGGCTCGAACTCGAACATGGTCACCACAGGCCCCGGATAGACCTGGGTTACGCGGCCCTGAATGTCGAAGTCAAGGAGCTTGCGCACCAGAAGCTCGGACTGGGCGAGCATGTCTTCTTTCGAAACTTTTTTCACTGCCGGTGGAAGCGGATCAAGCAGTTCCGGCGACGGAAGCTGATATGCACTCTTGGCATCTTTGTTTTCCATGAACTCGAAGGTTGCCTGTACCGGCTTAGCAGGCTTAGGCTCCCGCGGCGCCGCAGGTTGCTTTTGCGTCTCGATGATCTTCGGTGGCTCCTTTGGCAGCACTGGCCTCTGCTTCGCCTCTCTGATCTTTTCCTTACGTCCCTGGTAGATAGTAATGAGAATGTCCAGCTTATCCATCATGCGGCCATAGAGGCCGCGGAACCAGGCGAATGCCTTAAGTGGCGAGAACGGCGTAAGCAGCATAAGGGCAATTACTATTGAAGTGAGGGTGATGATGTAGGCGCCCGTGGCGTAGAATCCTTTCAGGAGGAGATAGGAAATGAAACCACCGAGCATGCCGCCCGAGGGGACATCTTCGCCGAAGAGCCGGACCATACTGCTCTCGAGCCCAAAGAAGGCCGAGGCCGAAATGAAGAGCACGATCCCGCCGACCTTCTTGAGGTGCGGATGCACGGCCTCTCTGCCGAGCGCAAGGAACACAGCGTATCCAAGGAGGAAGATTGGAATGAAGTAGGCGGACAGACCGAAGAGGCGCAGGAGCGCATCGGAAAGATAGGCACCTATGATTCCGATGTAGTTTTTTGTTTCACCACCGGAGCCCGAGACACTGAAACACGGGTCGGCTGCATTGTACGAAACAAGGCCAAGTAGAATCAGGAGTCCAATGGCGAACAGGAGTAGTCCTATCACCTCGTTCCAGTGCTTATGTTTTTTTACAGAAACCGCCATATTAGAACTTCCATCCCTTTTGCCAGTAAAAGGCTAGGACGAGCAAGCCGAATACTATCCGGTAATACGCAAACCCGGAAAAATTGTGCTTTGAGACATACTCAAGGAATGCCTTGATTACGATCAGGGCGGAGAAGAAAGCAGTTATAAATCCGACGAGAAAAAGCGGGATATCCGAGATCGAGAGCACGTTCAGGCTCTTAAGAAGGTCGTACCCTGTCGCAGCAAACATTGTCGGAATCGCGAGAAAAAAGGAGAACTCGACGGCGACCTTTCTATCAAATCCTATTATCAATCCCCCCATGATCGTCGCCCCGGAACGCGAAACGCCGGGGAAGAGCGCGAGACACTGGGCGATTCCCGTGCCGATGGCCTGTTGCAGGCTGATGCTGTCCACCTCCTTCACATGAGCCCGGTGGTCCATCTTTTCGATCAGGAGGATCGCTATTCCACCTGCAATGAGGGCTCCTGCAACGGTGACCGGATTAAAAAGGTAAGCCTTTATAAACTTGTGCACCAATAGGCCGATAAATGCCGCCGGAAGGAATGCAATAAAGATATTTCCAGCGAAGGAGCGGGCCTCTTTACTGCCTGGAATCTCTTTGATCACGCCGAAGATCTTTTCCCGGTATAACCAGAGGACCGAGAGGATTGCCCCGAGCTGGATAAAGACCTCGAAAGCCTTTGCCTTTTCATCATCGAAACCGATGAGGTCGCCGGCAAGGATCAGGTGGCCCGTTGATGAGACGGGGATGAACTCCGTTATCCCTTCCACGACGCCTAAAATCAGACTTTTTAAAAGAACTATTCCGTCCATTTTGTCCTTTAAATCCTTTGAGTAACCGCAGACGCAGAGAAAAAGCTCAATAAACGGGCAGGAACTCCGTTAATTCCTGAAGATACCGAGGATTATTGCCTCAAATATTATTTAGAAACCTGAATCCTTTGCTTGAGATTTGTTCACGCGTAATCCCAGATCCGCATTCCGCATTGTCAGCTATGTCCGAACCACACGCCTCCGGCCACAGCAGAAAAGCTGATGACCAACAGTGCCCAGTGCATCCTGTTGATAATCCTAAGTGCATTGTTCATTTCGATCTTTTCAGGGTCGGCAAAAATCTTACCGAATATTTTCCGCTCAGAAAGGAGGATCATCGTATAGAGCGCCCATGCAAAAATCATGATTAGAACGCCGAGCCCGTGCTTCTGTGCCAAAATCCCAAAACCATATTTCGCATACAATAACCAGAAACCCGTTATGCCGACGGTCGCTATAAGCCATCTAACCATGCCGGCGAACCGATGTTCGACACGCTGGAACAGGAGTGCCTTCTCGAGGGATCCTTCGGTCTGATACATCAAGGGGAAGATCACCGTGGTCACGAAAGCCACCCCACCGATCCAGATGATGACACCCATGACATGGATTATGAGCAGGATTGTAAGGAACATAGTTTCCCCAATGCCGCGAGAAAATAGAAATCGGAAATACCGTGAAGACATTATTTCACAAAGCAATCAGGATTTCAAGATGTTTTGAACGGACAGCAGCAGTGGAGGGCTCTGTTGGGATAGTAACCGGAAGCGAGATGTCTGGAGTGTTTGCCCAAGCCTCTAAATCTTCACGACAATTTTCCCGAAGAACTGCCTGCTCAGGAGCTTTTCATAGGCCTTCTGAGCATCGGCAAACTCAAACACGGAATCGACGACGGTCTTGAGCCGATGCGGGAAGAGCCTGAGATATTCGTGGACCACGGCTTTCGGCCCAACGTAAACCCCATGCATCGTAATGTTTTTGCCGAATATATAGCGGAGGCTCAGCGGGACTTCATCCCCGCTCGTGGCGCCAAAGGTGACAATCCTGCCGCCTTTCTTGAGGCATGATAAAGACTTGTTGAACGTGGCAATGCCCACGTGATCTACGGCGATATCCGCCAGTTCGTCTTTCGTTATCCGTTTCACCGCCTCAGCAAAACCTTCCTTTCGATGATTGATTACAAAGTCCGCACCGAGCTCTTTCGCCTTCTGAATCTTCCAGTCGTCACCCACGGTTGTGATGACTGTGGTATTGTACAGCTTTGCCACTTGGATAAGGGCCGTGCCCACGCCGCTTCCAGCGGCGTGGATAAGGACCGTATCACCCTGCCTAATGCCCGCGCGCAGAACAAGCGCGTTCCAAGAGGTTGTGTAGGTCACCCCAATGCCCGCCGCCTCTTCGAACGAAAGGCCTTCCGGTTTTTTGAAGATATTCGATGCTGGAACCTTCACATATTCTGCTGACACGCCGTTAGTTTTGATCCCGATGATAGAAAAATCCTTGCACTCATTGTCGTGCCTGCTCATGCATCGCTCACAGTACCCGCAGGAAAGACCAGGAAAGACAGTCACTAAGTCCCCTGCCTTAACATGCTGGACGCTCTTCCCTGCTTTTTCGACAACACCCGATGCATCGGAACCAAAGATATGAGGCAGAGGGACCTGGACGGGGTATGTGCCGCTCATGACCCAGACGTCGAGGTGATTGAGAGAGAAAGCCTTCACGCGGACCAGCACTTCGTTGTCGGCTATCTCAGGAACTGGAAAATCGCCGATCTTGATTCCCTTGTGACCTCTCAATTCGTCATAGTAGAGTGCTTTCATGGCTCCTTCTCTTGCTTGACCCGCCTCCTGGCAATTCGCCAAGGAGGGGGAATGCGCGGACATTAGTTCAATGCTCCACGGCCTTCACCTTCCACACGGTCTCGGCGTATTCACGAATGGTACGGTCACTCGAAAAGCGGCCCATGCCTGCCACGTTCAGAATTGCGCGCCTGCTCCACTCTTCGTGATCGCAGTACAATGCGTCGACCCTCTCCTGGCACGCTACATAGGAGACGTAGTCCGCGAGCAGCAGGAAATGGTCGCCGTACCCAGTAAGTGCATCGAATATTGGTTTGAACCGATGCGGTGCGTCAGGCGAGAAGTAGCCGCCGGCGATCATGTCAAGCGCCTGCCGGAGTTCCTCGGTTTTATTATAGATGTCCCAGGGATTGTATCCCTTTGCACGAAGCGCAGCGACATCCTCGGCCTTGAGGCCGAAAATGAAAATATTATCCTCCCCGACCTCGTCTTTCATCTCGATATTGGCGCCATCAAGCGTACCGATTGTGAGTGCTCCATTCAGAGCCAGCTTCATGTTACCCGTACCCGAAGCCTCGGTACCAGCCGTTGATATCTGTTCGGACAGATCACAGGCAGGAATGATCTTCTCCGCATTCGAAACACTGTAGTTGGGGATGAACACCACTTTCAGACGATCTTCGACCACCGGATCGTTGTTCACGATGTCCCCTACGCTGTGGATCAACTTGATGATCAGCTTGGCCATGGCATAGCCGGGCGCGGCCTTGCCACCAAAGATCACTGTGCGCGGCACCAAGCTCCCAGCGCGTCCCGCCCGAATACGATTATAGCGAGTAACAATGTGGAGCACGTTCAAGAGCTGCCGCTTGTATTCATGGATGCGCTTGATCTGCACGTCGAAAAGCGACGCCGGGTCCGCCATCAGCTTGAGCCGCATCTTGATGATCTCGGTCAGCCGCTCCTTGTTCGCCTGCTTCACAGCAAGGAACTCCTCCCTGAACGAACCGTCCTCTGCCAGGGGAACGAGCTTCTTAAGCTCTGATAGATCGCAGAGCCAGCCCGTGCCTATCCGCGACGTGATAAGTGAAGACAGGCCAGGATTGGCCTGGTGCAGCCAACGCCGCGGTGTGATCCCATTCGTGATGTTGATGATCCTGTCGGGGAAGAACCGCTCGAAGTCAGCGAAGATGGTCTTCTTCATGAGATCGGTGTGGATCTGCGACACGCCGTTCACCGCATGACTTCCGACAATGGCCAGGTGCGACATGCGCAACCGCCTGCCGCCTGCCTCGTCTACAATCGATATACGCCGCAGGAGGTCCACGTCGCCGGGGTAGCGGTGCCGAGCGTTTTCGAGAAAACGGAAGTTTATCTCGTAGATGATCTGCAAATGGCGGGGGAGGATCACCTCAAACAGGCTTACCGGCCAAGTCTCAAGCGCCTCAGGCATGAGCGTATGGTTGGTGTAGGAAAAGGTGCGCCGAGTAATATCCCACGCCCGGTCCCAGTCCAGGCGATGGACGTCGATCAGAACGCGCATGAGCTCGGGAATGGCGATCGAGGGATGGGTATCGTTCAGCTGGATCGCGACCCGATCCGGTAGTGTGTCGAGCGAGGGGTGGAATTTAATGAAGCGCCGCAGGATATCCTGGAGCGACGCACAGACGAAGAAGTACTGCTGCTTGAGCCGCAGCTCACGCCCCATCAATGTTGTATCGTCGGGATAGAGCACCTTCGAGAGGTTCTCCGATTCGTTCTTGTCTTCGACAGCCTTGATGTAGTTTCCCTCGTTGAAGTACTTGAGGTTGAAGTCGCGTGAAGCCTTCGCGGCCCAGAGGCGCATGTTGTTCACCGTGGTGGTATGGTATCCGGGCACCGGCGTATCATAGGCCATGGCCATCACATCCTCGGTGTCCACCCAGTGGAACCGCGCATGGCCTTGCTCGTCCTTGAACTGCACCACGCGACCGCCGAACTTCACCGGGAAGAGAACCTCAGGACGAGGGAACTCCCAAGGATTGCCGTACCGAAGCCAGTTGTCGGGATGCTCTACCTGGTAGCCGTTCTCGATACGCTGGTTGAACATGCCGTACTCATAGCGGATGCCGTACCCGTATCCCGGCAGGCGCAGCGTGGCCATGGAATCGAGAAAGCAGGCTGCAAGCCTTCCAAGCCCTCCATTGCCGAGCGCTGCGTCCACCTCCAGTTCACTGATCCGGTCGATGTCCAGCTCAAGGTCCGCAAGCGCCCCACGGCACTCACCGTAAAATCCCATATTGAGCAGGCTGTTCGTGAGCAGCCGGCCGGTGAGGAACTCCATCGAGAGGTAATAGACGCGCTTGGCATCGGACCGGTAGTAGCTGCGCATGGTCTCTATCCAGCGTTCAATCAGCCGCTCGCGCACAGCGTAGGCCGTCGTATGGAACCAGTCACGATGCGTGGCAGTGATCGGGTCCTTGCCCAGTGAGTAGATCAGGCGGTTCGAAAGCGATCGCTTGAGAGACGCCGGATCAGTGCCGAGCTTGTCGTATTGGAAGCTGCTTTTCCTATTGTTGGCCATCCGACACCTCGATTGAGAGCAACATTTGCAGAAATGCGCCCATTCGGCTGCCAGGAATCGTCAGCGGCAAGAGAAAGTTTGATGTAGATTATAGCGTAAAATTGGGAGGTTTGCTGCGTTTTGCGAAACCACGCATTTCTTTATACGCACCGGCGGCTTATTTTCTTTTGGCGGGATATTTCGTCAAATCTCCATGATGATCGGCAGGATCATCGGTCTGCGTTCCATGCGCTTGTTAATGAACTTCTTGAGCGCGCTTCGCACGCGGGCACTTACGAGGGACCAATCGCCCTTTGCCTCGGGGATCATGAGAAGCAGGGTGTCCATGACCACGTCCTTTACCTCGGCCAGAAGCTCCTGGGATGCGTCCTCGAACACGAAGCCTCGCGACACGATGTCCGGCCCCGTGACTACTTTGCCCGAAGTCTTCTCGATGCCGAGGATCACGATCACCACGCCGTCATGGGCCAACTTCATCCGGTCCCTGAGCACTACTGTGTCCACGCCTGTGTCCACTGTAGAGCCCGCGGTCTTGCCGTCGATGTACACCCTGCCGACGTTCACCGCACCGGCACGCTGCGCGCTGTTTTTAGTGAACTCCATCACCTCGCCGTTCTCGAGGATGAAGATATTTTCCTCGGGGATGTTCACCTTCCTGGCGAGCTGGGCGTGATACACGAGGTGGCGGTACTCGCCGTGCACGGGAATGAAATATGTAGGCTTGATGAGGCTCAGCATGAGCTTGAGCTCTTCCTTGGATGCGTGCCCGGAAACATGGATTTCCGAGACTTTTTCGTAGAACACTTCTGCCCCGCGCTTGAACAGGTGGTTGATAATGCGCGTAATGCCGCGCTCGTTCCCGGGGATCATTTTGGACGAGAGCACGATGGTATCGCCCTTCTTGATCTGGAAGTGCTTGTGCTCATTCGCGGCCATGCGCGAAAGCGCGCTCATGGGCTCGCCCTGGCTTCCGGTGGTGATCATCACGATCTGGTCGTCCGCTAGTGTCTTGAGCGCATCGATCTTGTGCCACGTGTCAGGCGGGATATTGAGGTAGCCGAGGTCGAGCGCGATCTGGGCATTCGCGATCATGCTCTTGCCGTTCAGGATCACCTTCCTGTTGTACATCACGGCAACGTCGATGATCTGTTGCACGCGATGAATATTCGAGGCGAAGGTCGCGACCACGATCCTGCCCTGGGCGCGGCCGAAAATATCCTCGAGTCCGCGCCGTACTTCTTTCTCCGAAAAGGTGTAGCCACCCTTCCCCGCATTCGTGCTGTCCGATAGGAGCACGAGGGTGCCCTTGTCGCCATACTCCGCGAAGGTGCGCAAATCCATGATCTCGCCATCAACAGGCGTGGGGTCGATCTTGAAGTCGCCTGTGTGCACTACACGGCCCACGGGCGTGGTGATGCCGAGGCCCACGCCATCCACGATGCTGTGGGTCACGCGAATGAACTCAACTCTGAAGCAACCGAGCTCCACTGTTTCCCGGGGCCGTACTGCGTGGAGCTGCGCCTCGCTGTCCAGGTCATGCTCTTTGAGTTTTTCTCTCACGAACCCGAGCGTGAGTCGGGTACCGTAGATGGGGACCTTAATCTCCCTGAGGAGGAACGGGAGCGCGCCAATATGGTCTTCGTGAGCGTGGGTGAGCACAACACCGCGGATGCGGTCCTTGTTGTCGATGAGGTAGGAAAAATCAGGGATCACGATGTCCACTCCGAGCATCTCGGCATCGGGGAACATGAGGCCTGCATCGACGACAATGACGTCGCCGCCGCATTCGAGCACGGTCATGTTCAGACCAATTTCACCGACGCCACCGAGTGGAATAATGGAAAGCGTGAGGTCGTTTGTGGTCGGAAGGGGAATAGAAGCGGATGGATCTGACACCGATACCGGTTCTCCTTGTTTCGTCTGGAATGTTTTCGTAACCGGATACAAGGATACCGTATTTTTACCGTCAATTCAAGGCGAATTATGCGCAGTGATTTTAACGGCTGGTTTTGCAGCTGGTTTTTAAGAAGATGCTTGACTGGTAATTCGCCAAGGAGGGGGAATGCGCGGACATTAGTTCAATTTACGAAAACGCTTATTGCAGAAAAAAAATAATCAGGAGCTTGTCATTAGGTTAGGGGCTG
>Ga0153915_10004878_pt1 | contig 12420 bp, 14 predicted proteins | sample Opewatmetagenome_2_FD_107003 | JGI IMG/M metagenome (GOLD analysis project Ga0153915, IMG submission 107003) | Freshwater wetland microbial communities from Ohio, USA - Open water 3 Core 3 Depth 3 metaG | ecosystem: Environmental > Aquatic > Freshwater > Wetlands | place: USA: Ohio, Lake Erie... | reverse complement strand
GCCGTCTACCTTCTTGCTGATGAAAACCTGTGTAGCTTCGATAGCGTGAGTTTCCAAGGGGGGTCAAGACCGTGAATTCGTGCCTCATTGGATTTATGTAGTAATGAACTGCATCGTCAGGCGCATTTACACCAAGCAATAATGCACCCATGATCACCAAGCGACCCGGGTCACGTTGAGTTGTGAAGCCTGCCCAATTCCTGCACAGAGAAGTGCGGCCATCGGCACCAACGATGAGCCTGGATTGATAGGTATATTCTTTTTCCCCTTCTCTGATGAAGACAGTTGGGTTTGGTCCGGGTTTGGCATCAATGACCACCGCACCGCGGCGAATATCCGCACCGGAATTAGAAGCAGCCTTGAGCAACTCTTCCTGCATCTCGGGATGAAAAAAGTGCATTGAGCCAGTTTTATGCGGTGATGTTTCAACCATGTCACGCTTGTATTTTGGGAGTGCATCGAGCACCTGGTTGATTCGGTAGCGCGCTACATGCCCGCAAGTCTGTTTTAATAGATCGAAAATGCCTAAAGCGCGGATTTCTGACACACCCCACGGATGAACATATTCCCCCCTCACCCGATCTCGGAATACCTTCTCACGTTCCAATATCAGGACGCGTTTTGCCTGCTCAGCCAGCGACTTCCCTAAAACCGATCCTGCTATCCCTCCTCCGATGATAATTACATCATGTTGCAGTGTCATCTTTCCACTCCTGGCACAGAAACTTATACAGTCTCAGTTATATAATCGATATTCAATAAAGAAAGAACGACGGAAATGGGAGATTCTTATATCCCCAACGATAATATGGATAAATTTTATCAATATTACCATAATTTTCACAGGTTTGGAATTGCTGGATATAAAACCTGAGGGAAGATCAGCCGTCAGGAAGTGTATCTTCGATCAGATACGTGTCACTTGCTGCAAGGCAAGCCACGCAATCCAGCGGATGGAAGCCGTCAGATATTCTCAGAAGATCTGCTTGATTTTCAACGCCAAAATGGATTTGATTTGAGATGTTGAGGAGCAAACAACTCAGGAGGTCTTGTGCTTAAAAAATACGGGTTGTAACTCACGGCTCTCCGTTACTTCCAGGTGCATGGCTTTGATGGTCGCTTCCAACAAATTGACCATCCTGAAGCGTTCCGTTTTGGGTTCATTGAGCGGGTTGTATTGGATCGGTTGCCCCACGATAACCAACCCGGCTTCGTGGATGACAGTTGGATAAAACGCCAAGCGCTCACCTGTCTCTCGGCTGTATAGCTCACCCAGACGTAAAAATCCGCGCTTGAATGGGCGCATGCCGGTCAGCGGGTCTGCATCTGCATCAGGATCTTCGGGAACGATCAACAAAAACTTTCCCGTCTTCAGCAGGGTAATGCTGGTCTCAAATGTAGCCACCTGCGCTTCATGCGAGACGGGTACGGGTATGCAACCAAGCCCCAATAAAAGTGGATTTGAAATTTTGCAGATACCTTTGGCAATCGTCATGCTGAGAGGGGGTTTAATTTTTATTATCTTCTCAACAAAATCCTTGCGCACACGGTCGGGACCTTCAACTTTATCTACCGTTGCACCAAGCACCCACGGATACACGCGCATCGGCAAAGATGAGCAGATTCCCACCGGCCCGATCGAGCCCATGTGGTTCGCAACGATGACCCCTGGACCAGGCTTGAGGTTCTCCCCCCCTTCCAGTTCCCCATCCCACATAAAGGCTTCCAGGATGCTCACAATCAGGTGATAAGCCCAATCATTTAGCATGCATGCTCCCCAATTGTTTATTTCCTGACATCCGGGAAGTCATAGAAAAGAGGCCGTGAAGAGACCTTCAATGACATCATATTGATAAAATATTTTATGTCCGAAGCGAATGAACCCTTGAATCTCCTTCCGGAAGTCTTCACAAGCAGGCTTTTATCGATGACGTTTTTTCCAACCTTGCGGAGTTTTAGCGTCAACCAATAATCCACAGTTAAATTAATTTTCGGATCGATTCCGCCGATCTGCTCCAATGCCTCCCGCCGGATGGCCATATTATTGCCCGGTAAGGCTTTATTAAAGTACAGGATGGCTTGAAATGATTTATTAACGATCGGATTCAAGTCGTAAAAAGCCAGTTTTCCACCTACTCCAACAATTTCCGTCGAGTCTGAAAAATATGTCATGATTTTAGCCAGCCAATCGTGGGGCACACGGCAGTCAGCGTCGGTGAATGCGATGAATTCCGTTTGGCTGACCGCAATCCCTTTTCGGATGGCATTCACATAGCCTTTTTTTAGCTCTTTTTCCACCCTCACCCCTTTATCCAGGGCGATTTTTGCAGTTAAATCGGTCGAGTTGTTGTCAATGACTACGATTTCGTATTTTTCTTTATCAATTGTCTGGTTTATGAGGGAATCAAGGCAACTGCCAATTAGCTCCTGCTCATTAAATGCAGGTACAATAACCGTCAGTACCTTCTTCATTTTTACCCCTCCATAGTTTATTAACCCCTGACAATAAAATAGTTATCCCACACCCATTATATCCGTCCTCTAGCTATCCGGAGTATAATTCTCCGTTAATGCTTACGAAGTATAAATATATGTTTAATTGAGTATGGACACTCCTATAGAGCACGTTTTCCTTCCCACCAACGGCATCCGCCTGCAAGTTACCCAGGCCGGATCCCGTTATGGTCCTCTCGTGTTATTATTGCACGGCTTCCCTGATTTTTGGTATGGTTGGCGACGACAGATTAAGCCCCTTGCCGAAGCAGGCATGCGCCTCTGGGCACCCGACCAGCGGGGGTATAACCTGAGTGATAAGCCCCAGGGTATCACAGCCTACCGTCTGGACGAGCTGGCAAAAGATGTGCTTGGATTGATCGATGCTGCCGGCGTAGACAGGTGCTATCTGGCTGGTCACGACTGGGGTGGAGCTGTAGCCTGGTGGGTGGCATTGCGCTATCCTGAGCGTTTATACAAGCTGGCAATCCTGAACATGCCTCATCCGGCAGTCATGTTGCGGACCATTGGAAGTAGCCCGGCTCAGCTGCGTAAAAGCTGGTATCTGTTCTACTTTCAGCTCCCCTTCCTGCCCGAGGCGATGTTACGTAATAAGGATTGGGAATACATGGTAAGGATGTTAGTCGGCGGCAGCAAACCGGGAACGTTCAGCGCAGAGGATATCGAACAGTATCGTCATGCATGGTGGCGAAAGGATGCCGTCACGAGCATGCTCAATTGGTATCGTGCCGCAGCTAGAATACCCCCTGAGTTGAGCGGTGACCTGCGCATAAGGGTACCGACCATGATCCTTTGGGGAGCGCAGGATGTCGCTTTGGGGCGTGAGATGGCGGAGACCACACTTGATCTATGCGACCAGGGCAAATTGGTATTCTTTGAAAATTCCAGCCATTGGGTTCAGCTTGATGAAGCTGAAGCGGTGAACAAGTACCTGGTTGACTTTTTCTCCTCTTCAAATTAAAAGCATGAGCCTCGCTTCGTCTGAACCTGCGCAAGTCTACCTGCAGTTGCGCAATCGCATCTTTAGCCTCAACCCAACCGAAGTTGGTCTTTCCCCATCTGATCATGCCCGGCAGGTATGGGGGGTGATCATGGAAACGGGTTATGATGTAGGGTTCGCTACCCTGGTCTCATTAGCTGACGGTACGACAAGCCTCTATTACAGCACGGGGAGTGGCCTGATCGGCAGCAGCATTTACAGTCCGCTTGCTGAAGCTTCCAAAGCACTGGTCGCAGAGGCTGAAAACCACCTCGACCAATTACACTTGACCACTGTTTTCACTTTGCCAGATATCGGCGAGGTCAGGTTCTATTTATTGACTTATAGTGGGATTCTTACTGCCGAGATCGGTGAGATTGAATTGTCCACGGGCGACCATGCCTTATCCCCACTTTATCAGCGCGCCCAAGAAACCCTGACCCAATTACGCGTGTTTTCAGAGAAGAAACGGTAAATAGAATGTCAGCTATACAAATTGATGCCGTCACAGGAGCTTTCGGCTTCTCCGGTAAATATATAACTCGCAGGTTACTAGACCAGGGGCATACCGTCCGCACGTTGACCAATTCAGCCAGACGTCCCAATCCTTTCGAGAGCCAGGTTGAAATATTTCCGTACAACTTCGACCATCTCGATCGGCTCAGCGACTCTCTGCGGGGGGTATCGGTGCTGTATAACACTTATTGGGTGCGCTTCGATTATGCTGATTTCTCGCACGCCGCAGCCATCGAGAACAGCCTGAACTTATTCACGGCTGCCAAACAGGCTGGGGTGAAGCGGATCGTCCATATCAGCATTACCAATCCCTCTGAAGCTTCTTCCCTGCCTTACTTCAGCGGTAAAGGTCGCCTGGAGCGTGGCATCATCGAGTCGGGGTTATCTTATGCCATCTTACGCCCGGCAGTGCTCTTCGGCAGGGAAGACATACTGATCAATAACATTGCCTGGACCCTTCGCCACCTGCCCATCTTCGGTGTCTTCGGTGATGGCAGTTATCGTCTTCAACCGATCTATGTGGAGGACCTGGCTGACCTGGCTGTTAATGAAGCTCAAGAGCAGGTGAACCGGATTATAGATGCCATTGGTCCGGAGACATTCACTTACCGTGAGCTGGTGGATATGGTCGGTAACGCCATCGGAGAAAAGCGACCTGTTATCTCCGTCTCACCCACACTCGGTTATTGGTCAGGTTGGTTGATCGGGAAGATGATGGGCGATGTATTAATTACCAGGGATGAGATTACTGGCTTGATGGAAAACCTGCTGCATACCGAATCACCTCCAGCAGGGAAAACCCGGCTCAGCGCCTGGGCACGGGAAAATGCCACCACCTTGGGCATCCATTATGCCAGCGAGCTGCGCCGCCGCCTTCACCGAAATGAATCGTATGAGAATATTTAGGCAGGGGTAAAATTGGAACACCATGAACATCCAGGTTACATCTGCATAAATACAGGGTACTCAACAATCGGCTTAATCTTTTGAGCTAGATATAAACCGTACATATTTGCTTCAATCATATGTCAAAACCATTGATCGGTCTCACTACTACCCGTTTACGTAATAAGGATGGACTTCCCACTTTTGGAGTAAACCGGCCATATGCCAGGTCTGTTTCGATGGCGGGAGGTATACCCATCCTTATTCCCCTCGATCTGCCTGATGATGATCTGAATAATCTGCTTGACAGGCTGGATGGAATCCTCTTTACCGGCGGGTATGATATCGATCCCCAGCGGTATGGCAGCCAGCCTCATCCCAAAGTGGAGCATATCGATGCAGGACGTGACCATGTGGAGTGCCACCTGGTGCAAGCTACCATACAGGCAGGCAAGCCATTGCTGGGCATCTGCCGGGGACTGCAGGTGATCAATGTTACCCTGGGCGGCAGCTTATATGAGGACCTCCAGGACCAATTTGCAGGCTCGATCATGCATGATAACCATGATAAACCCCGGGATTCCCTGGTCCATCCAGTCAATGTGGAAAGAGTGTCTCTCCTCTCACAAATCATCCCCTGCAACCAGACCCTGGTCAACAGCTTGCACCATCAGGGGGTGCGCCTGCTTGCCAGCGATTTGAACCCCAGCGCATTTTCACCGGATGGCCTGGTCGAAGCGGTTGAGCTGCCCGAGCTTCGCTTTGGTCTGGCAGTCCAATGGCATCCCGAAGAGCTGCAGGAGTATGCCTCCATGCGCAGGCTTTTCCAGGTGTTCGTTGATTCCTGCCAGACGGTCAATTCATTGTCATAGGCAAGCAACTCACATGACGCAAAAACTTCATTTTCGTGCTGTGATCAAGGATGCCGGCGGCGGTGGTGCATACGTTGTCGTTCCTTTCGACGTGGAAAAGGTCTTTGGCAGCAAACGCCCCAAGATCAAAGCCTCCATCGATGGTGAGCCGTATCGAGGCACGCTTGTCCGCATGGGTACTCCGCATCATATGTTGCTGGTGCTCAAGGAGATTCGCACGAAGATTGGTAAAAGCTTCGGCGATGAAATTTCCGTGGATTTAGAAGAAGACGTAATGCCGCGTGAGGTGAATATTCCACTCGATCTGATGCAGGTCTTAGAAGCAAATCCAGAGGTGCAAAATTTTTTCAACCGGCTTTCCTACACCCATCAAAAAGAGTATGTTCTCTGGGTCGTCGAAGCCAAACGCGCACAAACCCGCCAGGAGCGCATCCGGAGAATGATTGAGCTGCTCAAACAAGGTAAACGTGAGCACTGAGCATTTACGACCCATCGGAGTTTTCGATTCAGGCATCGGTGGGCTGACTGTGCTGCGCACTATCCACCAGCTCATGCCAGACGAGCCATTGCTTTACCTGGCTGACCAGGCTCACGTCCCATATGGACCTCGGCCTCTGAAAGAAGTGCGGCATTTTTCCAGAGCCATTACCCAATACCTGTTGGACCAGGGCTCGAGGCTGATCGTCGTAGCATGCAACACCGCTTCCGCAGCTGCATTAAAATATCTGCGCCAGGTTTTTCCCGATATCCCCTTTGTGGGCATGGAGCCGGCGGTGAAGCCAGCGTCTGAGCACACACGCAGCAGCGTGGTGGGCGTATTGGCCACCCCGGCTACATTTCAAGGAGAGTTGTACGCATCGGTGGTGGAACGCTTTGGTCAGGGAGTGAAGTTGCTGCAGCATACCTGTCCGGGACTGGTGGCACAGATTGAAAACGGCGCATTGGAATCCAAGGAAACACGGCGCATCCTGGAAGAGGCACTCCTCCCGATGCTGGATCAGGGAATAGACACAGTGGTGTTGGGTTGCACTCATTACCCATTCGTCATCCCCCTCATCCAGCAAATTACTGGTCCAGGGGTGCGTGTCATCGATCCTGCCCCGGCTGTAGCTCGCCAGGTGCAACGCCTGCTGGTTGCCAGCAGACTGTCCGACCTTAATGCCCCTATCCACTTGGGTTCGCCTGGAGAACCCTGCCAGCTTTTACACTTCTTCACCACGGGTGTCCCTATCCGCATGGCCAGGATGCTTGGTCGTCTCCTGGGAGAAGAGTATCCTGTCGAAGGCTTATCCTGGGATGCGGGTAAGCTGGTCGCGGCCTGATTGGCTGGGAATTGAAGTTGGACCATTGGGTAGTGAAAGTCTCGTGCTCGCAGACATTTCTTATCTTGCAGACAGAAAGTCGGTATGTTAAAATAAAGCATGCGTGTTTCAACTGTTGATATGCACGAACGGTATATGAAGCGGAGAGAAGTATCTGGAATGACTGCAGTACCCCTCGCTGCCTCTGAACAGAGCAGCGAACCTGACGGTCCTGACTTACGTTCAGGTCTTTTCAATTTGAATATAGCTGGCATGGTTCTGGAGGCTTAGCAGGGAAGCTCTTTATTGTGAACTTTTCCTTCCCGGAAGCCAAGCTTCCGGGAAATTTATTTTAAGGAGAGCGCTTATGATCACCATCTACAAGAACATTGAGAACAAGCTGGTCATCATCCCAGAGCCCGTGGTTGGCAGCTGGATTAATGTCGTCAAACCCACCCCGGAGGAGACTGCGTGCCTGATCGAGTTAGGCATCCCTCGTGACTATATCACCTACAGCCTCGACATCGACGAGCGCGCTCGTACGGAACGCGAGGACGGCGAGCAGCTGATCCTGTTGCGCGTTTCGTATTTTAAAGGCCAAACGGCTGACATCCCATACATAACTATCCCCTTGGGTATTATTTTCACCGATCATTATGTGGTCACCATTTGCCAAGAAGATAACGACGTCATCCAAGAGCTGACACACCTCAAGGACCTTTCCACGGTTAAACGCCACCGTTTCGTGCTGCGCTTATTACTGAGGGTGGCAACGCGTTACCTGACCCACCTGAACCAGATCACCAAGTCTGTGGATGCCCTGGAAGACCAGCTCCAACTATCTACCCGTAACAAGGAAGTGCTTGAGCTGCTCAAGTACCAAAAGAGCCTGACCCTGTTCACCACAGCCTTAAAATCTCACGAGCTGATGATGAGACGCCTGCAGCAAAGCCAGATGTTTAGGGAGTATGAAGATGATTTAGACCTGCTGGAGGACGTGCTCACCGAAACCCAACAGGCGATCGACACGACCAACATCGCCAGCAACATTCTGAGCAGCATGATGGATGCCTTTGCATCGATCATCTCAAACAACCTGAACGGTGTGATGAAGTTTTTAGCTTCCATCACGATTGTCGTCAGTCTGCCGACCATGATTGCCAGCTTTTATGGCATGAACGTTTCGCTGCCTTTTGCAGACCACCCTCTGGCCTTCTTGGGCACAGCTGCGCTGGCTATCGTTGTAACCACGGTTGTGGGGATCATTTTCTGGAGGCGCGACTGGCTGTAAACCGAGATAGGGATGTCCCAAACGTAATACGGCATCCCCCTTCATTACTTATGGTTTATTAGCTATCCGCGAACTTAACCCCGAGGGCTTGCGGGCTTACTTTTATGTCCTTAAAATTTTCAAAGCTCAGGTCACGGAATTCGAAACCCAGGTTCACTCGTGTGCGCTCAAATAGCACGCTGTAACTGTCAAGGATGCGCGCTCTCCAATTCAGACCCAATTGCCTGGCAACAGCCTTGATACTTTTGCTATCCAGCCCTTCAATCTCAAGGAAGTCACCGGTTGGCATCGCATCCAACGCCACTTCCGTCTCACCCACGCTGTAAGTCGTCCGATATTTCTCGTACATCATCTGCACCTGAAAGCCGAGTGCCTCAATCAGCTTCCGCGTGGTGTCAAAATCCGATACCGTAATCTCCAATTCCTGGCGCAGGCGTGCCCCTCCAACCACACTACCAGCCCCTTTATAGGTCAGGCGTGCTCTGGTATCCTTCCGTAAACGCAATAATTTACCTGCCGTCAGCAAGGAGGAAGCGGGGGTGTCAAAACGCAGGTTGACCTCGTGTACCCTGGGTGTGAGCAGACGTCCACCCAACCCGATCAATTTTTGCTCCAACTCCCTGGGCCTGGAAATATAAAATTTTACTTCCAACTCCTCACCTGTGGTACTCATACAGCCTTACCTGCTCATACGACGCTCAACATCGTCTCCCTTTGCTCGACCCGGTCACCTATTTTCACGCGCAAACGGACCACCTTTCCGTCTCTGGGTGAACGCAGCTCATTCTGCATTTTCATCGACTCCAGAATCACCAATACGTTGCCTTTCTGGATCATCTGCCCCTCGGTCACAGGAACAGAAACGACCATACCCGGCATCGGTGCTTTCAGGTGAAAGTCCTCATGTTCGGCGACTTTTCCTGCCAAGGCTGCTCGTAAGCGTTTTTCACGCTCATCCTCCACACTCACCGTGAAAAGTGACCCGCGGAACAGCACTTGCCAGGTGTCTTCGTTTGGATACACATGCGCATCGACCGATTCCCCGTTTACCACCAGGGAATACACCGGCTGGTCGCCCACCGGCATAAAATCAACCTGGTAAACCTCACCATCCACACTGACGTGGTGGTCGTCGATTATATCGACGATATACTCACGTTCTGCTATGGTTGTCACATATTTCATGGCTATCTCCTCAATCGTTCCCACCGGCTCAGCCATTTCCAGTTGCTGGTATCACGCTCGTTACGCTGGATAATGTGGGCTGCCAGCTCCGTTTGCCGGTGAGCGACCAGTGTCGCCAGGATGGCAGCGAGATCCGGGCGTGTTTCCTTCCCTTCCTCGGCCTCCTCGATAGAAAATCGATCCTCAACGAAGCGCGTATCATATTGTCCCCCCATAAAGCGGTGGGAATCCATGAGTCGTTGGTGGAATGGGATGTTGCTATGCACTCCCAGAATTTTATATTCTTCCAGCGCCCGGCGCATGCGCAGGATGGCCTCTCCGCGCGTATCGCCCCACACGATCAGTTTCGAGATGAGTGAATCATAATACGGGGAGACCTCAAAACCGATATACACGCCAGTATCCACCCGCACACCCGGGCCGGTGGGCAGCAAGGTGTGCGTGATGCGACCTGTGGAAGGGACGAAGTTATTGTACGGGTCTTCAGCATTGATACGGCATTCAATAGCCCAGCCATTCACATGGATGTCCTCTTGCCTGTGGCGTAAACACCGTCCTCTGGCAATGCGGATCTGTTCTTTTACGATATCGATCCCAGTGACCATCTCGGTGACCGGATGCTCCACCTGCAGGCGGGTATTCATCTCCAAAAAATAGAAATTTTTGTTTTTGTCCACCAGGAATTCAATCGTGCCAGCGTTGACATAATTCACCGATTGGGCTGCCCTGACAGCGACAGCTCCAATTTTTTGGCGGAACTCCTCATCCTCACCTACAAAAGGCGAAGGAGCTTCCTCCAATAGTTTTTGATGTCTGCGCTGGATGGAACATTCACGCTCTCCCAGGTGAATCACATTATCCTGTCCATCCGCCAGAATCTGGATCTCGATGTGGCGTGCCCCCTCCACCAGTTTCTCCAGGTAGACGTTGCCATCCCCAAAGGATGCTTCCGCCTCACGCCGGGCCGCATTGAGCAAGGTGGGCATTTCATCGATGCTATTCACCTCGCGCATACCTTTGCCTCCCCCACCCGCGGTGGCTTTAACCAATAAAGGGAACCCAATTGCCGGTGCCACCGCCAACAATTCGTCATCACCCAGGGAGCCTTCCCCTTCGGTGCCAGGCACTACTTGAACACCTGCCCGCGAGACGGTCGCCCGGGCGACAGCTTTGTCCCCCATGGCAGCGATGGCTGAAGGGTTGGGTCCGATGAAGGCCAGTCCTGCTTCCCGACAGGCTTCTGCAAAATCCGCCCGTTCAGCCAGAAAACCATAACCAGGGTGGATTGCCCCCGCCCCACACGCTCGGGCGATTTCGATAATCTTATCCGCCCGTAGATATGAGTCGCGCGCAGGAGCCGGCCCAAGGCGGTAAGCTTCATCGGCATAACGTACGTGGAGCGCCTGCCGGTCGGCGTCCGAATAGACTGCCACGGTCCGAAGCCCCAGCTCACGGCAAGCCCTGATGATGCGCACCGCGATTTCCCCTCGATTGGCAATCAATACTTTGCTAAACATACTTTTGCTCCAACTGCATTTTCCTACCCTCCTTCAATTCCCATTTCTCGCATGGTCGTGTAAGAAACGAAGGATCTTCGGATTGAACTCGGCATAATTTTCCTGAGGCAGCATATGCTTTGCCTGGGGTAAAAGCCATAATTCTGCCTCCGGAATCGAGCCGGCAAGATCCATGGCGTGCTGAGGGGTACCGTGCTCGTCCTCAGTCCCCTGTACGACCAATGCCGGGCAACTGATCTGCGCTATTCCAGGTCGCATATCCCAATCCAGGGATCCAATCTGGTACCAGCCTTCAAACCAGTTATAAAATACTTTCTCGAACTTCTCTCCATGGATGGATTGCATACTCTTGCGAAAACGCTCATCGGTCCCAAATGCCTGCCTGATCTCCAGAATACCAGGTTCCATTTTATGCTCAACATAGATATGGGCAGCGACGGTCACCAGGCAGCTCACTCGTTTGGGTTGTTGGATGGCAAAATAAAGCGCAATGGTTCCTCCATCACTATGGCCCACGAGCGCCGCAATCGGTATCTTCAGCTGGTCGAGCATGCCATGCAAGTCCTCCACGTCATCGGTGAAGGAGGGTACATCCAAGCCTGGGCGGGCATCCGAGCCGCCATATCCCCAGCGGTCATAAGTCACCACCCGGTAACCTGCCTCAACCAGTGCGGGAACCTGCTCACGCCAGGCTCTCACCGAACCCAGCCCGTGATGTAACAATACCACCACTGGTCCATTTTTTGGTCCATTTTGCTCTATATAAAGGTTATGCCCGTTTAGCAACATGATAATTTACGTTATCCGGATCCTGGATTCCAGGTATACAGGCCAGGCGCCACTGTTTCAGTCCGCTCGGTAATGATGTCCAGGACGTGCCTGAATTTTCCAGCGATTTAATCACAATGGGATGCATCCATGTTTCTTGGGCGGGTTGGAATCACGCTTATTGGAGAGCATCTCCAGGGCATTAATCAAACGAGGCCGCGTCTCCCAGGGCTCAATCACGTCATCAATGTAACCGCGTGAGGCAGCGATATACGGATTGGCAAATTTCTCGCGGTATTCCGCCACCAGCTCATCCCTGCGTTTGTCGGGGTCTCGCGATTGGGAAAGCTCTTTACGAAAGATGATATTGACTGCCCCATCCGGACCCATGACGGCAATCTCGGCCGAAGGCCAGGCAAGGTTCACATCCCCGCGTACGTGTTTGCTGCTCATCACGTCATAAGCCCCACCGTATGCCTTGCGGGTGATCACCGTGATCTTCGGCACTGTAGCCTCGCAGAAAGCATATAACAGCTTCGAGCCTGAGCGGATGATGCCCCCATGTTCCTGGGCAGTACCGGGTAGAAAACCG
>Ga0153915_10004877_pt1 | contig 12421 bp, 8 predicted proteins | sample Opewatmetagenome_2_FD_107003 | JGI IMG/M metagenome (GOLD analysis project Ga0153915, IMG submission 107003) | Freshwater wetland microbial communities from Ohio, USA - Open water 3 Core 3 Depth 3 metaG | ecosystem: Environmental > Aquatic > Freshwater > Wetlands | place: USA: Ohio, Lake Erie... | reverse complement strand
GTCGTCACGCTGTTCCCCGAGTTCTTCGCCGAGCCGCTCGGGCTGAGCATCCCGGGGCGGGCGGCGGCGAAGGGCCTGGTCGGCTACCGGGTGATCGCGCTGCGCGACTATACTCACGACCGCCACCAGACCGCGGACGACCAGCCCTATGGTGGCGGGGCGGGCATGGTGCTGAGGCCGGAGCCGTTCTTCGAGGCGCTGGACGGCCTCAAGCCGGCCGGGCCGGTGGTGCTCCTGTCGGCGAGGGGCCGGCGGTTCGAGCACGCAGACGCGGTGCGGTTCGCCGTCGGGAGCTCGCTGACGCTGCTGTGCGGGCACTACAAGGACGTGGACCAGCGGGTGGCCGACCATCTGGCCACGGAAGAGCTGTCGGTCGGGGACGTCGTGCTCTCGGGTGGGGAGCCGGCGGCACTGTGCGTGATTGACGCCGTCGTGCGCCTGCTGCCGGGGGCGCTCGGCGACCACGAGTCGGCGGCGACCGACTCGTATTACGAGGGCCTGCTCGCACCGCCCTCGTACACGCGCCCGGCGGAATACCGGGGGCATGCGGTGCCCGGGGTGTTGCTGTCGGGCGATCACGGCAAGATCGAGATGTGGCGGCAGGCTGAGGCCGAACGATTGACGCGGGAGCGGCGCCCGGACCTGTGGGCGCGCTACCTGGAACGGATGGGAGACTGATCATGCACCGGCTGGCGGCGTTGCGCGAAGAGGGACGGAGGGTGGACCTCCCCGACTTCCGACCCGGAGACACCATCAAGGTGATGGTGCGGGTGCGGGAGGGCGACAAGGAGCGGCTCCAGGCGTTCGAGGGCGTGTGCGTCGGGCGGCGCGGCGGTGGCGTGAGCGAGACCTTCATGGTCCGCAAGGTATCGGCCGGGGTCGGCGTCGAGCGCATCTTCCCGCTGCACTCGCCGGCCATCGCCTCGATCGAGATGATCCGCAAGGGCAAGGTGCGGCGCGCGAAGCTCTACTACCTGCGCCGGCTGGCCGGGAAGGCGGGCCGGATCAGGGAGCAGCGCGAGGTCGTCAAGGAGCCAGAGCAGGTCTGAGGGTGCTCGACCTCTCGGTCGAGCGCGAGTACTTCGCCCGCGGGCTGCTCCGCGTGGCGGGCGTGGACGAGGCGGGCCGGGGGCCCTGGGCGGGTCCCGTGATCGCGGCCGCCGTCGTCGTCACGCCGCAGTCGCCGTGCCTCGAGGGCGTCAACGATTCCAAGCAGCTCACCAGGCGCCGCCGCGAGCAGCTCGCGGCGGCGATCGTTTCTACCCTGGCCTACGGTGTGGGCGGCGCGAGCGTGCGCGAGGTGGACCGCCTCAACGTCCGCGGCGCGTCGGCGCTGGCCATGCGCCGCGCGCTGGCGCGACTGCCCGAGCGCGCGGACCTCGTGCTGGTGGACGGGCCCCCGCTCCCGGAGCTCGGCCTCGAGCACGAGGCGATGGTGGATGGGGACGCGCGCTGCTACGCCGTGGCGTGCGCCAGCATCCTCGCCAAGACGGTGCGGGATCGCGGGATGCGGCTGCTCGGGAAACGGTATCCGGACTTCGGGTGGGAGCGGAACGCGGGCTACGGCACACCCGCCCATCGCGCGGCGCTCGACCGGCGTGGCCCGACCCCGCACCATCGCAGGACGTTCACGCCGGTCGTGCAGCGCAGCCTCTTCTAGGCGCTCAGTTCACCGTCAGGTCCTTTATCATCCCGTGCGCCACGTGCTGCTTCCCGTCCTTGGCGTCGGGGATGAAGCACCACAGGCCGTAGTTGCCGGGGGTGAGATTGAGGGAGATCACCACATGGCCGCCCGGGGCGATGCCGGTCGACCCACCCATCGGCCTGGCGGGCGGCGTGCCGCGCATGCTGGCCCCGACCCAGGTGACCAGGTCCTGCGCCTTCTTCCGGGGCGCGAGCTGGGCGATGAGCATCTCGTGCAGCTGCGGTCCGTCGTTCACGACGCGGACGGTATGCTGGCCTGCGGTGAGGTTCCCCGTGATGTCGAAACCATAGTCCTTGAGGTGGATCACCACCTCGGCCTGCGGCTCCGGCGCCGGAGTCGCGGCGGATGCGGTCACCGTGAGCGGCCGCACCATCCCGTGCGCGAAGTGCGGCACCCCGACCGAGTCCGGAACGAAGCACAGCAGGGCGTAGTTGCCCGCCGTCAGGGTCAGCCAGGCCACCGAAGTGTCGGTCGGAACCGGCGCAATGCTGTTCGGCCCGCCGACGTACCTGACCCAGGCGGGCGGCGGACCAGGGTTCTTCAGGGCGTCCATGAGGTCGCTGACCGTCTTGCCCTCGAGCAGCTCGACGATCTGGAGGTGGTGAATCGACGGGCCGCGGTTGGCCAGATGGAACATCTCGAGCCCGGCGGCGATGCTGTCCGGGGCGGTGAAGGCGTAGTCTGCCGCGGTGATGATGATGTGGTTCGGCCCGGCCTGGGCCACCGGCGGAGCCTCCTTCTTCGCGCACCCTCCCGCGGCGAGCGCCAGGGCGGCGGCGACGGTTCCAAGCGACCTTGCGCGGGCGGACGGCGACGAACGGGACATTACCACCTCCGGTGTTGGGCACACGACGTGCCGGCCTGAAGAGCTGCTGGCGTGAATTGGGAGCGGGGGAATGCTAGGGGGGTGGCCGACGTTTCGCCAGATGCCGTTGGCGAGCGGCGTCCGTCGGCCTGCCCTGCATCCCGACCGGCCCGGAGTGTGGCTTCAGGCCGCGGGGCGCGCGGCCCGACCCGACGGCCATCTACTGGCCACTTCGACTAGGGGCGCCGGGGCCGCGAGGGCGGCGGCGGCGCCGTGCGGGGGGCCACGATGGCGGCGGCCAGTCCGCCGTGACTGTAGCACGCGCCGTCGGACGGTGCTCCGCCGAGGTACGTGCCGTCCTTGCAGCGCATCGTCGCGCCAGCGGGTGGCGCCGCGCTGGAGGGCTGCGTGGCGAGGCTCGCAACGGGCGCGGCCGCGGCCCGGCTCACCGCGGGCGGCGGCGCGGCCTGGCGCGACAAGATGATGCGCAGCCCGCCGTGCGACGCGCACCCACTCGCGTCGGCCGGGGCGACGATGTACGTGCCGTCGGCGCATCGCGCGACGGCGTTCGCCGGAGGCGCCGCGGCCGGGGCAGCGCCCGCGGGCCGCACCGAGTCCGGCGGCAGGCTCGTGCGCGCCGGGGCGCGGACAGGCGCGAACGTGGGCGCCGGATTCGCGCCCCGCGCGGAGGCCGGCGCGGACGCGGGGGGCCGCGGGGCACTCGGCGGCCGGAGTGCCGCGGGCGTCTGAGCGCGTGACGGCGCGGGTGGCGGCGAGGCCGGCGCCTGGGCTGCGGCCTGCCCTGCGGTCAGGCCCAGAGCGAGGACGATGCCGATCAGCCGCGTGTTCGTCATGGGTGTCACCGTCATTGTACTTGCACCGTGCTCGTGTACGACTGGTAGTTCGTGGCCGTGATGGTCACGCTGCCCGCTCCTGCCGTCTTCCCCTTCAGGTAGAACTGCACGTACTGCGCGTCCGCCGGCACCGTCACCGAGGTCAGCTGGGTACTGTTGGCGCCCCCGGACCAGAACTCGACGTTCGCCACGCTCGTGAAGTTGAACTGCGTCGCCGCCACCACGTTGTGCGCCACCCCGTTCGGGTCGCGCGTGTACAGGGTCACCAGCACCGAGTCACCCGCCTTGATGGTACTCGGCCAGCCGGACAGCGGATCCACCCGACCCGTTCCCACCAGCGTGTACGCGGTGTCCGGGTTGTAGGTGGGCGAGGTGATCGAGCCTACCAGGGTGTCGATCCCGGCCGCGAGGCCCGCGATGCGGAAGTACTGGTAGTAACTCCCCTGCGGGATCGTGAGCTGCGTGATGGGCGTGTTCGTCAGGTTCGTGTACGTGCCCGTGCGCTCCTGCCCCGCGTGCGTGAACGTCACGGTGGTGGGCGCCGTCACGTAGTCGGGCGCCGAGGCGTAGGCGTTGTCCTGGTACTGCCCGATCCCGAGCGCGCCCGGCATTCCGTATAGACCGAGGGTTGGCGTGACTACCGCGACGTCGAGCGTCCCCACGTCGTACTTGTAGTACGCGGCGCGCGAGTCGGACGCCTGGAGCTGCGAGGTGCCGACCACGCCATTGAGCGGCGGCCCCCACTTTGCCGCGCTGCTGTAGTACTGGCCCGCGGGGATCGTGATCGTGGCCGAATCAATGGCGGCGACCGACTGGGCGGTGGAGAACAGCGTCACCGCCACGTTCTCGCTGGTGTAGTGGGCGGTCCCGTTCGCGTCCGCAGCGTACACGGTCATGCTCTGGGGCGCGGACGTGGTGTAGAGCTGCGTGGGCGCCGTGATCACGAACTTCGGCTGCGTCACCTGCACGTTGCTGGTCCCGGCCGTGTAGCCGGTGGCCGTCGCCCGGACCTGGATCGTGCCGACCGTGTCCTGCGCCGTGCTCTGGAAGTAGGCGTAGTAGTTCCCGGCCGGAATCGTGACGGAGGCCGGCACGGTGACGACCCGCGGGTCGGTGCTGACGAGATTGACCACCAGGTCCGTCGCGACGCTGTTCGGCGCGTACACGTACGTGCCGTTCGTCCCGGACGTCTGGCGCATGCCGAGCACCGGTGTGCTGTTGGCGATCGTCAGCGCCGGGCCCGTCACGGTGACGCTGCCGGTCGTAGTCGGCAGGTAGCCCGTGCCGGCGGCGTCGGAGTACGTGATGGTCGCCGCGCCCGGACCCACCACGTTCACACTGGTGGACGTGTAGTACGTGCCTTTCAGGATGGGGAAGGACGGCTGCACCGGCCGGATCACGGTGGTGTCGCTCGATGTGGCCGCCACGGCGACCGTGTCCATCGCGTAGTGCCCGTTCCCGAGGCTGTCAGTGGTGTAGACCGTGATCCCGAGCGGCGGATTGGTCGTGGTCGTCGTGCCCGGCATGCAGCAGCTCGTGAACTTCGCCGTGGTGACGGTCACGAACGCGGTATCGGGCACGTACCCGGGGGCTGCCAGGATCAGCGTGTCGGTGCCGTACGCCAGCCCGAACGCATCGAGGTAGGCGTAGTAGGTCGAAGCCGCGATGGTCGGCGACTTCGTCGTCAGCGTGTCAACCGAGCCCTGCTTCTGGGTGATCGTCGCGGCGAGCGCCGACGTCCGGTTGTCCGGCGTGTAGATGTAGAAGCCGTTCCCGCTTGGGCCGAGGCTCTGCCGCCGGCCCAGGGTCGCCGTGGTGAAGCTGAACTGGATCTTCGGCGACTGCACCGTGATCGTCAGCGTGTCCAGGGTCACATGGCCCGCCGCCGTGAAGAGGATCCGCCCCGTGCCGACACCGACTGGCGTCACGCGGGCTCGGCTGTTGTAGTAGGTGCCTGAGTCCACTGTCACGACCGACGAGTCCACGGCGATGATCGTGGGATCAAGGGAGACCACCGAAACGGCGAGCGGCGCGGTCCGATAATGCGTGGTCCGCAGCGAGTCGGCCGTGTAGACCGTCACGTTCGTGCCCGGGCCGAAGTTGTTGACCGTGGAGTTGCAGCAGGCCGTGAGCCGCGGCGACGTGACTGTGTACGAGGCCGTATCGGGCTGGTAACCCGGCGCGGTCGCGATGAACGTGGCGGTCCCCGTCGCGTTCCCTGCCACGGTGAAGTAGCGGTAGTACGTCCCCGTCGGGATCGTGTCGGCCGTGGGCGCGGTCACGCTCGTGGGGTTCGAGTTGGCCACCGAGACCACGAGCGGTGCCGCGACGTTGTTCGGCGTGTAGACGTACTCGTTGGGGTCGTATTGGCCGGTGCCGATGTAGTTCTGGACCCAGCTGAACTGGAGCTTGGGCCCGCCGACCGTGTACTGCGCCGAGTCGGGGTTGTGCCCGCTCGCCGTGGCGATGATCCAGGTCGTCCCGCCCAGGCCGCCCGGGACGATACGGCCGGTGTTGTAGTACGTGCCCGGTTGGATCACCACCAGCGTGTCGATGACCCGCATCACCGTCGTGTCCCTGGAGTAGAGGTGCACGGCCAGCGAATTGGTCTGGTAGTGCCCCGTGCTCAGGGAGTCCTCGGAATACACGGTCAGGGTGGTCTGCGGCGATGTCGTGTTGAGCGTGCCGCCGCAGCAGATGCCGACGCGCGGGGTCGTGGAGGTCACGCCGATCGTGCTCGCAGCCGTCCAGCCGGTCGCCGAGAGGGTGATCGTCGCGCTGCCGAGGGTATTCGCGCTGATGGTGAAATAGGCGTAATACGAATTGGCCGGCACCGTGACCGTCGGCGTGACCCCGACGACCGTCGTGTCGGAGCTGCTGAGCGTCACTTGGACCGGCACGTTGGTGTAGGTCGGCAGGTACACGTACACGTTCGGCTCGTTCTGGCCCTGGCCGAGCACCTCCGTCCTGATGCTCGGGGTCAGGACCGGCGCGTAGGCCGTGAAGCTCGATGCCGCGCCGTTCACGCCGATCGCGTTCGGCGTGATGTTCGTCGTCCCGGCGGCGAGGCCGTGGACCTGGATGTCCGCCGCGAGCTGGCCGGCCGGAATAAACGCCGGGTCGGGCGAGACCAGCGCGATCCCGGGCGTGGAATAGTTGAACGTGACGTAGGTGCCGCCGGCCGGCGACGGATCGGAGAGCAGGACCTGCGTGCTCGCGATGTCCGTCGCGTTGATGGCGTAGCTGCTCGTGGTGAGGCGCATGTTGGCCGTCACCCTGGCCACCGCGCTGCCCGTGGAGTAGCCCAGGTCGCTGCCGTCGGACGCCGTGACCGTCGTGGTGCCCGCGCTATCACCAACCAGCGTGGCGTTCGCTGAAGTCTGGCCCGCCGGAATCACCACCGACGAAGCGCTCCAGTGTGCATACGCATTGGGCGTCGCCGCCAGGTTGACGGTGAGCTGCCCGCCGGTCGCCGTGGGCGTGCTGAGCAGAATCGGGATGGAGGCACTCGATCCGCGGCCGACCGAGACCGTGTCCCGGCCGAACGAGATGATGGCTGGTACGCTGCCGCCGACCGTCACAGCCAGGACGTTGGACGTGATGGTGCCGCTCGAAGCGGTGATCGTGTCGACGCCGGTGCCCACGCCGGTCACCACGCCCGTCGCCGCGTCGACGGTCGCGATTGCCGTGTTTCTCGAGGCGTACGTGAACGAGCCGCCGGAGATGTAGTGCTGGTTCGCATCCAGGCCGCGGGCCACCAGGCCGACGGAGCCCTTGATCGCGATGGTCGCCGTGGGATTGCTCGCCGGCGGCGAGAGCTGGATGGAGGCGAGCACCTGGGAGACCGTGAGCGAGGCGCCGGGATTCGACGTGAAGCCCTGCGCGCTGGCATTGATCTTCGTCACGCCGTTCGCTGCCGAGGTGACTGACGCGGTGTCCCCGGCGGTCGTGTTCATGACCGCGACCGACCCGTTGGTGGAGGCCCAGGTGAACGCGACGCCGCTCATCACCCCATCCAGCGTGTCGTGCGCGATGGCGCGGTAGCGCCGCGTGAGCCCCAGCGAGGGCATGCTGAACGTGTCGGTCTTGACGGCGCCCAGCGTGTCGACGACGACGGCGATGCGCGTGATCTGCGTGATGATGCTCACATTGGCCACGCCGGTTATCACGCCGGACGTGGCCCTGATCTGCGCCGTGCCGAGCCCGGCGCCCGTCACCTTGCCGGTGCTGGCATCCACCGACGCAACCGCCGAGGCCGTGCTGGACCAGGTGAACGCCGTGACCGCCGCGATGGGCTGGCCGAGTCCGTCCACCGCAGTGGCCGTGAAGATGTAGTTGGCGCCGATGTAGATGTTGCGGCTTGCCGGCGTCACGTTGATGGACGCGAACCGCTGCTGCACGACGATGAGGGCCGAGTCCCTGGTCCCGCCGGCCTCGGTCGCCACCACGTATGTGGACCCGTTCGCCGCGGCGGCCACCAGCCCGCCGGCGCTGACAGTGGCGATGGCCGGCGCGCGGCTCACCCAGGTGAAGCTGCCCGTCACCAGCTTACCGGTGGTGTCCTTGGCCTGCACGCTGAGCTGGACGGTGGCGGTGAGCGCGGTGAGCGTGTCGAGCTTCGGCGTGACAGTGGTCGAACCGATGCCGGACGCTGGCGTGCCGGTGGCGGTGAACGTCACGGGAGTGATGCCCGTCACCGTCGCCGTCGCCGTATTCGTCCCGGCCGAGGGCCCGAGCGTCCAGATGAGGGACGCCTTGCCGCCGGAGTCCGTCGTGGGCGCCGCCGGCAACAGCGATCCGCCGCCGGCCGTCGCCGCGAAGGCGACCGAGACGTTCTGGACACCGAGGCCGTCGGCCGCCGTCACGCGGACCACCAGCGGCTGCGCCAGTGCGGAGCCCGCCGTCCCGGTCTGTCCGTTGCCGCTCACGATCGCGAGCGCGTTGGGTTTGGGCTGCACCTTGAGCGTGGCCGAAGCGCTCGGGCCCGTGAGCAGCGCAGCGACGACGCCCGCCGATCCGCGCTTCGCCTTGGCCACGACCCGCCCCACGGACGGGTCGGGAACGCTGGCCACCGAGCTGTCCTGCACATTGACGCTGTATACGATGGGCGTGCCGGGCAGGTTCGTGCCGCTGCTGTCGAACGCCTGGGCCGCGAACACCACAGTGTCCCCGAAGAACGCCGTGGCCGGCGTGGTGATCCAGCGCACACCCGCCGCGGTCGATCCGACGCCCACGTAGACGATCGGCACCTCGGGCGCCGGGCTGCCCCCCGGGCTCATCGTCGCGGTCACGCGCGTGGGACCGCCGCGGAAGACGGTGTCTCCGGCGGCGTTGATCATCGCCAGGGTGAGATCGAAGTCCTCGCTGGTGGCGCCGCTCTGGAGCTGGACCGTCAGCGGGATCTTCATGCTGTCCGCGTTGGCGGGAAAGCTGACGGTGGTATCCTTGGCGAGATCGGTGGTCCCGGGGTGGTAGAGCCGGATGCGGACCCGCTCGAAGTCCACGACCTTGATCGCCGCCGCGCTGAAGACGGGCCGGAACCCGAAGCTCGCAGGGCGGTACCTGAGGCCCGTGCTGTCGCGAAAGCAGCTCGCGACTGCGAGCACGGCGAAGATGGCGACGGTGCGAACCGCGTGGGACCGCATCAAGCCACAGCGCCCCTCAAAGAGGACCCGGAATCTGGAGGTTGTAGTATGAGCGACGGGCCGGCGTTGAGGATGTGAGCGGGATCACCCCGCTCGCCTCGACAAGCCGGCCGAATTAGCGAGCCGATGCCGACGATTAGTGAGTCGTTCCGACGCACAATACTGCGGTGCGCGGACGCGGACGTCAATTAACGCCGGGAAAAGCGTCGCGCCCTCCCCGATCCCGGCGGAGGGCGCGAGTCGTGTGAAGCGGATGGCTACTTGCGGCGCAGCGGGAAGGAGAGCCCGGCGCCGATGCTGAAGCCCTGGTTCTTGACGTTGGCGTCCGAGATGACCTTCGCCAGCCCGAGCGTATAGCGGCCGTCCACGGTGATGTTGAATCTGGGCATGTGGAAGGTTAGACCTGCGCCGCCCGTCACGCCGAAGTCGAAGGACTTGATTTGCGAACCGCACGATACCGACTGGGTGACACCGCCGCTGGTCTCTGCCAAATCGCAGCTCAGTTTGATCCCGACCTCAGGTCCGGCGAAGACGCGCACGCCGGTCCGTGCGCTCGGGGTGAGGTTGATTCCGAGGAGCACCGGGACCCGCAGGTACCCAATCTTGATCTCGTCAGTTACGCCCGCCGATTCGAACTTGCCGCCCTCCCCAGAGTACAGCACCTCCGGCTGCACGTAGAACTGCGAGCTCAGCGGCACGTTGAGCGACGCGCCCGCGAAGAACGAGGTGCGCGACTTCGCGCCCGACACGTCCGACCCGCCGAAGGTGAAGAGGTTGACGCCGCCCAGGATGCCGAACTCCATCGGGGGTACCGGGACCTGCTTGGGGCCCGCTGCCTGCGAGAAGCCCGGCGTGGCGACGGCGACCGAGAGACCTACCACTGTAGCAATGAACGCGAGACGACTTCGCATGAACGCCCCCTTTGGAGGACTACGACGTGTTGATGGCACCTATCGCCGCGCGGTCGGCGCGTGCGGCTACGCAGCCCTGGAAAACCGGCCCGTATATAGTGTCGTGCAAGGGCCGCGAGCGCGAGGGGGTGCCGCCGAGCCGAATTCCGGCGAGTTGTGGCAGAATGTGGCGGGCGCAGGCGTGTGAGTGGTCCCGACACCAGCGGTGCTACTCAGGCGACAGCGTCGTGTGCCTGTGGAGACCCGGCCGCCCGCCGAAAGGCCGCATAGACGTCGCACCCCCACCAGCCCCCGCGCGCGTGCATTTCCGCCATTGCCGCCGGGCCCGACATCGCCGGCCGGTAGCTGCGCGAGCTGGTGAGGGCGTCGTAGACGTCCGCGATGCCGATGATCGCTGCGTGCAGCGGGATTTCGTCGCCCCGCAGGCCGTCGGGGTAGCCTGATCCGTCGCACTTCTCGTGGTGCGAGCGGATGCTCGCCCTGGCGTCGAGCGGCAGCTCTACCCCGTCGAGCATCTCCAAGCCCCAGATGGGGTGCCTCTTCATGACGTCGAATTCGGCGGCCGTGAGGCGGCCGGGCTTGTTGACGATGTCCGGGGGCACGCGAATCTTGCCCACGTCGTGCAGGTAGGCGCCGAGCCGCACGGTGGCGACCTCGTCCCGGTCCAGACCGAGAGCGAAGGCAACCTCCGCAGCATACCGCGCGACCCGCTCACAGTGGGCGTACGTGTAACAATCGGACGACTCGAACCAGAGAACGAAGCGAGTCAGCGCGACGTACGTCGTTTCGAGAGGTTCGAAACGCCGGCCATGCGTCTCGCCACTGTCCCCCCACGGGCCGCCGGTCGGCGCCTGCGACCACGATCTCGCTACGCCCTGCATCGCCGCCTCCCGTCGCTGGCTTCGTCCGCGGGATCCTGCCAGGATCGCTAATCGCGCGCCTCGATCCCATGCATGTGGCCTGACAAGGACACCGCGAAGAGGCGGAAGGTGACGCAGGTCCCGGTGTGGGAGTGATGCCACGCACCATGGGGATGGGAGGAGCCGTGTGGAAACTCTTTGGCAGGGCGGCGCTTAGCGGTGGTCTCGGTACTGCGGCTTGACTGCCCAGACGTCCGCCGAGACTGATGCCCGATCGATCGATGCCTTCAGCGCCACCGCTGGCTCGGGCAGGGTCTAGCGTTGGCTGGCCGTCATATGCCTGCGGCCAACACGCTTGGGTAAGCGAGCTATCGAGGCGCCTCTCTGTACCAGCCCGCCCACGGCGCTCTTCGACGCCTGAATGCGAGGATCAACAGCGGGTTCGTCCAGATGAAACTTCGCCACAGGGGCCAGTGGTCGAATCTTCGAGGGGAGGGTGTCACCTGAAGCTCCCGGACGAAGGACGTTCGCAACCCCCGTCGTCGGGCCAGCCGCCTCAGTCGCCAGTAGAAATCGACGTCTTCGCCCATATACCGGGTCTCGTCATAGCCGCCCAGTTCTTGGAACACGCTCCTGCGGCAGAACTGACAGGCTCCCTGCGCGATGCCGCCAACCAGCCCGACAACGCGCTAGAGCCTCAGGTAGGCCCGCAGCAGGACGCTGTGGGGTTGGTGCACCGCATCTACAGCACCACCAGCGCACGTGGGATCCGTCATCGGCCGTGCGGTCGGTACTGGCGTTGTCGACAACAAGAACTTCAACGGCCGCATGGCCCATGGTCATGAGGCGCCGTTCTGCGGCGGCGAGCCGTTCGAGAGTCTCCGAGATGTAGCCCGCCTCATTGAAGGCCGGGATGATCACGGATACCGAAGGCAGCTCCTCAGGCGGCATGTGGCGCGATTCGGCTCGGTCGCTGTGCCGCGGGAATCGTGGACAACACGGTGGCGCCCCCGATGAGAACGAGGACGAGGGCGAACTCGGCGGCGGTGGCCCTGCCCGCGTAGCCCGCGAGCAGGCCGAAGCCCGTCATCACGGCGTTCGCCGCCACGCACACCAGGCGCAAGCCGGGGGCGGCTGCCCCGTAGGCGCGCCGCAGGAGGTTGAGCGCGCCCGTGAGGATCATGGCCAGGCCGCTGCCAGCGAACCAGACGGCCGCGCTCGTCAGGTGAGCGAAGTAGCGCGGTGTCGCGGCGATGTGCACCGCACCCAAGGTGATGATCCCCAGGCTCAGCACGAAGTACGCACGGCGCATGCGACCCTCCATCTAACCAGCCTAGCGCGTCGTCGTGGCGTGCTACCGCGGCTCATCACCAACATCACCTCCACAAGCACAACCGCAAGACCGCGCGCTGGTCTAGGCGCACGAAGGGCCAGGGAGGAGGAGTCGCCTGGCCACTTCGCAGGCGCTAGGCGCGCCGCTACGCCGACACCGGCACGGCAGCGTCTGGGGCGTCAGCCGTTCCCAGTCGGCGCTTCCGCATCACCTGCTTCAAGAGGTGACGTTCGATCCCCCGGTTGATGGGGCTCAACGAGAAAATGATGAGCATCTTGACGCCGAGTAGCAGGAAGTAGTTGTCGCTC
>Ga0153915_10004876_pt1 | contig 12422 bp, 14 predicted proteins | sample Opewatmetagenome_2_FD_107003 | JGI IMG/M metagenome (GOLD analysis project Ga0153915, IMG submission 107003) | Freshwater wetland microbial communities from Ohio, USA - Open water 3 Core 3 Depth 3 metaG | ecosystem: Environmental > Aquatic > Freshwater > Wetlands | place: USA: Ohio, Lake Erie... | reverse complement strand
GTGCCGGCCGACTTCTTGAGGACGTAGCCCGCCACGCCGGCCTTGAGGAGCCGCCGCACGTACTCCCGGTCCTCGTACTGCGAGAGGATGAGCACCCGGGCGCGCAGCCCGAGCTTCTTCAGTTCCAGCGTCGCCTCCAGCCCCCCGAGGCCGGGCATCGAGAGGTCCATGAGGACCACGTCGGGGTCGAGCGCCTTGCAGCGCTCGATGGCCTCCCGGCCGTCCGCCGCCTCGCCCACCACCTCGATGTCGTCGGTGGTGTTGAGGAGCGCCCGGACGCCCTCCCGCAGGATGGCGTGGTCGTCGGCGATGAGCACCCGGATCTTCGGCATCGCTTCTCACGCCTCCTCTGGCATCGGCACCTCGATCTCGATGCGGGTCCCCTGGCCCGGCGCGGAGTCGATGGTCACCTTCCCGCCGAGCAGCTCCACCCGCTCCCGGATCCCCATGAGGCCGAAGGGCGGCCGCTCCGTGTTGGCCGCCGCCTCCGCCGGGTCGAAACCCCTCCCATCATCCTCGATCTCGATGCGGAGCATGCCGTCTTTCGGACCGACCTGGATGAGGACCGAATCCGCCTGGGCGTGCCGCAGGACGTTGCTCATCGCCTCCTGGCACACACGGAAGACGGCGGCCTCGAAGGCCGGCGGCAGGCGCCGGTCCAGCTTCTCGAACTCGCACCGCACCGACATGCCCCGCTCGGCGAGGTGCCGCTCGGCGTACCAGCGGATGGCCGCGAGGAGCCCGAGGTCGTCGAGCACCGAGGGCCGGAGATCCCGGATGAGCCGGTTTATCTCCTCGATGGTGTGCACCGCCAGAGCCTTCACCTCGTCGAGGCGCGGGGTCCTCCCGGCCTTCACGGCGGCGGTCGCGCCCTCGAGCCCCATCACCAGTACCGCCAGGCTCTGGGCGGTGTCGTCGTGCAGCTCCCTGGCGATGCGCTTCCGCTCATCCTCCTGGGCGCCGACCACCTTCTCGTAGAGCCGGGCCAGGGTCTGCTCGCGCTCGCGCAGCTGGGCGTTCACCCGCTCCAGCTCGGCGGTGCGCTCGGCGACCCGCTTCTCCAGCATCTGGTTGTGCTGGGCGATCGAGGCGTTCGCCTCCTTGAGCGACCAGCGCATCACCTCGAGCGCGTAGCCGAGGCGCCCCACCTCGTCCCTCCCGGTCATGGGGATGGGCTGCGTCAGATCCCCCTCGGCGATCTTCTCGGCGGCGTGCGTGAGCGCCTCGACGGGGCGGGTCACGGAGCGCGCCGCCCCCCAGGCGAACAGGCCGCCGAGGCCCAGCATCAACGCCGCGAGCCCGACGACGCCCAGCGGGACGGCGCCGGACGAGGCGAGCACGTCATGGGCGGGCTGCGTCAGGGCCACGCCCCACGGCGCGCCGGAAAGAGGGGCCACCGCCAGGACCGCGCGCCACCGCTCGCCGCTGCCCGCGGCGTGGCAGTCGCTGCAGAGGCCCGCCTCCCCGCGCCGCGCGGCCACGAACTGGCCCGTCCCGGCGCACTCCGCCGCCTTGCGGACCGTTGACGGGTTGGTCGAGGCGAGCACCATGCCGGCGGCGTCCACGAGCTCGGCCCTCCCCTCGGGACCGCGCCGGACGTACTGGAGGAGGGTGGTGAAGTGGCGATGCCCCACGTCGAGGACGCCGCCCGAGATGCCCACGACGACTCCCCGCCAGTTGCGCACCGGCACCATGGCGTACAGGCGGGCGCCCGACTCGCCCGTCAAGAGGCGCGTCACGGCCGGGCGGCCGGATTTCAGCACCTGCTGCACTTCGGGAGACGTGGGGGGCGGCGCGATGGTGCGGTCCCCCCGGTCCGGTTCCTCGGCGACGGCCTGGCCGCGCGCGTCCAGCATGAAGACGCCCTCGGGGAACAGCATGTGCAGGAAGGGATTCCGCAAGGCCGTCCGCTCCGGCTCCGGGTTCCCATCCTCGAGGTCCACCCGCGGCGCCGAGGACGCGCGCTGCAGGGTCTCGAGCGCCTGGTTCAGCTCCTGATCGAGCTGCGCGGCGACCGCCCCCGCGGCGCGTTGCCGCCCGGCGATCATCTGTCGGTCCAGCTCCCGCATCCGCCACAGGTAGGCGAGGCCGAGGAGCGCCGCCGGCCCGACCACGCCGAGCCCGAGCAGGACGTACACGCGGAAGCGCAGGGCGCTCCGGCCGGGGACCCGCTGGTTCGGGCCGACCCTCACCGCCCCTCCCGGTGGGCGCTGCGCGCCATCTTGATGAGCGTCTCCACGGGAACCTTGCCGCGCAGGGCGAGGCGCGCGCCGGCCTTCGTCCAGGCCACCTCGTGCCAGATGGAGCCGTCCTCCCCGACGACGCGGGAGAGCGTGCCCTCCCCGTCGCCGACCGCGAGCGGAGAGGACTGCAGCGGCGGGCCCTCGGGCAGGACCATCGGCGAGATGGGGCCCGGCCCGCCCACGGTCTGGACGAGGACCAGGGCCGGCGTACCGTCCTGGCCGTCGAACGAGAGCGCCACCGAGGTGGTGTCCTCGACGACGAGCCGCACCGCCCGCGGCGGCCAGCGCAGCGTATCCGGGAAGTAGGCCGGGAGGAACAGGCGGGCCTTCAGGCGGCGCTCCGCCTCCTCCACGGAGGCGGCCTTGCGCACGCCGCGGGGCTCCCCCTGGACCCAGGCCGGAACCGCGTCGAGCGTCGCGAGCGCCGCCGCCGCCGCTCCCATGACCAGGACCAGCGTGCCGAGCGCGCGGGCCATCCCCTGAGCCGGCCTCTCCAAACGTGTCGCCCCGATCGCGGTCATACCACGAAGAACAGCAGCGACGAGATGGAGGCGGCCGCGGCGAAGAGTCGCGCAGCGCCGTGGGGGAGCGGCGCCGGCGCCGGCCCGAGGAGGCGGCGGCAGCGCGTCTCGATGTCGAGCGCCCGCGCCCTGGCAATGGGCTCGGCGAGCGCGGCGGCGAGCGGCAGGTTGCGCCGGCCCGGCGGCGCCGGACGCCCCTCCGTGGCGCGGAAGAGCTTGAGCAGCCCGCTCGCGAGCGCCAGGCGGTCGCCGGTGGCGGCCGCGGCCCGCTCGTCCGCCCTCCACTCCGCGTCCCGGGCCATGGCCCGCGCCACGACCTGGAAGGCCGGGTTCACGGCCATGAGGGCCCGGCCCGCCATGAGGAGCCAGGAGACGCCCGGGTCGAGCCGGTCGAGGTGCGCGAGCTCGTGCGCCAGCGCCGCCCGGATCTCCTTCGGGTCGAGGAGGTCCACCGCCGCGCGGGAGACGACGAGCGAGGTGGCCAGGGCCCCGGCGCAAAAGAGCACGGGACCGCCGTCCTCGACGAAGACGAGCCGCGGGGGTCTCAGGCCCATGGAGCGGGCCACCCCCTCCAGAGCCGCCGCGGCGGCCTGGCCTTGGGGCGAGACGGGCGGGGCGCTTCGCGGCAGCCCGACGCGCCGCCCGAGGAGGAGCGGGACGAGGTCCATGAGGAAGAGGGCGAGCCCCATCCCCCCGAAGACCCCCACCCACCAGTGCCGCAGCCCGGATCCGAGGAAGCGCAGGTCGTCCCACCGCTGGGACGAGAACAGGGCGCGCCCCTCGCGGAAGTCGTCGCTCGCCCGCTCCGGAGCGAGGACGACGAGGAGCGGCAGGACGAGCAGCGGGTAGCAGAGGACGAAGAGCCGGAAGGCGAGGCGCTGGCGCGGGTCCCGGACGCGCCAGAGGCGGATCAGGGCCTCGATCACCAGCGCGGCGACGAGGGTGTGGAAGATCGCCTGGCCGGCGAGATCAACCCATCTTGTGGCCGGCATGGGCCGCGGAGGCGCCGCCGTGTTCGCGCGCGGCTCCACCCTCCATGCGGGCGAGCTCGAGCGGGTGCTCGTGTTCCATGCGCTCGCGGCTGATCTTGCCCGTGAAGATGCTGGTGTCGAACGGGAACACGTCCGGGTTCAGGTGGGCGTTGAAGATGTGCCAGATGGTGATCACCAGGAAGGCCATGAGGCCCTCGTTGGAGTGGGCCACCTTGGCCGCCGGGATCACCTGGCCGGGCATGATCCGGGCCGCGACGGTCGGGTAGAAGAGGATGAGCCCGGAGGCGATCATGATGACGTTGCCGACGACCAGCCCCCAGTACTCCCACTTCTGCTTGTAGTCGTACCGGTCGAACTCGGCGGGCCGGTCGCTGAGCCCGAGGTAGTACTTCAGGGTGTCGATGGCGTCCTTGAAGTCCTTCTGCGTCGGGACGATGTTGAAGCCGGTCTTCCGCGCGACGATGGCCGCGAAGGCGCCCGCGAAGTGGGCGAGGGTGGAGACCGCGAGCGCGATCCCGAGCGCCCGGTGGATCCAGCGAGCGTTGTCCACGCCGCCGACGACGCGGACGGTCCACTGGGCCCACCCGGCCGTGTAGAACTTCTGCGGCAGCCCGGTGAGGCAGAGCCCCGTGAAGATGAGCATCGTCGCGAGGTGCTCGATGCGCTGCTTCAGGCTGAACCGGACGAGGTATTCGCTCATCGATTCACCACGACGCGCCAGAGGTGCAGCGCGATCTGGAGGACGATCCCCGCGACCATGAAGGGGATGATGAACTTGTAGAAGAGCTGGACCGCGTACACGAGCGGCGCCTTCTGCCAGGACGGCTCGTAGTGCGAGAGCCACGCCGCCGGGAAGTTGGCGTTGGCGTCGGGGTGGCACTTGCGGCAGGTCTGGACCAGGTTCGCCTGCAGGACGTGGGAGGTCGGGTCGTCGGTCTTCTGGATGTCGTGCACGCCATGGCAGTCGGTGCACCCGGCCGCGAGCCGGATGCCCTCGCCCTTCTGCTTCCCCTTCTGCAGGGTCGCGGCCATGCCGTGGAAGTCGGAGAGGTAGGTGTCCACGACCTTGGTGGAGAGGCCGTACTTCGACATCAGCTTCTCGTTGGTGTGGCAGCGGCCGCAGATCTCGGCGGTGCGGAGCGAGAGAGCGCCCGACCGCGGATCCGGGATGTCGTGAGCCCGGTGGCAGTCGGTGCACACCGGCACGTCCTGGCTGCCGGCCAGCAGGGCCTTGCCGTGCACGCTCTTCGTGTAGGTCTCGTACACGGGTTCGTGGCATCCGGCGCAGGTCTCGGAGATCCGGGTGCGCGGCTCGGCCGGGCGCGTGATGGCGTGGGAGCCGTGGCAGTCCACGCACAGGGCGGCGTGCGTGTTCCCCTTGGCCATGAGGGCGTAGTGCACGCCGTCGAGCGTCTTCGTGTAGTTGGCGAAGTGGCACTTCTTGCACTGCTCGTAGAAGGCCACCGCCACGTCGCGCCGGGTCTTGAAGGGCTTCGAGTCGTGCGGGTATCCCGTCTTGTCGGCGTGGCACTCGGTGCAGCGCAGCATGTCGCCGTGGACCGACTTCGCGAAGACCTCCTGGTCCACGAAGAGCGACACCTTCTCACCGCTCGGCAGGTCGAGCGTCATCGTCTTGTCGGTACCGTGGCAGGAGAGGCAGTCGTCCTCCTCCGCGGGGATCGCCGCCCGGGCCGGCAGCGAGGCGGCGGCGATGAGCAGGGCGAGGCCGATTCGGTTCATTGGGCAATCCCCTCTAGGGTCGAGCCATTTACCAGAAGGGGCCCGGCTTGCCAACGGGGATCGCGTAATAAGATTCTGATTCGCAAGCGGAAAATTGATCCCGGGCAGTTACACGCGCGGGGACCCGTCTTCCGCGAGCTCAGTGGCCGGGGCGGTGGCGTCCGGCGCCCAGCCGGCGGGCGAGCGCTCGGGCGCCGCTCTCGAAGACCGCGGCGACGATCCTCACGAGGAGTACGAGGCCGTACAGCGGGAACAGGAGCACGTAGACGAGCCCGGCCACGGCGCCGGCGACGAGCACGAGCGGCAGGGTGGAGGGCGGCAGCCTCAGGTACCGGGCGCCGCCCTCCAGCCTTCCCCCCACCCCCATGACTCGGCGGAGCTCCAGCTCTCGCGGGGCGAGGTAGATGCCCGGCGGGACGGGAGCTCCGGCGGAGTACCAGCGCACGCCTTCCTCCTCACACGCGCAGGAACGCCCGGGTGAGCGCCTTCCACTGCTCCGGGCCGAGCATCGACGGCGGCGGCGCCATCCACTCGCCGCCGTCGGCGGCGGCGATGCCGAACTGCTGCTCGAAGAACCGGCTGAGGCGCGCCCCCTCGGAGGCGAGCCAGCGCCGCGCCACCTCGTCGATGGGGAGCGCGAGATGGCGCTCGTCCTTCGGGGTGACGGCGAAGAGCCAGCCGCGGGCGTAGCTGTCGCGCTTCACGAGCGACGGGTCTCGCGCCACCGACACGTTCACCGCCACGATCCGGCCGTCCACTGGGGCCGCGATCCGCACCACCTGCTCGCCGCAGGAGATGGAGGCCACCGGCTCGCCCTCCTTCACCTCGGTGCCGGGCTTCGGCAGGTCCACCGAGACCGCCCAGGGAAGGAGCCGTTGCGCCAGATCGTCGATGCCGACCTTGAGCCGCGCCCCCTCGGGCTTCAGCCAGGTGTGGCCGGGAGCGTAGTAGATGCCCTTGCGCCACAGGAATCCGCCCGCCGTCTTGAGCCCCAGGAGGCGGAGCCGGAGCGCTTCCCACCCGCGCATCGCCGCCATGACCAGCATCACGGGAGCGAGCAGCACCGCGATGACGGCGAGGACCAGCCCGACGCGCGCCAGGAGACCCACGATGAAGATGCCGATCGCCTGAAGGGTTCCGATGATGGCGTCCATAACATCCTCCTTGCCTTTCCTCGTCGCTTCACCGCGTCACGAGCGGTGGCACAGATCACAGCTCTCGAAGCCGAAGGCCGTCTTCCCGTGGCAGGCACCGCAGGCCCTGCCGGCTTCCATCGCCTCGTGCTTCACGGGCTCCCCGGTCGCGGTGGCGCCCGGCGCCAGGATGCGGAACACCTTGGGGTGGCAGGTGACGCAGCTCGGCCGCGCGGCGTCCACGTGGCTCGAGTGGCTGAAGGTCACCGGCCCCGGGCTGCCGTCGGGGGACGGCAGGATGAAGTCCGGCGGCAGCCTCTTGAGCTCGCCCGCCAGGCCCGCCGAGGCCAGGAGGGCGCCGGCCAGCACCACCGCGATCTTCGTCGTCCGCTTGCATGCGCTCTTCATGGCGGGCTCCCTAGGTACGGAAGAACGTCCGGGCGATCTCGTCCCAGTGCTCGGGGTCGAGCTCCCGGGCGATGCCGTTCACGGGCGTGCCGCCGTCCTGGAGGACGTGCCCGAGTTGCGGCGACAGCCGGGCGGCGAGCGCCTGGGAGGCCCCTTCCAGCCACTCGCGCGCGGCGGCGCCGGAGAAGAGCTGGCGGACGTTGGCCGCGAAGCGCGGCGCCTTCACCCGGAACAGCCAGCCCTTGCCGTACGGGTCCTCGAGGCGGCCGGGCTCCTCGGCGGCGGCGCGGTTCACCGCCACCACCGTCCCGTCCACCGGCGACAGCAGGCCCACCGTCTTCGAGTCGGCGGCGAGCTGGATCGCCGGCTCGCCCTGGGCGACGCGGCCCCCCGCCTCGGGCAGCGCCAACGCCGCCACCCTGCCGATGAGCTTGTGGGCGAAGTCGTCGATGCCCACGGTGACGGAGCCGTCCTGCTCCATCCGCGCCCAGGTGTGGCCGGGGTGGAGGTGGACGTTCTCGGGCACGTGGAACCAGCCCGCGAGGCCGCTGGGCGCTGCCGCCCTGGCCGGCGCGTGCGCGGCGACCCGCTGGCGCGCGGCCTTCGCGCCCTGGACGTAGCGCCAGAAGGGGATGAAGAGGATGAGGTAGCCGACCGCCAGCGCGTACTCCATCAGCTTGGCCGGGTATCCGGAGAGGAACTCGTTACCGGTCATGACATCCTCCTTTCAGTGCCCTGCCGCGGCGAGATCGGCCGGGTCGTGCAGCACCGGCATCCGGTTGACGATCCAGCGGAAGGCGAGCACTCCGATGGTGACGAGCGTCAGGGAGACCCAGATCTCCATCCAGCTCGGTACGTAGTGGTTCGGGTTGGCGTAGTCCCAGGCGATGATGGAGACGTTGAGGCGGTTCACGATGATGCCCAGCACCGCGATCACCGCGGCCACGCGGACCGCCTTCACCTTGCGGTTGCGTGCCCCGTACGCGTAGAGGAGCGCGGGCAGGAGGATGAAGCCCAGCATCTCGACCAGCCACCAGGCGCCGAGGAAGCCCTTCACCGAACCCCAGGCGTGCGCGTCGATGACGCCCTGGAGCTTCAGGAAGAAGTAGGCGAAGAGGACCACCGCGCCGGCCTTGGCGAGGCCGAGCGTGAGCGCGTCGGCGTCCACGTGCCGGCCCACGAGCTGCGCGTGGAACACGCGGTGGGAGATGGCGCTCTCCACGATGACCATGGAGATGCCCGCGACGACCGCCGTGATGAAGAAGAAGGCGTAGATCCACTGCGACCACCACAGCGGGTAGAGCTTGCCGGGGGCGATGATGAAGAGCGACCCGAGCGCCGACTGGTGCATGGTGGAGAACATCACCGAGAGCACCGTGAGGGCGAGGAGCGCCTTGCGCAGCGGCTGGTAGAAGCGCTTCATGCCCAGCCACTCGAACAGCGGCACCGCGAACTCGAGGAACAGCACGGTGGTGTAGCAGGCCACGCACCAGGCGACCTCGAAGAGCACCGAGCGCGTGCCGTTGTACGTGAAGATCCCGACCATGTTCCACGGCTTGCCGAGGTCGGCGATGAGCCCGACCACGGCCATCAGGTAGCCGAGGAAGCCGGTCAGGATCGCCGGTCGCTCGATGGCGTGGTAGTCCTTCAGGTTGAAGATCTCGACCGCGGCGCCGATGGTGAAGCCGCCGGCGGCGAGCGCGATGCCAGTCATCATGTCGAAGCCGATCCACAGGCCCCAGGGCTGGGTCTGGGACAGGTTCGTCGTCGCGCCGAGCCCCGCGTAGAACCGGTAGAGGAGCAGCGGGATGCCGACGACGCAGATGAAGGCGCAGATCGCGTTGAAGGGGGTGAGGAGCGACTTCGCGTAGTCGATCCAGCTCATCCCGAGGAGGATGTTCTCCCTGAACCAGGTCCGGGGAGCGGTGGTGGCGTTGCTATTCATGGCTGCCCTCCCCCTTCGTGGCGTGCCCGGCGGACGGTTGATTCGCGACCTCGTCGCGCCGGTGCGAGAACGCGTAGAGCCCCATGAGGAGCGGTGGCCAGAGCGTCATCACGAACGGCGGGACGCCCAGGACGCCCTTCACGAGCTGCGGGTAGCTGGCGTCGTTGACGGTGACCTTCATGTCGAGCTTCGCGAAGTCGACGTCCGAGATGTACAGCCAGTTCGTCCCGCCGGCCTCGTGCTCGCCGTAGACGTGCTGGACGTACTTGTCGGGGTTCCCGTACACGCGGCGCCGCGCCTCGGCGACCAGCTCGCCACGCTTGCCGAACTTGAGGGCGCCGGACGGGCACACCGACGCGCAGGCCGGCAGCAGCCCCTTCTCCTGGCGGGCGGCGCAGAAGGTGCACTTCCTCATCGACGGGAGCGCCTTCTCGTACTCGTACTTCGGCACCTCGAACGGACAGGCCACCAGGCAGTAGCGGCAGCCCATGCAGCGCTCGGGGTGGTAGGTGACGGGGCCGAAGGGCAGCTTGTCGAGCGCGCGAACCGGGCAGGCCGAGGCGCAGGCCGGCTCGACACAGTGCATGCACTGGCGCTTGACGTACCGCGGGTCCTTCTCGTCCCTGGGGTTCGCGAAGCGGTTCACCACCGTGAGAGAGGTGGTGGAGGTCTTGCGCGGCTTGTCGAACACGGCCTCGTCCGCCGGCGGGTCCGGCAGCCGGTTCGCCTCGGCACAGGCGGCCTCGCAGCCGCGGCAGCCGACGCAGAGGGTGGTGTCCACCAGCATCGAGACCTCGTCGGCTCCAGGGGTCTCGAACGCCGAGGCGGCCCTGGCCTTGCTGGCCCTGGCCGCCACGGCCATCGACCCCGTGATACCGGCGACGCGGAGGAAGGATCGGCGACTGAGCTTCATGACGGGTTCTCCGGTGCTTCAGTGAGCGGCGGCCCAGCTCGAGACTCCGAGCAGCGCGAGTCCGACGAGAGCGAGTGCGAATGCGGCGATCATGGCTGCGCTCCTTTCTCCGCTTCGGGGTGCAAGTCCTTCTCCTCCTCCTCGACTTCCTCGCTGGTCTGGTGGGCGCGAGCCACGGCCTCCCGGAAGAGGGGGCAGCCCCGGTAGGCGTCGGCCTCGCAGGCGGAGGCGGTGCTGACGCGGTCGGTCGGGATGAGCTTCTTCACCGGCGCCGCCTGGCAGAAGACCATCGTGACTTGGGTCAGGTATGGGCAGGTCATGGGACCCGGTACCTCCACCCATCCCTATGGCAACGGGTGGGCCAACCCGGGTGGGCGGTGTCCGATAGAAACTCTAGTAGTAACATGGTGTTGAGGGATCGCCTCGACACCCCGACAGGGACGAGTCATCGGCATGTAGAGGAATTCACCAGGCGTCCGGCCGGACCCTGGCGATGTTCACCCGCACTTTTAGGTGGTTACATCAGCTCGGCAGCGACTGTATGGTTTTTCGCCAGCCGTTGAGTTTCTCAGCGCAGTCAGCTCTTGCTGCCTTCCGGAGCCTCGGGCTCCTCGCCGCCGGGCCTGCGAATCTCGTACTTCCTCATCTTGCTGTAGAGGGTGACCCGGTCGATGCCCAGGATGCGCGCCGCCTGGCTCACGTTGCCGTGGGTGTGCGACAGCACCTCCGTGATGTGGCGCCGCTCCATCTCCTCGAGGCTCCCCGGCTCGCGGGCGCCGGCCGGCGCCGCTCCCGGCCGCGAGAGGCCCAGGTCGGCGGCCTGGATGACGCTGCCCGCCGCCACCACCGCGCCCCGCTCGAGGACGTTGCGCAGCTCCCGGACGTTGCCGGGCCAGTCGTGGGCCAGGATGGCGGCCATGGCCTCCGACGAGACCCCCTCCAGCTTCTTCTTCATCTCGGCCGAGAGCCGCTCGACGAAGTGCTCGACGAGGAGTGGGATGTCCTCCTTCCGGTCGCGGAGCGGCGGCAGGAGGATGGGGATGACGTTGAGGCGGTAGAAGAGATCCTCCCGGAAGCTCCCGTCGGCCACCGCCTTGCGCAGGTTCCGGTTGGTGGCGGCGATGATGCGCACGTCCACCTCGATGGGCTCGGTCCCGCCGACGCGGTGGAACTTCCGGTCCTCGAGCACGCGCAGGAGGTCGAGCTGGAGCTTCCCCGAGATGTCGCCGACCTCGTCGAGGAAGAGCGTGCCCCCGTCCGCCGCCTCGAACTTGCCCTTGCGCCGGGCGGAGGCGCCGGTGAACGACCCCTTCTCGTGGCCGAACAGCTCGGACTCGAGGAGGCTCTCGGTGAGGGCAGCGCAGGAGACGGCGACGAAGGGTCCGGCGGCGCGCGGGCTCTCTGCGTGGATGGCGCGGGCCAGTACCTCCTTGCCGCTTCCGCTCTCGCCGAGGACGAGGATGGTGGAGTTGGAGCGGGCCGCCACCTGCGCCAGATCGAAGACCTTCTGCATGGCAGGGCTCTGCGAGACCAGCTCCCGGAAGCGGTGCTCCTTCTTCAGCGCCTGCCGGAGCACCGCGTTCTCGCGCACCAGGGCCTGCCGGTCCACGATCTTCTTCATCATCAGGGACAGCTCTTCGGGGTCGAAGGGCTTCACCAGATAGTCGAAGGCACCGAGCTTCATGGCCGCGACCGCCGTGTCCACGGTGGCGTAGGCGGTCATCATGACGGCGATGGCCTCGGGCTGGAGCTTGCGGGCCTCGTCGAGGACCTGGAGGCCGTCCATGCCCCCCGGCATCTTGAGGTCCACGAGCAGGACGTCCCACTTCTCCGCCTTGAGCTTCTCCACCGCCGACCGGCCGTCGGGCGCCGCGGCGACGACGTAGCCGTCCTTCTCGAGCCAGCCGCCCAGCGACTCCCGCACGATCTCCTCGTCGTCCACTACGAGGATATGCGTCTTCTCGCCGCTCATGCTTCTCTCTCCTCGCGGGGCGACATCCGGCCCCGGCAGTCCGGGCACAGCTCGCCGCGCTTGAGATCCACGTCCCGAACGCTCGCCGAGCGCCCCATGACGCAGCCCGGCGTCCCGCAGTGCGTGAGCCCGAAGGTGTGCCCCAGCTCGTGCACGCTCTCCTTGGCGAGCCGCTCCAGGACCACCCGCCCGTCGCCCACCTCGGCCGGATCGGCGAGCCGCGCCGTCGAGACGACCGCGCTCGCGCCCCCGAGCTGCGCCTCGCCGAAGACGAAGGTGAGGATGGGGATGAAGAGGTCCACGTCGGTGAGCCCCAGGAGCTTGCCGCCCGGCGGTCCCACCTCGCCGAGCCAGCGCAGGATCCGTGTCGAGGACCACTGGCGGCGCCGGGCGTCCCAGGCGTCCCGCGGCCGCTCCGCCCCCATGTGCATCCGGACCGGCCACCCGAAGGCCTGGTCGAGGTGCAGTCGCACGTGCTCGATCATCCGGGGGCTCGCCTCCCTCTCGCCGATCCACCAGAGATGGATTCCTTCCACGGCTCACGACCCCGCCCGC
>Ga0153915_10004875_pt1 | contig 12426 bp, 10 predicted proteins | sample Opewatmetagenome_2_FD_107003 | JGI IMG/M metagenome (GOLD analysis project Ga0153915, IMG submission 107003) | Freshwater wetland microbial communities from Ohio, USA - Open water 3 Core 3 Depth 3 metaG | ecosystem: Environmental > Aquatic > Freshwater > Wetlands | place: USA: Ohio, Lake Erie... | reverse complement strand
GTACCCATTGAAGATGTGGCAGGAACCCTCAAAGGATTGATCGAGCAGGGCAAGGTGAAACACTTCGGGCTGTCGGAGGCAGGCGCTCAAACAATCCGGCGTGCACATGCGGTTCATCCGGTCACGGCCGTCCAGAGCGAGTATTCGCTGTGGACCCGAGATCCCGAACACAACGGCGTTCTCGCGGTGTGCGAAGAGCTGGGAATCGGCTTCGTGCCGTTCAGTCCTCTTGGCGCCGGATTTCTGACGGGGAAGATTGCGGCGACCACGGAGTTTGACAGCACCGATTTTCGCAATCTGTCCCCTCGCTTCACGCCGGAGGCCCGCGCGGCCAACATGGCTCTTGTCGATTTGCTGAAGCGCATCGCCGAGGGAAAGCAGGCAACGCCGGCGCAGATTGCGCTCGCCTGGCTGCTAGCCCAAAAGCCTTGGATCGTGCCGATTCCCGGAACCACCAAGCTTCACCGTCTTGAAGAGAACCTCGGCGCCGATGCCGTCCGACTCACGCCCAGCGATCTACAGGAAATCGCCGATGCCGTCGCAAAAATTACGATTCAAGGCGCCCGGCTTCCGGAGGCAGTTCTCAAGATGTCGGAGGGCTAATCCGTGGTTGTGAAGACACTGACGACAGACAAGAGAAATAGGCAACAGATCAGCAGGATCAGGATACCTCTCGCCTACAGGTGAATTGTATACTCCATTAGTACCGTGCCGACTTGTTTGGCTTTGTCGATGTCGGCCTTTCGCTGTTCGGCCAATCGCCGGCAGCACGACCCGGAAAGACCTGGAGGTTTTTGTGGCAACCATCTCTGTAAATGGAACGAAGCGTGAAGTTCAGTCGCCAAGCGACACGCCATTGCTTTATGTTTTAAGGAACGAGCTGGACGTTATGAGTCCGCAGTTTGGTTGCGGATTGGCTCAGTGCGGCGCCTGTTCGGTGCTGGTGGATGGGAAAGAAATTCGCGCCTGCCTAACGCCGGTTTCTTCAGTTGCAGGCAAGGAAGTGACCACTATTGAAGGTTTGCCAGCGCGCTGGGCAAAACAGAAGAACCTTTCAGCGGGTGAAGCCGCCAAAACGCTGCACCCGGTGCAGGAAGCCTGGATTGAGCAACAAACACCGCTGTGCGGATTCTGCCAGAACGGCATGATGATCAAGGCTACCGAGCTGTTGGAAAAGACGGCAGCTCCCAATGATGCCGAGATCAAGGCGGCGTTTACTACCTCTGGACCTTCGGCACACTTGTGCCGGTGCGGCAGCTACTACGCCATTGTTGAGGCCGTGAAATACGCCTCTGCCTTGATGACCAAGGGAGGTGCGAAATGAAGAAAGCAGCGGACCTGAATATGGACATTTACGGCGCCGAACTGAGCCGTCGCGGGTTTCTGAAAACCGGTGGTACCTTGGCCGTTGGGTTTTCTATGATCGGCGCTGGAGTGGCGAAAGCTGCAGTCGCAAAGAACACGCTGGACGCTTCGCTGCCCCAATCCTTTGTAGAGATTCACGCCGACAATACGGTCACCATCCGCACGGGGAAATGCGATTTTGGCCAAAGCTCGGTCTACACGGCCTACCGCCAGATTGTTGCCGATGAACTGGACATGCCGTTTGAGGCGATCCAGACCGTCGTTTATGGCGATACCGACCGCACGCCCGACGGTGGCGGCACTTTCGATCTGCTGGGCCGCGGGGTGCCCAACCTGCGCAAGGTCGCGGCTTATACGAGGCAAGCCATTCTGGAGTTGGCCTCGCCGGCGCTGGGAGTGGGCAAAGACCGGCTGCTCACAAAAGACGGCACGGTTTCGGGAGGGGGAAAGAGCGTCACCTACGGCGAACTTTTGAAGGGCCAGGATCTGAAGCTTTCTATTCCGGTGACCGGCCGCTTGACGGATATGTTTGGCCTTGTGGTAAACGGCAATCCGCCGCTGAAGCAGGCCGCCAATTACAACGTTGTTGGCAAATCCTTCAAGAACAACGTGATTCCGTCCAAGGTGAAAGCCGAGGAGATGTGGGTTACCAACGTCAAGCTACCGGGCATGCTCCACGCGCGGATGGTGCATCCCAAAACGCTGGGTTCGAAGCTGATCTCTGCCGGAACCGTGGACAAGGTCAAGTTCCCGAACACGAAGGTCGTGGTGAAGGGCAACCTGGTTGGCGTTGTGGCGCCCACCGAGTGGGAAGCGATTCAAGCGGCGCGGCAGGTGGAAGCCGGCACGAAGTGGTCGGATTGGAAAGGGCTCCCTGGCCACGAGAATTTGTTCCGCTACCTGCGTCAAGATGCCGATTGGAAGTCGGCCACAGTGAGTCGCAGTCCGAAGAGCGCAGGCAACACGGCGGCGGCCTTGGCGGCGGCACCGAAGAAGCTCTCGGCTACCTATGAGATGCCTTACATGAAGCATGCTCCCATTGGACCCACCATGGCTCTGGCGGATGTGCAGGCCGATGGCACAGTGATGGTTCATACCCACAACCAGAATCCGCAGGCGCTGCGCGGGCAACTCGCGTTGATGCTGGGGATTTCCGAAGAGAAGGTGGTGGTCCGGACCTATTCTGGGCCCGGGCACTATGGCCGCTCAAACGGCGGCAATGCGGGCGCCGAAGACGAAGCCGTGCTGCTGTCAAAGGAGCTCGGCAGGCCGGTGCGTGTGCAATGGATGCGCGGCGAGGACTTCCAATGGTCTACGCAGTCGGCGGCGGGCTATTCCGATGTGAAAATCGGGCTGGATGCCAACGGCAAGATTTCCGCTTATGAGGTGGACCACTACATGCCTGCGATGCAGGACGACCGGCCTATCGGCGCAGTGCTTGCTGGCCTGCCAACGATGCCTGCGCCAAGCGACAAGGGCGAGCGGCTCAACAACACCATCAATGGCAATTCCGACTTGTGGGTCTATGATGGCATTCTGAACCTGGAAGAGCGCGCGCACGGCACCTGGCAGGTGGGACAACGCGAATCGCCGATTGCTGTCGGGCTCCGCGATCACAGCATGAGAACGCCGGGACAGTTTCAGCAGAATTTCCCGCGCGAAGTCGCGTTGAGCGAGGCGGCATCCATGGCCGGAGCCGATCCGATTCAGTTCCGCATCGATCATGCAAAGGAAGAGCGGCTCAAGCATATTCTCGATCGCCTGCGCAGCGAATCCGGCTGGGAAACACGTCCAGCGCCACGAGCCAAGACCGCATCGGCGGCAACATTGCGCGGTCAAGGCGTATCTGTCATGCTCCGCACCGGCAGTTACTGGGCTTGCGCGTGCCAGATTGCGATCACACCAGCCAGCGGCGAAATCAAAGTGGAAAAGCTCACCATGGTCGTCGACCCGGGTATCGTAATCAACCCGCTGCAACTCAAGCGCCAGGTGGAAGGTGGCAGCATGATGGGCATCAGCCAGGCGCTCTACGAAGAAGTGACCTTTGATGAAAGCAGCGTAACGACACGGGATTGGCGCACCTACCCAATCCTGAAGATGGCGGAGATCCCCGAGATCAAAGTCGTGATGGTGAACCGACCCGAGGTAGGAACGTACGGCCAGGGCTCTGAAGCAGCCAATGCTCTAGCAGCGCCCGCCATCGCCGCCGCATTTTTTGATGCCACCGGCAAGACCCCGCGCCGCCTGCCGCTGCGGCCAGCCTTTGTAAAGGAACTACTGAAGGCGTAGGGCGGCCTTTGGACGCTGCCTGGCGAATAGAGGGCGGCTTTTTTCCCCATACAGGGGAAGTGTGTCTCGATCGACTCTGACGTCAGGGGCTCGTTTCATTGCAAAGGGCGCTATGAGAACAATGCAACAAAATCGTTCGTACCCGCGGCCTTGTTGACGTGACCTGCTCGAAATACAGGAAATTGTGAATCAAACCTAACACCGGTATTCCTCCCGGTAAACGGCGTGGTCGGAAGTAGAAGCGTACCATTCCCGGCTTCGTAGCAAAACAAGCGCGGCGGCGGCCACTTTGGGATTGTTTCACCACGTCGGCTCGATAAGCCGGATTATGTGAAGCTAGGGCCCGCTTGGATCACCGGCAAAAGAGTTGTTTCAGTCAGCCCAGGATTTCCGGCAGGAATCGGATACCCACGGCCACTTGACGGCAATCGTGCCGGCTCGTTCTGAGAGATCAGCGAGTTGGTGCTGTTGTGTGTGTGACGGCTCGCTCAGTGCTTGTGAAGCAGGCGGCAGGCGCAGGAGCGCGCGGGGTCGTCGAGTTCCAACTGGAGCGGGCCGCGCCTGATGCTCCATGCGTCGCGGCTTAGCTTTACTCATCCGGAGACGGGGGAGCGTCTGAGTTTCGAGAGTGATAAGCTAATGGCGGATTGCGCTTCCTTGCCCTCATTCTGACCGCTCTCTCCGCGTTCGCCGGAGTCCGCGACGTGGATTGGGAAAACCGAACCTACCCCAAACCTTCTGGCGATCGTCGTTACGGCTTATCCATGCGTTCGCCTCGAGAAGGCTTCCAATTAGTGGACGGCATGGCGCGCTTCCCGGAAAGTGCAGGCTGGGCCTACATCAAACTCAACTACGTGGCCTTCGGAGACTTGAATGGCGATGGGCATGAAGACGCAGCCATCGGCATCTACGCCAAATCGTGGGGCACTCAAAGCGTGAGCCTCGTTTATGTCTATGCCGGGTCCGAGCCCAAACTTCTCGCTTCCTTTCCGACGGGCGATCGCGCAGACCACGGGCTATATGGTCTCGACATTAAAGCTAGGCGGTTGATTCTTGATCTTGCCGATCCCGATTTTAGAGGCGGCGACTGCTGCTCATCCCGGTTCCTTCGCGAATCTTTCGTCTGGAACGGCAGGGCATTCGCGCAGAGCGGCCCAGTCTGGCGATACATGTTTCAACTGGATAGCGATCGCGATGAAGAAGCATTGCAGGCCATCGCCGCCGCTTCGCCTCAATTCATAGCAGCGAAAGCCCGTGGCGGCTGCCCGAAAATTCAGATCTCGCCGAACTACAAGGATCCGGACCGCGTGCTCTTCCAGATGCACAACATGTGCCCCGTATCCGGAAACGGCATGTTGGGAAACTACGCCATTGAACTCAAGAGCGGAAGATTGTTCGATCTTGATTCCCGCACGCCAACTGATCCACCTGAGATTGATACGCCGGAAATTCAAGCCGTTCGCAAAAAAATCTTCGCCCCGGTTCGCGTCAAGTAGTCCGCGAATCCGTCACGGATGCCCAGTGCGGCTATCCCATTGATAAGAATATGCCTGGTCCGCCAAGCAAACCGCTTCGTGCAAGGCTCAATGTGGATCAGCCTCGCCTAAAAGGTGTGCGGAGAAATGGCAATGGCGCGTGCTAGACAAAAAGCGTTTTGGACAAACAAACCCAAAGTCGGCCTAACTGCTAGATCTCGTGGATGTTGGCAGGACTTGGCCGCTGTGCGCTCGATCTTCCGAACTGCGCGCCGCTTCTTCAAGGACTGAGACTGGCTCAAGCCGCGTCGCGGACTGAACGTCCGCCCTCCTGGCTCAGTGCTTGTGAAGTAGGCGGCAGGCGCAGGAGCGCGCGGGGTCGTCGAGTTCCAACTGGAGCGTGGTGTGGCCATGTGGATGCGGCGGATTTAGGCGCCAGCGCGGACGCCGGTATTTGCTGGGCCCCCGCGGGGCATTTCTCCTTTCAGGGCGTAGCGGAAGTAAAGCCACGTAATTTGGCAAAACGTGTCGCATAGGGAGCGAAGCCGGAAGAATTGCGAATGGCCGTGAAGGCGAGGGTAGTGGGATACACCGACCTCAACGACTTCGGTGCCACTGAGTTCGAGTTTCTTCACGAGTTCGACGCAAACCGTTCCGGCACTGCAGACTAGGCCGTCGCCCGCCAGTAGTTCGCGGCGGAAGAGCCGGAAGTCGCAATCAATGTCGCGCAGGCGGACGTTGAACAGGGCACGGGCGAAGTGGTTGTAGAGCCAGCCGATAGCGATGCGATGCACGGGATCGTGCCTTCGTAGCTTGAAGCCGTTCACCAGGCCCACGCCGGGCAGCATCTTTTCGAGTAGCGATGGCAACTCCCCTACGTCGTACTGTCCGTCACCATCGGTGTAGAAAATCAATTCGTGGCGGGCGGCTTTGATGCCGGATTGGAGAGCGCCGCCATATCCGCGGTTGGCTGAATGAGTGACGACACGAAGGCGCTCGCCGTACTGATTTTGTAAGGTGGCTAACACTTCCGCCGTGCCATCCTGGCTGCCGTCGTTGACGACGATCACCTCGAAATCCTGAACCAAAGGCGGAACCACCTGAAAGGTCTTTGCGATGAGCGTGGGGAGGGAGGGAGCGTCGTTATATGCCGGAAAAAAGACGGTTAAAAAAGACGTAGTTGGCTGGCAAGAGGTTACTGGTGAGTTCATTTTAATGCTTGCGCCGCAAAGATTGAGTAATTATAATACGCCCTTGGTTCGAGGGAGGGTGATTTGTTGGTAACGAGAGGGTGGTTGCCGGCCACGCCGGGCTTGCGCTTGGCGGTGCTAGCGTTGCTGGTTTTCGGTGCTTACGGGCACGTGCTTTGGCAACCTCTTCTTGAAGACGACTACGTTCAAATCGACCTGGGGCGCGGCTACGGTCCGGTGGAGCGGTGGCCAGCGCTGGCCGCCGATGTCCTGTACCGGTCCCGCGCGACCTCGATCTGGTTGACGCATGGCACGGAGGCTTGGTTCGGAATCGCGCCGGCGGCCTTTTACGCAACGATGCTACTGATTCACATTGGCAACGCGTGGCTCATGCAGTCTATGGTGGCTGCGGCGGGCGGCGGCGTGGAACTGGCATTCGTTTCGGCGGCTTACTTCGCCGTGCAGGCGGGCCATCAGGAAGCGGTGATGTGGTACGCGGCGCTGCCGGAGCTCTTGGTTTTCACGTTGACCGTGGGGTTCCTGCTGGCGTGGAATGCGTTTGGGCAAGGACGGGGCCGGGGCTACGGAGCGCTGGCAGTGGGACTCTTCCTATTCGCGTTGGCGTCGAAGGAATCGGCTGTGGTGGGTGTGCCGCTGGCGGCAGTGATTCTTTGGCGCGCGCGGGCATCGCATGCGAAGTGGCTGGTGTGGGGAGCGCTGGTGCTGATCTCATCGGTCTATACGTGGAGAATTTTCGCGGCGAGCGCGGCGCATCTGCATCTAAATGACGGTACGTTTTCGATCCATGCGCCGTTTTGGATCACGTTCCGCAACAGCGTGGGCCGGCTGATGTGGGTGTGGGGTGCGGTGAGCCTGGTGGCAATCGTGCTACTGCGGCAGTGGACACGATGGCGGGGCGTTTTCACAGCGGCGGGGCTTTGGATTGCCGTGACGTTAATGCCGTATGTGTTCCTGACCTACATGCCGCGGATACCGAGCCGGCATACCTACTTTGCGAGCGTGGGATTAGCTGTGGTGGTGGGAGCGGGGCTGCTGGCAATGGATGAATGGTTCCGGGCGCGGGGCTGGGTTCGCGTGGGCGCGCTGCTGATATGCGCTGTGCTGGCAAGCGAAGCGAGCTACATCTGGATCGCCAAGCGGCCACAGATACTGGCCCGCGCCGAGCCTACTGAGGCATTAGTACGGTTTGCGCGGCAGCACGAGGGGCCGATTTATCTGCGATGTTTTCCATTTTTTCATACGGTGGCGGGCAGTGCGCTGCGCATCATGTTGCACCGGCCCGAGAGTGAGTTGCTGCTCGTGCCGGGCGGGCCTGGCGTGCCCGAGTTTTGCTACGGTTCGGGTTCGAACGGAGGGCCGAGATGACGGTTGCCTTGGCGGCTACCATACCGATGTTCGATTTGCGGCCGGCGATCGCGCGCGCGGCGGGGACGATTCAGGCGAACCTCGCGGCGATGCACGAAGCCGGGCAATACATTCAGGGCGAGCAGGTGGTGCGATTCGAAGAAGAAATAGCCTCGTCGTTTGGTGCACGGCTGGCTGTGGGCTGCGGGTCCGGAACAAGTGCGCTGGAACTGAGCCTGCGAGCGGCGGGCGTCACCAACGCGTGCGACGAGGTGCTGGTACCGGCGAACACTTCGTTGTTCACCGCACAGGCAGTGTTGGCGGCTGGCGCACGGTTGCGCGTTGCCGACGTAGACCCGGCAACGCTGCTGTTAACGCGCGAAATGGCGGAACGCGCGATGACGGACAAGGTACGGGCGGTAATCGCGGTCCACTTGTTTGGACGCGCGGCAGCGCTTGACGAGTTGGCGGAGCTCTGCGAGCGGCGCGGCATTGTGCTGATTCAGGATTCCTGTCAGGCACACGGATTGCGCTTTCTGGGCCGGCCGCTGACCGACTATTCGGATTACGTTGCCTATAGCTTCTATCCCACGAAGAACCTAGGCTGTTTGGGTGATGGCGGCGCTGTGTTGACCAATTCTGCGCTGGCGGCAGACCGGCTGCGGCTGTTACGCGATGGCGGCCGAGCGGGGGGCCAGGTCGCGCGGGTGCCCGCGGTAAATTCGCGGTTAGATGAAATCCATGCCTGCTATTTGCGTGGATTTCTTCCGCATCTCGATTATTGGACGGGACACAGGCGGAGGATTGCGGCGGCCTACAACGCGCTGCTCGTCGATAGCCGTTGCGCCCGTGCGATTCCGGCGGAGGCCAGTGCGGTACATCATCTTTACGTGATCCGCGCTTACCGGCGCGAATTGCTTCGAGAGCACCTTGCCGCTCAGGGCATTCTCACCGCGGTTCACTATCCGACCCCACTCCACCAGCATCCGGGCTTTGCGGGGCGATTGTCTATCGGCGAGGAGCCGGTGCACGCAATAGCTGCCAGCCGGGAAATCTTGTCGTTGCCGATTGGCCCGCACATCAGCGAGCAAGCGGCGCGCTACGTAGCGGAAGAAGTGCTGAGGCACCAGCGGTGAATGTAAATCCGGAACTTCGCGCGTTCTATCGAGGGAAGTACGCCCTGGTGACGGGCGGGCTGGGGAACATCGGCAGCAACCTTGCCCTTGCGCTGGTGGAACTCGGCGCGAAGGTAACGGCAATGGACAACCGCGTGGTCGGCTGCGGAGCCAACGACCACAATCTACAAGCTGCGGGCGGCAGGGTGACCCTGTGGGAGTCCGACATCGCCCGCGCCGATGAATATCCGTGCGTGATTGAGTCAGCCGATGTCGTCTTCAACCTGGCTGGCGAGGTAAGCCATATCCACTCGATGCTGTATCCGGCGCGGGATCTGGCGATCAATACGGAGTCGCAGATTCGATTTCTGCAGATCGTAGCTCGCTACGCGCCGGGCAAGCGTGTGGTGTACGCGGGCACGCGCCAGGTGTATGGCGTACCGCAGTACTTGCCCGTGGATGAATTACACCCTCTTGCGCCGCCGGACTTCAACGGTGTGCACAAACTCTGCGCGACCAACTACCATTTGCTGCTCGGGCGTCTAGGCCAGATCGATCCAATTGTGCTGCGGCTCACCAACGTGATTGGGCCGCGGATGGCGATCCAGTCGCCGTGCCAGGGGTTCCTGAGCGTGTTTACCCGATGCGCGTTGCGCGGTCAACCGCTGGTTGTCTATGGCGATGGCACCCAGCTTCGCGATCCTGTGTACGTGGATGACATCGTAGACGTGCTTTTGCGCGCGGGCGCCGTGAGGGAGCCGCGTCGGCGAGTGCTGAACGTGGGATCCACGGAGCCACTGACGATTATGGAGATCGCGCACCAGTTTAGCAACGAGGCAGGCCTGGCTGCGCCGGAATGCCGGCCGTTTCCGTCGGGCCGGGCGGCGATTGATGTGGGCGGATATTACACCGACACGGCCGCCTGTCATCAGGATCTTGGCTGGCGGGCGACCACCAGCTTCTCCGCTGCGGTGCGAAGTACGCTCGACTTCTACGAGCGCCACGTCGACCACTATCTAGCACCTGGGGCCGGCCCCTGCTGCGCGCTCGGTCATTTATGATGAACCCGCAGGAGTTCCAGAATATCGCTCGCGTTGAAGAGCATTTCTGGTGGTTTCGGGGGATGAACCGTATTCTGTTTCATCTGGTGGAGGGGGAATTTCAGGCGCGGCGGCCGGGGTGCATTTTAGAAGTCGGCTGCGGCACAGGGGGCTTTGCCGAACTGGCGGGCAGGCGTTGGAACTGCCCCATCCACGTGGTGGATCTGGCAATGGAAGGCTTGCGATTTGCCCGCGAGCGCGGACTGACCCGAACCGCACAGGCGGACATCCGGGCGCTGCCATTTGCCGATAGGGCATTCGACGCCGTGCTGTCACTGGATGTCATTGTGCATCTAGCGCGGGGCAATGAGCTGGCGGCATTCGCGGAGCTGGCGCGGGTTTTGCGGCCTGGTGGGCTGGCGGTGGTCCGGACTTCAGCGCTGGATATTCTGAAGAGCCGGCATTCCGATTACGCGCACGAACGGCAGCGGTTCACGCGGCCCAGACTGGTGGCGGGGGCCCAGGCAGCCGGGTTGCGGGTGACGCGGTGCACGTATCTCAATAGCCTTCTTATGCCGGTGGCGCTCGCGAAATTTCGCGTGTGGGAACCGCTGTTTCAGCGCAGTCTATCGACAGGATTGGAGCAGCCGCCTGCGGTGGTGAATCGGGTGCTCGAGGGCGTGCTTTCCAGCGAATTGGCCCTCCTCCGGCATGGGATCGATTTTCCGGCCGGGCAATCGCTGCTGCTGCTGGCGCGGAAAGCCTAGTTCGGGGGCCTCATCTACTTTCGGATCTACGCGGGCCCTTCGGTCTTGTCTGTCATCACATCCCCTAATTTTGGGGTGTTTGCGCACGTCACCGCCCAGGTTCATTTCTATCTCTTTGAAACAGCCGTAACTCCTGTGCCGGACCGACATGCGCATTGCGACTCTTGATGTTGGCAAGTCCCACCTAGAAACGGGGCGAGGAGTGGGATTATCTTGCACTGGTGGGGAAGTTATTTTGGACAAACAAACCCAACTTCGTCCTAACCGCAACATTCAGTGAGTGTTGTTGCGGGTCAGTCGATCGTGCGAGGGGTGGTTCGGAGCGCGGCCGCGTGGCTGTGGCACTGACCCATCTCAAGTCGGGTCGCGGACGGAACGTCCGCCCTCCTGGCTCAGTGCTTGTGAAGCAAACGGCAGGCGCAGGAGCGCGCGGGGTCGTCGAGTTCGAGTTGGAGCGTGGCGTGGCCGATGTGGAAGCGGTGGCGGAGTTCTTGTTCGGTTTGGAGCAGGAAGGCGTTGTCGCAGATGGGTGCGGCCATCACGAGGTGAGCCGTGAGGGCGGTTTCGGTGGTGCTCATGGCCCAGACGTGGAGGTCGTGGACTTCGACTACGTTGGATAGGCTGCCTAGGTAGCGTTCGACTTCGGTCATCTCGATGCCATCGGGAACGGCGTCGAGCGCGAGGTTCACGGATGCGCGGAGCAAGCCCCAGGTGGCGTGGAAGATGAAGGCGGAGATGGCGAGGCTGACGATGGGGTCGATCCAATGGGCACCGGTGAGGTTGATGAGGGCTCCGGTGATGACAACGCCTATGGACACGAGCGCGTCGCCGGCCATGTGGAGAAAAGCGCCGCGAATGTTGAGGTCGCCGTGGCGTCCGGAGAGGAAGAGCAGGGCGGTACCGCCATTGATGAGGATGCCGATTCCGGCAACCCACATGACGGTGGTTCCGGCAACGACGTCGGGCTCGGAAAAACGTTGGATGGATTCCCAGGCAATGGCGCCGAGCACGATGAGGAGAATGCCGGCGTTGATAAGCGCGGCGAGGATGGACGAGCGGCGGAGGCCGTAAGTGCGCTCTCGGGTGGGCCGCCTTGTGCTGAGCAAGCCCGCGCCCCAGGCAAGGCCGAGGCTGAGAACATCGCTGAGGTTGTGGCCGGCGTCGGCGACCAGGGCGAGCGAGTGGGCGATTCGGCCGTAGAAGAACTCGATGAGGACGAAGGCGAGGTTCAGGGCGATGGCGATGGCAAAGGCCCGGCCCTCGGTCATCGGTTCGCCGGCATGGTGGTCAGCTTCCAAGGGAACGGCTCCTGTGTGGCTTGCGAAAGGCCTTGATACTTCGCTGCGTCAATTCAGTAGCCGCATATACTTCCGGATCTGTTCGCGGAGTTCGCGGTCCTGTTTGGAATCGGGCATGGCGATGAGAAGCCAGTCGAGGACGCGCGCGAGCTTGGCGTATTCCTTCCGGCGGGCGTAGATGCCGCGCAGGTTCTGCAGCATGCGCACGGCGATCTGCCAGTTGGTGGCGGGTTCCAGCACTTCGGGGCGCGTGGTGATGTCGACTTGGGCGATTTGGAAGGCGAGTTTGCGGCAATCGTCGATGTCCATGATGCGGCCGGCGGCATAGGCGTCGATGTAGCAATCGAAGTCGCCGTCATCGTACTGCAAAATGAAGTGCCCCGGTAGCGAGATGCCCGTCATCGGCCAATCCAGGCGTCGCGCGATTTCGAGATACACGACGGCGAGCGTGACGGGGATGCCGGTGCGGGCGAGCAGGACTTCGTTGAGGCAGGAATTGGCGGGCGAATAATAGTCGGCTTC
>Ga0153915_10004874_pt1 | contig 12426 bp, 8 predicted proteins | sample Opewatmetagenome_2_FD_107003 | JGI IMG/M metagenome (GOLD analysis project Ga0153915, IMG submission 107003) | Freshwater wetland microbial communities from Ohio, USA - Open water 3 Core 3 Depth 3 metaG | ecosystem: Environmental > Aquatic > Freshwater > Wetlands | place: USA: Ohio, Lake Erie... | reverse complement strand
CACGCGCAGGCCGAGGCCAGGAAACCGTGACAGGAGGATCTCGAGGGTCGCGAGCGAGGGACCCGCGATGGCCAGCAGGCGGGCCCCCGCCGATGCGGTCGGGGACATCATCGTCGATACGATGTAGCCGGGGATCACCGCCGCGACGCCGACTGCGACGAGGCTCATCAGGTGACCGATGTACTGGCGGCTCGTCAGCTCGAGCCGGCCGAGCACGAGGTACGCGTGGACCGAGATGACGATCGGGTAGCCGAGCATGCGGCCGATCGCGACGGCGGTGAATCCGAAGTGGTGGCCGAGAGTCTCGGCGAAGATGAAGTCACCGGTGACGAGGACGACCGCGGCGAGGCCGGCGATCGCGAAGTTGCGACCGGCGAAGCCGAGCGCGTCGAGCAGGGGCAGGTACAGGCAGTCGATCGCGCGCAGCATGCCGACGATGCACAGGACCCGGACGGGAAGTGAGACATCCCCGACCTTCGGGTACGCGAGCGCCAGGATCTCGGGGGACGCGGTGATGAGGAGGACGAGCACGGGGAGCGCGACCGCGAGGTTCTGGCGGCTGAACTGGAGGAACTGTGCCGACAGCTCCTTCGCATTGCCGCGGACGCGCGCGAACGCCGGGAACGCGACCTGCGTGACGACGTTCGAGACCCAGTTGATCGGGTAGAGCACGAGCTCGTAGGCGACGCGGTACGCGCCGACGGCATCGTTGCCGAAGAACACGCCGACGATCTGGTAGTGGATGTTGTTGTAGAAGTGCTGGAGCCACTGGCTGCCGGTCGTCTTGAACCCGAACGACAGCATGGCGCGGGCCTCGTGGCGCTTGAACACCTGGCGAGGCCGCCACGGGTGGAACAGCTGCAGGCCGATGCCGGTGATCGCGACGCGCGCGAGCGGCCCGGCGACGAAGCACCAGATCGGCTGGCCCATCGCGGCGAACGTGATCTTCGTGATGCCATCGCCGGCGTTCGCGACGGTGCGGACGATCGAGAGCTCCTTGAACCGCAGCTCGCGCCGGAGCAGGGCGGCCGGGACGAAGGAGACGTTCTGGTAGATCAGCTTCGTGCCGGACGCGATCAGCATCCAGCCGACGATCGGCTGGTGCTGGATGTAGCCGACGAGCGGCGCGACACCGAGGAGGACGGCGAACGCGCCGAGCGAGACGATGAGGTTCAGCCAGAACACGCTCGACACGGTGTCGTCGTCGATCGACTCGCGCTGGATCAGGACGGAGGACAGGCCGGCCTCGGTGACGAGATCGAGGAAGTAGAACAGCGTCGCCGCGAGGCTGGCGATGCCGAGGTCGGCCACGCTGACCCACTTCCAGAGCAGGATGGCGACCGAGATCGCGTCGAACCCCGCGACGACGGCACTCGCGGCGCCGACCCACGCGATCGCGCGGCGGACCCTAGGTGACTTCTCGTCGCTCACGCGATCGCTCGCAGGACCTCGAGGTACTGCGGCACCACCGCGGTGACGCTGTAGTGATCCTCGACGCGCGTGCGGCCGGCGTTGCCCATGCGAACACGCATGTCTCGATCGCGTGCGAGCGACAGCAGGCCGGTGGCCCAGTCATCGACGGTCACGGCGTAGAAGCCCTCGATGCCATCGCGCACGACCTCGCGGTTCGCACCGACCGGCGACGCGACCACGGGGATGCCGCGCGCCATGTACTGGATCAGCTTGAACGCGCACTTGCCGCGGTTGTACGGCGTGTCGGCGAGCGGCATCACGCCGGCGTGACCCGCCGCGAGCGCGGCGACCTCGGAGTCGGGCGACCACTGGACGAAGTCGACGGGGACGTCGCCGAGGTGCGTGCGATCGAGCCGGTCCGCGACGACGACGAACCGGCCGCCGGTCTCGGCGAGCACGCGGCGCAGCGCGGGCATGTACGGCGCGAGCTCGCGGAGGTTGTGCGACATGCCGGTCCACACGATCGTGAACGGTCCGTCGGGATCTGCGCGCGGCGAATAGCGCGTCTCGTCGACGACAGTCGGGATGATCGTGGTCTTGTCGGGCAGGTCGACGAACTCGGCGAGGTAGCTGTTGCCGGCAACGACGCGATCGACGCGGTCGATGATCGTGCGCAGCTTGCGCGCCTCGAGGCCCCAGCGGTTGTGGAAGATCGCGTCGTCGAAGTCGAACACGGCGGGCTTGCGCCACGTCACCAGCCTCTCGAGCGCCGTCGTGAAGTACTCGGTCAATGGCCGCTGCATCCACACGACGTCCGCGTCGGGGAGCTCGCGCAGCTGCTTCAGGCGGCTCGCGATCGAGAACGGCTTGGCCAGCGCCCGCCAGCCGCCCGAGAAGCCCTTGTAGTCGCCATACACGCTCGGAGTCGCCGGGTGCACCGTGCAGTCGACGTGCTGCTGCAGCGCGGGGATCAGCTGGTCGACCCGAAAGCGCGACGCCGGGACCCGCGTGCCTTGCGTGAAGAATGCGACCCGCACCGAGATCATCCTGCGGCGCGGATCGCGGGCCGCGCTCGCCGGTCGAACACCTCGCGGTGCCATAGCTCGAGGACGAGGAGGTTCCAGATCCGATCGCCGTGATCCTCGCCGCGGCGATGGCGCTCGAGGAGGCCCTCGATGGCACGCGGTGCGAACAGGCCGCGCTGGCGAGCTGGCTGCGACAGCAGGACCTCGCGGGCGAACCCGTACAGCTCGCCGGAGAACCAGCGTGCGAGCGGCAGCGAGAAGCCGCGCTTGCTGCGCTTCACGATCGGCTCGGGGAGCAGATCGGCGAACGCGCGCTTGAGCAGCACCTTGCCGGTGAGGCCGCGGACCTTGAGGCGGCTCGGCAGGCCCGCGGCGATCTCCATCACGTGATGATCGACGAACGGCGCACGCACCTCGAGGCTGTGCGCCATGCTCGCGATGTCGACCTTGACCAGGATGTCGTCGGGGAGATACGTGCGGACGTCGAGCTCGAACAGCTTGCCGAGCGAGTCGGGCGCCGCAGAGCGGTCGAGGATCTGGGCGAACCGCTCGGCGGTTGCATCGCGACGGAACCGCTCCTGGAGCTCCGCGCTGTAGATCGCGTTCTTCTCCTGCGCGGAGAAGTGACAGATGAAGCGGAGGTAGCGGGTGGCGTCGTCGGTGTTCAGGTGATGGCCGTACTCGCGCACCCAGCGCGCGGGGCCGCCCGGCACGCGGCGGAGGAGTGCAGACACGCCGGTGCGCGCTGGACCGGGCAGGCGATTGATCGCATCGGCGACGTGCGCCCAGACGTAGCGCTTGTACCCGCCGAACGCCTCGTCGGCCGCGTCGCCCGAGAGCGCGACGGTGACGTACTTGCGCGTCATCTGCGCCAGCACGCGGGTCGGGACCGCCGAGGGATCCGCGAACGGCTCGCCGTAGCTGCGGACGACCGCCGGCAGCATCGCGACCGTGTCGGGCGTGACGATCTCCTCGTGGTGATCCGTCTTGTAGCGCTCGGCGACCATCCGCGCGTACGGCAGCTCCGGGTTGTCGCCAATGCCGATCGAGAACGTCTTGACCGGCTTGCTCGATGCGCGCGCCATGCACGCGACGACGATCGACGAATCGACGCCGCCGGAGAGGAATGCGCCGAGCGGGACGTCGCTCATCAGCCGAACCTTGACCGCATCCTCCACGATGCGACGGACCTCGCGCTGGGCCTCGACCTCGTCGATCCCCGCGTACCTCGGTGAGTGATCGACCGTCATGTACGAGCGCGGCACCGGTCGCTGGCCGGGACGCACGACGACGAGGTGACCCGGCGGCAGCTTGTGGATATCGGAGAAGATCGTGTGCGGGTGAGGGACGTACTGGAGCGCGAGGTACGCGTCGAGCGCCGCGAGATCGATCTCGGTGCCGACGCCATCGAGCTCGAGCAGCGCCGGGATCTCCGATGCGAAGGCGAGGCCGTGCGGGCCGAACGTCCAGTAGATCGCCTTCTCGCCGTAGCGATCGCGCGCGAGCATCATTTCGCCGCGCCGGTGATCCCAGACCGCGATCGCGAACATGCCGCGCAGCATCGCCGGCGTCCTGTCGCCGTACTCCTCCCACAGGTGCGCGACGACCTCGATGTCGGTGCGGCTGCGGAACGTGTGGCCCTTCGCCTCGAGGTCCTTGCGCAGCTCGACGTGGTTGTAGATCTCACCGACGACGGCGATCGCGACCTTGCCGTCCTCGTTGAGCATCGGCTGCCGCCCTGCCTCCGAGAGATCGATGATCGAGAGCCGGCGATGGCCGAGCACGCACGGACCATCGCGGAACAGACCCTCGCCATCGGGGCCGCGGTGCGCGATCGCATCCGACATGCGGCGAACCGCCTCGGGGTTCGCGCGCTCGGCGTCAGGCGCGAGCTGACCGACGATGCCGCACATCTACGCGATCCCTTTCTCGGCGACGATCTCTGTCGCGGGGAGGATACCCTTCTCGGCGAGGAGGCCATCGTAGAGCGCGACGGTCTCGTCGAGGATGCGATCGGGGTGGAAACGGTCGGCAACATGCGCCCGGCCCGCTGCTCCCATCCGCCGGCGCGCATCCGGCGAGGCCTGGATGATCTTCGCGATCGCGTCGGCGAGGCCGAGGGGATCGAGCGTCGCGACCTCGAACCCGCTCGTCCCGTCGAGCACGATGCCATCGCGGTTCGCCGCGTACGTGACGACCGCGGGGAGCCCGCACGCATGCGCTTCGAGCACCGCGTTCGGCATGCCCTCGAACAGCGACGGCATCACGAGCGCATCGGCGGCGTGATAGAGGCGCAGCATGTCCTTCACCGGCTCGAAGTAGACGATGTGATCCTCGAGACCGAGCAGGTTCATCCCGACGGGTACGATGCGGCTGTAGATCTTGTCGCGGCGCCGGCCGGCGAGGACGATCTTCACGTTCGGGGGCAGGCGGCCCGCGTGCTTGAGCCTCGCGAGCGCGACACCGAGGCCGAGCTGGTGCTTCTGCATCGCGAGGCGGCCGGGGAGGATCAAGACGATCTCGCCGTCACCGAACTTGTAGTGTGCACGGGCCGCGGCGCGCTCGTCGGCGCTCGGCGGATGGAACGCATCGAGATCGACGAAGTTGTTGATGACCTGGATGCGCTCGGGATTGACGCGCGACCAGTTCACGAGCTCTTCCTCGATGCCGCGCGAGTTCGTCAGGACCTTGTCGGTCGCGCCCTGGAGCAAGAATTCGGCGGCACCGTAGAGCGGACCCTGGTAGCGGTTGCGCACGCTCGTGAGGACGATGGGCACGGGCGCCAGCATGCCGGCGAGGCGGGCCCACAGGTTCGCCTTGTCGCGATAGCTGTGCAGGATCGTCGGCTTCTCGCTGCGCAGTAGCGTCACGAGCCGCGCGAGGCCAACCGGCCCCATGTCCCCGACGCCGAGTGCATGGCGCGGCTCACCCGGCGGCAGGTAGTCCTTGTAGTGGATCCGCGCGCTGTCATCGGCGCGATACAGGCAGAGCGTCGGTGCGTAGCGCTTCGGGAGCCGCCGCATGAGCTCCAGGATCTGCCGCTCCGCACCGCCCTGCTCCAGGTGCGGGATGAACAGCATCACCTTGTATGGCCCATCGGCTGGCCGCGGCACGCCTCCCTATAGCACGGCTCGTGGTTTAGGATGCCCGTCCGGTGAGAGGCGTCCTTTGCTCCCTTTCCGTCGCGGCGCTCGTCGTGACGGGATGCGCGGGATCCGCGGGTAAGACGGCTGCCCCGATGGGGGGATCCGCGTCGACGCCGGTGGTCGTCGGACCACCTCGCGCGACGACCGGGGAGCGCATGACCTACCGGGTCACGCTGCACGACGTCACCCTGGCAACCTTTGCCATTGCGGTCGGCGAGGTGACGATGCTGGGCGACAGGAAGGCGATCGTCGTTCAGGCCGGCGCCGAGTCCTCCGGTATGGCGGCACTCGTGAAGCAGGTCCATTCCGAGTTCGTGACGTGGCTCGATGCGGCGACGGGCGACTCGCTGCTGTTTCGCGTGACCGAGAGCTCGGGCGGCGAGGACTCACCGGTCGAGCACAACGAGGCGCGGATCAGCGAGCTCGCGGACGGCACGTTCCCGGTCCTGACGAAGACCGAAGAAGGCAAGGAGCTCGACGAGAAGCAGGTCTCGCCACACCGGCCGACCGACTTCATCGCGTTCCTGATCGGCCTCCGCAACTGGGATGGCAAGACCGGAGAGCATCGTCAGCTCGACGTCGTGCGCAGCCGCTACATGTGGAGGACGGATATCACGCTGGCCGGTCGCAAGACGGTCGGCACCGATCTCGGCGATCTGCCAGCGGTGCGGTTCGATGCGGTCGCGCAGCGGCTGATGCGCGATGGCTCGCTCGACAAGGGAACCGAGCCGCGTCACTTCACGATCTGGGTATCCGACGATGCCGATCGCGTGCCGCTGATCCTCGTGGCGCAGTCCGACTACGGCGACATCCGCATGGACATCGTCGACTACACGTCGCCTACAAATCGGTGAGACCGATCTGGAGGTAGAGCGTCGGTTCGTGGTTCTCGAACCCGTACCCGACGTCGATGCCGACGAGCGGTAGCACGATGTTGCTGACGTAGACGCGGAAGCCCGCGCCCGCATCGTTGCGGAAGATGTCGCGGCCGACTTGATCGGGCAGGTAGTTGCGAACGCTCGCGTCGGTGAAGTGAAAGCCGATCGTGCCCGTGTCGAAGAACGTGATCCCGCGGAACGTGAGGATCTTGTACGCGGCGATCGGGAACGTGTACTCGAGGCGAGCGAGCGCGCGGACGTCTCCCCGGAACTGCTCGAGGGCGTAGCCGCGGAGGTCGCTCGCGGCGCCGAGCGTCCACTCGTCGTGGAACGGCAGGTGGTAGCCGATGTTGCCGTAGGTGCGTAGCTCGAGCTCGTGGCGGCGCAGGAACCGGAGCGCGTAGAAGGCGCGCGCGGACACCGCCGTGTAGCCGTAGCTGCTGAGCCCGGGAATGGTCTGCTCGATGGTGAGCTGCGAGTACGGTCCCTCGGTGACGCCGCGATCGTGCTCGCGTGCATCGAGCGTGGCGCGGGCCTGCGCGGTGATGTCGTTGCCGCCGGGCGATGGGGCCGACAGCGGCATCGTCGGATCGGCCGGGTCGTACGCCTTGGGATAGCGAACGTACGCGCCGCGCAGCCGGCTCTCGACGTTCAGCCACCAGCGCACGCGGTAGCCCGCTGCCGCACCGACGTTGAGGAAGATGTGCTTCGACGTGCGGGCGAGCATCGTCGATGCCGGGTCATCCGGAGGATTGGCGTACTCGTCGTACTCGCGCTTCTGCAGGTACGTATCGAACCGTAGCGACATGCGCGTGCCGCGGAACGAGGGCACGACATACGCACCGACAAAGAACGAGTTGATGCTCCCGACCTGGGCGTAGAGCAGCAGCTTCTTGTTCTCCCCGAACAGATCGTTCTCGGCGAACCCGGCACCGATCGCCCAGTTCGACGACAGCAGGTAGAGCGTCGGCATGACGATCCACGAGTGCTTGTCCTCGACGGTGGCGACGACGATGACGCCGCCCGGGGCAGGTTCGTACCGGACCTTCACGGACTTGAACAGCTCGCTCGAGACGAGGGCGCGCTCGAGGCCGGGCAGGGTCTGGTCGTTGACCGGATCGCCGAGCTCGACGCGCAGCAGGTAGCCGAGGGTCTCGTCCGTGACCTTCGAATCGCCTTCGACCCGGAACCCCACGATCACCTGGTCGTTCGGGGCCTCGTCGGCGTGAGCGGTGGCGCTGACCAGGATGCATGCGCAGATCAGGACAATCAGCCGCATGTACATCCACGAGTGAGGTTAGAACGTCGCCCCCAGTCGCGGAAGTCGAGTACACATCCTTGTGATGCGTACCTCGCACGGACGTCTCCTGGTCTGCCTCGTGCTGCTGCAGGGCACCGCGCTCGCCGAGTCCAAGCTGACGCTGGACCAGGTGGTCGCGAAGGCTCTCGCGGGACCGAAGGCGAAGATGGCTGGCGCGGATCGCGACATGGCCGCGGCGAGGAGCGACGAGGCCGACGCAGCACGGATGCCGCGGTTCAAGGCAACGGCGTTCGGCACGATCAGTCCCGAGATCCACTGCCTCGACGCCGCGTGCGATCAGACGTCGCCGAAGAACTTCGCGTTTCGGTTCAGTGGCTTCTTCGGTTCGGCGCAGCTCGACATCACCCAGCCGCTGTTCACGTTCGGCAAGATCGCGCATGCCCGGGAGGCGGCGCAGGCCGGCCTCGATGCGCAGCGCGCGCTGGCCGACGAGACCGCGGGAGACATCGCGGTCGATGCGGCACGTGCCTACTGGGGCATCAAGCTGGCGCGTGAGCTGGGCGGGATGCTCGACGACGGCATCGAGGAGATCGAGAACGCGATGAAGAAATTCAACGACCGCACCGATCTGTCGATCGCGGATCGCCAGCGCGTCGCGGCGCTGCTCGCGGAAGCGAAGGTCCAGCGCGCCGAGGCGCAGCAATCGGAAGAGCAGGCGCTCGCGGGGCTGCGCGCGCTGACCGGCATCCCCGACGCCGACGTCGACGACGAGCCGCTCGAAGCGCTCGACCGAGCGGCGCCGGCAACGGCCGATGGCTCGAAGCGCCCGCAGGCGATCGCGGCGGCGCAGGGTGCGCATTCCTACGACGAGCTCGCGGCGGCTGCTCACAGCCAGTACTTCCCGGACCTCGCGCTCGTCGTCAGCGGGATCGTCGCTCACGCGCAGGGCGCCGATGATCCGCCGAGCGTGTTCGCGAACGATCCGTACAACCGCAGCGGCGTCAGCGCCGTGCTCGCGCTGCAGTGGAGCTTCGAACCGTGGACCACGAAGGCGCGCGTCGCACGCGCACGTGCGGAGGCGACGAAGGCGCATGCCCAGGCGAACCTCGCCGCGAGTGGTGCGACATACGACGCCGAGACGGCACTCGCCGAGGTGAACGGTGCACGGGCTCGCGTGAAGGCCGCCGACGAGGGGACGAAGGCGACACGCACGTGGGTGGCGGCCGTGCTCCAGGCGGATGCGATCGGTACCGCAGAGCCGAAGGAGCTCGCGGACTCGTACATCGCGTGGTTCCAGATGCGAGCCCGCTGGGCGATGGCGGTCATGCAGCTCGACGTTGCGCTGACGCGACTCGATCGTGCGCAGGGTGCATTCCATGCACACTGAACCGGCGCCGCGAGCAACGCTCTCGTTCAGTCGGGCTTCGGGTCGGTGTTCGCGTCGGCGATCGGCGCGGCGACGGGCTGCGACTCGGCCGTCGGTGGCAATGCACCGAGCATCGCGAGTCCTTCCTCGAGGTACGCGACGAAGCGCTGGCGATCGAGGCCGTTGCGACGTGCCTCGGCTTCGGCGGCCTCGACGCGCTTCTCGAGCTCGCGCTGTGACTCGGTGACCTTCTCGAGCTGCTGCAGCGTCGTCACGAGGCGCTGCTCGAGGCCCCACTTCGTGGCATCCGACTGCGCGGAGCGCTCCCTGGCCTCGGCGAGCTCTTGCTGGGCCTTCTTCTGGTTCTCGCGGAGTCCCGAGGTCGTCTGCTCCCAGAGCTGCTCTCGGAGCTCGGCATTGCGCTCCGCTTGCGCGAGAGCTTGCGACTTCGCCGCGAGCTCCTCATTCGCGGTGGCGAGCTCGCCCTCGTGCTTGCGTGTCAGCGCGGCGACCTCGGCGGCGTGACCCTCCTGGGCCTGTTGCTGCTCCCACTTGTGGAGCTCGTTGCGCTCGGCCAGCTCGCGCAGCTGCTCGGAGCGGACAGCACCGATCTCGCTGGTGAGGCGCTCGATCTCGGCGGCGAGGTTGCGCGCCTCGGCGACCTTCGGCTCGAGCTCACCGCGCAGGGCAGCCAGAGAGCGCGCGTGCGCCGCGCGGAGCTCCTCGAGCTCGGCTTCCTGCGCCTTCTGCGCGCGCTCCGTCGCCTCCTTCATCGCGGCCTCGGCAGCGTCGATCGCGGAGCGCTTGTGCTGCTCGACGCGTGTGAGCTCGGCGGCGTGCTGCTCCTGGACTAGCTTCGTCTCGTCGCGCCACAGCGCACGCGCTCGCTCGAGCTCGGCGTTGGCTTCGTCGAGCTGCGTCGCCATCGTGGCTCGCTCCGCCCGCTCGCGCGCGAGCTGGTGGGTCAGCTCGTCGGTGGAGGCGATCGCGTCCTGGAGCCGCTGCTCCATGCCGGCGACGCGCGAGTGCTCGGCCTCGAGGTCGGCGAGCTTCTCGTGCGCCTCGTGCAGCTGGGTGATCGCGGCATCGTAGGCGGCGACCAGATCGACGCGCTTCTCGACGGTCGCGGCGAGCTCCTCGTCCTTGTTCGCGAGCTCGCGCTGAGCATCGGCGAGCTGGCGCTGGAGGCGGGAGAGCTGGCGGCGCAGCGCGATCTCCGCGTCGTCCATGCCCGGCACGGTGCCGAGCTGCGGAGGGAGCGTGGTTCCGGACCGGCGAGGAGCGGCGATCGGACCGGTGTCGCGGCGGGACGTGGCGATCGGGCCGGTGTCGCGGCGGGGGACAGCCGGCGGGATGAACACGCGATCGACGCGCAGGTTCTCGCCGGTCGGCGACTCGTCAGGCTCGGCCCGATGGTCGCGGGTCCCCACACCCTTCTTGGTCACAGCTCACCACTATACGCTTTAAACCATCTCCATGAACATCGTCGTCGGATCTTCGAGGAGCGCCTTCACATCCTGGAGGAACATCGCGCCATCCCACCCGTCGGCGAGTCGGTGATCGACGGAGATCGAGAGGTTCATCAAGCTCCGGATCACGATCTGGCCGTTCCGGACCGCCGGCTTCTCCTCGATCTTGTGGACGCCGATGATCGCGACCTCGGGGAAATTGATGATCGGCGTGGCGAGGACGCCGCCGAGCTTGCCGAGCGAGCTGATCGTGAACGTCGACCCGGTCAGCTCCTCGCGCGTCGCGGTGTTCGTGCGCACCGCCTCGGCGAGTCGATCGATCTCCTTCGATAGATCGAAGATCGAGCGCTTGTCGGCATCGCGAACGACCGTGACCACGAGACCCTGCGGTCCCTGGGCCGCGATCCCGATGTGATAGTACTTCTTGCGGACGATCTCCTGCGTCGCCTCGTCGAGGCTCGCGTTGAGCATCGGCCACTTCTTGAGGCCGCTGACGACCGCCTTCACGATGAACGGCAGGTAGGTGAGCTTCACACCGCGCTCGGCGGCACGCGACTTCGCGCGGTCGCGCACCGAGACGAGCTCGGTCATGTCGATCTCCTCGACATACGTGAAGTGCGCTGCCGTCGCCTTCGAGCGAGCCATCGACTCGGCGATCCGCTTGCGCATGCCCCGCAGCGGGATGCGCTCCTCCTCGCCGCCCTTGGCGATCGACATCGGTGCGTAGCTCGGCGCGCGGACCTGGCCACCCGCGCTCGGTGCGCCGGGCGAGTCCTTGAAGCGCTTGACGTCGTCGGTCGTGACGCGGCCGTGCGGGCCGGTCGCGGGGACGCGTCCGATCTCGACACCGAGCTCGCGCGCGAGCCGGCGGGTCGCCGGCGTGGCGAGGACGCGGTCGCGGCTCTCGGTCGCGTCGACGACCTGGATACCGGCGCCGCCGGCGGGGGCCGCCTTCGGTGCGGTCGGCGCCGCGTGCATCGCGGGAGCGGCATGTGCGTGACCGTGGCCGTTGCCATTGCCGGTCGTCGCCGCGGCTCCGCCGTCTTCCTCGATCACCACGAGGACCTTGCCGACGGGGCAGATATCGCCGTCCTTGAAGTTGATCTTCTTGATCGTGCCGGCGCGCGGCGAGGGCAGCTCGACGGTGGCCTTGTCGGTCATGACCTCGACGAGCGGCTGGTCGAGCTTGACCTTGTCGCCTTCCTTGACCTTCCAGCCAACGATCTCGCCCTCGACAACGCCTTCGCCGATATCCGGCATATAGAAGTCAAACGCCATGGTTACCACTCCAGCGTCTGGCGAACGGCGCCGAGGACGCGATCTGCGTTGGGCATGTACTCGTGCTCGAGAGCATACGGGAACGGGGTATCGAAACCGGTGACGCGCAGGATCGGCGCCTCGAGGCATTCCATCGCGCGCTCCTGGATCGACGCGATCAGCTCGGCGCCGAAGCCGCACGTCCGCGGCGCCTCGTGGACGATCACGCAGCGGCCGGTCTTCTTCACGGATGCGAGGATCGTGTCGATGTCGAACGGCATCAGCGTGCGCAGGTCGACCACCTCGACGGAGATGCCGGCATCGGCGGCCTTCTTGTGCGCTTCCTCCGCGATCGACACCATGCCGCTCCACGCGAGCAGCGTGACCTGGCTGCCTTCCTTCGTGACCGCCGCCTTGCCGAGCTCGACGATGAAGTCGTCCTCGGGGACCTCGCCCTTCGATGCGCGGTAGATGCGCTTGGGCTCCATGAACAGGACGGGATCGTTCTGGCGCATGCAGGCGAGCAGCAGGCCCTTCGCGTCGTACGGGTTCGACGGCGCCACGACCTTGAGGCCCGGCGTGTGGATGAACAGCGCCTCGGGCGACTGGCT
>Ga0153915_10004873_pt1 | contig 12426 bp, 15 predicted proteins | sample Opewatmetagenome_2_FD_107003 | JGI IMG/M metagenome (GOLD analysis project Ga0153915, IMG submission 107003) | Freshwater wetland microbial communities from Ohio, USA - Open water 3 Core 3 Depth 3 metaG | ecosystem: Environmental > Aquatic > Freshwater > Wetlands | place: USA: Ohio, Lake Erie... | reverse complement strand
GTTCCCCCCGCCACAGGGAAATTGACCATTTGAGCCGCAAAAACGAAAGCCGCAGTAACGCCCATCACAGGAATTTTCTTTTCGCCCAGGATCTGACTTGTCTTTCTGGAACAAAAGGCGATTGCGCCGGCAGCAACTACCCAACCGGGCACCCATACCTTCGCATCAAGAAAACCGTCCGGAATATGCACCAAAAACCCCCAACGAGTACCGACTTTTCAAGCGCGCATTATACGCGCCCCGCCGCACATTCCTCGCCTTGAGCGTCCCATTCGCGCTCCAGCGCCTCATTAGCGCCCCAGCATCCTAGGGAATCGCGCGACCTGTCGTTCCGGTGTTAATACTGATGTGCTTAATGCCTTTGATCGCGTGAAGATTCCTGTAGAGAGTCTCTACGGCCCGCGGTTTGCCTTTCACTATCACCACTTCAAGGCAGTTGTCGTGATCCAAGTGCACGTGCTGCGTGGAAATCACGTTGCCATAGTTTCTGTGCTGCACGCCGGTAATTCTCTTGAGAATTTCCCGCCGTCCGTGGTCGTACACCAGCACTATTGCACCGGCCACCTCCCCACCGCAGAGCCACTCTTTTCTGACAAGCGTCTCTTTTATCAGGGCTCGTATTGCCTCTGATCTTGTCGGAAAATTCCTCTCCCTCGCGTAGGAATCGAATCGCGAGAGAAGCTCCCTCTCAAGTGAGACACCAAATCTGATCAGACGCGAAGACATTTTGCCTGCCTCCTTACGGCCAGAGACGTGTTACGTTTTTTCAAAACATAACACGTATACGGCTACAGTCAAGCCCAAACATAAAGCACGGCTTCCTTGACAGACGGCCTACCTTTGCTAGACTAGTCTTGAGGTTACCCCTGCCGTAATTCCATTCGGGATGGCAGCTTCTAACGCATGGAAAATACAACGGTAATCGAGGCAAGAGTATGACATCTCGAGAATCCTGCATCTTGCCCTTGTCTCGCATCGAGGAGGTGTTTTTGATGGCCAAGGATCCAGTGTGCGGAATGGAAGTGAAGGAAGGCCAGGCCAAGGCCACGTCAGAGTACAAAGGGAAGAAATACCATTTTTGTGCAACCGCATGCAAACAAAGGTTCGACAAGGAACCCGAGAAATACCTTAAGAAAAGCAAGAAATGTTAGCTTGCGCAGTGAATCGGCAGGGGTAACACCGGTAAGCAAGCCCGCGCGCAAGACACATCGGGCAGCGTGAAAGCCCTCACAATCATCCATATCTACTCGGGTGCGGCGAGGTAACAGGATGCACCAGCGGGGGGTGACAGAAGATGAGACGTATTTACTTCGATCATGCAGCAACGACGAGGACGGATTCTCGCGTCGTGGAAGCGATGCTTCCGTTTTTGAGCGAGACTTTCGGAAATCCTTCCAGCGTGCACGACTTTGGACAGGAGGCGCGCACAGCGGTCGAGACTGCCAGGAAACGGGTTGCTGACCTTATAGGGGCACGCCCAAACGAAATTGTGTTTACGTCCACCGGAACCGAGGCCGACAACTTTGCGATCAAGGGGTTCGTAGCCGCTGCACAGAAAAAGGGAAACCACATAATCACAAGCAGCATAGAACACCACGCGGTCCTCCACTCGTGCAAGAAACTTGAAAAGCAGGGCATCCAGGTGACCTACCTACCGGTGGACGGCCATGCGATGGTGAATCCTAACGACGTGGCGAAATCGATCCTGCCGTCAACTGTCCTCGTTTCAATAATGCATGCCAACAACGAGGTCGGTACAATAGAGCCGATTGAAGAGATATCCAAGATTGTGAAGGGCAAGGGAATTGTTTTCCACACTGACGCCGTGGCAAGCGTCGGCAATATCCCCGTCAATGTTGATAAGCTCGGGGTTGATCTCTTGAGCCTTGCGGGCCATCAATTCTACGGGCCGAAGGGAGTCGGCGCTCTGTACATAAGGCACGGCGTGAGGATTGCGCCGTTCATTGATGGAGGAGTTCAGGAAGACGGTAGACGTGCAGGTACTGAGAACGTGCCCGCCATTGTCGGGCTCGGAAAAGCCGTAGAAGTGGCGGAGCAGGAGATGGAGTCTGCCGCTCAACGATGCAAGACCCTCCGCGATGCCATGGAAGCGGGAGTCAAGGAAAAGATCCAATACTTGCGCGTGAACGGGCATCCCGAAAGACGGCTTCCAACTCACTTGAGCATTTGCGCACAGTACGTAGAGGGTGAATCGATGGTGTTGTTTCTGAACATGGAGGGGATAGCCGCTTCCAGCGGCTCGACGTGCAGCTCTAAGGTGCTGAAGGCTTCCCACGTCTTGACCTCCATGGGCGTTCGACCTGATGTGGCACAAGGATCTCTTCTGTTCACGCTCGGCAGAGAAAACACCATGGAAGACGTGGAACATTTCCTCAAGGTTTTTCCTCCGATAGTAGAGAGGCTCAGGGAAATGAGCCCGCTTTATGCCGACCTGAAAAAGAAAAAGGAACAATGACTGAAGGAGGCGGTTCATGAAAGTGACTCTCGTCGTTTTCAGCGGAGACATGGACAAGGTGATGGCCGCTTTCAACATCGCCATAGGAGCCGCCTCGATGGGAATAGAAGCAACGATGTTTTTCACTTTCTGGGGCATCAATGTGTTGAAGCGACCGAATCCCCCTTCGAAGGCCAAAGGCTTTATCAGAAGCATGCTATCCATGATGAGTCCCGCGAGCGCGCACAAGCTGCCGCTTTCCAGATTGAACATGCTCGGGATGGGTCCCCTCATGATGAAAAAACTGATGAAGCAGTACAAGATGCCCGACGTTCCAGAGATGATCTCGCTCGCGAAGAACGGCGGCGTTAAATTGATTGCTTGCACGACCACAATGGAGCTCATGGGCGTCAGCAAGGATCAGTTGATAGACGAAGTGGACAAGCTCGCCGGAGTGGCAACATATCTATCGAAAGCATCGGAAGCAAACATCAATCTGTTTGTCTGAGTCAGAGACTGTCTGTTTGAGCCAGAGATTATTTGTCTGAGCCGCGGTCTGGTTGTCTGAGCCGCAGACTGTTTGTTTGAGTCAGAGATGTTAATCTGAGCCAGTTTTCTCATCGCGTCGCCCTAGATAAATCGTTGGAGGCAACATGAAGGCAGATTTCACGCTGGATACATACGGTCTTCTCTGTCCCATGCCCATAGTGAAAACCGCAGAGAAAATGAAGGAAATGCAACCCGGTCAGGTGCTGGAGGTCATCTCAACTGACGAGGGCATCAAGGAAGACATGCCGGCTTGGACCAAGGCGACAAACAACGAATTCCTGGGGGTGGAGCAGGAGGGAGAAGTCTACAAGGCATACGTCAGAAAAAAGTAACTACCGAACTCCGGTGCCTAGACTGCCGATACTATATAGGGGAACCCGTTCAGGAATGAGATCAATCAGAAGTGCCAATAACAGAAGAAGCAAGAGTGCCTTGCAGAAGAGACCGTCAGGGAAAGCAGGCGCCTCGTCACGCACTGACCTGACAAAACACGAAGCGCGGGACATGGCGAAGTCTCTTGCCACTCTTGTTCTGGAGGCCAGGCCGGAGCAGAAGACTCTCTCCAAGGGCCGGCGAAAACAATTGGAGAGACTCATCAGCAAGTCGATAGCGCAAAACATGATGGACTTGGGCCAGCTTCATGGCCCGGTTAAGGCTGTCGCCGAATTCTTGGGAAAGATGTATTCCCGACTCCAGATAGGACAAAAGAAGGGCGAATTTGAGCTACACAACCAAGTCGAGATGAAGAAAATCGCATCGGGTTTTTCCAGAAAACTCATGTCAGAACTCATGAAGAGAGCATACGAAGTTGCAACGACCGTTTCCGTTGACGTCCCCCTTACTACGCCCCGTCAAGAGAGAACCGACGGGGGCAGAGTGATTTCTGAACAGAAGACCTCCAGCCCGAAGTTCACTCTCAGGAAGCTCAAGACCTCTCTCAGATTCAAGGACATCGGAGGCAATCCTGACGCCAAGAAGGAGTTAAAGAGATTCGTCGCATTCTTCAGGACCCCGACTCGATTCAGAGAAATTGGAGCGAGGCTGCCAAAGGGTGTGCTTCTGAAGGGACCTCACGGCGCTGGCAAGCCTTCTCTCGCAATCGCCATGGCCGGCGAGGCCGGGGTACCGGTGCTCAAGATAGACGCCACTGATCTGGTCGCAATGTACGGCGAGCTGGGTTCTGAAGGAATGGTGAAGGCAATCTTGGCCCTCAAGGAGGACTCTCCCCTTGTCATTCTCGTTGACGAGGTATTGCCTGCTCCTGCCGGCGGTCACGATTATGCAGCATTTGCCCTTCGGGCGCTGTTTGACGGTTTTGCTGACTCCAACGATGTGCTGATAGTCGGGGCAACCAGCAGCCCCGAGGCGCCGGATCCATCACTGCTGCGGCACGAGAGGTTCGGAAGGGTCATTCCCATCGATAAACCCGATTTCAAAGCAAGGCTTGAGATTATTCGAATCTACACTACGACGAGCAAGAGGATTTTGGCGCAAAATTCGAGAAAGAAGCTCATCAAGAGAAACCTGGATTTGGGCAAATGGGCCCGTAACACCGCGGGTTTCACGCCGGAAAGAATAGAGAATGTTCTCAATGACGCCGCGATACTCGCCGTCGCTGCCCATCGAACGCATGGAATCGGCGAAGATGAGATGCGCGAGGCATTCGATAGGATCGTGGAGGGAGCAGGAAGCACGCACAGACTGACGGAAAGGGAAAAAGAAATTGTGGCGGTGCACGAGCTCGGCCACGCACTCGTGTCTCAATTCCTTCCCAACGCAAGCCCGGTGGCTAAAATATCTATCGTGGGCAAAGGAGAGCAACTCGGTTATACGAGACCGTACCAAAGAGAGGGCAGGTATCTGATGAGCAAGGACATGCTCCTGGACGGCATTGCCACACTGATCGGAGGACGCGTTGCCGAGGAACTGATGTACCCCGAGAACGAGAAGACTGACGGGGCCTCGAGCGACCTTCAAGTACTCAAAGAATTGCTCGACTATGCAGTAAGCGAGATAGGGCTCGGGAACGGGTACGTCCTTCCGGACAAGGAACACGATAGAGACACCTTGAAACGTCAAGCCAACGAGATGGTTCTCGAGGCGGAAAAGCGGGCGCTCGAAGCCCTTACCTCACACTACTACGAGCTCTTGAAATTGAAGGACGTTCTTGTGAAAAAAGAGTCCTTGACCGGCAAGGAATTTCGCGAGCTTCTTCATTCAATACAAAACAGAAAGAAGAGACTCTCCAGCAGGCAACTTGAGAAAGAAACGGCCAAGCTTGAGAAGGCGCAGGCCAGATCCTTTTGCAGGCCACTTACAAAGACAGCGCTCATCCCAATTCAGGAACGTTTCCGCGACTGAAGATGCCCGCTAGGACGCGCAGAAGAAATCACCGCAAGAACCGAGATCTACCAGGGTCCGATTACTCCTCCATCGCTGCTTACTACGACAAGGCCCGGCCCGCACCTTCTGATTTCTGGATCTCCGCCATCGTCAGAACTGGGAAAATAGAGCCACACTCGCGCGTTCTCGATGTGGGAAGCGGGACGGGCAGATTCACAATCCGAATAGCCCAGAGATCGGGCGCACTTGTGGTTGCTCTCGATAATTCGCCCGCCATGCTCAGGAAGGCTCTGAACAGGGACAAGGCGGGCAGGATCCACTGGATCCTCGGAGATGCACGTTCTCTGCCGTTCCAACGAGAGAGCTTCGACACTATCTATATGACGATGGTGTTGCATCACATCGGATCACCCAGGATCGTACTGGCCGCGTTTAAGCGTTTACTGCGATCCGGAGGCCGGTGCGTCATACTCACTACGTCACATTCCGCAATACGCTCACATACTCTTCGTCACTTTCCGGGTATCGTTGCAAGAGATCTGAAAAGATTCCCATCAATCCCCTTTTTAAAACGCGAAATGAGAAAGGCCGGATTCAAGAACGTGCGTTCCTACTTCTTGAAGCACGACGAAGGAGAGGTTCCGGTAAAGACTTATTGCGAAATGGTGAGAAAAAAATACATCTCCACTCTATCGCTGCTTGGCGACGCCGAGTTCGAAGCCGGATTCAAGACATTTCAGAAAAAAATCCGAAACCTTTGTGGCAGGAAGCTGAGGAGGGTTTTGAGGCTCACCGTTGTAGTGGGAGAGAAACCTTCATCTTAGGGCTCAGCATTTGTGAGAGCAGAACCCTGGCGCGAATGACCGGATCGGTGTCATTAACGATCGGAACGGTGCACCGCGCGGCCGCGGGCAAAACCATGTTGACCCGATACCGGCAGTTTGTTAGCTTCTTCCGTGGGTAGAGGATCGATTCGCGACGAGGGCAGGTCATTGCAGCACTCCAGGAGGTGGCGAAATGTCACGTTTCTTGTATTTGGTGCCTTTAGTGTGTGTCTCGATGGTCACATTTATGTTTATCGCTAGTTCGGCGCAAGCCGGCAGGCACCTCGAATCTTCGTTCCGGCATGTGGGCGCTGTCGTTTTTGAGAAGCCCATCGCCACGTTTTCAATTGTTGCCTACGACCCGGAAACAAAGGATTTGGGCGTAGCGGTGGAATCGAAGTTCTTCGCGGTCGGCGCAGTCGTGCCGTGGGCCAAGGCCGGGGTCGGAGCCATAGCGACTCAGGCTTTCGGCAACACAACGTACGGCCCGAAAGGTCTTGAACTTCTGGCAGGCGGGAAAACGCCGGCAGAGGTCATCGAAATGCTCACGTCTTCTGACGAAGGAAGAGACAGACGTCAAGTCGGAATAGTTGACGCCAAGGGCAACGTGGCCACTTACACTGGAAAGGGCTGTAATCCTTGGGCGGGCGGCAAGACGGGAAAATACTACGCCGCCCAAGGCAACATACTTGTAGGTGAGCAGGTCGTAGCCGCGATGGGCGAGGCCTTCGAGAAGACAAAGGGCGAGCTTGCAGACAGGCTCTTGGCTGCCCTGGAGGCCGGACAGGCGGCGGGAGGAGATTCAAGGGGTCAGCAATCCGCTGCACTCGTTGTTGTAAGAGAGAATGGCGGATACGCCGGATTCAACGATCGATACGTAGACCTGAGAGTTGACGATAGCCCCGAACCGATCAAGGAACTGGCCAGGCTTCTCAAGATTCAGCACGCCATTTCGAGAATGAACGAGGCGAGCGCCTTCTACGCCCAGGGAAAGTACAAGGAAGCGGTGGAGGCTGCCAAGAAAGCTGTTGAATACGGTCCCGACAACGGTGACGCTCACTACGATCTGGCTTGTTTCTATTCGCTGGCCGGCGAGGTTGACAATAGCCTCAAGGAACTTGAAATAGCCTTGAAGTTAAGTCCCAATCTGGCTTCACTGGCTCGCAAAGACTCCGACTTAAACAACATTAGGTCCGATCCCAGGTACAAGAAGCTGCTGCCGGAGCCAGCAGAGAGCAAGAAGTAGGCGTCGGGAGAGGTACGCGGGGCGCGAAAGGACTCACGTTCTTCCCGCCCCGCGAGACCCGACGCACTAGCAACAGATCGTCCCCTTGCACATTTCGCTCATGGGAACGCAGCACATCTGTTTCCACTGCTTCAGTGCCTCCTTGTTGCCCTTCACCTCGATGGTGTAACCATCTTCAGTCTCGAGGCATCGGACACGGATGTCCTCCCCCTTCTTGAACTCCCAGCATACCTTATCCATTTTTTTCACCTCCTTCTGCTTGGTCTATTGCCCTCGCAGGAATGCCGTCTTTTGGTCACCTGACCTTTCCCGCGAGACAAGTACGGTGCACAGCAGGAAAACGCGCCGAAGAACCTGCAACAGCATCCTACGATGCAGTTGGGATTTAGTGAGTAGTGGACCTCCTTTCCCATTCTTTGTCTGATCACCAGCCCAGCGGTCTTGAGAACCGCCAGGTGCCTCGAAATCGTGGACTGCGAAAGATTGAACTTGTCCACCAGGTCGTTCACCCTGGAGGACTTTTTCTCCAGGTGCATAAGTATTTTTATTCTCGTCTCGTCAGAGAATGCCTTGAAAAGAGCCGAGAAGCGAGGAACGTCGGTACCGGTCAGTTCTGGGCTCATGCTCACCTCCCAATAGTCATATGAATCCACGCCCTAATTCTCATATGCACATTTGTCAATATCAGCATAAGTGAGGGCACCTTTTCTGTCAACTACTATTTTTGACGATGGAGAAAACTTGAGAATTAAAGGAGCGGCAGTCAGGAACCGGCGGGACACATGGATTGCCCGATAGGAATTCGCGCGGCAGGGATCGTGCACTTGGCTCAGGTGTTTGGCTCGGCTCGGCCGCCCGCCCCTATCACACAGGCCGATCTCTATCCTTTTCCCCCGCCCGGCTCATCTGGTCCCAGCAGAGCCTCTGTGTCATCGACAACTAGCGGCTCTGGCGGCGCAAGTATGCCGCCCGATACCACCAGCTTTATGCCTTGTTCAACGGTAATCCCAGCCCTTATGGCGTCTGATGGTTTGCACACGATGAAAAAACCGGACGTTGGATTAGGGGTTGTCGGCAAGAAGACGTTTATCACGTCGCCTTTTCGCCCTTGCTTGTCAATGAGGCTGTAGTGTTCCCTTGTGACAAAGCCCATGGTGTAGAGACCTTTTCTGGGGTATTGGATAAACACCACTCTCTTGAAGGAATGCGTGTCGGCGGTGCCGAGGGCCTCCACCACCTGTTTTGCGGAAACGTATATGCTCCCAACGACGGGGATCCGCGCTACGCCTCTGTGGAAGTAGCCCAGCAGAGTTTTGCCAAAAACGTTAGTCGCTACGAGCCCGGCCAGGAAAATCAGGATTATCGTGGCCGCGACCCCCAGTCCAGGAATGTCCAATCCTATGAATTTTTCTATGTATGGAGCGAGAATATTGTCAACGGCATTGAACACGAGCTTCAGTATGAGATAAGTGACTCCCAGCGGAACGATTACTAGAATTCCAGTCAAGAAACTGTGCCTCAGAAATCTCCCAAGTGATCTCATTGTGGTCCTCGAGTCCCCCTTCTGCAAACGCCGACGAGCCGGCATTTCTTACACTGCACACCCTGCTTACCCGTCACGCATTCCCCTAAAATGCCAAGTCGAGTAAGGGAGAAATCATATTTCAAAGGGTCAACGGGGTCAAGCATCCTGAGAGCCCGAGTGATTTCCTCAGCAGTGCTCCAATCGGTGCTTTTCCGCAGCGTGAGCCCGAGATAATGGGAAAGCCGCGCAATGTGCGTATCGAGAGGAATAACGAGCTGAGAGGGGTTTACCTCAGGCCAGAGGCCGAGATCCACCCGATCACCTGTTCTCACCATCCACCTCAGGAAGAGATTGAGCCGCTTACATGCACTGCCCGTTCTCGGTGAAGGTATGAGGAAGATTGCGCCGTCCCTCCGCGCGTCCTCGAGGCTGCGATATATGCCTTGGCCACTGCGGTCAAGAAACCCGTCCACAAAATCGATCAGAGAGTCCTTGATGCTTGGCTGGTCGGGAGAATAACCTTTAAGAAAAAGTGACTTCAAGGCTCCAAAATCTGACAGCACGTTCTTTGTGACCAGAAGAAACCAGGCCATGTGTCTGGCAGTAGTGAAACGATGCTTGAACCCTCTTAGGGCAGACAGGAGTTCATCGGCTCGCGCTGTAAGAACTGCTTCGTAGGGGGAGGGCCCGAGAACAGCGAATATTCTCTCAAGATCCCTCTTGATGGTCGGCACGCTGCCGTATGCGAGGGCGGCGGCAATAAAACCTGCAACCTCTCTGTCGCGGCTCTTCCGGTATCTGTGCGGAAACTGAACGGGATCGGTGTCGACGTAGACCGCACCGTAGCTCAAATAGAGCTCGTCAAGCTTAGCTTTGAGAACTGCCTGCCGGGACTGGGACATGGCCTGCCAAGATCGAGAAATCGGCAACTTAGACCGAGACACGGTCAACATCGGCGCTTTAGTTTCCGTCTTTGTTTGCACGATCATAACTCTCTCGCTCTAATGCTCCCATTTTGTTGGAATGGCCCCGCCTCAGGTATCATCTATGTCCGCACGTTTACGACTCATTCACTCTCGCCGTCTGGCCTGCACTTCCGTCTCGACCGATTATCCGTCCCGCCCCGCGTCGTGTCAATGCACATCAGCATCCTGTGCGTCAAGATAGGACATTTCTACTTTGCCAGAAATAGGACATTTCTATTTTGCTAAGAATAGGACATTTCTAAATGGCTAATACATGGCCACGGGACGGACTTGACTTGGTGGTGCCGGCCTAATATGCTCCATTTTCGCAAAGACCGCACAATCATCGTTGAACCCAGAACACATGCCGACGGACGCGACTCCAAATGACGGCGAACACACGATGCGAGGAGGTGAAACCGAGCATGGAGTTAAAGCAAATAAGGGTGGAGATTCCCGAAGGTGCCAACATAATAGTCGGACAGACGCACTTTATCAAGACCGCCGAGGACCTTTACGAGGCCATGATCAATTCCGCTCCCACGATCAGATTCGGTGTAGCGTTTTGTGAAGCCTCCGGCCCCTGCCTAGTGAGAGCGGAAGGAAACGACCCGGAACTTAAATCCCTCGCCTCGAGAAACGCCTTTATCATTGGGGCGGGGCATTGCTTCGTGGTAATCATGAAGGGTGCTTTTCCCATCAACGTTCTGCAGGCGGTGAAGAATTGCTTCGAGGTTTGCAGCATATTCTGCGCGACTGCAAATTCTCTAGAAGTAATCATTGCAGAGACCGAGCTAGGGAGATCTATTCTCGGTGTAGTTGACGGCGAGAAACCCAAGGGGATAGAGACTGAGGAAGACGCCAGGCACAGAAAGGATTTCTTGAGAAAAATAGGATACAAGCTCTAGAGGTTCGCACAAGCTCCAGGAGCTCGATACGTCAGCAGATGCGCGGGAACTGCTCGCCCACAAGCATATCTATGAATCGTTTCCCGCCAATTCTGGTTTTCATGTATACGCAAGCTTGCGCTTTTGAAACGACCCTTCCGATTCTGACAGCGAGCCTGCCGTACTGGTTCTTTCTCATGATCTCGAGGGCTCGAGCTGCGTCGCTTTCGGGCACGAACGCAACCAATTTCCCTTCGTTCGCAACGTACAAAGGATCAAAGCCAAGCAGATCGCACGCACTTCTAACTGAAGGAGTCACTGGCAGAAGTGTTTCGTCTATCTCAATCTCAACCTTCGAGGCCAGCGCAATTTCATTCAAAGTCGTCGCGAGTCCGCCACGCGTGGGGTCGCGCATGGCATGAGGTCTCACGCCAGCAGCCAGGAGAGCCGCTACCATCTCCGCCAGAGGGGCACAGTCGCTCGCTATCTCGGTCTCGAAGCTGATGCCTTCGCGCATGCTCATTATGGCAATTCCGTGTTCGCCGATGGCGCCATTTATCAGCACGGCGTCGCCCTGCTCCACAAACCTGGAAGAAATGTTGACTCCACCGGGCACCAAACCTATACCCGAGGTGTTTATGAAAAGCCCGTCACAAGCACCGCGTTCCACCACTTTCGTGTCCGCGGTGATGATCGCCACTCTTGCCTCGAGACAGGCCTCTTTCATCGACAAGAGAATCCTCTCCAGTTTGTCGAGAGGAAAACCCTCTTCTATTACAAAGCCGGCGCTCAGATATATGGGCCGGGCCCCGCAGACAGCGAGATCATTAACCGTCCCGCAGATCGCCAACCTTCCGATGTCTCCACCGCGGAAGAAAAGCGGATCTACGACGTAGCTGTCAGTCGTGAATGCGAGCCTTCCACCCTCGACGTTAAAAACTCCCTGGTCGTCAAGAGTGCGCAGGATGGGATTGTCAAAATAGGGGAGAAAGAACTTTGTGACTAGCTCGTGTGCGGCTTTCCCGCCGCTTCCGTGGGCGAGTGTGACGATCGGGGTCTCTTCAGGGTGTTTCTGCTGATTATTGCTTTCGGTCAACGTGCTTGTCTCCAGTAACGATAGTATGCCTGACACGTCCCTTCAGTGGTGACCATGCACGCTCCGATGGGCGACTCCGGCGTACAGGCGCTTCCAAAGAGAGCGCAATCACAGGGTTCTTTCTTCCCGCGCAGCACCTCACCGCAAAGACAATCCTCCGGCTCCCTGGACTCGATCGGACGGACGTCAAATCTATTGGAAAAATCATACCCCGAGAATTCAGGACGAAGTTTGAGCCCGCTCATCGGTATTTCACCCAATCCACGCCAGGAAGAATCGCACGGCTCAAAGACTTGATACATTATCCGCAGTGCGTCAGGATTCCCCTCTTCATTCACCAATCTGGAGTATTGGATTTCCACTTCGGGCTTCCGTTCCACGATCTGGCGAAGCAGAATGTAGATCGAATAGAGAATGTCAGTTGATTGAAAGCCGGTCACCACGGCACCGATCCCGTACTGCAACGGAATAAAACCATAGGCCCTCGAGCCTATGATCGCGCTGACGTGTCCAGGCAACAAGAGGCCGTCGAGTGC
>Ga0153915_10004872_pt1 | contig 12426 bp, 10 predicted proteins | sample Opewatmetagenome_2_FD_107003 | JGI IMG/M metagenome (GOLD analysis project Ga0153915, IMG submission 107003) | Freshwater wetland microbial communities from Ohio, USA - Open water 3 Core 3 Depth 3 metaG | ecosystem: Environmental > Aquatic > Freshwater > Wetlands | place: USA: Ohio, Lake Erie... | reverse complement strand
GGGTGGGCCGTCTCCAGGCAGATGCAGAGGTTGGAGTCCCCGAAGAGCGCCAGGTAGACCTCGAGCCCGCGCCACCCCACCGCGCCGTGCGGTTCCAGCAGGACCTTGTACTGGTCGTAGACCCTCTTGATCGTCTTTTTCGTTTCCCGATCGGAGATGGCCACCGAAAAGAGGTTCTTCTTCATCTGCTCGACATCCGGCAGGCGGTGGACGACGCCGCCGCGGTCCACGGTGCCGCCGTACAGATCGAAGAAGCGGGCGAGGTTGCTGGGATGGCCGACGTTCATCGCGTTGGACAGGCAGGCCTTGGACGGGGAGACCTTCTCGTAGCTGCCGGTCTCCAGGAACCGGGGAAACTCGTCGTTTTCGTTGGTCGGCATGACGAGCCTCTCGACCGGCAGGCCCATCCGCCGCGCGTATTCACAGCCGAGGGCGTCACCGAAATTTCCGGAAGGGACCGAGAAGACGGCGGGCTCCGTCTCCCGAGCCAGCTGTGCCCAGGCCCAGACATAGTAGACGATCTGCGGGAGGATCCTGCCGAAATTGATCGAGTTGGCGGAGGTGAGGTTGAAGTCCGCAAAGGCCGGGTCGGAGAAGGCCTGCTTGACGAGGTTCTGGCAGTCGTCGAATTTCCCGTCCACGGAGACGGCCTTGACGTTCTGGCCGATCGTGTCGAGCTGCTTCTTCTGCCGGCCGCTGACCTCGTTCTTGGGGTACAGGATGGTCACGTCGATCCCCTCGACGCCGCGGTAGGCGTCGCCGACGGCGCTTCCCGTGTCGCCCGACGTCGCGACCAGGACGTTGAGGCGCTTTGCGGGGTCGCGAAGGGCGCTCATGAGGCGGGCCATCAACCGGGCGGCGAAATCCTTGAAGGAGGCCGTCGGACCCTGGTCGAGCCGCAGAACGTACCGGCGGCCAACGACATGTTCCAGTGGCACGGGATAGTTGTAGGCGTCGGCGACGATCTGCCGGAGCTTCTCCGCGGGAATCTCCCCGGCCAGAAAAGCCTGGGCCACCAGGAGAGCCGCTTCGCTGTAAGGCTCCCCCTTGAGGGCTTTCAAGGCTTCGATGGGCAAAACCGGGATCTTCTCGGGCATGAAGAGCCCCTCGTCCGGGGCCTGTCCCATCAGTAGGGCCTCCCGGAAGGAAACCGTGCCCTGGAACGGGGTAATGCCGGGGACCCGGTCAAGGTTGCGGTTGGTGCTGTAGTATTTCAGCCTCTGTGACATGGCGACGACCTCTATATCCCAAAATTTTTGATGACGGACAAAAACCGCCGGTGGTGTTTCATCAGGCGGAACTGCTTCTTGTAGATGAGACAAAAACGGCGTTCCAGCCGGCAATCCTCCAGGGGGACGGCTGCCAGAAGCCCCTGGGCCAGCTCCCTGCTTATCGCATGGATCGACAGGATCGAGACCCCGAGCCCCGCGAGGATGGCCTCCTTCACCGCCTCGGAACTGCCCATCTCGCAGGCGATACTGAAAGACGCGAGGGACGGAGCCCCCTGCCTGGCCAGGCAGTCCTCCAGGCTGCTGCGGGTTCCCGACCCCCGTTCCCGCAGAACAAAAGGGACCTTGGCGAGCTCGGCCACGGGGACACCGGTGCGCTTCGCCCATGGGTGGCCCGCCGGCACGGCGATCAGCAGACGGTCTTCCCAGAGGGGCTCGACCTTCAGCCGCCGGTCGGGGGATCCCTTGCCGACGATCCCCATCTCGGCCTGATCGGCCAGGACCGTCTGGATCGTCTCCTCACTGTCGCCCGTCTGGACGTGGATCCGGATGTCCGGACAGGATTTCTTCATGGATCCCAGGAGGCGCGGGAGGATGTACGTGGCCGGGATCGTGCTCGCGCCCAGGAAGATGGACCCGGATTCGGAGTCTCTCAGGTTCTTGATCTTCTCCTGGGCGTCCTGCCGCAGGCGCAGGATGCGGCGGGCCAGATCGTAGAGGATCCTCCCCTCCGGCGTGAGGCAGATCCCCGTGTTCTTCCGTGCCGCGACGCGGGTCCCCGCGGCATCCTCCAGATTGCGGACGTGCTTGGTCAGGGTGGGCTGGGTGAGGCCCATCCGTTGGGCGGCGTGGGTGAAGCTGCCGGCCTCAACCAGGTGGATCAGCACTTCCAGCTGCTGCATGGTGATGTTTCCGAACCCGTCGTTACCCATCCGGCCCAAATACCACAATCGGCGTTCATAAGCAAAGGGGAATGAAAACCATAGGGGTCCTGCCGTGCTCCCGGAAGGCCGGCGTGATCGGACGGCCCTGCCGCGAGGATCCCTCTTTTGCGCTCGCAATCCATGCCGATCTCTGATAAGAAAAAAGTGCCGGGATCGGATCTGCGGACCGGCCCAAAAGAAACCAACCAACGGGATGGTAGAATGAACGAAGAGGGGAAGGTGCGTCTGACCGAGACGGTCCACGGGGCCGGCTGAGCCTGCAAGATAGGTCCGGGTGACCTGCAGGAGGCTCTGAAGGATCTGCCGCTCATCACCGATCCGAATCTGATCGTGGGGATGGAGCACGCGGAAGACGCGGGGGTCTACCGTTTGCGCGACGATCTGGCCATCATCCAGACCGTCGATTTTTTCACCCCGATCGTGGACGATCCTTTCACCTTCGGACAGATCGCGGTGACCAACGCCCTCAGCGACGTCTATGCGATGGGCGGCAGGCCGCTCACCGCGATGAACATCGTCTGCTTCCCCATCCGGAAGATGGATATCGGAATCCTCCGCGAGATTCTCCGCGGCGGCCTGGACAAGATGCGCGAGGCCGGCGTCCTTCTGATCGGCGGCCACAGCGTCGAGGATGACGAAACCAAGTACGGCCTGGCGGTGACAGGCGTCATCCACCCCGACAGGGTCCTGTTCAACCGCGGGGCAAAGCCCGGGGACAAGCTGATCCTGACCAAACCGCTCGGCACCGGGATCGCCAGCACCGCGCTCAAGGGTTCGCTCGCCGGCCCCGAGCTCCTGGCGCGCTCGGTCGCCTGCATGACGACCCTCAACCGCAAGGCTGCGGAGCTGCTGGCGCAGACGGAGAATATCCACGCCTGCACGGACATCACGGGATTCGGTTTCCTGGGGCACGCCCTGGAGATGGCCGAGGGGAGCGAGGCCGGCATGCGGATCGATGCCGCTTCCGTGCCCTACTTTCCGGAGATCCGTGCGCTCGCCGAGGAGGGGATCGTGCCGGGCGGCCTGATCCGGAACCGCAAATTTCGCGAGGCGCAGATCGAGATCGGACCGGACTGCCCCGACTGGCTCGTGGACATCCTCTTCGACCCGCAGACCGCCGGCGGGCTCCTCATCGCCCTGCCCGCGACCGGAGCCGGGGCGCTCCTCGAGAAGATGCACCAGGCCGGGATCGCCGATGCGGCGATCGTCGGCGAGGTGACCGACTCCCCGAAGGGGATGATCCGGATCGACTGCGGCCGTCAGTAGGCGAAATCGGCGATCTGAAGGCTCTGGCTGAGGCTCCTGACGTACTTCCCGGCTGCCGCGTGGTCGGGCTGCGCGATGTAGCGCTTCAGGGCCTCGCCGTCCGCGAATGTGGACACCAGCACGAAATCGAAGGACCGCTCCGGCCGCACATCCTCACCGAACTCGTAGCCGAGGATCTCCGGGATGATCCCGGGCAGGGAAGCGAAAGTTTTCCGAAGCCGGGCGATTTCTTCACCCGTCACCGCCGGTTTGAACTTGACCAGGACCACATGTTTGAGCATACGCTCCTCCTTTCCTGATTACCCGTTATCACTCACGTTCTTGGCGTCTTGTCCGCCCAAGGCCGACCATGGGCCCCGTCCGTCCCAGTCCGATCCTTTCCCCGCTGTGATCTTTGAAGAAAGGTTGGTCCCGCCTCTTGCCTGTCAGCGGAGCCTTCCCTCAGCCCCAGGCCGCATAGAAAGGTCACGACCACCAGGACGATGCCCGCCAGCGTGAAGGCCGGGGCAAAGCCGTACCGATCGATCAGGTAGCCGACGGCCGGTGTCAGAACCCCGCCGCCCTCCATGCCGGTGAAGTAGTAGATGCCCAGGACCGTGGAGCGGCTGCCGGCCGGCGCCTGGTCGATGATGAAGTTTTCCGAGGCGGACATCCGGGCGTAGATGACCGCTCCCATCAGGAGCAGGGGGACCATCAGCCACCATCCGTAAGGGAGGGCGGTCATCAGGCACAGGACCACTCCTCCGATGCCGCAGACCCCCAGGATCACCGGGACGCTTCCCATCCGGTCCGTGAGATGGCCGCTCAGCGGGCTTGCCCAGAACGCCGCGGTATACATGATGGAAAAGGCGGCGCCGGCCGTCTCCTTGCTCACCCCGTAGTAATCGACCATGAGCAGCGGGATGAAGGAGACCATCGACGTGAGGATCGCCGCGGTCAGGGTCGTCAGGACCAGGAACACGACCAGACGGCGGATTTGCCCCGGGCGGAGCGGCTGCTGGCCGTCGCTTTTGTGACTGGCGGGGGCCGCCTTTTCGCGGGCGATCTGGCGGCCCAGGAGCAGATAGAAGAGGGCGCCGAACAGGACCATCGGGATGCTCAGCAGGATGTAGGCGCTGCGCCATCCCCAGGCATTGGCGATGACCACGGCGGCAAGCGGGGCGATGAAGTAGCTGGCCCCGCCGGCGATGTTGTGAAATCCCAGTGCCCGACCCAGGTTTTCGGCGCGCACCGACGCGTAGATGAGGGGTGGGGCGGAAGGGTGATACCCCCCGGCGAGGATTCCCATCAGCACGAGAAAGACGATCATCAGGAAGTAGCTGCCGGACAGGCCTACCAGGACGCCGGCCGCGGCTACGCCGGAAATGCCGATGGTCATCAGTTTGCGCGCTTCGATCCGGTCGGCAAGCCAGCCTGCGGGGAGCTGGCCGATTCCGTAGGCGAGAGTGAAGGCCGAGACGACCAGCCCGGAGGCGGTGTAGTCCAGGTTGAAGGTGGTGCGGATGAAGGGGATGAGCGGTACGGTGAGTGCGGTCATCACGTGGTGGCTGAAGTGCCCCAGGATGAAGAGCGGCAGCATTCCCCCGAATAGGGCACGGATCTTCACTGGATGGAAAACCTCCCGTTTCCGCAACCCCCCCGGCCGGTGGGGATCGTGTTCACCTGCGCACATAGCGGAAAAGAGGCGTTCCCGTCAACGTCATTTTCCATGGCGGCCGACCCGAAGCGATGTGTAGGTGGCCGCCCCGACGACGATCAGAGCCCCGGCGACGGTCTGGAGCCCGGGTATCTCGGCCAGGAGGAAGGCGGCGAAGAGGGTCCCGTAAATCGGTTCCAGGCAGGTGATGAGCCCCGCTGTCGAGGCCTTGATCGTGCGCAGGCTGTTCACGAAGAGGGTGTGGGGCAGTGCCGTGAAGACCACGCCCAGCACGATCAGCAAGAGCCACCGCTGGTCGGTCTGGAGGTCGATGCCGGGTGAGACAAAGGGGAGCAGGAGGAGCGCGGCGACCGCAACCTGGTAGAACATCATCGTGCTGGACGGGTAGCGGCTCAGGTGTTTGCGGTACAGGACGTTGCGCAGGGCGTAGCAAAAGGCGGCAGCGATCCCCCAGGCCGCCCCCTCGGCGATGCGGCCGCCCGTCAGGCCGCCGGGAATGGCCAGGTAGACCCCGGCGATGACGGCCAGTGCGACCGCCAGGTCGCGGCGGTCGAGCGGTTCTTCGAAAAAGAGCGGCTCCATCAGGACCGTCATGACCGGAAAGGTGAAGACGGAGATCAGGCCGATGGCGACGCCCGCCATCTGGATCGCGGTGAAGAAGACGACCCAATGGACGGCCATCAGCAGCCCCATCAGGAAGATCCAGACCAGATCATGCCGGCGTGCCAGGGCCAGGCGCGTCCCGGTGAGGCGTATGAAGGCCAGCAGCGTCACGGCGGCCACAAGGCAGCGCAGCGCGATGATGTCCCATGCCGAAAGCGTGAGCCATTTGGCGAACAGCCCCGTGATGCTCATGATCACGACGGCCGCGTGGAGTTCGATCATGCTCCTTTTGACGCCCATGGGTTCCTTTCCGTTCGTCTTTCGCCGACAAAAAATCGCCAGTGCCGCTGCCGGGGCCGACCGCTTTGCAGGGTTCCTGCTCGGCAAAAACGGGGCAGGGACTTATCATAGATCAGGGAAAATGCAAAGGGGCGTTTGGCTCTCAGGTCACCCGCAGGACCTTCGCCCCGCGGATCCGGCCCGCCTTGAGATCGGCCAGGGCCCGGTTGGCCTGGGCCAGGGGATACTCCTCCACCTCGGGCCGGATCGGGATTTCGGCTGCCAGCTGGAGAAATTCCCGGATGTCGCGGCGCGTGACATTGGCGACGCTCTTGATCTCTTTCTCCATCCAGAGGTGGGCAGGGTAGTCCAGGGCGAGCAATTCGGTCTTGTCGCGTTCCTCTTTGCGGATCGCGTTGATGACGAGGCGCCCGCCCGGCTCGAGGTGTCCCAGGGCCTCGACCACGGGTTTCCAGGCCGGTGTGGTATCGATGATGGCCCTGAGCCTCTCCGGGGGCGCCTCTTCGGTCGCACCGGCCCAGGCGGCCCCCAGATCGCGGGCGAAGCCCCTTTCCCTCTCGCTGCGGGCGAAGACGAAGACCCTTGTCCGGGGAAAAAGATGCCGGACCAGTTTCAGGACGAGGTGGGCCGAGGCCCCGAAACCCGTGAGCCCGAGGGGCTGGCCGTCGGAAAGATCGGTCAGGCGGAGCGACCGGTAGCCGATGGCGCCCGCGCACAAAAGCGGGGCCGCTTCCGCGTCGGAGAACACCTCGGGAATCGGATGGGCGAAGGCTTCCGGAACGCTCATGAACTCGGCGTAACCGCCGTTGACGTCCCTCCCGGTCGCGCGGAAGGAGGGGCAGAGGTTCTCGTGGCCCGCGCGGCAGGCTTCGCACGTCCCGCAGGCCCCGTGAATCCAGCCCACGCCCACGCGGGTGCCTATCCGGAATCGTCCGGCATTTTCCCCCAGGGCGGCGATCCGGCCCACGACCTGGTGGCCCAAAACAGCCGGATAGACGGGCGGGGGCGTGCGCCCTTCGATTTCGTCGAGTTCCGTATGGCACACCCCGCAGGCCGACACCCGGAGCAGGATCTCCCCTTCGCCCGGCTCGGGTTCCGGCAGCGTGGCCTCGACCAGCGGAGCGGCCTCCCCGTCGAGACAGGAACGGCTTTTCAAGATCATCGCTCTCATGAATGGTTTCACCTCCCCGAGTGGTCTACCGCAATCGGTTGTTTCTGTCCATCCCGCCATGCCGGGAGTATGGCCCTCTGGGGGCCTCTTTTTCAACTTTTTTGTGGGACCGGGCGCGCGGCTCCGGCTCAGCGACGCCGCTTCGAATGCGGTGAGGCTTGACCTCCCGCACCGGGAGGCCCCTCTTCCCGGCCTGCGAAAAAACCTGTTGCGGATCGATTTGCCTTCCGCGGCGGTTGACAGGGGGACGGGGTTTTTCTATACTTCCCCGGCACCGGGTCATCGACCGGCGCGAAAAGGGTCCCGTCCGGTACCGGCACCCTGCCGGCAGATGGGATGAGCGCTCACCCCCCCTTCTTCAGGAGGTTCCCATGCCCTTTCTCCTGGCCCTCGATCAGGGCACGACCAGTTCCCGGGCGATCGTCTTTACCGAGGCGGGTGTTCCGGTCGCCTCGGCCCAGCGCGAGTTCGGTCAACTGTTTCCCCAGCCCGGCTGGGTAGAGCACGATCCCCGTGACATCTGGGAGACCCAGGTCGGGGTCGCCGCCCAGGCCCTTCGCGAGGCGGGGCTGGGCGGGTCCGACGTGGCCGCGATCGGCATCACCAACCAGCGGGAAACCACGGTAATCTGGGAGCGTGCCACGGGCCGGCCGATCGCCAACGCCATCGTCTGGCAGGACCGGCGCACGACCGCGGCGTGCGAGCGGCTCAGGGCGGAAGGTCTCGAACCGCTCATCCGGCAAAAAACCGGACTCGTCCTGGACGCCTACTTTTCCGGGACCAAGGCGGCCTGGCTCCTCGACCACCTTCCGGGTGCCCGCAGGCTGGCCGATCAGGGGCAGCTCGCCTTCGGGACGATCGATTCGTGGCTGATCTGGAATCTGACGGGCGGAGCCTGCCATGTCACCGACCCCTCCAATGCCTCCCGGACGATGCTGTACAACATCCATACGGGCGACTGGGACGACGATCTGCTGCGGATCCTGGACGTTCCCCGCTCCATCCTTCCCGAGATCCGGGGGTCGAGTGAGCTTCACGGCGTGACAAACGCCGCCGGGCTTCCCGCCGGCATCCCCATCGGCGGCATCGCAGGGGATCAGCAAGCGGCGCTCTTCGGCCAGCTCTGCACACGGCGGGGAATGGTGAAGAACACCTATGGAACCGGATGCTTCATGCTGATGAATACCGGGACGACCCCGGTCGTGTCGGCCAACAGCCTCATTACCACCGTTGCCTGGCGGATCGGGGGCCGGACGGACTACGCCCTGGAGGGGAGCGTCTTCATCGGGGGGGCCGTTATCCAGTGGCTGCGGGACGGACTGGGGATCATCGACACATCGGCGGATGTGGAGCGGCTGGCCGGGCAGGTGACGGACACGGGAGGCGTTTACCTGGTTCCGGCGTTTACGGGTCTGGGTGCTCCCCAGTGGGATCCCTACGCCCGGGGAACGATCGTGGGCATCACCCGCGGTACGAAGGCCGCCCATATCGCCCGCGCCGCTCTCGAAAGCATTGCCTATCAGTCCCGGGACCTGCTCGAATGCATGAGGGGCGACTCCGGCATCGACATCGATGAACTGCGCGTGGACGGGGGCGCCACGGTCAACGACACCCTGATGCAGTTCCAGGCGGACATTCTCGGCGTCCCCGTGGTGCGTCCTTCGGTTCGGGAAACGACGGCTCTCGGGGCTGCGTATCTGGCGGGCCTCGCGGTGGGCGTCTGGAAAGACCCCTCCGAGATAGGCAGTCAAGGCTGCGGGGAGAGGCGGTTCACGCCGAAGATGGAGCGGGGGCTTGTCGAGAAGCTGACGCGGGAATGGAAACGCGCCCTGGAGAGGTCGCGGAACTGGGTGGAATCCTGACGGCCGTCGCCGGTGCGGCGACAGCGGGAGCCGCCGGAGATGGGGGTCCTGGCGGGCAAAAAAAAACGGTATCCCGGTGCCATGATCATGGGCCGGGATACCGCCTCGTCACTCTGAGGGTTTACAGGGGTTTGACGTTTTCCGCCGCCGGGCCCTTGGGGCCCTGCTTGACTTCGAAGCTGACGCGCTGACCCTCTGTCAGGGTCTTGAAGCCGACAGCCTGGATGGCGCTGTGATGAACGAACACATCACCGCCCTCATCCTTCTCGATGAACCCGAAGCCCTTCTGTTCATTGAACCACTTCACTTTACCTTCTGCCATTGCATGCATCCTCCTTTCCCAAAAAATCCCCTAAGTCGGATTCACACGATGACAGAAACCGAAAAGGCCACCAAAACCTGCAAAAAGCTTGGTGGCCACTCGTATCCATCACAATGTCTTAATCCAAACTTAATGTAGATCATTTGATACATGATTTTCGATGACAAGTCAAGAATTAATTCTCGTCGAATCGCCCCGTGGTCGTGCGGAGGACCCTGTTTCCCGGGATGTCAGCTCCGGAAAGGGGAGAAACGCCGGCAGGGGCAGGGGAGCGTGGTCTGCGGCGGATCCGGTCCTGCGGCTGGAATGCGGTGGAGCGGAGCCGGCCTCGCGTCAACGGCTGCGCGGCCGGATACTGATCAGGACCGGCAGGGTGACGGCGGCCATCATGGCGCCGACCAGAACAAAGGGCCAGCGGTATCCGATCCAGGAGGCCATGATACCGCCGAGGGCGGGGCCCGCGGCCATCCCGAGCGACGTCATCGAGGAGGTCAGGCCGTAGGCCTTGCCGTAGCTGTTGGGCGGGATCAGCCGCCCCACCAGGGCGTTCATGGCCGGCAGGATGCCCCCCGCCGCCAGTCCGTACAGGATCCTCACCAGGGCCAACTGCAGGACGCTCTGGGCCGCGCCGTGCAGGGCCATGCTCACCGCGGTCAGGACGAGGTTGAAAAGGATGAGGGGCTTGTATCCCACCCGGTCGCTGAGATAGCCGACCCCTGCGGCAGCCACGGCGGACATGCCGCCGCTGATGGCGAACAGGAGTCCGGTCGTCGTCGCCACGCCCCCCGCCCCCGGTTCGCACACCGTTTCGATAAACAGGGGCAGGATGGGGGCCACGAACTGGACCGTGAAATGGAAGAGGAAGAACAGGACGAGCATCGCCGGAAAACCCGCATAAGCCAGGAGCGACAAGAGCCGGCCCCCTTCCCGAAGGGCCTCTTCGGAAGGGCGGGTGAACGTTTCTTTCGTCCAGCCAAGGACGAGCAGTCCGCCCATGAGCAGGATTACGCCTCCGGCCATGAAGGTTTGCCGGTAGCCGACGGCGTCGGCCAGGAGGCCCCCGACCCAGGGTCCCAGGGTCATGCCCAAGAAGACCGCCACCTGCATGAGCCCCAGGCTGTAACCCAGCCGGCTCCGGGGAACGGCGGTGGAGACCATCGCGATCGACGCGGAAATGGTGCCGGTTGTCGCCCCGGACAGGAGCCTGAGGATGAGCAACTGCCAGACGTTGTCGACCAGGCCCATGGCAAAGGTGATGATGGCCCCCCCGAACATGGCCCTTTCCACCATCATCTTGCGCCCGTGCCGGTCCGCGAGCCATCCCCACAGGGGGGAGAAGAAGGCCATGACCAGAGCGCCGGAGGCCGCCAGAATACCGGCCCAGACCGGGACGAGGCGTTCAGCTACTCCCAGTTCCCGGATGTAGAAGGGCATGAAAGGCAAGACGAAGGCAAACCCGATGATCGAAAGCAGTTGGGCCGTGAAGAGGATGTAGAGCGTGGTCTGCCAGGACTGCGCGTTCTGCGGGACGGATGAATTTGCCGAGGCCTTCATATTCAAGGGGTGCTGCCGGTTGAACGTTGTGAGCGCCGGGGACGGCCCGGGTTTCGTGTTCGGGGTCCGCCGGCAGCTTCCATCCCGGATCCGCACATCATGAGGGGTTTCGAGTTACCGCTTGATCAGCAGGACCGGCTGCGGCGATTTCCGGACCACCTTTTCCGAGACGGATCCGAGAAACATCTCCCGGATGTCGCTCAGGCCGTGGGAGCCGATGACGATGAAGGAGACCTCCTCCTGCTCGGCCACCCTGAGGATTTCGCTAAAAGGGATCCCGACCTCGATCCGGGTCCTGACGGAGATGTTCTTTTTCCTGAGTCTCTCGGCGACCTTGCCGATCTCCTGCTCTGTCTTTTCCAGCATGTCCTTCTCGACGTTGACCGGGACCATGCTGCTGTAGCGGGACAGGGCCCGGGCCACCGTGTTGATGTCTCTCCGGTCGATCACATGCAGGACCACGACCTCCTCAGCGCACTGGCACCCCAGGGTTTCGATGTAGTCCATGCACTTGTTCGCGATTTCCGAAAAATCGGTAGGATACAGAATCTTCCTCAGCATGGTGACGTCTCCTTAGGCGATGGTGGCTCGGATCAGTTCAACACCGTGCCGGCAAAGCGACAGGCCTTCGTTCTCGCGGGACGAAGGAGGGCGTTTTCATAGGGCTCGAGATGCCGCCGGCGCTCCTTTATAAACGCTGCCGCCCGGAATGTCAATCTTGACGGCTCCGTAAATTGTCCGGATGTGATAACATTTGGCATTGACAATTGGCTCGGGGGGCGCTATGAGCTCTCTGGGGCGGTGTGCGAAAAAAAACCGGCGCCCCTTTTTCATGTCTCTAAGATCCGATATCCGCAGTACCCGTATCGCCCGTTTCAGGGCGCAGGCAAGGCTAGCCTGGAGGGGGGGACGCACCGGTTTCGAGGGCCTCTTGTCCGGATGCCCCGTATCCCCCAATCTGCCGCCCTGAAGAACCCGTTCCATGTCCAGCGTTGGGTGCCTTGATGGAAATGAAACCCGTTTTCACGAAGCAGACCACTCCCCCCGCACTCCCGCCGCTGCCTTCGGCCGCGCCAGGGGAACCTTTGCCGATCGATCCCTGCGAGTCCTTTCTGCGCGCGAGCGAGCGACATTTCCGAGCGATCGTGGAGGGCTCCGACAACGCCATTTGCGTTTTGGATGAAAGCGGCCACATCATCTACGCCAACGAGGCGATCTGCCGCCTTTCGGGATATTCCCTGGAGGAGCTCTTTTCCCGCAACTTGCTTGAATTTATGTCCGAGGAGAGCCGGCTCCTTGCGGCGGACTCGTACGAACGCCACCGGGGGGGTGAGCCCGGCCTTTCCCGGCACATCCTGAGCTGCATCCGGAAGGATGGGAGCCGGCGCGACGCGGAATTGACGGTCTCGAGCTTTCGGGATACCGCGGGCGCACTCAGGATCGTCTGCCACCTGTTCGACATCACGGAAGCCAAGCGCCTGGAAGCGGCCCTCCTCAAGAGCGAAGGGCGTCTCAGGC
>Ga0153915_10004871_pt1 | contig 12427 bp, 8 predicted proteins | sample Opewatmetagenome_2_FD_107003 | JGI IMG/M metagenome (GOLD analysis project Ga0153915, IMG submission 107003) | Freshwater wetland microbial communities from Ohio, USA - Open water 3 Core 3 Depth 3 metaG | ecosystem: Environmental > Aquatic > Freshwater > Wetlands | place: USA: Ohio, Lake Erie... | reverse complement strand
CGGGGCGATGTCGCTCTTCAACGCAACCCTCACGCTGCCGGGCATCGCCGGCTTCATCCTGACGATCGGCATGGCCGTCGACTCCAACGTCCTCATCTTCGAGCGCATCCGCGAGGAGCTGCGCGGCGGCCGCGCGCCGAAAACCGCGATCGAGAACGGCTTCTCCAAGGCCTTCGCGACCATCATCGACACGCACATCACCGTCATCATCTCGGCGATTTTCCTCTTCCAGTTCGGGACTGGGCCCGTCAAGGGATTCGCCGTCACGCTGATCATCGGTCTGCTGATCTCCGTCTTCACCGCCGTCTTCGTGTCGCACACGGTCTTCGAGCTCGAGTACGGCCGGAAGCAGCACATCGACGCGCTTTCGATCTGAGGCACGCATGGAACTCTTCCGCCAGACGCACATCGATTTCCTCCGCTGGAAGTGGTGGGCGATCGGCGCCTCCTGGGCCCTGATCGCCGTCGGCCTGATCGCGATCTTCGTCCAGAAAGGGCTGAAGTTCGGCATCGACTTCGCCGGGGGGACCCAGATCGCCCTGCGCTTCGGCGAGCGGCCGGACATCGACCATCTCCGCAAGGTCCTCGACGGCGGCCACTTCGGCGATACCGGTCTCCAGCGCTACGAGGCGCCGGAGAAGAACGAGGTCCTGATCCGCGTCCAGCAGCAGAAGAAGGAAGGGCGCGACATCACCGCCGAGGTCCTGAACCTCCTGCGCCAGGGACTGGGCTCCGCCACCGACGTCTCGAAAATCGACCTGAACACGCAGGGGCGCGACAGCCTCGCCGGCCGCCTGGTCGCGGCCGATCCGGACCAGGTCGCCGGAAAGAGCGGCCAGACCCCGGCGGACTACTACGGCCGGATCGCCGAACAGGTGATCGCGCGCCGCTCGCAGCTCGGCCTCTTCCGGTCTCCGGCCGACGCCAACACGGTGCCGGGCCTCTCTCCGGCCGTCAAGGCCTGGATCCAGTCCAACGCGGTGACCGGTCCCTTCGTCCTCCTCTCGGCCGAGAACGTCGGACCCCAGGTCGGGGCGGACCTTCGCCAGAAAGCGCTCTGGGCGATCGCGACCTCGACCTTCGGAATGCTCCTCTACATCTGGTGGCGCTTCCGCTCCCTCCCTTTCGGCGTGGGCGCGATCGTCGCGACGATCCACGACACCCTCATCACGGTCGGCCTGCTCGCCCTCTTCGGCCGGGAGTTCAACCTCGTCGTGGTCGCGGCCCTGCTGACGCTCGTCGGCTACTCCGTCAACGACACGGTCGTCGTCTACGACCGGATCCGGGAGAATCTGCGCACGCCCAAGAAGGAGCCGCTCGAGATCGTCATCAACCGATCGATCAACCAGACCCTCTCCCGGACCGTGCTGACCTCGGGCGCGACGATGCTCGTCGTGGTGGCCCTTTTCTTCCTCGGGGGCGAGGTCCTGAATACCTTCGCCCTGACGCTGATCATCGGAATCATCGTCGGGACGTACTCCTCGATCTACGTGGTCTCTCCCATCATCGTCATCTGGAAGCAGTTCGCGGGACGCCGCAAGCTCGCCGCCGTGCCCACCGTGCCCAAGCCGAGCGCCCCGGTGCAGCAGCCGCCTCCTTCGAAGAAGAAGTCCGGCCGTCGCTGAGAGCCGGAAAACGGGAAACGGGAACCGGGAAACGAGCCCGGAAGGCCCCCACCGTCGTTTTCCGTTTTCCGTTTTGCGTTTCCCGGCTTAATCTGGTGTCCTCATGATCCGTTTCGAGGAAATCCTCGACAAGGTCGAGACGTACAACCCGCAGACGGACCAGGACCTGCTGCGCCGCGCCTACGTCTTCTCGGCCCGGGAGCACCGCGGGCAGGTGCGGCGCTCGGGCGAGCCCTACCTCATCCATCCCTTGAACGTCGCGGCGATCCTCGCCGAAATGAAGGCCGACGACGTCTCCATCGTGGTCGGTCTCCTCCACGACGTGCTCGAGGACACGCTCACGACTCGCGAGGCGATCGCCCAGCAATTCGGCCCCGAAGTCGCGGAGTTGGTGGACGGCCTGACGAAGATCAGCAAGTTCTCCTACGTCTCGCGGGAGGAAGCGCAGGCGGAGACCTTCCGCAAGATGATCCTGGCGATGGTGTCGGACCTGCGGGTCGTCCTCGTCAAGCTCGCCGATCGGCTCCACAACATGCGGACGCTCCGGTATCTGCCGGAGGGCCGGCAGACCGAGATCGCCCGCGAAACGATGGACATCTACGCGCCCATCGCAAACCGCCTCGGTATGGGGCTCGTCAAGGGGGAGCTCGAGGACCTCGCCTTCCTCTACCTCGAGGCGCAGGAGTACGGGCGGATCCAGCGCGAGGTGGAGACAAGCCTGAAGGGGTCCGAAAAGATCATCGAGCAGATCCGCCGGGAGCTGGAGAAGAAGTTGAACGAGGCCGGGATCGCCGCGGAGGTCACCGGCCGCCGCAAACACATCTTCTCGATCGCCTCCAAGATCCGGAGGCGCGGCGTCGACGTGGCCCAGCTCTACGACGTCCTCGCATTCCGGATCGTCGCGCCGGAGACGCGCGACTGCTACGCGGCGCTCGGCCTGGTGCACCAGCGCTGGCGCCCCGTTCCCGGCCGGATCAAGGACTACATCGCGATGCCGAAACCCAATTTCTACCAGTCGCTCCACACGACGGTCATGAGCGACTCGGCGCAGCCCTTCGAGGTCCAGATCCGCACCCGCGAGATGGACCTGATCGCCGAGCGCGGGATCGCGGCGCACTGGAAGTACAAAGAGGGCAGGCTCGGGCCGCACGCCGACGACGCGCGGTTCCAGTGGTTGAGGTCGCTGGTGGACTGGCAGAGCGACGTCTCGGACCCGCGGCAGTTTCTCTCGGCGCTGAAGGTCGACCTCTATCCCGACGAGGTCTACACCTTCACCCCAAAGGGCGAGGTCTTCGCCTTCCCGCGCGGAGCCACGGCCCTCGACTTCGCCTACCGGGTTCACACCGACGTGGGTCACCGCTGCGTCGGGGCGCGCGTCAACGGGAGGCTAGTCCCGCTGCGCACTGCCGTGTCGAGCGGGGACATCATCGAGATCCTGACGGCGCCGAACCAGACCCCTTCGCGCGACTGGCTCTCCTTCGTCACGACGAGCCGCGCCCGCCACAAGATCCGGCACTTCATCCACACCGAGGAGATGCGGCAGGCCATGGAGCTGGGCCGGAGGCTCCTCGAGCGGGAGCTCAAGAAGTTCAAGAGGACCCTGAAGAAGCTCGAACAGCAGGGGGCGCTCCAGAAGGAGCTCGGGGCCTGGGGCTTCTCCCGACCAGAGGACCTCTACGCGGCGATCGGCTATGGAAAGGTCGCGGCGAAGACTGTCCTCGAGCGGCTGGTGCCGGCCGAGGAGCTGGCGAAGGCCGAGCTTCCCAGGAAGGAAACGGCGGTCACCCGGGTTGTCCGCAAAATCCTCCCCTTCGGGTCGCCCGACATCGTGGTCGTCGGGCACAACGATCTGCTGGCGACGCTGGCCAAGTGCTGCAACCCGGTTCCCGGGGAGAAGATCCTCGGGTACATCACGAGGGGCCGCGGGGTCTCGGTGCATTCCGAGAGCTGCCCCAACGTCAAGAACCTCCTCTACGACCCGGAGCGCCAGATCGCCGTGGCCTGGGCCGGGGAAAAGACGACGACCTATGCGATCGAGCTCGAAGTTCTTGCCGAGGACCGCCCGGGTCTCCTCGCCGATCTGACGCAGACGATTGCCGGCGAGGGTTCCAACATCCGCCGGATCGAGGCCCGTGCCGATGAGGGCCGGAAAGGTTACATCTCGGTATCCCTGGAGACCTCGGACCTGAAGCATCTGGAGAAGATTCTCGCGAAGCTGAAGGCGGTCTCCGGGGTCCGCCAGGTCATCCGGAAATACAACGTGGCGCAGGCGGGGGAGAGGAGTTAAGGTGCCAGGTGCCAGGTGCCAGGTGCCAGGTGCCAGGTTCTAGGTTCTAGGGACGAGAGTTCCGGGGTCCCGTAACACCTGGCACCCAAAATCTAACACCTGGCGATTCAGGCTTTGGCGCGGGCCGCGGGCTTGGTCAGTCTCCCCGAGCGGATGCACCGGGTGCAGGCGCGGACTCGGCGGGTTACCCCGCCGACGACAGCCCGAACTTCCTTCAGATTCAGGTGCCACTTCCGATTGGTGATGTTGTGCGCGTGGCTGATCCGGCGACCGGTCATCGGGATCTTTCCGCAAAACTGGCAGTGTTGAGCCATGGTTTCCCCCGGTTGCGACCCGGTGACGGGTCAGAAAAAGCGCTGCATGCTACCCGCTGTTCGTCCTCGGCGCAACCCGGTTGCCGCTGCCGATGCTCCCGCTTCGCGTTCCGCTTCCGGAAATCCCCGGTTCCGTACAGGCCCACGAATCGAGCTAAGTGTTTGGCCGGCGTAGTGTTTTCTGTCCTCGTCCCTTGACTGGGGAATAATCTTCTGCTACCTTGATCATCAGCCGTAATAAATCTTAGTTAAACCGCTGAACCGTTTTAAATCTTTCGGTAAGGCGTAGAAGTGCTGTTTAAGAAATCGAAGAACCTCGTCGGTCTCGACATCGGTTCCTCGGCGGTCAAGCTGGTCGAGCTGAAGGACACCAAAGGGGGTGGCTTTCGGCTCGTCAAGACCGGGATCGAGCCGCTGTCGCCCGAAGCGATCGTGGATGGCGCGATCATGGACGCCTCTCTGGTCGTGGATACGGTCAACCGCGTCATCACCTCCCTGAATGTCCGCAACAACGATTTCGGGACCTCGCTCTCGGGCCACTCCGTCATCATCAAGAAGATCTCCCTCCCGGCGATGTCCGCGGAGGAGCTCGCCGAGTCGATTCGGTGGGAGGCCGAGCAGTACGTCCCCTTTGACATCAACGACGTCAACCTCGATTACGTCGTGCTCGAGCCGGGCGGCGGCGACACGATGGACGTCCTGCTCGTTGCCGTCAAGAAGGACAAGATCGGCGATTACACGAGCGTCATCACCCAGGCGGGCAAGACCCCTGCCCTGGTGGACGTGGACGCCTTCGCGCTCCAGAACGCCTACGAGGTCAACTACCCGATCCAGCAAGGGCGGGTGGTCGCCCTGGTCAACATCGGGGCCTCCGTCACGAACGTCAACATCCTCTCCGGCCCCAACACGATCTTCTGGCGCGACATCTCCTTCGGTGGCAACCAGTACACCGACGCGATCCAGAAACAGCTCTCGCTCGGGTTCGCGCAGGCCGACGCCCTTAAGAGAGGGGAGGCCTCCGGCGAGCACTCGCTCCAGGAGGTTCTTCCGATCCTGCGCTCGGTCTCCGATGACCTTGCCCAGGAGCTGCAGAAGACCTTCGACTTCTTCGGCGCCACGACTTCGACCGAGAAGATCGACCAGCTCTTCCTCGCCGGCGGCTGCTCGCGGATCGTCAACCTCGACCGGCAGCTGAAGGAGCGGTTCGGAATGGGCGTCGAGATCATGAATCCCTTCAGGCAGATCGACGTGTCCGGCAGCGCGGTCTCGCCCGAGTGGTTGAACGAGAACGCGCCGAGCCTGGCCGTGGCCGTCGGGCTCGCCGTGCGACACATCGGGGACGAATCCGCTTGATCCGGATCAATCTTCTCACCGAGGCCAAGGCCGCCGCGGCGAAGAAGAAGGCGCCGATGCTCCCCGCCGGGGCGCGGTTGAACAGCTTCCTCTTTTTCGGCGCCCTTGCCCTGGGGGTCCTCTACGTCGCGATCTTCGGCCTGAGGGCTCTGTCGGAACGCAGCCGCCTCGATGACGACATCGTCAAGGCGCGCCTGGAAGCGGACCGGCTCAAGTCCATCATCGAAGAGGTCAAGGGATACGAGGACAAGAAGGCGAGCCTCGAGGCGAAGATCCAGCTGATCAATGCCCTGAAGACGAACCAGAAGGGGCCGGTCCGCCTCATGGACGAGATCTCCAAGGCCCTTCCCGACCTCGTGTGGCTGACCCATCTCGATGTCTCGGGCAATCTGATCACGATGAAGGGCAAGACTCTGTCTCCCAACGCCGTGGCCACTTACCTGGAGAACCTGAAGAAGAGCCCCTTCTTCGCCGAGCCCGTCTTCAAATCGCTCGGTCAGGACGGTGGCACCTTTGGGACCTACAGCTGGGAGATGACGTTGACCTTCATTCCCGCGGCGGCGCTCGCTTCCGCGCCTCCGGCGCCCGCTTCCGCCCCTCCGGCGCCCGCTCCGACCCCCGGTGCCGAAAAGAAGGGGAAGGGGGCATAGCGCGGCATGGCCCTCGAACTGCGGCTCGAAGATCGCAAGTGGTGGGTAGCCCTCCTGATCGGGCTCGTCTTCGGGGCAGCCCTGGCCGGGGCGGTGCATTACGCCTGGCTGCGTGGCCTCAACGAGCAGATCAGGGCCAAGCGTGTGGAGCTCGACGGCCTCCAGCAGGAGATTCAGAAGGGGAGGGCTGCCGAGCGCAAGCTCTCGCAGTTCCGCGAAGAGGTCAAGAGGCTCGAGATCGACCTCTCCAAGCTCCTCCAGATCCTCCCCTCCAAGCGCAACACGGAGGACCTCATCAAACGGATCGAAACCCTGACCCGCCAGGGGGACTTCTCGCTCAAGAAATTCACGCCGGGCGAGTTCGTCAACAAGGATTTCTATTCCGAGTGGCCGATTGCCATTCAACTGGACGGCACCTACCACAACCTCGCTCTCTTCTTCGACCGGATGAGCCGTTTCTCCCGCATCATCAACGTCGAGGAGATGAAGATCAGTTCTTTGGGCGACGTTCAGCCCGGAAAATCCATCGGCGCCACCTTCGTGGCCAAGACTTTCATCTATACGGAAGAGAAACCCGAGGCCCAGGGCAAGAAGCCGGGCGCCCCCGGTCCTCCGGGCGCGGCGGCCAAGGCCCAGACGTTGAAGAAGAAGGCGGAATCGGGAATGGCGGAATGAGACGGTTCACGGCGGCTGCCTCCACTCTCCTTCTGGCCGCGTCGGCATTTGCCGCCGCTCCGCCCAAGACCCCTTCTCCGGCCCCCACGGCGGCTCCGCCCGCCGCGACCGTGGAGTCCCCGGGACAGAGCCTCATCGAGCAGGAGGAGTCCGCATTCGCGGGACGGGTCTACTCCTACGATCCCGCCGGCCGGCGCGACCCGTTCCGCTCCCTTCTCATCCGTCCGGAGAAAGGGGGAGCGGGCCAGCGTCCCCCGGGCGTCCCCGGCATTGCCATCGACGACGTCCTCCTCCAAGGCATCTGGAGGACCCGGGCCGGATACGTCGCGCAGATTCGCGGGACCGATAACAAGAGCTATCTTCTGCGCTCCGGCGACCAGCTCTTCGACGGCGAAGTCCTCAAGATCGGCCCGAACGAAGTGACATTCCGGCAGAACGTGAACGATCCCCAGAGCGTGAAACCTTTTCGGGACATCACCAAGCAGCTCAATGCGACGATCAAGCCCTGAATTCGGAAGGACGACGGCTTCCGGCGCGACGGGAGGAGCGATGCGAAGGTCATTAGGACGATCCGCGACGGCGATCGTGGCCCTCATGCTGGCGGCGGCGTTGGGATGCGCCGCCCGAGGTCCGAGCTCGACCCCGCGGCAGGCCGCGCAGGCGGCCGGCACCGTTGCAGCGGCATCCTCCCAGGTTCCGGCTGCTGTCCCCGGTGTTGCCATCACCCAGGCCGCTTTCAACGAGGACTCGGATGGCGCGCGGGTTGTCCTCTCCGCCGACGCGCCCCTCCTGTACACGTCCTACGAGCCCCGCCCGGACCTGCTCGTCGTCGACCTGCCCGGCGCGGACTTGAAGAAGGACTTCGTCCCTCCGGCGGGAACAGGAGCGCTCGTCACGTCGATTCGGTTCGATCCGGTCCTCGAGATGGGCAAGGCGACGACGCGCATCTCCATCGCTCATCGCGCGGGGCTGCGAGCGGACGTGCGGAGTGTCGGCCAGGGCCTCGCGATCTCCTTCGAGCCTCTCGTCGAGGCTTCGGCGGGGACGAGTCCCGCTGCGGATGCCGCGCCCGCTTCTGACGAGGCGCCGATGGCTGGGGGAAGGCCCGCCGCAACCGCGGCCCAGGCCGCGCCTCCGACAACGCCTCCGGTGGTGACCGAGGAGATCGGACGGCCGGCGCCTTCACAGGGGGAGATCGCGCATCTGCTCGAAGAGGTTCAGGTCCGCGTCGGACCGGCCGGGCAGGTCCGCGTCTCGCTCCTGGCGGACGGCGCTCTCCGGTCCCGGGACTTCCTCCTCGAGAACCCTCCCCGGCTCGTCATCGATCTGCAGGGCGTCAAGAATCAGGTCCGGCGCCGTGTCGTCCCGGTCAGGAGCGGTCTGGTTTCCCGCGTTCGGGTATCCCAGTTCCAGTCGGCGCCCGAACCGGTGACCCGAGTGGTGCTCGATCTGGCGCGGCCGCTTCCCCATGCTCTCGTCCAGGAAGGCGAGCGGTTGACCGTCGTCGTGCGCGCCGGCGAGGTCGCGGGCGGCGAGCCCGCGCCGGCCTCGACGACGCTCATTGCCGAGGCCGCTCGCCCGGCGCCGACTTCCGCGAAGACGTCCGCCGACAGCGCTGCCTCGCCTCCGGAGCCCGCGCCGGTTCCGGCGACCCTGTCCTCCGCGTCTGAGCCGGACTCCAGACAGGCAGCGCAGGCGCCTCGACCCGCCGCCATCTCGTCTCCGCCCGCGATCGCGCCTGGTCCCGTGGATGACCCGAGGGCCTCCGCCCCGGCGGAAACACCGGCCCCCGTCGCGATGAATCCGGCGGGCGCCTCGAAGCCCGCTTCCGCGCCCCCCGAGCCGCTGGTCCGTGAAAGCCCCCAGGCGGCCCTTCCGGCTCCCCTCCCTCCCGGCGTGCAGAAGGCGCAGAAGAGCACCTCCGCGCCGCCCTCCCCGACGCGCGCTACCCGCGAAAGACCCTCGCCGCGCGAGGAAGCCCTCTTCGAAGGCGCCGCGGCGATGCTGGCCCAGGAAGAAGGCGCGCGGCCCGAGCAGCCCGCGGCGACCTACAAGCCGAGGACGATCGCGGAAGGCCAGTCGCAGTTCACCGGCGAACCGATCTCGCTGGACCTGAAGGACGCGGACATCAAAGACGTCTTCCGGACGATCTCGCAATTGACGCAGTTGAACATCGTGGTGGATCCCGAAGTCAAGGGGACGGTCACGGTGCAGCTCGAAGACGTTCCGTGGGACCAGGCCCTGGACCTGATCCTCAAGCAGAACGGCCTGGGCTACGTGCTCGAGAACAACATCATGCGCATCGCAACGTCTTCCAAGCTCCAGGCCGAGCAGTCCGACCGCGCGCGTCTGTCGGAGGCTCGACAGGCGGCGGAGCCCACGCGAACGGTGATCAAGAAGCTCTCCTACGCGAAGGCCGCAGAACTGCCGCTGACGATCAAGAGCGTCATGTCCCGCCGCGGCGACATCGTCGTAGATACCCGGACAAACACGCTCATCATCCGCGAGATCCCGACGTTCCTGCCCGCCGTCCTCCAGCTCATCGAGAACCTCGACACCGCGACGCCGCAGGTCATGATCGAGGCGCGGATCGTCGAGACGACGAAGTCCCTCGGTCGGAGCCTCGGGATCGCCTGGGGGGTCAACGGCTCCGCGGACGTCGCGCATGGCAACACGACCGGCCTGGTGTTTCCCAACAACGTGACCGGGTCATTCAATGTCCCGCTCGGAACGCCCCAGACGATCGCAACGGTCCGGATGGGCAATATCCTCGACTCCTTCAACCTCGACGTCGCGCTCTCGGCCGCCGAGAATCAGGGGCTCCTGAAGATCATCTCGTCGCCGAAGGTGGCGGCCCTGACCAACACCCCGGCGACGATCCAGTCCGGCGTGCAGATCCCGGTCCAGACCACCGTCAACAACACGACGAGTGTCATCTACGTGGACGCGACGCTGAAGCTCACGGTCACCCCCCAGATCACCAATGAGGGAACGATCCTCATGTCCGTCAACGTCCAGAAGAGAGAGCCGGCAGTCGCCCTGAACCTCTCGATCGGCCAGAACGTCCCGCTGACCGTCCGGCAGTACCAGGGGGACATCCTCGTGCGCGACGGCGGGACAAGCGTCATCGGCGGCATCTTCCAGATCAACGATCAGGACCAGAACAACATGATCCCCGGCCTCTGGAAGATCCCGATCCTCGGAAATCTCTTCCGCAACAAGACGCGGACCGAAAAGCACGACGAGTTGTTGATTTTCATCACGCCTCGGATTCTCAAGCAGTGAGAAGGGTGAAAGCCATGAAGAGAGCTCTCAAGGTCCCTGTCCTGCTGGTTGGAGCGGTGGCCTTCGCGGCCTTGTTCCCGGGCTGCACGAACAAGCAGGGTGAAACCGAGGCGCCCGTGTTCATCACGGTCGAGATGACCCTGCAGCCGGGCTTCGTGGACGTCGGAGTGATCTTGCCCGTTCAGGTCCAGACCATCAACCTGGCCAGCCACCTGAAGAACCCGACACAGACCGATCCGCAGGGGTTTGCCAACGTGATGTGCGAGAGCTATACCGTCCACTTTCGCCGCACCGACGGCGGGACCCGCGTCCCGGGGGATCAGACCTTTGGATGCGGGGTGCTGATTCCCTCGGGCGGCGCGGCCACGCTGACCAACTTTCCGATACTGGCAGCTTCTGCGCTCCAGCTGTCTCCATTAGACCAGTTGCTGCCCTTCAACGGCGGCTTCGATCGGGAGACCGGCAGGGCCGAGATCGACACCGCGTTCGAAATCACGTTCTTCGGCCACACAGCTTCCGGTCTGCGCGTCCAGAGCGAGACCGCCACCGGGCCCCTGCTCTTCAATTTTGTGGGGACGGGATCGGTCGCCAGGAACTCGAATCGATAAGGGGAGGCTCGTCATGCGCCGGATCGCCTGTATTGTCCTCGGTGCCGCGCTCCTCGGAGCGTCGAGCTGGTTCTGCTCCTCCGACGCTCCCAGCCCGACCTCGTCCAAAGGAGGCGGCGGGACGGGCTCGTCCGCCCTCCAAATCCGGCTCTTCACGAGCAACGCGAACCCCGCGGCGGGTTCCTGCACCGTGATCGAGGCCATCGTGAGCTTGAACGGGTCCAGCGTGGCCGACGGAACCGGCGTCACGTTCACGACCGACCTGCCGGGATCGTTCTTTTCCCAGAACGGGCTCACCACGATCTCGGTCGTGACGCAGGGAGGGACTGCCACGACCGCTGTTTGCTCGAGCAGTGTCGGCCCCGCAACGGTCCGCGCCTCGGCCACCGTTGGCTCGAACACCGCCTCGGCGTCGATCCTGATCGCTTTCCAGACCTCGTCGCAGTCGGCGCCGTTCTTCACCTTCTGTAGCCCGAGCTTCGGCCCGCCGGAGGGAGGAACGACCCTGACGATCAACGGCGGACGTTTCTTCGGGGATACGACGACCACCCGCGCCACGTTCACCGCCGCCGGCATCACCCGGGAGGCGCTCGTGACCGCCGTGACGACGACGTCCGTGACCCTCATCACTCCTGCCTTCCCGGAGGCGACGTCCCCCTCGGTGCCGGTCAGCATCACGCTGACCTTCGGAACGAAGTCGGTAGCGCCAGTCTCGGTTTCCTTGCCGAACTGTTTCGCGTTTGGCACGACGGCCGCGAGCACTCCCAGGATCACGGCCGTTCTTCCGGCGTCCGGCTCGAACGAGGGGAACACCCGAGTCACGATCATCGGGTCGGGTTTCGTGTTTCCTGTCCAGGTCTTCTTCGGCGTCGTCGAAGCCCAGGTCCTCTCGGTCTCGTTCAACCAGATCATCGCGCTGACTCCGCCGGCTTCCGGAGCGGGCCTGCCCAATCTCAACAAGACAGTCGACGTCCGGGTCCACGAGGTCAACTCGGGGCTGGATGCGACGCTAACGGCCGGATTCCGCTTCGTCGTGCCGTTGCAGATCACGGCGATCGAAAACAACAGGCAAGAAGCGCCGTTTACGGCGGTGACGATCCATGGCCAGGGCTTCCTGGCGCCGGTGGCGGTCTCGCTGGGCGGCATTCCCGCCACGGTGATCTCGGTCTCCGCGACGGAGCTGTTGGTGCTCCCCGGACCGTTGCCCTCCCCGTGCACCATCAAAGAGAACGGAGCAGTCGTCGTGACCAACATCAATTCCGGGGATACGGCGTCCAACCCCGACGTGACGTTCACCTACGTGTGCCCGCCGACGCCGACCCCAACACCGACGCTGATCCCGCCGACGCCGACCGTCACGGTCACGCCAACGGCAACCGTTACGAGGACGCCGGTCCCGCCCGATGTCCGGCTGGCCAAGAGCGGTTCTCCGCCGAACCCGGTCACCGCCGGGAGCGTTCTGACTTTCCGGCTCACGGTCACCAACCAAGGCTCCATCCCTGTCACCGATGTCACGGTGAGTGATCCCTTGCCCGGCGGGACGACCTTCCTTACCTGCACGCCCAGCCAGGGGACCTGCAGTAGTCCTACTGTCGGAACCAATGGCACTGTGACTGCCAATCTTGGCTCT
>Ga0153915_10004870_pt1 | contig 12431 bp, 13 predicted proteins | sample Opewatmetagenome_2_FD_107003 | JGI IMG/M metagenome (GOLD analysis project Ga0153915, IMG submission 107003) | Freshwater wetland microbial communities from Ohio, USA - Open water 3 Core 3 Depth 3 metaG | ecosystem: Environmental > Aquatic > Freshwater > Wetlands | place: USA: Ohio, Lake Erie... | reverse complement strand
TCAAGTAATTAGCATTCAGCACTCTGCTCAGATTGGTAATTGCCAATCTATTGCAGTGCTGATTGCTACTTCCAATACGCATCCAGCACTTTCCCCGCGATGGCCGCCGCGTCGATGCCCCTTCCCTGTTCCAGGTAGACCACGATGGCGATCTCCGGTCTATCAGCGGGGGAGTAGCCGACGAAGAATCCGTGGGTGCGCTGGGTATTGGCGCCGGAAGCCGTTCCGGTTTTCCCGGCGGCGGTAGTTTTATGCGGCTGGGCCGGATGGGCAACACCGTAGCGGATGGCCCGTACCAATCCATCGAATACCGGGGCGGCGCTGCCGAGATGCTGACTTCTTAGTTTTTGCAGCGCCAGATTACGATACGCGGCCAGAAGTTCCAGCGGAGTAACCTCGATGCCCCAGTGCCCCAGTACCTGCAGTTGCAGCTCGGATTCCGACTGCGCGCGGGCCACCACGCCAGCGGCCTCGATGGGCGCAAGGTGTGGCTGAGATGTAAATCCGGCACGACGAAATACCAGCGCGAGTTCATCGCTGCTCAACCGGTTCGCCACGGCGGCAAAGTACGAGTTACAGGAGTAGGCGATGGCATCGGGCGCGTCCAGGGTTTCAACGCCCTCGGGATGAGCGCAGTCCATGCGCCGTCCGCCGACATACAGAGGACGGCGGCACATCAGCTTCTGCTCGGGCTTCACCCGGCCGGAGCTCAACAGCTCCATCAACACAAACGGCTTGAGCGTCGAGCCCGGTTTGGCCAGCCTCTGGGCCGCGACTTCAAGATGCGACTTCGCCAGGATTCTGCCCGATGCCACGTTGACAACCACCACCGCGCCGGACTTGCCCGCCATCAGGCGGTGAATGGCTGGTTGCAGGGCGGAAGGAACGGACTCTTGCGCAGTGGAGAGAGCAGCCGCGGCCAGGAGCAGCGCGATCAACCCAAACTGCGAAAAAACTATAGAAGAGCGCGGCTTCACCGGCTGAGGAAAAACCGCCGGCACAACCGTGGAAGAGCATGGCTTCAGAGCTTGCGGAAAAAAGCCTGCGGCACCGTGGAAGAGGACGGCTTCAGCCGTCCGTAAAGCGCAAGGAGGGGCCGGCTTCAGCCGCGGTTTATCTCCCACCCCAGAGAGGACCTGGGTTATCACAACCCGCTCAAGATCTGAGATATGGAAATGCCGAAAGCCAGGGACAGATCCTGCAGGGTCGGCAGGCAGACGGCTTTCTTGCCGTTTTCCATGTCGCTGATATAGCTGAGGTCGAGGCCGACGTGCATGGACATATATCGCTGGCTCCACCCCTGTTTTTTACGCAACTCCCTGAGACGCTTCCCGAAATCCACATTGATCTGTTTTGCCATGTCTCCATAATGCCTGTAGTCTAAAGGCGATAAATCGGCTAAAGCCGATATACAGTAACAGATGGCTCCGCTGAAAAAGAAGCCCTACCTGCGCGTCCCCCCGGACTCCCAGACTACAACCACGTTACCGGTCCTGCTTTGGAGCTCGGCCTTTTTGCCGGCCTCGGCGGTATACGCGGCCTTGTAGGAGAGCAGCAGGCCTTCTCTCCGCTTCTTCAGCGCCTCCATGTCCCCCTGGCCCGACTGCATGTCTTTCTGGACCTTGACGAGTTGTTCTTCCACGCGCAGGCGCTCGGCCGTCGCCTGCTGGGCTGCCACGCGCGCGGCCTCCACATCCTGGGCCTGTTGCGCCATACGGCGCACATCTTCTTCATGTCCGGCCGGCGGCTCCCGGACCTCGACGGCCAGCGGAGCGCCCTCCATGGCCAGCGCCGACTGGCTGGCCAGAAAGCTCATATCCTCGTCGCTCATCGCGGTATTACCGGCCTTGAGGGCCTGCACGACAGGCGCGAGCACGGCGGCCGCGCGCCGCAGGTTTTCCACCGGAATCCGGCTGGCGGGTGTGCCAATGCCCGACAATGGAGCCGTCAGGATTCTCCCGAATGGCCGTTCGCCGGTGTCTCCCGCAATGCCAAACGACCCATCCGAATGAGGCGACAGTTCGATGCCAGGCTGCACCCGCCGTATCTGAAAACCGCCGGAAAGCCGCGCCAGTTCGCCCTGGATCTGTTGTCTCTGCGCGGCTTCGCGTTGCCGCGCCTCTTCCTGGCGTTTCAACTCGGCTTTGCCTGGTGGCCTGGGCCGGTCATCACGCGGCTGCTCCCGGCGCGGGCGGTCCTCACGGTCACGGCGATAACTCCGGTCGGGTGTGCTGCGCGTGTCGGAGTCAACGGGCTTTGAGGGAGGCTCGGGCGGCGCCGGGCCAAGAGTTCCGCGCCACCAGTCCTGCGCCGGTGCAATTGCTGCGCACAAAACGATCAACCCCAGCCATGGAAACAAATGTCTCATCAGTGGCGGCACCCCTCAAGAATTTTCCGCGCGCGCGCGGCGTCCGGCCCATCCGGAACGAGCGCCAGATAGGTATTCATCTCGCGTCCCGCCACCCACCCGCTATCCGGGTTTGAGAGTTCGCCATAGGCGTACATGGACGGGTTCTGGCAGGCCAGCAAAGCCAGCGCGTAATGGCCTTCGGGCCACCAGGGCGCGGCCTCGATGGCCTGTTCATAGAGCTCTACGGCTTTGCTGCGCGAAGCATAATTTTCCATCGCCGAATCCAGATAGGGCTGAGCGCGCAGGACCAGTTCCTGCACTTCCGATGTGAGCACCGGCTTTAACGGCAGGCGGCGATAGTGATCCACGATCGAGTTCATCGCCTGCCGGCGCTCGCGCCTGATCTGCTCGCGGCCCTCGCGGCTGAGAAGGTTGCGCTTCAGGCCTTCCCCGAGAATGTGATAGAGCACCGACTGGTGCCGCAGAGAGAGATACAGGGCTCTCTTCTGTTCAGAGCGCTCAACGATCGCGCTCATGCCGCCGCGGACGTGGGTAAACACGTCATACCAGTCATCGCGGGGCACTTCACCGCCGTTGCGATGCAGGCGCGACCATGCGGCCACGGCTGCATCCCAGCCGCCGGCTGCATAAGCGAGGTCTACCGCCCAGTCGGCATAGGATTTGTTTTCGGGGAAGTTCCGCGCCGCCTTTTCGAATGTGGTCTGGGCATTCCTGTAGTCTCCCAGAACGGCATACGACATGCCGAGGCCAAAGGTGCGGTCCGGGCCCAGCGGCTCGAGGGCCGCCGCTTTGCGAAAAGCCGCCAGGCTTTCCTGGTAGAGGCCCATCTCAAACGAAACTGTGGCGCCATTTCTCCAGTACACCGGCTCCATGGGAATAAGCTGGGCGGCGGCAAAAAATGCGCTGCGTGCTCCCCTCAGATCACGGTTTTGCGCAAACAACCTGACCCCTTCAGCGTTCTTCTCTGCTGCCGCCTCCGATGACAGATAACCGATGCCCTCGCTTCCCAGATGCTCCGCGGCCTTGCCTGTTTCGCCGGAAGCCATATATGCCTTGCCGATGGCCCATTTCAGTTCGTCGGGCGTATCGAGCCCCGCCACCCGGGCCGCATGCTCCAGCGTCTGGGATGGCAGCGACCTGACCGCCTCAGCCAGCAGATGGTCGGCGGAGCCGGTATTACCCAGCGCCTGATTGGCCTGGGCTGCACCCAGCCTGGCGGTCACGGTCTCGACCGCATCGCGTGCGCGCTCCAGCGCAATCTGGAAAGCCGCCAGGGCCTTGTCGGCGTGCGCCATTTTCAGCTCGATGGAGCCCAGCAACAGGTAAGAAGCCGGTTCCGGTGAAAGTTCGGTCAGGGCTTCGGCTGCCGTGCGCGCTTCAATCAGGCGGTTATCGAAGAACATCACTCGCGCAAAGGTTCGCAGGTTGGCGGCGCCCGGCGGATCTTTCAACGTGTGCCGCAGGGCGGATTCAAGATTCGTCAATCCCTGCTCGCCCAGCTCCGCGCGCACCCGGTTCAGCACTTCATACGTCCTGAGATATTCGAGCGCCACGCCGTTGCCGGGATGGTTGCTCAGCACGATGAGGAATTGATCGATGGCTTTTTCAAAGTTACCGCTCTCTTCCGGATGCAGCGCATTACGCCAAAGGTAAAGCCCGCCCAGGTTCGCGCGCACTCCATTGTCACCGGGTGCGGCCCGCAGCGCCTGGCGGCAGGCGGCGAACGCCTGATCGAACAGCTCGCGGTGTTCTTTGAACGGAGCGCCGTCGCTGAGCCACAGCATCACGGGATGATGGGGATCGCGGGCCATGGTCTGAAGCGTCTCCGCCTCGCGCGCCGCCAGCGCGGCATGATCCTGCGATTGGGCCGCGGAAGGCAGCACCCCGGTGGAAAGCGCCAGCACGCAGCCGATCAAAACAAACAGGAAAAGCTGTTTCTTTTTCATTGTGCCGCCTTTCGCGCGCCCTTCCACGCTCCCGCGGGATCAAGGGCCACAATGATTTCCAGGGCATGAGCGGCACGCACTTCCTGCAGGCTGGGAAGAGACTTGATGGAAGAACCGGCCGGAAGCAGCCAGCGGCGGCCCAGGGCTTCCACCACCCGCCCATCCACCACCAGATCGTCCAGGTCTCCGGCGGCGATCCACTTCCAGAGAATCCAACTGGAATGCGTCCACAGACGCTGGCCACGCTCGTCAACTTCCACGGCGGCGTAGAGTGGCCCCGAGGGCGTGCCGCGCTCCATCCAGTTGTCTTTGTACCTCTTGAGCAGATCGATGGTCTGCCCGGCGCGCTGCACGGCAAACTCGCCGATGGGTTTGCCGGTGCCCGGATCAATCTCGTTCCATTCCCAGCTTTCGGCCATCAGTACGGTGCGCGCAGTTTCGGTCAGCAGGCTGAGAGACTGCGTCCAACGCCCCATTTTGAGCAGGTCTTCGTAACGCTCCAGACTCTCCCATATCCCATACAGGCCGTTGAATGCTCTGATCAGGGAAGGATCGGCCCGCACCTCGGACGAATCAAGCGCGCGCGCCAGTTCGCGGTCAAACTCGATCTGGCTATGGATGAACTCACGTCCATCGCCTTCGAGAAACGCCATGGGCGTCTGGCCGGGGGCCAGGGCGCTCTCCAGCAGTTGGGGCCTCAGGGCATGAAGCCTTTGTTGTATGCCCTCCAGCCGTTCAAAGCGGGCAGTGGCCGCCGCCGGGGCCTTGAACGCGCCCCAGTATGATTTGCTCAACTCAAACGAAACCCCGTTCTTTTCGCTACGGTCATGGCTGAAGCTGCTCCACTGCTGGTCGGCATCCTGCTTCAGAAACTGATAGAGCGGCCGCCATGAGACACTGTGTTCCGGATCAAGCTCACCGCATGCGCCCAGAATTCCCTGAATGACCTTGATCAACTCGCGCCGCTTGCCTTCCAGATCCAGTGCGCGGCGCATGGCCTTCCGCTCCTCCTCCGGCGCGCCGGAGATGGTAATGTGCTCGGCCTGTTTGGCTTCCTGAGAGAGTGCGTTCGATGCGGAGCGAAGCTGCCCGGCCCACGGAGAAATTGCGGGTATTCCTGCAACCACCTGGTAGGCGTGTGCGCCAAACTCTCCCTGGCCATCTGTAGATTCGGTGCGAACGACCCAATACGTAATCAGGTCAGGATGCGCGCCGCGCACCGTGGGCAGGAAGCGGCGCATCACACCCAGCCATGCGACCCGCAGGTCCTGCATCTCCCAATAGCCGTTGCCGGCGACATTGGTGGCGCTGACCCGGGCGGGACGTTCGACCTGTGACTCAACCCGCTTCATGAGCGCCCGCAACGCAGCCAGTTCAGACTGCGGCTGCGGGATTGCTTGCGGCCGGGGTTTGGTTAAAGGCCGGGGTGGCGATTGTGGCTCGGCCCGGCATGGGAAAAGGACGGCCGCGCCCAGCAATATCGCCAGGAGAAAGACGATTCCATGGCGGCGTCTGCCTTCGCAGCGGACGCAATCTTCCATCCCTTCAGGGCAGGTCTTCCCAATGCAGATCTTCTCAAGGCAGATCTTCAAGATTCAGCTCCCCCGCTCCGGCCAGGCTTGTCTTGTATACGGTCTGTAACTGGTCGATTTCTCCAAGGCGCGTCACCCAATAGCGGCGTGCGGTCTGGTTCCCCGCGCTGGCCTCGCGCAGATCGTAGTTGTCATGCTTGAGATACCAGAGCGAAACACCGGAATCCAGCAGCAGCGCCGCCGAATGGGTCGCCTTGATCGGCGCGCCCACCAGCGGCAGGCTTCCGGCAATGTCTATGAAGTCATCCACCGAGGCTGCCAATGCGCTCCAAAGGCCCTTGTCGCCCGGAGTGTTCACGATGCGCTCGGAGATGCTGATCATCTTGGGGATAGTATCGGTGGCCTTCCGGATCGCCGCCCACTCCTGTGGGTCCATGCCTACCACGCTCGCGGGGATGAGGTTCTTCAAGGCGTTGATCGTTTCCAGCAGCTTTTGCGTCTGGCGCCCGGACTCCGGCTCGGAAGCGGCGGTCGCCATGCCATAGGCCATGACCTTGGCCGTGCTGATGCCGGCTTTGATTTTTTCCAGGGTCTCCGCCGGAACCGCACCTCCGTAAACCAGAAGAATTCCTTCCAGCACGTTCAACGAGTGAGAAACAGAATCAGCGGTGAGGTCACGGATGATCCGCCCGTTGTAGATGGCGGCCTGATCAATGGTCTCGCGCGCGCTGTTGATCCTGTTGAGTTCGGCTTGCGCGCGCTGGCGCCGGGCTTCCAGCATCGCGACCCGGCGCTGGTAGAAGTCCCGCGTTTCGGGTGTGAGGTTCCGCGAGGGCGAAACCACCAGGACGATTCCCAATGTCTTGCGCCGGGCATCCAGCCGCGCCCGCTCTTCCTTTGACAGCGCAGCTAACGCCGCTGGTGAAAGACTGCGCCATTCATCGGCGGTCAGCTCCTCGATCTTCCTGCAATGGATGACCAGGTCGCCGTTGTTCTTAAGTTCGCGCCACAGCTCCACGCCTCCGGTGCAGCTCTGGGCGCGCGCCGGTAGGGCAAGAACGAAGATAGCGGCCTGAAAAAAAAGCACCGCCACCATCGTCTGCACGATTCTGCAAGGCTGGCTCATAAATTAATTTTTCCAGGCAGGAAAACCGATTGCACGCTATTGTGCACCATGAGCGTGGAGAACCCAAGGGAAAACCGGGAGTCATCCAGTAGCGAAAGTAACCGTGCTGCCGGGAGCCGCGGGCTTAATTGGCCGCGGATTTACGCAGATGAACGCTGATAAGGTCTTTAGAAACGATTCCACCGGCATTCATCTGCGCAAATCCGCGGCCGATGCCCTCACAACCCGCTCAGCATCTTTGATATGGAGGTTCCGAAGGCATCGGCCAGGACCTGCAGCGTGGGCAGGCAGACGGCCTTCTTGCCGTTTTCCATGTCGCTGATGTAGCTGCGGTCAATGCCGACGTGCTCGGCCATGTACACCTGCGTCCAGCCCTGCCTGTTGCGCAGCTGTTTGAGACGCTTCCCGAAATTGACGTTAATTTGATTTGACATGTCTCCATGATGCCTGTAGTCTAAAGACGATAAATCGGCCAAAGCCGATATCGCCAAAAGCAGGGCCGCCGGGCCGGAAAGTCCCCATGAAGACCGAGGTTTACGAATCCCTGAGCGTCATCAACCGCGCCCTGGAACGGGTGACCATTCACATCCGGCGCCTGCGGGAGCTGGCCATCTTCGGCCCGGAGTTCGCCGAGATCCGCCGCCTGACCGCCGAACAGCTCAGGGCCGAGATCAATCACAAAGTCATCATGGCGATGGCCGAAGCCGAGACCCAGACGGCCTCGCTGCTGTCCAAACTGAAGGCCGCGGAGGAAAAGAAATTAGCAGGTGAGTAGAAGGGTCGCCGGATGCACCTTACGGACCCCCAGCGTAAGAGGCATCCGGCGGGGGCGGCTCTCCGAATTTCGCGGGAAAACGCGTCCCCGCCGGCAGCCAGGCCAGCTTGCGAAAAACCATAAACGGCCACGAATATTCCCAAGGATGGCGGCAGCCTTTAACCGGCGGCAATTCCGTCCCGCTGCCGCGGGACGGCAGAAAGCCGCTCTAAAGCCGCCCGGCACCGGCCATTCCGTCCCTCGCTCTCCGCATGGCGGAATGGCGGTGCCGGGCAGGATCACTCGTCCCGCACAACCAAAACTGTCGCCTCTCACCTCACCTTCAACCCCTTGTCATTCCGAAGCGTCCGCGCGCGAGTTCTTCGGGCGCAGAGGCGAGGAACCTGCTCTGCTGGCCCAGAGGATTGCCCATCCCGCTGGATGTTGAATCTTGTCATTACCAACCGCCATCCGCATTGGGCCCATCGGATTACCCATCCGATGGATGCTGCACCGGCAGGAGCATCACTCCCCCGCGCACCGGCAAGATTCAGGTTGCAACCCTTACGCAACCTAAGTGATAATGCCTTCCCCGCAGCTTCCGCAAAGAAACGAAGGAGCGTCTCACCCATGGCGCCAACGCCGGCTCAACCTTGCAGAATCGGAATCGGCATGGCTGGAGCCATCGCAGCCGGAGCCTGCAGCGCGAGCGTGCTGCATTTTCTGACGCAGGCCCTGGAATCGAAAGTCGCCGTTGCATGAAGGATAAATTTGCGGAAATACGTTTCTACAGGAAGAACCAGTCATAGGAGGCGCACGTGCTTAAATCGCTCGACATTCTGATTGGCCTGGCAACGGTGATGCTTCTATTCAGCATGGCGGTCACCGTGGTGACGCAGTTCATTACCGGAGTGATCAGCAGCCGCGGCCGTTATCTCAGGAACGGTCTCATGGGCCTGCTGCAGCAGCTTGATCCGGGTCTCACGGAACAGCTGGCGAAAGACATTTCCAACGCTTTGTTGAGGCATCCGCTGATTGCCGATCCCTACGGAAGGCTGGGCACGGTAATCCATCGCGAGGAATTTACCACCTTGCTGATGGAGCTGGCGGGCGGACAAGGCAAGGAAACGCTGAAGAAAGACGCCCAGGACGCGCTTCTGCAGTTGCTGCAAAAGAACAATATTTCCGATCCGCAAGAGACCCTGAGCAACATTCGCGACCTGGCGCTGCGCCTGGAAGCCGCCAATCCCGGCATCGCCAACAATGTCCGCCAGAACATGGCCATTATGCGGGAAGCCCAGAGCACATTGGTGGGGAAGGTCCACGCCTGCTTCGATCCAACCATTGACCGGGTCAGCCAGAGATTCACGCTTTCCACGCGCTGGATTACGCTTCTCGCTTCTCTGGCCATCGCCGTTGCAGTGCAGCTCGATGTAATCGCCCTGGTCAACCGGCTTTCCTTCGACGATAGTTTCAGAAAGACCATGGTGGCCGAGGCGCAACAAATCCTTGACGCAAACGCCCCGAAATTCCCGCAACCACCGGCGGCAACGTCCACAACGGCGCCGGCAACGACATCCACAACCACGGGTTCGGAAGCATCCACGAAACCGGCAGCGGCAGGGATTGCAGCGGTGACCGGCACGGCTTCGCAGGACCCTGGAAATCTGAGCGATGCCCAGGCGGAGAGAATCAGGAATGAATCCTACACCCTGCTCTCCAATGCCGGACTGATCACGATGCCCACCAACGAACAATGGTTCACCCAGTGGGACCCCCGCAAGATCCCGGGCATCCTGCTGGCCACGCTGCTGTTAAGCCTGGGAGCGCCCTTCTGGTACAACGCATTGCAGAAGCTTCTGCAACTCAGGTCGCTGCTCACACAAAAAGACGACAAGCAGCGGGAAGACCGCCAGAAATCCTTATCATCCGCGGCGGAGACAGCGCCGCAGCCGGGCGCCGGTGGAGCGGCGCCGTCTGCGGCGCCCGCGGCGTTCTCCATGCTGCAAGGCGAGAGCGGTGACCTGCAGGCGGTGGGATAGGGCTATGGCCATGGAAAAAAAATGGATTGGCTGCGCTGCTGTGAACTTCCGTCCTGGCCGCCCCAAGGGGCTCAAACCGGAGGCCATTGTCATCCACATTATGGAGGGCTCTCTGGCCGGCACCGACTTATGGTTTAACGATCCCAAGGCGCAGGTTTCCGCGCACTACGGCGTCGGCAAGCAGGGCCAGGTGCATCGGTACGTGCATGAAATTGACACCGCCTTTCATGCCGGCACCGTGGTGAATCCCAGCTGGCCGCTGCTGAAACCCAGCGCCAACCCCAACTACTACACCATTGGAATCGAGCATGAAGGCCATGCCGACGATGTCTGGCCGGAAGTTCAGATCGCCACCAGCGCCGCGCTGGTCGGCGAGATCGCCGCGCGCTGGAATATTCCTCTGGATACACTGCACGTGATCCGTCACCACCAGATCAGGGCATCGAAGACCTGTCCGGGAAACTTCATCAAAATCCAGGACATTCTCGACCGTGTGCCCCAAGGCGGCTCTGGCACGCCCGCCACGACCGTCACCACGGTTTTAAACCTCAATCTGCGCATCGGCCAGGCTTCGACCTCAGCGCCCATCCTGCGGGTCATCCCGGCCGGCACCACCGTCAGCGTCAGCGGCGCGGTTCAAGGCGAATCTGTCGGCGGGAACCCTAACTGGTACTCGGATGGCGACGGCCACTTTCTGTGGGCGGGAGGGACAGACACGCCTTTTCCACCGGCGCCATGAACCTGACCGAACTGCACGATTCGACTCAAGGACAGCCAGCATGACAAACGGCGAAACCAAATATCAGAAATACCTGGCTCGCAAACGGCAAAAGCAAGCCGAGAAAGCCGGGCAGACTAAGCAGACGGCTCCCATCGCGGATGCCCCGATCCATGAATGTCTTGCGCCGGCCGGCCTGTTCGAGGCCGGGATCGGCAACCTGGTTTTCAGCCGCGCCCTCGAGAACGGCCGCATCGCCCTCAGCATGTTCCTGGTGGACGTGTTCTGCCTGGGGGTGAAGAATGCCTTCTCTGCCATCGTTACCAGAGACGAGTATACCCGGCGCGCGCAAGGCTGGATCGCCAAGGAGAACTTGCAGCCGATGCAGCCCGCATGTTTCCGGAAGCTGGTCGAAGGCGCTGTGGCCTGGTCACGCGAACTGGGATTTCGCCCCCACGCCGACTACGCCGTTGCGAGCCGGATATTCGGCGACGTGGACGCCCTGACCTGCTCTGAGCAATTTGAGTACGGGCATCAAGGCAAACCTCTCTATGTTTCCGGTCCCAATGAAACCCGGTCCCAGGCGCGGAACATCGTAAATCAACTGGAGCGGCGATTGGGCCCCGAAGGGTTTGAGTACCTCGTGATGCAGTAGGGCAGCGCCGGACTCACAGTGACGGGTGCCCCACCCTTCGCGCTTTTTGCGAAGGGTGGGACGCGATGCTCTCTGATTCTGAGCAGATGAACATCTCGTTATCGCCTCAGATGGCCCGGTTTATTCGGGATAATAGGTTCATGATTGATTGGTCGCAATGTCCGGGAGTCGAAAGCGTGCCTGACAAGCTCGGTGGCGCCTGGGTTTTCTCGGGAACACGGATGCCAGTATCGGTTGTTTTCGAAAACCTGGAGAGCGGAGCCAGCATCGAGAACATTCTCGAATGGTTTCCGGGTATCACGCGAACGCAGATCGAAACTGTTCTCGGATTCGCCGCAGAGAGAGCGATATCGCCTGCCCGCAGGCAGGAACGCCCATATTAATTCGAGCGCAACAGAGAATTTGCCTTGGCGATCAGTTTTTCCGCATCGCCAACCGCTTCATTGGCATCGGACATCGAAATGTGCGGCTTCAAGCGGGTGATTTCTCTGGCCCTGTCCGCTTCCTTAAGCTGATCAAGCCGCTTGACAACGAAAACAGCGGTCGTGAGCCGCTCCAAATCACTCACGCCCATGTCATTAAGTTGGTCCGCAACAAAGCCAATTTGCTCAGAGTACCTGGAAAGCGTCTTGGGGAATCTCTGAAGAAATACAACACTGTCAGAGGTGGGAAGCAGAGTTGGCCCATAATCCGGATTTCGCACAACATACTCAATCAACCCATCGGCTGCCAGTTCGGTAATTGCATCGCGCAACTCAAACGAGAATGGCCCATGTTTATAAAGGATGAATTCAAAACCGGTATCCGCCTCAGTCAACTCCTGGAGGATAAATATGGCCTTTTGAAGGTGTGTTTCTCCACACCAACTGCCCCTTTTGAGCAATTCTTTCGCGGCATCAATAATTACTGCCAATCTTTGCCCTTTATTCACCTTCGTCCTCCTTCTTCCCCTGACTTGTGAGTATCTGCTCCCGGTTCTTTTTGAGCCATTCTTCGGCTTTGCCTCTCAGATCCGGATCAACATATACATATTCCGTTGCGCCGGGCCGCAACCTAGTTAATATTTCAGATACAGATAATGCGGGCGCAATTCGTTCATCACGAGTGCGAACTGGAAACCCAGCTCCCGCCCAATTGGATTTAGGCTTGCTGTATCGAATGGCAGGAGAGCCGAATTTTTCAACGGCGGCCGCCCTGATGGCAGCGCCTGGGTCAGAGTTTATCTTAATGTCCTGTGGATTTCTCTCATAAAGGACCTTGTAATGCTGATGCGTCAAAATTCTGCGG
>Ga0153915_10004869_pt1 | contig 12432 bp, 8 predicted proteins | sample Opewatmetagenome_2_FD_107003 | JGI IMG/M metagenome (GOLD analysis project Ga0153915, IMG submission 107003) | Freshwater wetland microbial communities from Ohio, USA - Open water 3 Core 3 Depth 3 metaG | ecosystem: Environmental > Aquatic > Freshwater > Wetlands | place: USA: Ohio, Lake Erie... | reverse complement strand
TAAATTCGGGTATGCCTACGGAGGGCATAATAAGAAAATCGCCGAGATCGGGAATCCCTGTTCCGCTTAGATGCTGCATGCTGAAACCGATTATTACACTATCTCTGTATTCATATCCCGATGTTGTTTCCCAGCTTTTTTTATCTGTATCCGGACCAAGCTGCGCCATTCCATGCGGGCATACCGGGCCGGGATAGGTATTCCCTTCACCGTTTGTTCCGATAAGGGGTTTTATGTAGTCTGCAAGTTCTTTCTTTTTTGTCTGCGCAGCGGTAATAACGCTAAACATTAATACAATTATAAAAGCAGTCTTTATAATTCCATCTATTCTTTTCATTTCATCCTTTCATGTAAATTATTAACTTATTTCCGGGCGTTTAAATAAACTTTCTTCAAAGTATCATCATACTGCCCGGTGTATATTACTTTGTCATTGAATAAGGGAGCGCATCTTTGCCTGTTCCCCATTTTTTATCCGGTTTTGATGACATAACAAATTTCAATTCGCCGCCGTTAATAATTTCTTCATGCTTAAGGTAACATCTGTTAAGGCTTTTACCGTTCAGAAAAGCCTCTTTAATGTATATATTTTTTTCATTCAGGTTTTCAGCAGTAATTTTAAATGATTTTCCATTTTCGAGATTTATGACCGCCGAATTTGCACAAGGGCTTCCGATAGCATATTCATTTGTTCCCGGAGTAACCGGATAAAAACCGAGCACGCTGAAAATATACCATGCCGACATCTGCCCGCAGTCGTCATTTCCGCATAAACCATGCGGTTCCGGCTTGTACATAGTATTTACAATCTGGTGAATCCTCTCCTGAGTCTTCCACGGAGCGCCTGCGTAATTATACATATAAGGCACATGGTGACTCGGCTCGTTGCCATGAACATAGCACCCAATTAAACCGACTTTAGTAACATCTTCGCTTTCGCCGAAATATTTATCGGGAAGATCGAATGTAAACAAAGAATCGAGCCATGTAACCAGCTTATCGTTGCCGCCGAGCAGGTTAATGAACCCTTTCACATCCTGAGGGACATATAGAGAATAGTTCCAGGCGTTTCCTTCAATGTATCCTTGATTTGCAACACTCAACGGATCAAAAGGAGTTTTAAAATTGCCATCGGTATCCTTAGCGCGCATGAAATGAGTCCCTTTATCGAAAAGGTTTTTATAATACCCGGCTCTTTTGAAAAATTCATCGGCGGTTTCTTTTTTACCCAGTTTATCGGCAAACTTATAAATAGTCCAGTCATCATAAGCATATTCCAGAGTAACCGAAGCGGAGGAACCGCTTACATTTGAAGGCACATAACCATATTTTTTATACGCTCCAATTCCGTCATAAGATTCGTAATTTGCGCTTGAAACAACGGCTTCGAGAGCTTTATTATAATCAATCCCGCTTATCCCTTTCATACAGGCGTCCACAACCACCGGAACCCCATGGTAGCCTATCATGCACCAGTTGTCGTTTGCCCAGTGAGACCAGATTGGAAGTATTTTATGAACGCTCTGTTCATAATGAGCGAGCATTGAATTTATTATATCCGATGTGCGTTTCTGCTGAATAATTGTATATAACGGATGAAGCGCGCGGTAGGTATCCCACAATGAGAATGTAGTATAATCAACGAACTTATCGGTTTTATAAATATTCTGGTCAAGCCCCCTGTATTCTCCATTCAAGTCAGAATAGATATTGGGGTTAAGAAAACTATGATACATGGAAGTATAGAAATTTATTTTTCTTTCGTCAGTCGATTCAATAATAATTTTCGAAAGTTCCGCATTCCATTTATCCTTTGCTTTGTTTACAACCTCTTCAAAGTTCCAGCCGGGAATTTCGGCTTTAAGATTTTCGACTGCATTTTTCGCGCTTACCCCCGAAAGGCCTACTTTTACAAGTATCTCTTCTCCTTCTTCGGTTTCAAAATTGAAAAATCCTTTTATCTTATGCCCTGCTCTTTCAGGAAAATTATCATTCTCTTTCCATCTTCTCCAGAAACCGCCGTAAACCAGTTTCTCGTCATTCCTTAATCCATAAGATTTAACCGGTTTTGAAAATTCAATTGCGAAATAGACATAACGGGTTCTCGCCCATCCGCTTGTCTGCCGGTACCCGGTTAAAAGCTTATTATTCTCCATACGCACCGAAGCCCACACTACTTTACCGTCATAATTATATATTCCGGAGGTCAGATCAAGAATAATATGAGCGTCTTTAGTCTTGGGAAATTTATATTTATGAAACCCTGCGTGTTCCGTAGCGGTAAGTTCGACATCAATATTATAATCATCCAGTTTAACTGCATAATAACCGGGTTTAGCTTTTTCGTTCTGATGGGAGAAAAATGAACGGTATCCGCTTCCCTTTACATCTTTAACTCCGGGATTAAGTTTAACAGCTCCCACTGTGGGCATTAAAAGAATATCGCCGAGGTCGGAATGCCCGGTGCCGTTCATGTGCGTATGGCTGAAACCCACAATCGTTTTATCTGCATACTGGTATCCTGCGCAGTATCTATATACATCCCCGTTATACCCTTTTCCATAACTGTAAAGAACACTGTCTGTTTCAGGGCTAAGTTGAACCAGCCCGAATGGCACAACTGCGCCCGGATATGTATGTCCCATATCATCGGTGCCGATGAAAGGATTCACATAATCATAGGGGATTTTCTTTGTCTGTGCATGCAGTGAAGCAGCTATAATGAAAATGAATATTAGTTTTTTCATAATTTCTTTCCTGCCTGTTGAATTATATTCTTTTCTCTGGACTGTAAATATACAACCTTTATTTTAAAAGTGTATATATACAGTTATAAATATACTATTTACAAAACTCCGCCCTTCAGTCTGTTTTACGCCGTAACTCTTTTAATTACTATATGTTATGAGAACCGTTCTGTTCAATATTTATTTGCTGAAAATAAATTATACAAATATATTCAAAAATAGCCGGTATGGAATCTTCGATACAGGATATCAACTATATATATATTGTTTTTCTATGTAAAAGCGCCTAGATTGGTTAAAATTCTTCTTCAGATTTTTTCGAAGGATAACCTGTTATCGCCGTCAGGGAGAATTAATTTCGGTTCGATTCTAATTTTTCTGGTTTCAATAAATGGATCATTTATTCTTTCTATTAAAAGCGCAGCCCCCTGTTTCCCCATTTCGTCGTTGAACTGCTCAACTGTCGGGAATTGCAAAGGTTCAAGGCTGTTATTATAGCCGAATAAATGGCAATTGGAAGGGATATTCAGGTTTCTGCTTTTCAATGATCTGATAAAATCAAGTACAAGGCCGTCGTGATTGAATACAGCCCCGAAATTTGAGTATCCGGATGAGAATGCGTTTATATTATTTATAAGTTCTTCAATACCGATAATTGAAGATTCCCCTTTGCCGTAGAGAATGGATACCGCTTCTGCGTAGCCTGTAATTTTCTCTTCGGTAGCGGTTATTTCAATTGAACTTTTATGATCGGGAATGAAGAATATCTTTCCGCAGTTCTTTTTATACTTAAGGTAGGAACAGATGCGGTAAAGGGCGTCTTTATTATTTACAATGACATAATCGGTATCAAGTTCAGGAATGTAGCGGTCAATCAGTACAAAGGGGTAATTACTCTTTTTCAGCTGTTCAATATGATCGTAGTTTTTCCGGTAATAATCCTCAAGATAGATAATCAGCCCGTCAATTCCCCTTTCCACCATCTGCGAGATGTTCTCGCTTTCGAGCTGGTGGCTCATATTCGAAATGGATATGAGAAGGTTAATATTCGATTTTTCAAGTACGCTTTTAATTCCGTTAAGTATATTCATGAATATTTTATATTCATTGATTGGAGATGGTATAATAAGCCCGACGCATTTAGGTTTTCTATTTATGTTCCGGTTAACATAAAGCCCTTTTCCCTGGCGTTTTGTAATAACGCCTTCCCTTTCAAGCTCAATCAACGTACGGTTAACAGTAGCGTAGCTTACCGAATAATTTGCAATTAATTCCTGTACTGTGGGAAGTTTATCATCCTGTTTAAGGCCGTTTTTTTCTATAAAACCGATTATTTCATTTTTCAGCAGAAGATATTTTTTTTCCCGGCCGCCCCGCATTATATTTAATTTCTCCACAAATTATTATTGCCTTTATAAACTTATTGAAAATTCCTTAAAAAGAGGAATCTTCTTTCGGTTAAAGGCAGACCGGGCTTACACTCCGGTAAATTTGGAAAAAATGAAATATTCTTTTCCAAATAATTGATTTCTGATTATATTTGAACCTCAAAAATAACGGATAGGTGCAGGAGTGGTTGAACTGGCTACCCTGGAAAGGTAGTATACCCGTAAGGGTATCGAGGGTTCGAATCCCTCCCTCTCCGCTAAACAAAAATCCCCGATACCTGTCGGGGGTTTTTGTTTTAAACGGAATGGAGCCAGATTTGACACTCCTGAGGTTGACACCGAAAATTTCTCCTAAATTTTCGGTGGAAATCCCGATGAACGTTAGTAAATCGGGAGTTTGAATTTCTTTCTCTCCGCTTAAAAGATAAGTCCCGGCTTTTACCGGGTTTTGTTTTTTTTAACATAAGACGGATATGGATTTAACACGCCTGTGGGCCGTACGCAAATATTGACAAAATTTTTGCGGCTGGCCCCGGTTTGCCGGGATTCGAAAGAAAGTGAATTAGTGTCTTGAGTTTTTGACCCTCTTGTTTGGCATTCTACTGTTTCAGGCACGGTACCACCGTGCCTAGCTGTAAGAATTTTTGCGGCTGGCCCCGGTTTGCCGGGATTCGAAAGAAAGTGAATTAGTGTCTTGAGTTTTTGACCCTCTTGTTTGGCATTCTACTGTTTCAGGCACGGTACGACCGTGCCTAGCTGTAAGAATTTTTGCGGCTGGCCCCGGTTTGCCGGGATTCGAAAGAAAGTGGATTATTGTCTTGAGTTTTTAACTCTCTTGTTTGGCATTCTACTGTTTCAGGCACGGTACGACCCTGCCTATCGGGGAAGATTTTTGCGGCTCTTGAAATTGCTTTGCAGGCTCTCCTGCTATAACAACTTAGTTTAATCCAGTATTTTTTTTACGCGCCCGACTTCACCGGTTTCCAGGCGGACTTTAATTCCATGCGGATGATTACTGGAATTAGTAAGAATATCTTTAACATAGCCTTCTGTCAGGTTCCCGGCGCGCTGGTCTTCTTTAAGCACAATTGCCACGTGCATTCCCTGTTTAATCTGCTGCCTGTTTGTTCCTTCCAAGGTTTATGCCCTTCCTGTATTGCTCCACGCCTTTGCTGTCCGTCTCTTTTTATTCTCCGGTTTAGTATTCTGTGTATTAATCCTCTTAAAAGAATCGGTTTTCTTCGGCTGCGGAATGTTAATATTTTTTTTGAAATTTTCACTGATCTGCTCTGCAAGGACATAGGGGTGGTTCTCAATAACCGGGATCGTCTTTGCAATCAATTTATTAATATCCCTTAAATACGGTTTTTCTTCCGTATCGCAGAGAGAAAGAGCAACCCCTCCAAGCCCGGCTCTGCCTGTACGCCCGATGCGGTGGACGTATGTTTCGGGTATATTCGGTATTTCAAAATTTATTACATGAGATAACTCGTCTATATCAATTCCCCGTGCGGCAATATCGGTTGCCACCAACACTCTTATTTTATTTGTTTTAAAATTATTTAATGCCCGCTGACGTGCATTCTGCCCTTTATCTCCGTGAATTGATTCTGCATGTATTTTATTCCGGCATAAGCACCGGGCTACATTATCGGCTCCGAACTTAGTGCGGGTAAATACAAGCGCCGAATGAATTGCGGAATTTTGCAGCAGATGAATTAACAATGCTTTCTTGTCCTTTTTCGCCACATTATAAACCCGCTGTTCAATTGCATCAACCGTTGGAGATTCAGGAGTTACTTCAACTTTAACAGGATTCGATAAAATGGATTGAGCCAGTTTAACAATCTCAGGAGGCATTGTAGCAGAAAAAAACAGAGACTGCCTTTTAGCCGGAAGTTTCGCAATTACTTTTTTTACATCATTTATAAATCCCATATCAAGCATCCGGTCGGCTTCATCAAGAACGAAAAATTTTATACTCTGAAGGTTAATATATTTCTGGTTAATAAGATCAAGCAGCCTGCCGGGGGTTGCAATAAGGATATCAATCCCGGTTCTTAATTTATCGATTTGCGGTTTCTGGGGCACTCCCCCGAAAACCACAAGATTTTTCAGCCCGGTATATTTCCCGTAAACAGAAAAACTTTCTGCTATCTGGATGGCAAGCTCCCTTGTAGGGGTCAGTATTAATGAATGGATAGTTCTATCTCCCCTGCCGCTGTTTTTCTCATTGTATAGCAATTGCAGAATAGGAAGAGCAAATGCCGCTGTTTTACCAGTGCCTGTCTGTGCGCAGCCGAGCAGGTCCCTTCTTTCGAGTATATGCGGTATTGCCTGTTTCTGGATTGGAGTCGGCGTAATATAGCCTTCATCGGCCAAAGCTTTTTGAATCGGTTTTATAAGATTAATTTTTTCGAATGACATTAATTTAGTTTTCCTTAATAAATAATTTGTTTGAAAGTCCTTATGTTCTGGATCAACGGCGAGATGTATGAAGTCTTTTTAAGAATTGCAGACAATAACTTGCTAATGAAGCAGCACAATTAAATTACAGTGTAAATTTAGCCTTAATTTAGATCATTTCAAAGGAAATAGAATTGATTGATTTCTATCAAGCTGTATGAACAATAAATAGAATTTTTGTATTATTAAATGTAATAAAATACAAGGCTGAGAAATGGAGTTTACAATTCATCTGAAAAACGGGAAAAAGATAGCCGAGATTACTGCGCTTGATTTATTTATAAGTTCTGCGGGGGACTTTCTTGATACTATTGCCAACCTGCAGTCTGATAGAATTGTAATAAAGAAAGAGATGTTAGATGAATCATTCTTTGACTTACGGACAGGTTTAGCCGGTGAAATACTTCAGAAAGCAAGTAATTATTTTGTCCGACTGGCCGTCTTGGGCGGCTATTCCAGTTACACAAGTAAAAGCCTGAAAGATTTCATCTTTGAAAGCAATAAAAAGAACCTATTTGTATTTGTAAGTACAACTGATGAGGCTGTTGAAAGAATGGCGAAAGATTAAAAACCGGAGTCTGTAAAATATCTATATCCAAATATTTCTAAAAAAATATCCCGCAAACTTTTACTTATAGGATAGCATCCGCTGAAAAACACCTGCGGCAAAAGCCGGGAGTGTGAATTTATCATCTACTTGTGGATTATTGCCTTGATTTTTTGACCCCTTGTTTAGCATTCTGCTGTTTCAGGCTCGGTACGACCGTGCCTAGCTGTAAAATACTACTTATTCGGTGTTACCGAAATATTATAGTGAAGAACTACACCTGTATTACTTTAACATTTTCGCAACGGAAATTATTCTTTTTCAGTCCGAGCAGTTCCCTAACAACTAATGTTTTTAACTACTTTGCTTCGCGTTACAAAAATAATTTTATTCTTTCCCATATTGAGCGCATTTAAACATATAGCTATTCATTGAAGCAATATTATATAAATAAAACTCCACTTTTTCGCCATCAGGAAATGGGTCTTCTTTGCATATTAACACGTCCTTTTGCTCCTTAAAATATTCTTCAGTGGGAACTTTAACGGCTATATTATGAATACCTTCTAATAAATCTATTTTGGAATGAGAAAAAGCCGGCAGGAATCCAATAAAAGAGTCATCGACATATAAATTCACTCCTTCTTCGGTGGCATTATCAAGAAACAACATTATTCTTTCATATACAGCGGCATTATCCGTCATATCTTTATTCCATGCAAAATCAGTCGCTATTATTTGATCAACTATGTAACCGACGGTTTTATTTACATTAGAGAATTTTCCTGTAAAGTAATCTACCCCTATCTGACTGGGAAGGTCATGTCTGAAAGGAGTATGATTTTTGTTATCATAAATAAAGAATCTTGTTGTATTCATAATTGTTGAATGTTTTTGGTATAGAACCTCATCAATAAAGTGCACGCCAAAAGATGCAATGAATAGATTGTTTTTTATAGGCCCGTAATCGATGTCTTTCAAGATTATTCTAACAGGGAATTTAGATAGTTCTTCATTTGAGAATCTGCGCTGATCGAGGATTAATACATATATAATCACACTTACAATTATTATAAGCGTTGCAACAATGATTCTATTCCCCGGTCTTTTTTCTTGCCCTGTTTCTTGATTTATTGGCATCATAGCAACTATCTGTTTTTTTAATCTTTAATATTTTTGCCATTTTAAATAACGTGATTAATATTATTCCCAAATTCATTAATTCAACATTATTCTTTATCTTTTGTGTATATCATTATTTCACCCCGCTTGATTAAGTTTATTTATCATAGCCTTTACTTTCTCAATGTCGCTTTTATTTGCAGGAGGAATAACAGATAGCGCTTGGTTGTATATTTTTACAGCCTCCATTTTTTCGCCATGTTTTTCGTAAACCGATGCAAGGTTAACATGAGCTACATAACAATTTGGATATATCCTAATTGAATGTTTAAAATCCTGTATTGCTTTTTCATGGTCCCCTAACGAATTAAACGCAATACCGCGGTTTATATATGCGCCATAATGGTTAGGAAATTTTCCCAGTATTTGATCAAGCATATAAATTGCTTTTTGAGGATCTTCCGTTAAGTATTTTGATGATTCTTTAATTATTTCATCAACTTTGTTTCGATTATCCTCTTCTTCCCTGGGAACAATTCGTATATATCCACCGCTTTTTTCTACTTTTGCCGCAGTTTTTTCAACGCTGTTTTTCTTAGATGATACTCCGATTTTCTTTGGCCAAAAAGCAATAACTAATATCAACAATCCAAGATTAAGCAAAAGGCTAGAAAACATCATTGACGGTTCCATTTTCCCATAATTTAAAATCAACCTAACTAAAAAGACAAGCACTAAACCGACTACTCCCCACTTACTTACATTCCACAATCCATAAACGCAAATCAACTGTATAATTACCAATAAGACAGGCAACATTACAAACAACTTATCTGCAAACGGATTTGATAATTCCAATAAAGTATCGGCGACTAAAAATGGGATGGCATAAACAATTGATAGAAACCATATAATAGTAATAACAATAAAAGCTATTGGCCGTTTCTTTTTCATATTATCCTCGCAAAATCGTCTGAAATAAACGTTTAACTTTTAATTCGTTCGTTTTTATCTCTATCTTTAATAAACCGCAGCCATAAATTCATCTTTATTATTTTATAATGTAATAAATAATTTTTTCTTTTCCTATTATTCTGTATGGAAATAAGTATTTTCAGTAAAATAAACATTTATTTTTTTAACTAGTTTATACAGAAATTGCTGAACAAGTACAAAGGGGAAATATCTAAAAATCGGAACCGGAAGGGATGATTTAAAGAGTTTGGAAATAATTTAATTTCATGCAGGGCCATCTTGGTGACCAAGTTCGTGTTTATCCCGACCTTGTCGGGACGGCTCTGGCCTTCGGTATAAAAAAGACCCAAGCAAATGCTTGGGCTTTTTTTTAAAATGGCTCAAAATTCATGTGGGACTCATCCCGACTTTCGAAAAACTAATTACTTTAAGTATTTATCTCTAATATGTTTTTTAATGCATTCCAGTCCTTGCCGTTTAACATTTTGAAGCGGCATTTATCTATACTGACGCCGTGATAAAATTCACCGATCTGTCGTTTTTCTTTTGAATCATCGGTGTTGTAAAGATGCTTTCCTTTATACTCAATAATTGCGATAATTCCGTTTTTAAGCTTTACTATAAAATCAGGGTAAAACTTATCGGTTGGCGTTTGAAGCCAAAAAGATTGAAATTCCTGCCGTTCCAAATTCCGGATCCAAAATTCAACATTTGAATTAATATCAATATTCATTGCACATTCAGCTTCTTCATTGTTCATTTCACCGACACGGGGATAAAAATGTTTTGAGAACCGAAATTGACCTGAATAATCATTTATGGGGAAATAATCTTTGGGAAATTCAAAATCCTGACCAACAGAAAACCTGCTTAATCCTTCTCTAACTATTCCATCCTCAGCAAATAAATAAGTTTGGAATCCTTGTTTTTTACCTTCCATCAGGTGAAATTTAATTTTGGTACTGAAAGCATCTCTTAAACGGAACCGAATAAAAACCAGTTGTTCAATCGTAAGATGTCTTTCTGAAATTAAATTATCTATGCGATTATTGACAAAAACAATTATTTGAGAATAAGATATTGATTTATGTCTGCATTCCTTAACAAGCCACTGAATTAAACCTTCTTTATCCATTGTACTTGATACAATGATACTTGTAAGTTCTTCCTGTATTGTCTTTGCATCATAACTGTAAACATTACCAAGAGAATCAATATCAATCAATCCTGTCTGACCAGCATCAACTCTTATTGGTAATTCGGCTTCACTAAAGTGCGAAGCGCATTTTGCCAAATTCCAATCCGATAGCAAAAGAACTTCATCATCAAACGGTCTCCACTCTCCGTCAAATTCAATCAATAATTGAGGAACGGTGAACTTTTTGCCTTGTCTCACGGGAGATAAACCTATATGAGAGAATGATTTTAATTCCTGAAATGTCTTTTCAATAATATCTTTATCACTTTCTGATTTTACAGATGATTTTATTTCCTCTTTTTCATTCTCGGAAATAGTTTCTTTCAAAACTATAGTCTTTTCTTCAGTATTATATTCGATCTTATTTTTTAATTCGGGAGTCAACTTTGATTCATCGAAATTGGAAGATATTTGAATTTTCACATTGCCAAACAACGGCGCCAGGCTTAATTGTTTTTGGCTTATCTCCAATAATTCAGCGGCTTCCACAGAAGTGAATCCGGAATCAATAAGAGAATCAGTCAAATTTCTTGCGGTGTTGTAAAAACTATCTGAGGATACAAATGCATATGCGCGGTTTAGCTCCTCTCTGGCTTTTCTTTTAACTTTAGGCATTCTTAAAACACGCCCAAGTAATTGTTCAACATCCTTGCTTGAATTTACTTTTGCTACAGAACAGAATATATAAGCGAATGGACAATCCCATCCTTCTTTTAATGCCTGTTTTGTAATTATAAATCTTATCGGCTCCTTTTCCGATAGTAAGTCTTTATTTTCAATGCCTCTTTCTGTACCAGTTGCTACCGCTACTTGTTCAATTGGAATTTTTAATGTAGTTAAAAGAAACTTTTTTACTTCATCAACATTAATGGTGCTTTCATTTTGTCTATCTGACTGAGCTTGAATTAAAACTAGAGGGCGAATGTACTCACCACTATTATTTTCTTCCTCAGTCGTAATTTGTTCCAATTCCTGTTGTTTCTTAACCGCATCTGCAAGTGTTGTCTGCCAATCTTCCGTGACTAATAATTCTATCGGCATTTTGATCATATCTTCATTCTTCAACTCGGCAGCAGAGACTGAATATAACACGTTACTTCTATCAATCCCTTTGGTTTTAGTCGTGGCCGTTAATTCAAGAATGCAGGCAGGATTTAACCTTTTTAATACTTCAAAAGTCAGTTCTGTCCTGGCATTATGTGCTTCATCTATAATGAATATGGGATTATTCAAGTAAACTACATTGGCAAGAGAAGGTATAACAAGGTCGGATTCCTTAAATTTTTCGAGATTCTCTTTTTTCTCTTGTTTAAGATTTTCAAAATGAGAGGAAAGAGATCCGTTTTCTTCATAAACTTTCCTTCCTTCAGTTTTGTCTACCCTCCACGATGCAAAGGTAGAAATGATAATTGTTGTATTAGTATCTAAAGACCCTTTTGTTATACTACGGGCATCTTCAACTTTAAGTATTTCAACATTGCCGTTAAAGTATTCATTTAATATTTGACGGTAAGGATGATTATTATCCAGAAGGCAGTTATATGTCTGTTCTAATATGGCATTACTTGGAACGAGCCATATTACTAAAGAATAATCTCTTGCTAATAACTCTTTGCAAACGATTGGAATTGAATATGAGGCTAAAATTGTCTTGCCTCCGCCGGTTGGCAGTCTTAAACAAACATAGGGGATATTTGTAAAACCTGCATCATTATAAACGCCTTCCCGCTTAAATTCTTCAAGAGTAGTTTCATGGTACGCGCGGCTTACATCTTTATAAATTGCGCAACGGTGTAAGTAATTCGATAAAACATCCAGCGTTTTTTTTTGATAAATCTTTAACATCTATCAGCTCGTTTTAATTTCATAGGGAATTTGTTTGAAAATTATATTATCCTTCTTTAATCTTGCAGCGCTGAGGCGGTTACTCTCCCCAAAAATAATTTTTTGCCCTTTATGTTTTGGCAATGATTCTACAATCTTACTTGT
>Ga0153915_10004868_pt1 | contig 12433 bp, 12 predicted proteins | sample Opewatmetagenome_2_FD_107003 | JGI IMG/M metagenome (GOLD analysis project Ga0153915, IMG submission 107003) | Freshwater wetland microbial communities from Ohio, USA - Open water 3 Core 3 Depth 3 metaG | ecosystem: Environmental > Aquatic > Freshwater > Wetlands | place: USA: Ohio, Lake Erie... | reverse complement strand
GTGCGCTCGGCCGGGATCAGCGGCCGCAAGCGCGCGACGGTTTGCTGCAGCATGGTGTCCTTGCCAACGATATTCAGGAGCTGCTTCGGCGTGCGGGTGCGGCTTCGCGGCCAGAAGCGCGTGCCGCGGCCTCCGGCAAGGATTACGGCATGAAGTGGCAGCTTTTCCCTAGTCATCTATGAATTGCCCGAATCGAAAATGACCTGCGCGAGCGCCGCCGCGGAGATTCCCCGGCGATGCAATTCTGTTTGCAGAGCCGCGAGATCCGGGACGAAGGTCCGGATCAGAATGGTAGGCGCCTCCGGCAGGAGTTCGATGTGCCCTTGTGAGGCGGGCACCAGCCAGCATTCGCCGCGACGATAGCGTGCGGCGCTATCCGGCCAGGCGAGACTGCCCGCGCCGTCCAGAATCACGATCAGTTCAAACCGCGCGGGATCGATCGCGATTTCGCACTTTGTGGAGCATTCCCACCGCTCAGCGGAGAAGTAACGGCAAGCGACCAGCAGCGATCTCGTTGCGCTCTCGGCGGGCAGAGGCAGCGGAGTCACTCTACCGCCCGCGGGTCTTCCGAATCTGGTCACCTGAAGCGCTTTTTCGATGTGCAGGTCGCGGGGTTTTCCATGAGCGTCCACGCGGCCGTAATCGTAAACGCGGTAGGTGAGATCTGAATACTGCTGAATTTCGCAAAGCACCATTTTCGGACCGATGGTGTGGGGCGTGCCTGCGGGCACGAAAAACGTGTCGCCTGAATTCACGAGGAAAACTTCGAGCAAGTTTTCCAGCGTGTGCTGCGCCAGGCCCTGAAGAAATTTCTCTTTGTCCACGCCCGGCTTCAGTCCGACAGAAACCTGGGCTCCGGTGAACGCCGAAACCGCATGCCACATTTCCGTTTTTCCGCGTCCACCCGCGTTCTTTTCGTGAGCGGTGGCGTAAGCATCATCGGGATGAACCTGGATGGAGAGTTTTTCGGCGGGGAAGAGGAATTTGACGAGGAGCGGAAACTCCGGCGCACCAGCGAGCTGCTCGCCGCGGCATTCGACGGGCATTTCCGTCCAGGCCGCGCCGAGGGATTTTCCCGCAAAAGGCCCGGAAGCGACGCGGCACTCCACGCTGGTGAGCCAGGCTTCGCCAAGCGGCTCCATCAAATTCGATTTTTCCGGGAAGAGAGGCGCCAGCGAGCGCGCTCCCCAAATGCGCGGAGCGAAGATGGGCTCGATGCGTGCAGGCGTGGGCCTCACGGTTTACGACGCGGCTTCAGCGCGTGAGAAAAAACGTTCCAGCCGCCGCAGTCCTTCCTCGATGCGGTCAATGGATGTGGCGTAGGAAAGCCGCAAGTAGCCGGGGGCGCCAAAGGCTTCGCCGGGGACAACGGCTACGTGCACCTTTTCCAGCAGCATCCTCGAGAGTTCCGTGCACGTTTTTGCCAGCGCGGGTCTGCCGGAGCCGCTCAACAGATGCGCGGAAATGTTCGGGAAAGCGTAGAACGCGCCACCCGGCCATTCACAAGTGATGCCGGGAATGGCGCGCAGCCCTTCGACGATCCGTTTCCGCCGCCGCTCGTACTCGGCGAGCATGACCGGCACCGTTTCCATCGATCCGCGCATGGCTTCGAGCGCGGCATATTGCGCGATTGAAGTCGCGTTGGAGGTCGATTGGCTTTGCAGCTTAATCAGCGCATGGATCAGAGCTTCAGGTCCCAGCGTATATCCGATGCGCCAGCCGGTCATCGCGAAAGTCTTGGAAACCGAGCCGATGATGATGACGTGCTCCTTCGATCCGGCGGCACTGGCAATCGAATAGGGCTTGTGTGGTTCGTAGGTGAAGTGCGAATAACACTCGTCGCCCATCAGCCAAACGTTGTGCTTCTTGCAGACCGCGAGGATGCGCTCATATTCTTCCGGCGGGACCACCGCGCCCGTTGGATTACTGGGCGAATTCAGGATCAAAAGCTTCGTCCTGGACGTGATCGCCTTTTCGATGGCCGCGCTGCGCACACTGAAGCCGTCCTCCGGCCGGGTCGCCACGAAGACCGGGTTGCCGCCCGCGTATTTCACGATATCCGGAAAACTGACCCAGTACGGCGAAGGGATAATCACCTCGTCGCCCTGCTGAATCAGCACGCTCATGACGTTAAAGATGGAGTGTTTGCCGCCGACGCTGACCACGCATTCTTTCGACTCATAGGACGAGCCGAGTTCACGCTTGTGCCAGGCACAAATGGCCTCGCGCAAGGGCATGATTCCGGCCGTCGGCGTGTACTTCGATTTGTTCTCCTCGATGGCCTTGATCGCCGCCATCTTGATGTGGTCCGGCGTGGGGAAGTCCGGTTCGCCCGGGCCGAAGTCCGCGACGTCCACGCCACGGGATTTCAACCTGTCGGCTTCGGCGATTACCGCCGCAGTGGGCGAAATTTGTATGCGGTTGATGCGGTCCGTAAGTTGCACTCTGGCTCCTGGAAAAAAGTTAAGAGTTCACAGTTGAAAACTCAAAGTAAAAAAACGAAAACGAAAAAATGACGACTGCTTCGGCTACAAAACCTTGGCCCGCAGCCTTTGCTCGACGGTGGCGGGCACGAGCCCGTCCAGCGGGCCGCCATGCTGGGCGATTTCACGCACGAGCTTTGAGCTCAAGTAGCTGTACGTTTCGCCGGGAAGCATGAACACGGTCTCGAGGCGCGGCTCCAACTTGCGGTTCATCAGCGCCATTTGCAGCTCGTATTCGTAGTCGGATACGGCGCGGATGCCGCGGAGAATCACGCCGGCGCCCCGCCGGCGCGCGTAATCGACGAGCAGGCCTTCAAACACGTCGACTTCCACGTCGGCCCACTTCTTTGTGACTTCACGCAGCATCTCGAGGCGCTCCTGAAGTGTGAAGAGCGGCACCTTTTCCGTATTGCGCAACACGGCCACAATCAGAAGATCAAACATTTTCTCGCCGCGCTCGATCAGGTCGAGGTGGCCATTGGTGACCGGGTCAAACGAGCCCGGGTAGATGGCGATGGACGTTTTCATCGTGGATTCATCGGCGCCGCACGTCTGAGATTATTCTAACTCAGGCGGAGAAAACTGCGCTCCCGAAACTTTGCGGGAGGCCAAAGTGGCCCTCTTCTGCCTTCGGAGAAACCCCCTTCGCAGGGAGGCTGAGATATGACAGTATGCGGAAGATCATGCTACATAGCGGTTTTCATGGAATTCGATTCTTAAGTGTGGGAGGAATGTCCGGACAATGGCACAGAATGCGCGGTGGCGGGGAATCGGAATACTCGTTCTGCTCGTTTTGCTGTGGCCCACGATGACCGTAGCGCAACAGCCTGCGCTGCAGCTCATTCCGCTCCCCGCGAGCGCACAGCCGGGGACCGGAGACCTCCGCGTGGACTCCTCTTTTTCGGTGGCGCTCACCGGATACACCGAGCCGCGGCTGCAGCGCGGTGTGGAGCGATTTTTGCATCAGCTCGCGCGGCAAACCGCTCTTCCGGTCAACTTGAAACCCGCGAAGACGACGCAGGCGACCCTCGTTATCCAGACTGATCATGCCAGCAAAGAGATTCAAGAGGTGGGCGAGGACGAGTCCTACATATTGGAAGTGAGCGCCGCGGGCGCCAAGCTCACCGCGGCCACGCCTCTCGGCACGCTGCACGGATTGCAGACATTCCTTCAACTCGTGGATGTTTCTCCGGACGGATTTGCGGCGCCTGCGGTGACCATCCAGGACAAACCGCGCTTTCCCTGGCGCGGCTTGATGATCGATTCGGCCCGCCATTTCATTCCGCTGGAGGTGATTCGCCGAAACCTGGACGGCATGGAAGCAGTGAAAATGAACATCTTCCACTGGCACCTCTCGGAAAATCAGGGCTTCCGCGTGGAGAGCAGGAAATTTCCGAAACTGCACGAATTAGGCTCCGATGGCCTCTATTACACGCAGGAGGAGATTCGCGAGGTGATCGCCTACGCACGCGATCGCGGAATTCGCGTGGTGCCCGAATTTGATCTGCCCGGCCACAGCACGGCGTGGCTCGTCGGCCATCCGGAATTGGCGAGCGGTCCCGGTCCCTACGAAATTGAACGGCGCTGGGGCATCTTTGATCCAGCGTTTGATCCGACGCGGGAAGCCACTTACAAATTCCTCGACCAGTTTGTCGCGGAGATGGTGAAACTCTTCCCCGACCAGTTTTTTCATGTGGGCGGCGATGAAGTAAACGGCAAGCAATGGGACGCGAACGCGAAGATCCAGGAGTTCATGAAAGCGCACGGCATTAAAAACAACCAGGCATTGCAGGCGTACTTCAACAAGCGGCTGCAAACCATCGTCGAGAAGCACGGCAAGAGCATGATCGGCTGGGACGAAGTGCTGGATCCAAGTTTGCCGAAGGACATCACCATTCATTCCTGGCGCGGGCCGGCTTCGCTGGCGGACGCGGCGAAGCGGGGATATCGCGGAATTCTTTCGAACGGCTACTATCTCGATCTCGGATGGCCGGCGGCGCGGCATTACGCGGTTGATCCCATGAGCGGCGCCGCGGCGGACCTCGCGCCCGAGGAAAAACTGCGCATTCTTGGCGGCGAAGCGTGCATGTGGTCGGAGTACGTGAATCCTGAAAACGTGGATTCACGGATTTGGCCGCGGAACGCAGCAATTGCGGAAAGGCTGTGGTCTGCGCAAGAAGTCCGCGACCCCGCTTCGATGTATGCGCGGCTGGATTTCATCAGCGCGAGGCTGGAATGGCTGGGCCTGACACACAAGACGTATTACCGTCAAATGCTCCAACGCATTGCAGGTGTGGCGGCGCGAGAGGAATTTGCGGCCCTGCACACGCTCACCGATGTTGTCGAACCGGTGAAGGATTACACGCGCGAGCAAACTGCTCCGGCGGAACCGACCAGCGACACGCCGATGAACCGTGTCGTTGATGCTGTGCCGCTTGAGAGCGACTCGGGGCGGCGTTTCGGTGAACAGGTCGATCAGTTTCTCGCGGCCGCTTGCCATGATGGGGCGGCCGAGGCCGGGCTCCGCGCGCAGCTAGCGGTGTGGCGCGACAATGACGCAAAGCTTCAGCCACTTGCGAAGCGTTCTTTCCTGGTGAAAGAAGTTGTGGACACTTCAAGAGATCTCGCGGCGCTTGGAGCGGCAGGCCTTGCCGCGCTCGACTCATTGGACAAGGGACAGGCCGCTTCAGACTCATGGAAAACACAACACCTTGCCATTATCGAAGAGGTGAAAAAACCGAAGGCCCAACTGCTGCTGATCCCGGCGCCCGCGGTGCAGAAATTGATCGAAGCCGCAAGTTCCGGCGGGTCGTGCGCGGGCGCGAAGCGATAGTTGGAATTTGCAACACCGCGCTCGCGGGGCGCTGAAGGAGCTTAGTGCGCAGCCGGCGGCAGATTATGGCAGGCGCCGCTGCCGGAATCCCGAAACGTCTTGCCCTCTTCGGGGATAAATTCCCAGCTGTACTTGCCGGTGTCCAGCGTAAGCTTCAGCACCCCGAACGTTTCCCAGTCGCGCACTTCGCTGTTCGGTGTGGCAAACCCAAGCGGATCGTGGTTTCGCCCGCCCGTGCCCACGACAATTTCGCGGATGCCGCGCTCTGGGTCGGCCTTGCCGTCCGGGTCCTGAGGCGCGAAGCGCTCGTAGGAATGCTCGTGTCCCGCAAGTATCAGGTCGGCGTGAGCGGCGTACAAATCTTCCCAGAGTTGCTTCATCTCCGGATGCACGGCGTGGTTTTTAAAGACACCGCTGCTGAAGAGCGCGTGATGACCGTAGGCCAGCAGGCAGGTATTGGGATGCTGTGCGAGGTCTTCTTTCAGCCAGGTCTCCTGTGGTGAGCCCGTGCCACAGCCCCCCAGATTCCACGCGCTGCAATTCGTGTTTAGTACCACGATGTGCCATGCGCCCAGATCGTAGCTGTAAAATCCTTTGCCTGTTGGTCCAGCCTGCGTGCCCCAGTATTGAAAATAGCCCGAGGCCGTCGGCTCGACGTACTCATGGTTTCCCAGCGCGGGCCGGGTGCGGTTCTTGAAGCGTCCCCACGCCGGGTCGTAGCAATTCTTGAAGTCGTCCGCGCTTCCTTTTTCGTAAGCCAGGTCGCCCGCCGCAAAAACCGTTCCCGGGATTTGCTCGATCAGCCTTGCAGTCGCGTGTGCGCCTTCCGGATTCTTGCAACTGGCAATGTCTCCGGCGCCGACGAGAACGAATGCATGGTCCCACGGCTGCTTCAGAGTAGCTTTGGCATGAACGTGGTTTGATCGATGGGCTGGCTTGGACGTTTGAGGTTGAGCCCAAGCTTGCATCGGGATGCACAGAACCGTGAGGGCCAGCGCTCGCAAGAGAGGAATCACTGTAGGTGTCCAGTTCCACGCGAATTTCGGCATGCTTTGCCCCCTCGAAACTCTAGGCTACCATGAGGCTGTCGCAATCCCAGCGGAACTCCATTCACATGTTGCTTTTTGCCGTTCGCTGCTAGGAATTGCCACTGGCTGCAAACAAGTAGACAAATAAGACTAATTTAGTCTTATATTAAACTATACGAAATAAAGGGGTTGCGCCTGTCATAGGGAAATTTATGGGTTGACTTTCGGATACGAAAGGGGATATAGTTTATGTGCGACTGATTCAGTCGTATATTTTAGCGTCTCGAGCAATTCGTAAGGAACGATGTTCAAGCTCTCGAAGAAAGCCGATTACGGGTTGATTGCCGTCAAACATTTGGCGACGCATCGTGGGCAACATGCCTGTAGCGCCAGCGAAATCGCCGAGGAGTACGGCATTTCGGCCACCTTGATGGCCAAGGTGTTGCAAAAGCTTGCGCACGGGTCGCTGGTGGCGGCGAAACACGGGTCGAGTGGCGGCTACCAACTGGCGAAGGATCCGTCACAGATCAGCGCGCTCGATGTGATCTCGGCGATTGATGGGCCGGTGCTGATCACTTCGTGCGTCACCAATCACGGGAACTGCGATGCCACGGAGAGATGCTCGGTCAAGGAGCCCTTGCGCCGCGTCAACGAAAGTATTTTGAGTGTACTGAGCACGGTCACGATTGCGCAGATGAGCGAAGAGCCGCTGGATCGCTCGCTCGTCGCACTACGAACTTAGGAGAATAGGCGATATGACTGTCAAGCTGCCGATTTACATGGACAATCATGCGACCACGCCGGTTGATCCACGCGTGGTTGAAGCGATGCTGCCGTATTTCACCGAGAAGTTCGGCAACGCCGCGAGCCGCAATCACTCGTTCGGCTGGGCCGGGGAAGAAGCCGTGGAAACCGCGCGGCAGCAAATCGCCTCGCTGATCAACGCTACCGCGAAAGAGATCATCTTCACGAGCGGCGCCACCGAATCCGACAACCTGATGATCAAGGGCATCGCGGAGATGTACCGGGAAAAGGGCAACCACATCATCACGCAGGCCATCGAGCACAAGGCCGTGCTGGATACCTGTAAAAATCTCGAGAAACATGGTTTCGAGGTGACATATCTGCCGGTGCAGCGCGATGGCCGCATCAGCCTGGACGAACTGAAGGCGGCAATTACGCCGAAAACGATTCTGATCACCATCATGTACGCCAATAACGAGATTGGCGTGATCAACCCGATCGCGGAAATCGGGAAGATTGCCAAAGAACATGGTATTTTCTTTGCCGTAGACGGCGTGCAGGCCGTGGGGAAGATCCCCGTTGACGTCCAGAAGGACAACATCGACCTGCTGGCCATCAGCGGCCACAAGATTTACGGGCCCAAGGGCGTGGGCGCTTTGTACGTTCGCCGGCGCAATCCGCGCGTGCAGCTCTCCGCCATCATTGACGGCGGAGGCCACGAGCGTGGCATGCGCTCCGGCACTCTGAACGTGCCCGGGATTGTCGGCCTCGGCAAAGCCTGCGAACTCGCGCAAAAGGAAATGCCGGAAGAGAGCGCCAGGCTCCGCACGCTTCGTGACCGCCTCAGGGCCGGTCTGGAGGCCAAGCTGGACGAAGTATTCATCAACGGCTCGGTGGAGCATCGCTTGCCCAACAACTTGAACATGAGCTTCGCCTACGTGGAAGGCGAGTCGCTCCTCATGGGCATCAACGACATTGCGGTTTCCAGCGGTTCCGCCTGCACTTCGGCAACCCTGGAGCCCAGTTACGTACTCAAAGCATTGGGTGTCGGCGAAGACCTCGCTCACACTTCGATTCGATTCGGCCTCGGCCGCTTCAATACGCAGGAGGAAGTCGACTATGTCATCGACAAGATGGTGCAAGTCGTCACCAAGCTGCGCGAGCTGTCCCCGCTCTATGAAATGGCCAAAGAGGGAATCGACATCTCTAAGATGAAATGGCAAACCGCCTAAAGGACTGAAACACAGATCATGGCAAATGAAGGAACAATTCGAATTCATCGCTCCATCGGAGGCACCGGCGCGGCTTTCCGCGTGACGTTTGTGCCTTATGGTGGGGAAGGAGAAGATGCCGCCGCCGCGGGCGAGCGCTCTTTTCATGAACTTCAGCAGGTGCGCGCATTTCTCAAGATGCTCGGGCTTGGTGCGGAATACATCAAGGACGCTCTTCGTCAGCTGACCGCAGGCCGCTCGGCTTCCGTGCCGAACGTTTCCCTGTCGGATAAGGCCGTGAAGAGCGCGGGTTTCGGGAATCTCGTGAATCTGGCAAGGAGCAACGGCTAATGGCATACAGCGACAAAGTAGTGGACCACTACAACAATCCCCGCAACGTCGACAGCCTTCCGAAGGCCGACCCCAACGTCGGCACGGGTCTGGTCGGTGCGCCGGAATGCGGCGACGTGATGAAGCTGCAAATGAAGATCAATCCGGAGACGCAGGTCATTGAAGAAGCCAAGTTCAAGACTTTCGGCTGCGGCTCGGCCATCGCCAGCTCCTCGCTCGCGACGGAATGGGTAAAGGGCAAGACGGTCGATGAGGCGCTGTCGATCAAAAACACGGACATCGTGCGCGAGCTTTCGCTCCCGCCGGTGAAGATTCACTGTTCCGTGCTCGCCGAGGACGCCATTAAGGCCGCCATCGGCGACTGGAAGAAGAAACACGGCGTCGAAGTGCCGGCTTCCGAGAAGCCCTCGCACTAAGCGTTCGCGGAGCGGCAGTTGCTGACGCCTGGGCAGTAGGGGCGCAGCATGCTGCACCCCTGCCCGGCACCCATGGGCCATACGAGATTTTGGAGTGGTTGAAGATGGAAACAGAAGTCGTGAGTCCGAACATCGCGAAGATCCACCTGACCGAGCGCGCCGCGCAACAAATTCGCAGGCTGCTCGAAAAGGAAGGCGTCTCGCCCGACAAAGGCGGCTTGCGCGTGGGCGTGCAGGGCGGCGGCTGCTCTGGTTTGTCCTACGCCATGCGGCTGGATACTCAGGCCCGCGACCGCGACAAGGTTTTCGAGGAACACGGCGCGCGCATCTTCGTGGACCCGAAAAGTTTTCTGTATCTGAACGGCACGACGCTGGAGTACGAAGAAACGCTCATGCGCCAGGGATTCGTTTTCCAGAATCCCAACGCGGCGCGGAATTGTGGCTGCGGCAGCTCGTTTACGGCCTGAGCCGCGCGGGCTTCAGCCTGTTCGCCGTGCCGATCCAGCGCGGGCTGGGCTCTCAAGTGGTTGGCAGCCGCACTCGCCAGCCACTTTTTTTGTGCCTTCTGAGGATTGCTTGAGGAAAATTTTATGACTGCCTCCCCCGCATCGACGAATCCACCCCTGGTCTGCTGGAGCTGCCACGAGCGCGCGCTCGGCACGCACTTCTGTTCGAGCTGCGGGAAGCTTTTGCAGTTGCCCCCGTCGATCGACTATTTTTCGCTTTTTGAAATGCCGCGAAAATTGTGGATCGAGATGAGTGGTTTGGAGCAGAAGTTTTTGCAGCTGAGCTGGAAGCTGCATCCGGACAATTTTGTCAACGCGACGGAGCAGGAGCGCGAACTCTCCCTGAAGCGCAGCTCGGAACTGAATGACGCGTATCGCACGCTGCGCGATCCCATTGCCAGAGTGGAATACCTGCTGGGCATCGAAGGCGCCCGCAAGGAAGGCGAGCACCGGCAGCAGGCGCCGCGTGAGCTGCTTGCAGAAGTCTTTGAGCTGAACGAATCGCTCGACGAACTACGGGAAGCCAAGGCCTCAGGAGCAGACCTTGCTGCGCTGAAGTCAGGGCTTGAGGCGGCCGAAAAGAGCTTCCAGGAAAAACTCGGAGAAATTGACTCGCAGCTTCAGACCGCTGCCCGCGAATGGGACGCCGCTCTTGGTGGCGAGGCCGCCACGCGAAAGAAAATAATGGCGCGGCTCAATGAGCTGCTCAATCGCCGCTCCTATATTCGGAACTTAGTTACCAACGTCCAAAAGGAGTTGTTGTAGCTCGAGCCTTTAAGTCTGAGATTTTTGTTTTTTGACTGACAACTGAAAGCTGAGTACTGAACACTGAAATGGGACGCATCGTCGGCATCGATCTTGGCACCACCAACAGCCTCGTCGCGTACACCAATCCGCAGACGGGCCAGCCGAAGTGTATCCCGGGCCCATACGGAGATACGCTCTGCCCTTCGGTCGTCAGTCTCGATCCCGACGGCAGCATCATCGTCGGCGAACCGGCGCGCCGCCGCCTGCTTACGCAACCGGAGCGCACCATTTATTCCGTGAAACGCCTGATGGGCCGCGGCCCCGCCGATGTTCAGAGCGAATTGAAGCTTTTTCCGTTTCGCATCGATCCCACGAGCAAGAACGTCATCCGCGTGAAGCTCGGCGACCGAGTCTTCACGCCTCCGGAGATTTCTGCCTTCATCCTTCGCGAGCTGAGAAACTGGGCGGAAGCCTACTTCGGCGAGGCCGTCGACCGCGCCGTCATCACCGTGCCGGCGTATTTCAACGACGCGCAGCGCCAAGCCACTAAAGACGCCGGGAAGATCGCCGGCCTCGAAGTCTTGCGCCTCGTGAACGAACCCACCGCCGCGGCGCTGGCTTACGGATTGCACGAAAAGCAGCGCGGCCGGGTTGCCGTCTACGATCTCGGCGGCGGCACGTTTGATATTTCCGTCCTCAAGCTCGTCTCCACGAGTGATGGCGACATCTATCAGGTCCTTTCGACCAACGGCGACACGCACCTCGGCGGAGACGACATCGATAATTTGCTCCAGGCTTTCGTGCACGAACAGATCCTCCGGCACGATTGGATTGATTTTTCGCCGCACGGCGAACTGGCGCAGGAACTGCGCAAGGCGCTGATCAACATCAAGCATCAGCTCTCTGAAGCCGAAACCGCAACACTTTGCTTTGCGCTGCCGAATGGCAAAGTGTTCACGCACGAATTTACACGCGGTGCGATCGAAGCGCTGATCCGCCCCGTCGTCGACAGAACCATCGGGCCCGCCAAGCAGGCGCTCGCCGATGCTCAGCTCAAGCCTGCAGACATGGACGAAGTTGTCCTCGTCGGAGGCACCACCCGCACGCCGCTGATCCGCCGCACCGTGCAGGAATTTTTTGGGCGCAAGCCGCATACCGAGCTGAATCCCGACGAAGTCGTCGCGCTCGGTGCGGCGGTGCAGGCAAATATTCTCGATCAAGGCGTGAAAACGATGCTGCTGCTGGACGTCACGCCGCTTTCCCTGGGCATCGAGACCTACGGCGGCGCGGTGGCGAAAATTATTCCGCGCAACTCGACGATTCCCGCGAGCGCGCAGGAGCTTTACACCACCGGCGTCGACAACCAGACCGGCATTGATATTCACGTCCTCCAGGGTGAGCGCGAATTGGCCCGGGATTGCCGATCGCTCGCGCGCTTCACGCTGAAAGTTCTGCCTGCTCCCGCCGGCTTGCCGCGCATCGAGGTGAAATTCCTGATCGACGCCAACGGCATCCTGCAGGTCGCTGCGAAAGATGTGCGCACCGGCGAGCAGCATTCGATTGAAGTGCAGCCAAGCTATGGCATCAACGATTCGGAGATCGAGCGCATGCTCGAGGAATCCATCGAATACGCCGAGCAGGACTTCGCCGAGCGCCAGGTGATCGAAGCGCGCACGGAATCCGAATCGATTCTGACGGCGACGGCGAAAGCTCTGGCCAATCCCCACGCGGCTGGTTTGTCCGCCGAGGAGCGCGCCAAGATAGAGGAGAGCGTCGCGGCGCTGAAAGAATCCGTCGCGGGAAGCGATTACAAACTGATCCGCCAGCGGATTGACGAACTGAATCGCGGGACCGAGCATCTTGCTGAGTTGCTGATGAATTCGGCGGTTTCCACGGCTCTCGAAGGCCGCAAGCTGGCCGAGGTCTGAGTTTTCTTAGTAGGGGCGCCCGCCGCGGCGGGCTGCGCCCCTGCTTGGCGCGATGTCAGCGCCGCTGGAATCGGAGGGGGAAACAAAATGGGCGGAACCAACCCATACATCGAAGAAGCCAAATACAAACCCGCCACGAAGAAATTCAAACTGACATTTCTTCCGAGCGGCAAAACTATCGAGGTG
>Ga0153915_10004867_pt1 | contig 12434 bp, 10 predicted proteins | sample Opewatmetagenome_2_FD_107003 | JGI IMG/M metagenome (GOLD analysis project Ga0153915, IMG submission 107003) | Freshwater wetland microbial communities from Ohio, USA - Open water 3 Core 3 Depth 3 metaG | ecosystem: Environmental > Aquatic > Freshwater > Wetlands | place: USA: Ohio, Lake Erie... | reverse complement strand
CAGAAAGGCCAGCAACTCGGTTTAAAGTACACCGATCAAACGACGATCATGCGGGTCATGATCGGGATGCAAGGAATCAGGCAAAAATTGGCGGCGGATATAAGCCATGTGGGCTCTGCGGCAACCTGGACACTGAGATTTGCTGACGGCAGCGGTCATGCGATTGCGGGTTTTTGCGGTATCGCCGGCCAAGAGCCGATCATCAAGCTCAAACTCCATGTCTTCGATCCAAATATCGGTGAATACATAGGCGAGCTAACGGAATTGAATGCGATTTTGAACGATCTTTTGACCAAATTTCCTAATTATCAAACCGTTACGGAAGTGTGCCGTACGACCGAAGGTTGATGACATGCCTAACCGGAAACCCGCTGAATGCGGGGGCATCCAAATAACACGATTTCCCAACTGAATGCGCGCGCGATCCGTTGCCGCCGTGCTTCCCGGATCGACATTTGGAGAGGCCTGAAACAAATCATCCGTACTATGTTCGCTATTGGTCAACCCACAGGCGTGTGTCAGTTCATGGATGGCGATAAGTTTCTGGATATTTGTCCCGACAGCGCGTAGGCCTCGCGGGGTGTTGATCTGTGGCTGGCTTGGCAGAAAGACAAAGGCCTTCTCGATATGCCCATCCCGTGAGAAGAGAAATGTGCGACCGTGCATGCGGCGGCCATCGAACGATTCCGACATTTGCGTTCCACTGTAGCTGCAGGAAATCTGACCATTTCCCGCTTCGACTCCGACGTTTGCTCCGCCACTATCCGTGGGAGCATCATTAGCTTGTGTCATCGTTGCGCCGAGACCATGCGCGCGGGAGAGCGTGTTGAATTCCCGCAGAGCTTCTCGAAGGGGCGCGGTCCAAGCTCCTCTCAAAGAAGAACCGAGGTAGACGGATAGTTGCGCACTTCTTTTGCCGCCGTCGGTCCACGGAATCGGCATATGTTATTACTCCTATTTCCTGAACAACGCGTAACGTCATTGAATCGCCTGGTATACATTTTTTGCAGTGGCCACGTGTTCTTTGAACCTAGCTCCATCGTCCAAGAAGCTCTGTCGGTGGGTTGGCCCAAGATTGAAATCGGGCGACTCGCAAGACATCTTGATGAAGGAACGACAGAAGCGGCATAAGGCCCTGATTCAGTATCGTATCAGCTGCGCGCACGGTGAGTATTGCTTCCGCGCAGGGTTTTGCGCGGGATTCGCCATGCTCCTTATAGATGTGGAGAGGCAAGCCGTTGATATCTTGCACAATGCCGGGGCGGAAGTTCCAACCCTGTTGGGTGAAAGCCTGCGCCAAGAGATAAATGCAAGCATAACAAGGGTTGCCCCATAAGTATTCTTCGTGCGCAGGTGTAGTCGCCATCTCCTCGAAGTCAAGGCGCTCGATGGGTTCCGTATCTTTGCCGTAAGGTAGACGGAGAAGAAACCTGGGCAAGGCGAGACCGAGAAACGACGCTTCAGGAAGTTTTCGCAGAGTTTCGCAGAGCCTGTGAACTTCGTCATCCGTTGGCAGAGACCAGTCATCCGAGTCTGGTGTTGCGGCTAAGGATTCGCAACCCAAGAACCGCGGGTGGGCTGCTGCGATGAATGGCGCGCCCGTCGCTTGCGCCAACTTGGCTATGCGGCTGAGAATTTCCGCATCTCCCCTCGTTCGATCAAATGTAAAATTCCCGGCTAGCACCGCCCAGGGCTCTTCATCTCCGGACTCCGCTGTTTGTTTCACAAGCAGCTTGTAGAGTCCTGTGGAGGTAATTTCATCCGGTTCAAGCAGATCGGCTGCCAATTCTGCCATTGATATGTCGATCAAGAACAATTTGAGGTTCTCGTTTGTCTCCAGTTGCGAGACGAGGAAATTAAGCCCGCGCCAAGCGGCTTCCATAGCTTGAAAATCAGTGTCGTGCAAAATCGTTCGCATCAGTTCGCCGATAGCGGCATCCGTTTTGGCCATGAGCCCGGCCTGCATCGGATTCGGCTTCGGCTCGAGATGCGGCTTGACGACTTGCCTTACAAAGTCATCCAAATCCGATGGCGGTCGGGATGTACTCTGGGAGATTTATCGTCCGTTGCTTCGATAATCTGGTCGAGTAGATTGCCGGTTTGCTCGGGCGCTCTCTGAGACGCGGGCGGTCCGGCAGGATGGGTGGATGGGTCTGATTGTTTCTCGACCGCGACGAATGCGGCGGGGTCTTTCAAGCTGTGGCGGATCTCTTTAAACGGAGTAAAGATTTCCAGGTTGTCAAAAAGTCGGTCCGGGTGAAAATCATCGAGAGCGGCAATATGGAGAGTGACGGGCTGGGAGTTTTTTCCGAAGATGGCAAGACGGAGCTCGACTTTGAGTTGGGACATCACCTCGGAAAAATTATCTCTGTCGATGGGGTAAGCGCGACGGTTGCTCAAGACTCTGGGAGTTTCTACTCCGCGATTGCCCCGGCCACTGAAATCGCCGATTACCGCGACGCAAAATGGAGTATCCGGGTCGGCAACGGGACGACTTTCCTTCATCTCGCTGGCGAGTTTAACTTCGATGTTTCCACCGGTGAAGCGTGTCGCCATCGCAGGACTCCTTTTAGACCCTGACGGATTGTTTTCTGGCCACGAAGGACATTGATTGATAGGAACGTATCCGATCTAAATCTTGGATGTCAACCGGGCGCTACGATTTTAGTGGATTAATCAGCGACGTCCATTATTGGCTTCCTCCGTCTACCTCCGCACTATTTTCGACATGACGGAAAGCGAAGCGGGCGGCTTAGCATATTGACAATCTGCCGGTCTGGCTGTTCTGATGGCTTTTGTTTTAGGCTGTTTCTTAGCCACGGAAGCCCGTGCAAGTGATTTATCCGATCTCTACAACAGAACCAAAAGACACACTAGCTTCAAAGGCACGACAAATACTCTCGCTCAAAATTTGAGGAACTCAGCGGGATTATCGACGACTCACCGCCGGCAGATGATGGGATTTCTTAGACAATGGTGGTGAGCTTCAAATACGCCTTTCTTGACCCACAAATTGTGATAGATGCCCAACTGCTATGGGACGGGAAGAATTCCGAGAGACATTGCGACTTGAACAGATCGCGGAGCTCCGCGAAAAGACCGAGAAGCTGTCAATGTTTTTGCTGGAGCGGCTTAAAGATTACTTGGAAACCATCCGCCCTCTGTTGGCGCTCGTTCGAGTGTTTGGAAAGCACATAAGATCTTCCATGCGGGAAGAGATTCCCGGGGCGGAGACTGCCGTCAGGAAATTGTACGAGAAATACAACGAAATCTGCAGCAAGCCATTTTTGTTATCGGCCGATTTAGCGGACAACGCAGTGGCTGACTTAGATAGCCGGCTTGAGCTTTGCCCTTGGGAATATACCCACGAAGCCAAAAGCGGCAATGAGACCAAGAGCATTACAGTAACGTCGCCTGTTAAGACGGTACTAACCTATAAGTCTCCTTACTCTCTTTCCCAAATCAGACTTGCAGTTGCCGGAAAAGGAGACCGCAGGCAAGACGATATGCGAGAATTTCTGGTCGCTGCCCTGGCCATGCAGTCTACGTTCGATAAGTTCCCTGGTATCGTGCGGCTGTTGAAGGAGCTGCGCTACGATGTCCAGATGGAGAAATGCCCCGGGTTGGGGGATCTCCCGCTTATGGTCATCAGCTCGTGTGTTCCGTCATTCCGGCCGGCGGATGATCTAGTCTTGGCGACATGCAACCTTTCCGGCGTGCCAGCATTTATTGAACTGATTGACACCGAAGCCATCCATAATATTCAAGACCCGCTGAAACCCCGAATCATCGAGGTGCTGGGAATAGCCAGAAAACCGGCAGAGTAGATCTCAGCAAGATTTTTTTCGTGTCTCTCCACTAGTTTGCTTCGGTTCTTACTTAGGCGGGAGTGAAGCTGTAAGACGACCATGCGGACAAACAAATACCGCTCTTGAGGAAGACGTATGCACTATTCTTATGGGCGCACAAAGGCTTGGTGCTCATTCGTGATGACAGCCCAACAAAGGTGTCTTTTCAAAAACCCGTAACGCCGGAGAGATTAGAGATTACGGTTTACCTCTGAGGTTCAGAATAACCGGGTTTTATGGTTGCGAATGGGTTTAATAGCAAAAGAGGCCAACTGAGAGTTGGAACAAAACAATATCGCGTAGCGTAGCGCAGAGCAAAGAAAACCTGAAACTATCGCTTTTAACCAAACGGCCAGAGGAGCGCTGCTATCCGTTAGCAATCTCGTGTTGACGAACTCTTCGCGTAACGCTGGCGGAGAAGGGAGGGAGTCGAACCCTCCGGGGACCTTACGGCCCCCAGACTGGTTTTGAAGACCAGCGGCACCACCGGGCACCTTCCTTCTCCGTTTGTAAAATCAGCTACTTGCGACTCGACCTTTTTCCGCTCCTTGGCGGTGTTACCATCCTGTAACAATCCGAAAGCCTTCGCAATGTCTTCCCTTTGCAGATCCAGGTACCTCTTGTGCATCTGCACCGAACTGTGCCCCGAAGCCTTCATGGCTATATCAACATTGACACCCTGGCGCGCCCGATCGGTCAACGCCGTGTTCCTATAGTCGTGAATGCGATACTTCTTGACCCCAGCTTCGCGCACCGCCTTCTGAATGGCGTCGCTTATCATGCTTCTAGTTATCGGCCTTCCGTCGTCGCGCGTGAAGATCAGCCCGTTGACGTTGGCGCCTACCGCGCCACTCCGCTTCTCTCTCTTAATCTCGTCCAGTATCTCCAGCGCCCGGTCGGTCAGCGGCGACGCCTGCTCGCTCTCTGTTTTCATCCTACCGCCTTCCGGCACCACGACGCGAAACTTCCGGTCTATCATGTCATCGATCAGTCTGAGCAAGTCACCCTCGCTCAGGCACGTCTCGGTGGCGAACTCTGCGAGTCGCGCCAGCCACTTCGGATAGACCGCGAGGACCTTCGCTCGCTCCTCGACCGTCAGCGCCCGTCCGCCCTTTTTAACGCGCATTATAGACAGTAAGACGGGAACATTCGATGAAAAAAGGCCGATGCTGTGAAAATAATCATGCTGATCGCCAAGCGGTGATGAGCTTAGCGCTGGCGCGGTACAATTTCTCAACACCGGAAATTCGGGTGCTCATGCGATGCGTACTCGATCATGCGATTTCCGGCCGGACGATTAAGCGCTTAGCCAAAGACTCGGGCCACCGACTTAAGCGTGGTCGCCCACGAACAACTCCGAAGATGCATAAAGGTGACTTGAACGCACTCGTTGAGCTAACGAGCCACGGTCTGGACGGCTGTAACGGAAACGCTCTGCAATTGTTCCACCAAGTGCAGGGGCAATTTGGTCTCACGCCGCGTCAGTATCTGAAGTGGGTGGCAAAGTGTTTTCGCCGCGGGAAATGCATGACGCGAAAATGTCTCTTATGCGACCACTTCTTTCCTTCCCTGAACTCTGCAGAAAGACACTGCACGGCATGTCAAGGCGATAGACGACGCCTCCTGAATATCGGCGGTCGGCCATCATTTAGTCTTTGGACCTGGCGCACGAACAAATAGAGATCTGTGACTGAGGCATGCTTGGACTTTAATAGCCGAAGTTCACGGAGTCGAGGCTCCTTGGAAAAAATCCTCTCCTCTGTTTTTGGCGCGACCCGCCTGGCCTCGGACGTCCACTGTTGATTCCCGCTATCGCCGCCAAGTCGCATCGGAACTCAATTCGCAAGCTTGAATACCACTCGGAATGTCGTTTCCCATGTATGCGAACAAATCCGCGCCTTTTTGCTTCTCAGACCAAGTATGTTGTCGGGTCAACGAGTTCAGCGGTTTGGCACACGGATTGCCACGTCCACTTCAATAGCTTTTGTGCGGTTATTATAACGGATGCTGGAAAAGATCGGGCGACGCGTAATGCAGCGCTATGGGAGGCGCAGGGGAGTCATATTGAAGAGGGTTGCCATCGACAGACAGTAAATGGTAGAAGGGCAACTGTTCGTGTGACGGCTGTCGGAAATGACAGCGTCCTCCCCTTGCTAGCCAGTGCCGTCAGGACGGTCTCTTTTAGTTCGACAGCCATTCGCTCCAATCTCCAAGGGCTGAGCCAGTATCGGAAAACTTAATTTTTGTTCAGGTATGGTCGTTAAAACGGCGCAAGCATGGCTCACTCCCAGCTATCGCAGATTTTAACGTTGGCAGTCCGATGTCAGCGGCGGTGGTGGAGCGCGATGATTGGGGACTTGCTATTGCAGCGTCGAACCTCGCGGCCGCGATGAGCGCAGGATGGGTGTCGTAGTGGATATCACCGAAGGGAAGAAGGCAGAGGAGAAACTGCGCGAGAGCGAAAATCAATTTCGCACGATGGTCAACACCGTGCCCGTGATGATCTGGGCGTCGGGGACGGACCAGCTGTGCACTTTTTTTAATAAAAGTTGGCTCGACTTTACCGGCCGTAGTATCGAGCAGGAGCTCGGTAAGGGGTGGTTGGAGGGTATCCATAAAGAAGACCGCGACAGCCGTCTTGAAATCTACGGTAAGTCTTTCAATGCGCGGCAAGCCTTTACGATGGAGTACCGCTTGCGCAGACACGACGGCGAATATCGCTGGGTTCTGGACACTGCAGTGCCGCGTTTTGAGCCCAGTGGCGCATTCAACGGCTATATCGGCTCTTGCATCGATATCACGGAGATCAAACATGGCGACCAAAAATTCCGAATGGCCGTAGAGTCGTCACCCAGCGCTATCGTGATGGTCAACGAGGAAGGCCGGATCGTGCTCAGCAACGCGCAAACAGAAAAACTCTTTGGCTACTCACGCGAAGAACTGCTCGGGCAATCCGTCGAGATCCTTGTGCCAGAGCGGCTCCGTGTCGTCCACTCCGCTCACCGGGCGGGACTCTTTAGCGCGCCCGAGGTCCGCAGGCGCACGGGTCGCGAACTGCTCGCGCGGCGTAAGAATGGCAGCGAGTTCCCAGTTGAGATTGGGCTAAATCCCCTGCGCACGGATGAGGGGATTTTCGTTTTGACGGCCATCGTGGATATCAGCGACCGTAAACGGGCGGTGGAGGTGCTGGAAAACGAGCGAGTATTTCTCCGGCAGGTTATCGACATTAATCCGAACTTTATTTTTGCCAAGGACCGCGAAGGGCGGTTTACCTTGGCAAATCAAGCCACGGCCGATGCCTACGGCACCACGGTGGAGAAACTGATCGGCAAGACCGATGCGGATTTCAACTCGGACCTCGAGGAGGTCGAGTTTTTCCGGAGGATGGACCTGGAGGTGATGGACACGTTGCAAGAGCGCTTCATACCGGAAGAACGCGTAACGGACTCGCACGGGAAAGTGCGCTGGCTGCAGACCGTGAAGCGCCCGATCCTTGGCAAGGATGGTTGCGCGAATCAGGTCCTGGGCACGTCCACCGACATCACCCAGCGCAAAGAGACAGAGTTGGAACTACGGCGGCAGCGAGCGGAACTTGCCCATGTGACCCGCATCTCCATGATGGGAGAGCTCGGGGCATCGCTGGCGCACGAGTTGAATCAGCCGCTCACGGCTATCCTCAGCAACGCCCAGGCGGCGCAGCGCTTCCTCGCCGTCAACCCGGCCGATCTGGAAGAAGTTCGCGAGATTCTCAAGGACATCGTTCAAGACAACAGCCGCGCCAGCGAGGTGATACGCCGGTTGCGGACGCTGGTCAAAAAAGAGGATCTCGAATTCGCTCCGCTCGATCTTGGAAGTGTCGTCGGCGATGTCATGCTGCTCGCTCGCAGCGATGCCATACTGCACAACACCCGCGTCTCTCTGCAAATCGATCCAGACTTGCCGCCGGTGCGGGGCGACAAAGTGCAGTTGCAGCAAGTGGTGCTGAATCTGCTGCTCAACGCCTTTGATGCGATGAAGGATTGTCCGGACCACGAGCGCGAAGTCAAGGTGAGCGCGGAACCGCAAGGCGGACGCTCGGTAAAGGTAGCCGTGGCCGATCGCGGGACAGGGCTCAGCCGGCAGGACGTGGACAAGATTTTTCAACCCTTTTATACCACCAAGCGCGACGGCCTGGGCATGGGACTGTCCATTAGTCGCTCCATCATCGAAACGCACGGAGGGCGGCTGTGGGCGGAGAATAATCCGGACCAGGGCGCGACGTTTTGCTTCACGGTACCGGTGGAAAAGAGTATCGAGGGACGAGGGTCGGGTGTCGAGTGACGAGGGATGAGGGTACCTGACACCCGAACCCTGAAACCTCCATATGACCAATCATTCTCCAGCAAACTCTACTCCCACTGTCTTTCTGGTCGATGACGACCCTTCGGTGCGCAGAGCGCTAACGCGGCTGATCAAGTCCGCGGGCTATGAATTTCATGCCTTCTCCTCCCCACGCCAGTTCCTAGCGAGCGACTGCTACAGCCAAAGCCCCGCTTGTCTCGTTCTGGACGTTCGTCTGCCCGGTGTGAGCGGGTTGGACCTGCAAAACGAATTGAAGCAAGCAAACCCGAACCTGCCCATCATCTTCATTACCGGCCACGGTAATATCCCCATGAGTGTGAAGGCGATGAAATCCGGCGCCGAGGATTTTCTGCCCAAGCCGGTTCAAGACGCGGACCTGTTGCGTGCGATTGAACACGCGCTCGCTCGCGCCGTACACGACGATGCCGAACGGAAGGAACTCGAATCGATCCAGGGCCGGGCCGACACGCTGACGCCACGCGAACGAGAAGTGATGGCACTGGTGGTTGAAGGCCTGTTGAACAAGCAAATAGCCTTTGAGCTCGGCACCGTGGAGAAAACGATCAAAGTTCACCGCGCCCGGGTTATGGAAAAAATGGATGCCGATTCCCTGGCCGAACTCGTGCGCCTGGCTGAGCGCGTGGGGATCGGCAAGGCCTGAAACAGAGCAGGTTCTCACTTTAATCCCCCCACTGCCGCTATTGGACTAAGGTCCAATAGCCACAATTCTCACTCTCCGGTAAGGTGACCTCGAAGCGTTGAGATGGAGCATCACGCTCCAGTTCGTCGCGTTCCAAGGAGATCATCCTTTGACCACGTCCAAGCCCCTTATTGCGATTGTCGATGACGATGTGCCCGTCTGCCGAGCCCTGAAGCGGCTGGTGCGCTCTTTGGGAATGAACGCAGAAGCATTCGTTTCGGGCCAGGAATTCATTGAGGTACTCGAGGCGATGCCGTCATCTGATCCCGATTGCGTCGTTCTCGACATGCAGATGCCGGGCATGAACGGGCTCGCGGTGCAGGAGCGCCTGGCGCGAAGCGGTCACCCGATTCCCGTCATCTTTATCACCGCCCACGATGACGTCGGAGTTCGCGAACGGGCGCTAGCCTCGGGGGCTGTCGCCTATTTGCGCAAGCCTTTCAACGATGAGTTGTTTATCAAGACGCTGCGGGCGGCTCTCAAGGACAAAGCAGGGGACAGATGAGAACCCTTGGTCGCGTAAATCGCATTGGCCTAAGGTCCAATTTCACGCGCGAGAATTTCTTTGTATGCGCACGGTTAATTATTTTAACAGTGGAAGAATAAATAGGAGCATCGTTTCAAATGAGCAAAAGTTGGAATCAAGCCGGATATCGTTCGCGTTGGGCGTGGGCGGCAGCACGGGCGAAGGGATATTTTCCGACTAAGGGAAAGATTACCCGTTTACGATCTGAGGCGTGAGCGTCCAGTTGAAGTAGTAGAGAAGTGTCAAAGGATTTACTAACGAAAAAACTAATCCCGGGGCTGTACGAATTTTTCATCGTGGCGCCGGAGGAAAGAAGGTTATCTATGATGACGAAAATCTGCATCCGGACACTGACGTGGCTTCTAGTTGTGGTGCTCGCGGTGCCGCCCGGCATATGGGGGCAGCAAGCTGGGACAGCGCCGGTCTTCAAGCAGGAAGAGCTGGACCAGGTACTGGCGCCCATCGCGCTCTATCCGGATGCGCTCGTTTCGCAAGTCTTGATCGCCTCTACCTATCCGTTGGAGATCGTGCAGGCCGATCGGTTCGCGAAACAGAACTCAAGTCTTAAAGGCGACGCTCTTACCAAGGCGCTTGAGGGGCAAAGCTGGGACCCGAGCGTCAAGTCGCTGGTGAATTTCCCCCAGGTGATCACCATGATGAGCGAGAAGCTCGACTGGACGCAGAAGTTGGGCGATGCCTTCCTGGCAGACGAGAAATCGGTCATGGATACGATCCAAAGCCTGCGCGCGAAAGCGCAGGCGGCGGGCAACTTGAAGACGACGCAGGAGCAAAAGGTCATCGTCGAGCAAAAGATTATTAGGATCGAGCCGGCAAGCCCGCAGGTGATTTACGTTCCGGCGTATAACCCGACGGTGGTGTACGGCGCGTGGCCCTATCCTGCCTATCCACCCTACTACTACTATCCGCCGGGATACGTCGCGGCTAGGTCGGCATTTTGGTTTGCCGCCGGTGTCGGGCTTGGTGCGGCTTGGGGTTACGCATGGGGAAGCCCCAACTGGAGTGGTGGTAGCGTCAAATACAATTACAACCAAAACATTAACATCAACACCAACATCAACCGTAACGTGTACGCACAACAATTGCCGGCAGGTGGTCAGGGCAATTGGCAGCACAACGCGAGCCACCGCCAAGGTGTTCCGTACAATAATCAAGCCGTTGCGCAGAAGTATAACCAGGCATCGCCGAGCCAACAGGTTCAGGCACGACAGGCTTACCGTGGTTACACAGGATCTGCCTTGACACCGCAGGAGCAGCAGCAGGCGCAGCAGCGCGCGCAGCAAGCACAGCAACAACAAACCGGGCAGCAGGCGCAGCAAGCCCGCCAACAACAAGCGACACAGCAGGGACAGCAACAACAAAAGGCTCAACAATCGCCGCAAACTCAGCAGGCGCGCGGCGGCGCAAGCCAATTGGGCAGCGCCGCTGATCGTGGCGGCTCCGGCAGCCGTGGAGGCGCTTTTGAAGGCGTCGATCGCGGTGGTGCCTCGGCGAAGAGCGCGAGCCAGCGGGGCAGCGCTAGCCGGTCGAGCTTCGGCGGTGGCGGAGGCGGCGGTAGATCCGGTGGTGGGGGGGGAGGACGTGGGGGACGCAGGTAAAGCAGGTGTTAAGTGACGAGTATCAAGAAAAGAGTGGGGAGTGACGAGTGTCAAGTGGCGAGTGGAATTTTCCTCGACACCCGACACCCGACCCTCGTATCTCATTTGGTGGAGGCAAGAAATGAAGTTTCCAATAATCTCTAAAGTTAAAATCGTCGTGCTCTTTTTGAGCTTTCTGAGTGTGCTCGTGACCGGGAGATCCTTTGGAGCGGCCGTGCAACAAAAAAGTTTCGCTTCAGCCGAAGAAGCCGTTAAGGCAGCCGTTGCCGCGGCGCGCGCGAATAACGAGAAAGATCTGCTGGCGATCTTTGGCCCGCAGGCCAAAGAACTCATGACTTCCGGCGATCCGGTGGCCGATCAGCAGCGGCGCGCCCAGTTTCTCAAGGCCTATGACGAAAAGAATCGTCTTGTGAACGAAGGAGAAAACACGATTGTTGTCATCGGCAGCAACGATTGGCCGTTTCCAATTCCCCTAGTTAAGAAAGGCGAGGGTTGGGTTTTCGATACCGCCAAGGGCAGGGAAGAGATCCTCAACCGCCGGATCGGGCAGAATGAACTTGATGCCATTCAGGTTTCCCTTGCCTACGTCGATGCCCAGCGTGAATACGCCATGAAAGACCGCGACGGTGACGGTCTGCGCGCTTACGCCCAGAAATTTCGTAGCGACGCGGGCAAGAAAAACGGCCTTTACTGGGAAGCGAAAGCGGGAGAGGAGCAAAGCCCGCTCGGTCCACTCGCAGCGCGCGCGCGCAGCGAAGGTTACGGCCAGAATAAGCCCGCCGACAAACCGGTGCCTTATCGAGGTTACTACTACAGGATTCTCACGGCGCAAGGGAAAGACGCTCCCGGAGGCGCGTACAGTTACATCGTCAAAGGAAAAATGATCGGCGGTTTTGCGCTGGTCGCTTACCCGGCGGAGTACGGCAACTCCGGCGTCATGAGTTTCATCGTCAATCATGGCGGCAAAGTGTTTCAAAAAGATTTGGGGAAGAGCACCGCAACCGTTGCTACGGCGATGAAGGAATACAACCCAGACAAGACTTGGACGGAAGTAAAACAGTGACGCAGGGAGATGAGTGTCGAGGGACGAAAGAGTGTCGAGTGATGAGTGTCAAGGGACGAGCGATCTTCCCCTCGACACCCGACCCTCGCTCCTTGCGGATTTTGCTTCGCGCAAAGCAGCAAAGCATGTCTGGAGCCCTTCGGCTACGCTCAGTATAAACTCCGTCGAAGGGGCCGCCAAGGAATAAATGATTAACTTTGTGTAGCGCAGAGCCAAGTTAGTTTGTGGAGCGATGAAAATGAACGAATGAGGAGATGGGCATGAAGCATTCAAAGTTTTTGGGGAAAGAATTTTACGTGTTAATTAATCGAGGGTAAACCCCCAGCTTTGCTGGGGGACT
>Ga0153915_10004866_pt1 | contig 12435 bp, 4 predicted proteins | sample Opewatmetagenome_2_FD_107003 | JGI IMG/M metagenome (GOLD analysis project Ga0153915, IMG submission 107003) | Freshwater wetland microbial communities from Ohio, USA - Open water 3 Core 3 Depth 3 metaG | ecosystem: Environmental > Aquatic > Freshwater > Wetlands | place: USA: Ohio, Lake Erie... | reverse complement strand
CCAACGATATAAATTGGGTGAGTCTGCTTCCACAATGACCGGAGAACCCTGGATGTTCTCTTGCAGCCAGCGGATGGCGCGGTAATCCTGACTTAAATCCATGTCTATGCCACCCTGAGAGCCAGGAACAGCATTGCTGGCAACCGGATAATCTTCATGATAAGTGGCAAATGGCATATATGCCATACCGTCTAAGGTATGAGGAGCGGTGGGTGCCATACGGTCCTTAATTTTTGCCATGCTGCCGTAAAGGGTAAAAAGCGCGGCGGAAACTACCAGGAAGGAGAAGGTCAGCCGCCAGGAGATACGCCAACCCGGAAGCCATTTACGAACAGGCTCCAAGAGCCAAGCGAGGGCAGCCGCGGCGCTGAGAGCAAACAAGGCCCAGGAATGCAGATAGAACTTGAAGACGGTATTCATGCGGCCGATATCACCCCGCACCACCACCAGCTCAACCACCAGGGTGATGAGCAAACCGGTGCCCACCCAGAAGAGAACCAGACGCTTGGAATCGGGTAACCCAGGGCGCAAGAGCAATATACCCGCCCAGGCTGCCAAGGGCAGGATGACCCAAGCCATGGAAGCGCCTCGACCAACAGGTAATTTGCTCAGCAGGCTTATGTTTTCGATCCCAGGGATCTTGATGCTTAAGAGCAGGCAAGTTATTAGAAGAATAACCACAACCAGGGTGATCAGCCCGGAGTATTTTTCCAGTTTCCGCAGAGATGCCAGAGGCGTATCAGCCATCCACTGGCGTGTCTCCCAGACCATCCAGGAAATGATCACAAACAGGAACAGACCCCAGTGAGTGAGATAAGATACGAAGGGTGTGTGCGTGCCGTTCCAGGGGGTGATGGAGCTATATGGCTGCGCATACCATAGACGATACGGAAGGTATAGCTCATAAGATAGGAACGCCAGTAAAAGCATCGCTGTGCCTGCCAAGAGCAGGCGTTTAACTACCAGGTTGAGGCGGGGCAGCCATGGAAAACGGGTGAGATCGACATAACGAAAGATGACATACCCCAGCGGGATCATACCCAAGGGCAGGTAAGTATATATATCGGAAAGATTGGTGGGGTAAAGAGCCCCGATCGCCAACCCACCCAGGGCGATGCTCAAGATACCGGCCCCTACACTCGACCAACGCCCCTTGCCCATCAACACCGCCACTGCCCAGGTGAGGGCCAGCATGGCAATCGCCAGGGCAATCATGTGGGCATGCAGGTCGGCATACAGGAAGGTGAACAGGGGGAATTCGGTGATGGGTTCCACATCATTGGGAGCGGGGATGGCACGGCTGGGGATCCAGTACCAGTCACCCACGCTGTAAGGCAAACTGGCACCATGGAACAATACCTGGTTAATCCCGGCAAACAGGCCCGCCACACGGGTGAAGAAAGGCGTGCTATCGGTGAGTCCGCCTGGAATGCCAAACTGTTCCCAGCCCTTGGCAATCATGCGCAGCGTCCCCAGGTTCCCCAAGACTGCCATCCCGAATGCCGAGGCCAAACCAATGAGATAAGGCGTGTGTGTATCCGCTGGTTGGCCCTGAGCTTCATCTGGTGGGCCGGCAGGATCAGCCTCCGTATGACGTGGATAGCTCAGGTTATATGCGATGGAGAAGGCACCCATGGCCAGCATACCGAACAGGGTAGGGAGGATGAGGTTATAAGCAAAGGAGGGAACAATCCCCAGCCATTTGACCAACACCCCAACGAAAACAAAACCCCAATAGTAATAATTCAGGTAACCCCCTGCGTACCAGGGATCATAGGGTGGGAAGGTAGTGCTCTTCAAAACTGCGTTGAAGTAGGAAAAGTCCATCGGCTTTTCGCCGCCTTTATACGGGTGCCAGAGATCGGGGTTACCCAGGCGGATGAAAAGGAAGAATAAGAAGAATGCCAGGACCAATCCCTCGATGACCAGGAAATATGTGCGCCTGGAATGCCATTCGATACGCAGTGCCTCCCGCTGGCGATAAGCCAGGTAGCCACCTGCTGCAGCCATGAGCAGTAACACCAGGCTGATGGTCAGGCGGCTAAATGGGATGTTGACCGAGCCTGCCAGCCAGGTGAGGTACGCCAGCACCAGCATCCCGGCGGTGCGGGCCAGGGGATAACCATGATCGGGCAAGCCTGGCAGGGCGATGCGCAAGAGGGGGTAGACCAACAAACCCAGCAGGAACACGCTCAGATACCAGATGATGACGCCCAACACCTGGAAGCGGTTCTGCCACGCACTGGGGTTGAATAAATCCGACCAGGTGCCACCGGAAGCCTGCTCAGCCAGCCGCTCCTCGGGCAGCTCGAGGTTGGCCGGATGGTAGGCAGCCCGCTTGGGCGTGATGCGCACAATCTCAGAGAAATTCGCCTGGCTGAGGAGCTGGCGCGCCTTTTGCGAGTCGTAGCCTGGGGTCTTGCGGAAGACCAGCACCTTGGGATGGTCGTAAACCGTGAAAGCCTCCTCAGCAAACTGGTCATTAATCCGCAGTGGGCCAATCGCAGGATCGGATTGGAAGACAGCCACGAGCTCGAAGCCCAACTCACCCTGGAACATGCCCGGCCTGGCGACGCTATAGCACCACAGGATGGTCCGGTCAGCAGGGCAACCCAGCAGATAACGGTAATGCAGGGTGGACATGGGAAATCGCTCAGGGAGGCGGGTCAGTGTACCCCACTGGCGGTTGGAGCTGATCAGGAGGTACTCCGATTGGTCATAGATATCGATGAAATGGTCCAACTTGTCTGGACTATCATCGGTATACATGTCGAAATTCAGATCGCTTGTATAGATGCCACCGAATGGATCATAGCCGTCCAAACGCAGGGGCAGACCATCATCCCATGCCCCCTCATTGGCGACCGCGGTGCCATGAACCCTGATCAGGCCGGTGCCAGAATCCACTGCCAGGGAGAGACTGTAGTTTTGCCCCTTTTCGAGCGAAATGGGACGGTCGAAGACCATCGTGTAGCCTGCACCCAGACCATCTGTGCCAGGTGCCAGTTCGGCGACGAGAGTGGCAACCACCCCTGCCTGGTCATTGCCGCCCGGGCTGACCCTCAAGGACAGCGTCTGTGGAGTCGGAACGGGAGACTGGTCGACCAGGTGACTTAGAATGATCTCCTCTACGGTGCCGCTTTCCTGTGGGTTGAGGGCGACCACATAAGGTGTACCCAGCTGGATCACACATGGTTCAGATTCGGGCAGGGTCTGCGTTATCAGATCAAACTCAGTTTGGATCGAAACCGATAACGGTCCGCAGAGATTCAAGACCTTATCGCCAGCCGGGATAGCCAGGGTTAGGTAATACGTCTGACCCGTTTCAACGTAAAAAGGCGTGGTCATCTTCAGCTGGTAATCAGCGCTGGCAGATAGCCCGCCTAGATTCAGCGGGACACTCATGACGGAAGAAAGCAAGGGGTGCTCCGCATGGGGCACAGATGAAATGACCACATTCAAGGATACCGACTGGGAAGATTTCGTATCGGCAACATGGGCAAGGTAAACCTCATTCAGGTTGCCGCTCACAGTAGCAGTGAACGTCATTTGATATGACAGTCCGGAGCGTATCGTGAGACCATAAGGGATAGAAAGCGGCTGGTTGTAATAGCCGGACTGTGTCTGTACGTGCAGGTTTATCGGGCCAGGGATGTTTTGATAGATCCAATCGGAGGCTGCCACGCGCGTGATAGGGCGGGCATAAACCAGACTGAACCCAAGTGCCCAGGCACAGGTGGCTATCAACACAATGCCCCCGACCAGGATGGACGCCAGGCGTGTCCAGCTGATCTTAGGTGAGGGTAGCGCATTTAACAAGGTATCGTCTTGCTTATTCCGACGTTTGCGAAAATTCCAAAGCTCCACCAGCCCCCAGCCAGCATAAAGCGCCAAAATGGGATAGGTGGGCATCTGGTAGCGCATCGTCGGATTGAAGGGCAGCGATTGCCAGACGAAATAAAAACCTCCCCAAAGCCATAATACGGTATGCGTCTGCCAATCACCTTTGAGCAGCCGCCAACCGGCCCAGATGAAACCAAAAAATGCCAGGATGCCCAGGGGTATCCCCAAGCCCCATTCAACCATATTCTGGGCGGAGAACCAGATGGGGCGACGCGCCCATTGCAAGGAAGGAGGAAAATCGATATCTCCAGCAGCCTGGTCGCGTTGCTCTTTGATATTCGACACCCAATGCGGGTTAGGGCGCAAACCGAAGAAACCGGGCCCATAAAAGGCATAAGGTTGGAGCAGACGAAAAACCAGGAGGCTGACGAAAGCAGCAATACCCAGGTAAACGATGGCATTCACCAGCCAGCGGGAGCGTTCGTGGGCAGGCTTTCGCAGAATAACCAGACCAAAGGCGACCGGAAGGACAAAAGCAACCGGGGCGGAATTCAGTTTCGATGCAGCCGCACATCCCAGGGCAATCCCAAAGAGGATCGATAGCCGGAAGTAGGGATGGCGGATAAATGCACCGATACGGGAGGAAAGCGTTTCAGCTGATAAGCCCTCGGCTGCTCCAGAAACACCTGAAGCTGAAATATCGCCACCATTTAACCTGGCAGTCTTGATGTCACGCTCCACCAGACTCACCCTGACGGCGTAGTACACGGCCAGCAAGCTGAAGAAGCTGGAAAAGGTATCCATGGTAAAGAAATGGGACTGTTGAATATTCAGCACCGTGAAAGCTGAAAATGCTGCCGCCAGTAATCCGACGGGCTTATTAAATAAGCGTGAGCCAATGGCATAAACCAGGACCACCGATAATAAATCCACCAAAGCTGAAAGCACCCTGCCGACAAGCGTCATCTCATTAAAGCCTGAATGACCGTAAATCCACTGCACCAGGTAGCGCGTGACGAACATGGGCAACGTGCCATAGACATAAAATGAATGTCCGCGGTTATTCGGATTGAGGGGCGAGCAAGAGGCGTCAAAATAGCCTCCCCAGCTCTCACAATCGGGGTAGGTACCAGCCCTCCAGGGGTTATTAACCGTATTAGGAGGCGTGCCCAGGGCTTCCGGCGAAGTGCTAATGGGCTGGATATCCGTCCCAACCCAGACCAGGAAACGCTCGTCGGGGTGAAGATATTGATACTCGCCCCAATCAATGCCTATGAAGCGAAAAAATGCCCCGATGACCAGGACATACAGCAGCAAGACCTCGCAAAGGAACGGACCTACCAAGCGCGGCTTTTTCGCTGGGGTAGGGGGAGGAGGCCGATAAGGAGTAACGTTGTTCGTATTCACAAATTCATTCACGGGTGGATCAGATCGCTAAAAGTATCGATCCACGCTCCTAAGGGTTTTCCAGCAAGGATGATAATCCACCTGAAGCGGGGATGCTGCTCGAGGGGGTTAATGCTTCAGGAACCAAGTCAATATAAAAATCCTTGCCAACGTGCGAGGCGTACAACGATAGATTACCCTGAGGGTAGAGCTGGCGTAACAAGTCGAGGTTAGTATGGTCTTCGGGATTAACCAGGAAAAGTTTAGGGCGCGGGTCATTCAACGTAGTGTCAATTTGGTTGGGTTGAATGGCATAATCACGCGCAGGGTCACCGGCGTTCATCCCCACCAGGCGGGTATCCACCCAATAAGGGTAAGCTACCACATATGCAGTATCGGTACTGCCAAAGATATCGCCAAAATCATGGACGATCCGCCCCATTTCGGATGTATTCCAGGCGGAAAGCTCATAGCTACGCTGGTATTGATTGAAAACCAGGTCGTAATTACCCAATACGGAAAAGAATGTCAGGATGGCAGCCAATCCCCAGGCCAGTATGGACCCGGCTTTTGGGCTTGCCTGCTTCTCCAAGGCAGACATCAGCCCATCGAAAGCAATCGCGATAATCAAAAAGACCGGGATAATCGCTCCGGCGAGGCGATTTAATGCCGGGTTCTCATCCGGGAAGGCCAGGGAGAGGATGGAAGGCAGCATCAACAGAGGCACCGACAGCAAGAGGGCTAAATCCTGCCAGGTACGCCGCCTGATGTAGCGGACGAGCAACAAGACCACGCCCAAGAAGTACAGGGCGGCAGAAACGATATCCAAGGCTGGGCTGTTGGTGACCGCATGGACCCAGATCTGCCCATCCGACCAGAAGTACATGGTCGAGGCATTCCACAAATTCTTGAGGAAGATCAGCAGTGCAGGTCCAGGCAGGGGTCGTTCGGTGGTGCCCAGACGTGAAAGGGCGCGAAAGTCGAATATGGTGGGGTTTTCAAGGGCGAAGCGCAATAAGGGTAAAAAAACAATGAGCGAGATCAGGACCAACACGAGCAAACCGGAGATCACCTGCAGGCGCTTACCCCTGGCTTGAGGATGCAACATATACACCCCGATGATGATCAGGATGACAAGGGGCAGGATGCGGATGGGTGTATATCCATGCAAACCGACGCCGAGTGCCAGACCGGCGAGGATGAAATCATTGCGGCTGGAGGTGCGCAAGCCGCGGATCAGGTAATAGAGCGTGGGCGCAACGAATAATGGATAGAGCGGAAAGCGCAAACCCACGCGTGAGATGACGTTTGGCCAATAGGCAATACCGGTAAATAACAGGGCGAATAACCCCACACGCTTATTGCCCAGCTCCTTCCCCAGCAGATAGAGATACGGGAGGGTCAATAAACCTGCCAGGATTGTCCCGAGCTTGAGGCTCAGGAACGTGTAGCCGGTGTGAAAAAGCTGAATGATGCCCGCGGTGAGGTACATCTGGATGGCCTCACGTCCGGTGTTACGGGGGAAGAAGACGCTCGTCTGACCATGCAGGACATCCCATACATCCAGCAGCTTCTCAGCATGGTCACTGACCATCTCGGGTGGCACCTGGTCGAGGCGATAGGTGCGGAAGAATACCACCAATGCCAGGACGGCTAATACGAGCAGGCTCCAGGCGGAAATGGAGGGCTGCCAAGGCAGGCGTATGTGCTGCTTAAGCCAGCTCCACCAACGCAAGAAGGGTAATGCACCTTGCCAAAATGCCAGAGTAGAAAAAACGATCGCCAAAACCCATAGAATTACGTTGAGCGCGGTGAACCGGTTGCCACCCAAGGTGAGGAAGGCGACAAGTGCCAGAGGCAGGCTGAGATAGAGCCATCTGGCACGCACCGTATAATCCTCAGGGTGGAGCTCATCGGGGGGCAGCTCCGCCGGAGCCCATTCTTGCTTCCAGGCTGCCCAAGCTAAAAAACCACCCGCGAACAAATATAAAATAACACCCGGTATCCAGGCCCGGTTGGGGCGTGGCTGGAGTGAGATCTGGGCAACCAGAGCTAGCGCAAGTGCCAAAAGGGAGCGCCATGGAAGGATAAACGCTGGAGAACGACTTCCAGATGCCTGAGAAGGTGCGGCCTGCTCATCTTCCTGGAGGGATTGTACCTGTGGCTGTGCTACCTCCGGTCGAGGTAATTCAGATACTTCTTCAGCTGATGGAATCGGAATTGGTTTCCCGCGTAACAGGGATTTAACGAAATCCAGAATCGATGGCTCTCGATTCATGTCTTATCCGCCAGGATGGTCAGGCATTCACCCATACGGAGGGGAATAATACTCCATCCAACAATAGCTTGCAAGCCCTAAAGCATGCTGGACACTGCTTCAGCAGGAGGGGGGAATGCAGAGATGAATGGGGCACTCAAAGACTATCGGAAAATACCAGACGGGGCAAGAGGCGATTATCGAAACGGTTCGCCCACCAGTACCAGCTATTGAAGCGATGGTCAAGCCCTTCTGGCTACGTAAAACGTGTACGTCCCTTCAGGATCAGGCAGGGCGACCACATACTTGCGCACATACCTTTCGGTCAGGAATAAATTCCAACGCCAGGGTGCGATGATCCAATGCTTGCTGAGGGCATGCGGAAGCAGAGTGGGTGCGCCAAAATAATGACCCCATTCTAAGGTGTGCAAAGCAGCAGGTGAAAAATAATGCCACCACTTCACCAGCTGGAAGCCGGCACTTTCAAGCCAGCTTTGCCAGACATCCGGATCGACGGCGTGGCAGGTACGTGACATGCGCTGGAACCAGTCGGTATATGCCTGCCCTAACCCTGTCAAACCAAATCGCTTCAAGATCATGGGTACGGAAAGCTCGGTCAGGTAGCGCGAGTTAGGGACGCAGAATAGAAATTGTGCCCCAGGCTTAAGCACCCGCCTCAGGTCAGCCAACACAGCCTGAACATGTGGGATGTGCTCCAGGACCGAGTTACTGAGGGCGCTGGCGAAGTGCTCATCGTGGAAGGGCATCCGACCCCCATCTGCCTGGACCAGAGAACGATAACCACCATAGCGTAAAGCCTGGTGGATGGGTCCAGCCCATGGATCCAACCCGACATCCAGCTTACGGTTGAAGGTGACGCTGGCAAAATGTCCATCCCCGCAGCCCAGGTCGAGGGTTGGGGCAGGCAGCTCGAACTCCTGATAGAACTGTGCTTCAACCGCACGCAGCATTGCCCGGAAGTAAGGCAGGGCACGCAAGTTTAGCCAGAGGAAATTCTTATCGGTCATGAGGAAGATAGTCAGGCATTCTGGCGATCAGGCAAACAGGTTAGCGACTGACCCGGTTTGAATGGATGAGCTGCCGAAAAACAGCTTCATATTGCTCGGCGATGTGATGAGGAGAAAAGCGGTCCTTCACAGCGTCCACATCACCATGATAGCGCTCAGGGTGGTCGAGCACGGCGTTGATCCCCTGGGCCAGGGCATGGGCATTCGCTGGAGTTACAACCACTCCCATGCCAGTCATCTTTACCGGTTGGCGCACACCGGGGATATCGGAAGCCACGACCGGAGTGCCACTGGACATCGATTCGACCTGCACGATGCCAAACGACTCGGTGCTATTTGTGCTTGGCAAGACGGTCAGCTCGCATTGACGGTAAAACGCAGCCAGCTCTGCGGGAGGCAGGATACCCAGGAAGGTCCAATGCTCACCTAAAGCCTGGATCACTGGCTGCAAGCGGTTGGCATATCCCTCCTCACCCATCACGTTCTGATACTGTCCGACGTGCAGCACACGGGCGGTTGGGTACTTCTGCAATATTTCCGACATGGCCTGTACCAGATATTCCACCCCTTTTTCAGCAGCCAGCCGGGCTACCATGCCGATGATGCGCTGCTCGGGCTCAATCCTGGCTTTGAGCTTCAACGCTTCTTCGTCGGCTGCAGTTGGGATTTCCAGCGCAACCGGGGTGGGGATGGCACAAGTTTTTGAGAGATAGCGGCGCAGAATAGGCGAATCTTCAGCATAGTCCATGGTATTCACTACCACCTGATGGGCCAAACGAAAAGAAACCTCGTTCGCCAGATGGGATACCTGGTTGGCAAGCGAGTGAATAAACCCCGAGGGTAGGAGCAGATCACAGTGATAGGTCAGCAGGACCGGTTTTTTCAGCAAGCGGCCGATCAAGGCAATATATGCCGCGTCCAGCTGGGGCAAATGCAGGTGGATGATATCCGCACGGAGAATATTCACGAAAGCCCAATAAACAAGGGTCGGCATGAGCACACCTTTGCTAACATGGGCAAGCACATGCGGACGGATGACCTGGACGCCATCACGGATCTCCCGGGCGGGTAGGCTGAGGTCGTAACGTGAGGTCAAGATGGTCACCTGATGACCGCGTTCCACCAGGGCGCGTGCCAGCCTTTCAGCATAGATGGTCAACCCAGAGTAATGTGGCCGGTAGTAAGTGAGAGTGGTCAAAATCCGCATGGCAATATCAAAGACGATTAAGCGCAGGTAATGGTTTCACTCATCCCGGCTCGACGCTTCTCCTTGAGATTTGATTTTTCCAAGGCGGTTATACAGGCTGGAGAGGGATTCGCCGTCCTTATATAAACCGAAGCCTCCGATCAACCCGGTGATCAGGTAATTGGTGATATGCATGGATAAGGCAAGGGCAGTGGCTGGTGAAGCATCCAGCCCAAAGGCCACCAATGCACCAACCAATACCGCTTCAAATACCCCAATCGCTCCAGGGGAGGAAGGCGCAGCGATGCCCAGCGCACCTACCCCGAGGGCGAAAACAGCCCAAAGCAAGTTTGGATGAGGGAAAAACGCGTGCAGGAAGAGATAATATTCCAGGATACTGACTGACCAATTAAGAGCCTGCCAGCCTAAGGCGCGCAAGAAGAGTTTTCCGTCTGTAATGATTCCCAGACCATCAAAAAAAGCAACCGCGCGCTGCCCGGCAAGCTTATTCACAAGAGGCAGGCGCTGCCCTAGCCGGTCGACCCAGCCCAGCACCTTTTGCCGATTTTTGGCCATAAGGTAAATCATACCCAGGCCAATCAAGACCACAATACCTGTGGTAATAGCGGCTTGCTTTGCCCATGCAACCCCAATCACAAAAGGCAGGGTACTCAAGAATAACCCTACTGCGATTGCGAGATCCAGGGCCCGTTCAATCAAGATGGAAGGAATTGCCTGCCAGAAATCCAGATGCGCTTTTCGCCCGATCAGGAAAGCCCGCCCAATCTCTCCTAAACGAAATGGCAGGATATTATTCAGCAAGTAGCCTTCATTGATGGTGATAAACGCATCATAATAGGAGGCCTTATTGCGCAATAATGTACGCCAAACGAAACCTCGTACAAGCAAGAAGAGCAGGGCTGATAGGATACCCGCCAGAAAGAAACGCAGGTCTGCCTGGAGCAATGCCTGGCCAAACTTGCGCAGATCAATCATGGAAAAGACCACGACCAGTGCAATGACACTGACCAGCAGGCCGGGCAGGATCCGTAGCCAATTATTCTTGTTTAAAGAAGTAGCGATCTTACTCCTCCCCGATGCGCAATACCGCCAGGAAAGCCTCCTGGGGGATTTCCACGTTCCCTACCATCTTCATGCGCTTCTTACCGCGCTTCTGCTTCTCCAACAGCTTCTTCTTGCGCGTGATATCACCACCATAACACTTGGCAAGCACGTCCTTGCGTAATGGCTTAATATTGGCGCGTGAGATGACCCGCCCAGCGGCACAAGCCTGGATGGGCACGAGGAATAGCTGGCGCGGGATCACTTCTTTGAGCTTGGTGATGACCGCCTGCCCTTTATGATAGGCATCGTTGCGGTGAACAATGGTTGCCAGGGCGTCTACAGGCTCTTCATTCACCAAGATTTCCAGCTTGACCAGGTCATCAGGACGATATTCCGCAAATTGATAATCCAGCGAGGCGTAGCCCCGCGTGCGTGATTTCAACAGGTCGAAGAAATCGACGATCAGCTCTGAGAGAGGGATTTGGAAATTAAGCTGGACACGGTTCGGAGCGGGATAATCCTGCGAGATAAAAATCCCGCGCTTCTTTTTCGTCAGCTCCATGATCGTGCCATAAAATTCGGTGGGGCTGAAAATCTGGATATTCATCCATGGCTCACGAATCTGTTCGATGAGCATCTCGTCCGGCAGGTCAGCCGGCGAATCAATCAGGATGGTTTCACCAGTAAGGAGCACCACCTCATACTCAACGGAGGGCGAAGTGACGATAATATCCAGGTTATACTCACGCTCCAGGCGTTCCTGGATGATCTCCATATGGAACATGCCCAGGAATCCGCAGCGGAAGCCAAAGTTGAGCGCCTGGGAGGTCTCCGGCTCGAACACCAGTGAGGCATCGTTGAGCTGCAACTTTTCTAAGGCATCCTTCAGATTGGCGTAATCCTCCCCTTCCACCGGGTAGATCCCGGCAAAAACCATGGGCTTGACCTTACGATATCCCGGGAGCGGAGCAGGGGCAGGATGGGTGGCATTGGTGATCGTGTCGCCCACGCGGCACTCGTGCACGGTCTTTAGCCCGGTAGCGATATAACCCACTTCACCTGCCACCAGGGCAGGTACCGGGCGTAAATCGGGGGCGAAAATACCAATCTCAACCGGTTTGACACTAAAACCTGAGGCCATCAGGTGCAAGGCATCGGTGTGGTCGATCCTGCCATCGATTAAACGCACATAAGCCACCACACCTTTATAGGAATCGTAGTGCGAGTCGAAGATGAGCGCACGCAGGGGGGCATTTTCGTCCCCCTTGGGTGGAGGGACCTCTTTGACGATCACCTCGAGCACGGCATCGATGTTGATGCCCTCTTTAGCAGAAATGCGGATGATGTCACCCGGAGGTGTTCCAAGGAGAGCGCTTATATCCTGGGCGACCTCATCCGGCCGAGCAGAGGGCAAATCGATCTTGTTGATGATGGGGATGATTTCCAGGTCCGCTTCCAAAGCACTGTACAGGTTGGCCAGTGTTTGAGCTTCGATCCCCTGACTGGCATCCACCACGAGCAAGGCGCCCTCGCAGGCTTCCAAAGCCCGGCTGACTTCATAACCGAAATCCACATGCCCGGGTGTATCGATCAAATTCAGCTCGTAATTTTCACCGTTCTTGGCTGTGTAGCTCATGCGCACAGCGGAGGCCTTGATGGTGACGCCCTTT
>Ga0153915_10004865_pt1 | contig 12437 bp, 12 predicted proteins | sample Opewatmetagenome_2_FD_107003 | JGI IMG/M metagenome (GOLD analysis project Ga0153915, IMG submission 107003) | Freshwater wetland microbial communities from Ohio, USA - Open water 3 Core 3 Depth 3 metaG | ecosystem: Environmental > Aquatic > Freshwater > Wetlands | place: USA: Ohio, Lake Erie... | reverse complement strand
CGCTTCCTTACGGCCTGAGTGACCCCGCATGCCGTCTTTCACCCTCGGAGGAACACCATGCACGTGTCTCGCTCCGCAGCGGCGCTGCTCGCCGCCACCCTGATCGTCGGGTTCTACGCGACCGCCTGTCGCGACGACCGGTCGCCCAACCTGACCGAACCGCTGACGCGCATGCAGCTGCCGGATAGCGCGGCCCCGGTGCTCATCCCCCACGCGGCTACCGTGGGTTGCGTCCACAACACACCGCAGGGCAGCTACCCCGACCCCCGCGCCAACTGTGTGGAGGTCTTCGGCGTCTCGACGATCAACATCGGCGAGCGCCAGACGTTCGACTGCCACGGGTGGGGCCCGGTGCAGATCGGGACCACCGTCCAATCGTACCCGGTCGCCGCGGGTCACCCGTCCAGCTGGTCGGCGAGCCCGTCGGGCACCGTCACCGTCGACAAGCAGAGCACCGACTACACGGCGATCGTAACGGGCGTGGCGCCTGGGGGCGCCACGGTCAACTGCTATATCGACGGGGTCGCCGGCGGTATCTCGGTCACCGTCAACGGGGTGAGAACGCTGCAGAGTATCTACTTGACCCCCGCCACGTACTCCCTCTATCCCGGGCAGCAGGTGCAGGAAACGCCCCATTTCGTCGACAACTACGGACAAACGGACAAGATCACGCCCACCCCGACGGTCACCTGGGCGAGCGACAATCAAGCGCTCGCCACCGTGAGCTCTACTGGGCGCGTGACGGCGAGCACGAACCCCGCTGCCAGCGGCATCGCGCGCATCCGCGCCACCTCCGGCAGCATCACCTCCTCGCCGGCCGCCATCACCATCATTCCCAAGACCGTGGTTCCCGTGACCATCACGGGACCCGCCCAGCCGATCGGGATCACCGGCTCCTACACGTGGACCGCGACTCCGCAGACCAGCGACACCTACATCTACGTCTGGGAGTACCAGGCGACGGGGAGCAGCACCTGGCAGACCGTGGGAACGAACAGTCGGACGTACACGCGCACCCTCGCGGCGAACGATCCGGACTTCACCCTGCGCGTGACGCTGAACTCGGTGACCCGGACGGGCAGCGCCACGCTGTTCGTGAATCTGGGGCAGCCCTTGGAGGCGCCGCTGGCCGCGTTCATCGACGGGCCCTCCTACATCGACCAGCTGGGCTCCTACGCGTGGACCGCGACTACGGTCGGCGGCGTGGCGCCGCTCAGCTACCGCTGGGAGATCAACTACCTGTTGCGGCCCACGTGGGGCGGGATCGGAACCAATTCGAGCAGCGTGAGCTTCATGGTGTCGCCCGACGACGGGAGCTTCCAGCTGCGGCTGACGGTCACCTCCGCGACCGGCCGTCAGGCGGCGGTCGCCGATTACCAGATCACCGTCGCGGGCGGCAGCGGCTGTGGAACGAAGTTCATCTGTTGAGATCGAAGCAGCTGCCCGATCCCACGCGAGCCCCGCGCCACGGCGCGGGGCTCGCTCGCGCCAGGTGATGACCCGCGGCGTCACCCGTGTGCAACGCCAGCATGAAGCGCGCTTTACCGCGGTCTGGTTGACCGACTCCAATCCACGGGGTAGGATAAGCGACACCCTCGTTACACCGCGGCCCAATGAAGCACTGGCAGGAAACGTCCCACCTTCTCACGACCGCGACCCGCCTCGCAGCCGCGGGACAACAGGCGGCGCTGGCCACGGTGGTCCGCATTTCCGGCTCCGCGTATCGCCGGCCGGGAGCGAAGCTGCTGGTCGCTCAGGACGGCGAGATGTGCGGCAGCGTGAGTGGTGGCTGCCTCGAGGCGGACGTGCGCGAAAACGCGCTCCACGTCATCCGGGACGGCAAACCCCGCCTGCTGCACTACGACACCGGCAGCGACGACACGACGGTCTGGGGGCTCGGTCTGGGCTGCAACGGGGCGGTGGACGTGTTCGTTCAACGCGCGGTGGCTGAGTCGGCCGAGACCGCCGCGGTACTGGAGCTCCTCGGCGGAGACCGCCCGTTCGCGATCTCCACGGTGATCACTGGCCCCAGCCTCGGCACCCGCCGCCTCACGACCGGCGACGCCCTCCCGACCCAGACGGGCATCGAGGTCACGTCCGCCGGACAGACATTCATCGACGTCTTCACTCCACCGCCGCGCCTGTTCATCTGCGGAGCGGGCGACGACTCGATCCCATTGGCCGCCACCGCGACCGAGGTCGGATTCCGCGTCACCGTGCTCGACCACCGGCCGGCGTTCCTGGCCCCCGAGCGGTTCGTGCCCGGCGTGCAGCTCGTTTCGGCTCGTCCCGAAGCCGGGTTCGGCACCGCGTCCCCCGGTCCCGACGGCTACGTCGTCGTCAAGTCGCATTCCCTGGCGCACGATCGTGCATGGCTGCGACACGCGCTCGGCACCGAGGCGCGCTATATCGGGGTTCTGGGGCCGCGCCCGCGGGTGGATCGGCTCCTCGACGAGGTCGGCGCGTCCGGCAGCGATCGCGTGTTCGGCCCCGTGGGGCTCGACCTGGCGGCTGAAGGCGCCGAGCAGATCGCCGTGAGCATCGTGGCGGAGGTACTCGCCGTCCGGTCCGCCCGGGCGCCACGCCACCTCCGCGAAAAGGAGACCGCGATTCATGCCGGTTGAGCGGAGCGCACGCGTCGCCGGCATCGTCCTCGCTGCTGGCATGTCCAGCCGCATGGGAGGAGGTCGCAACAAGCTGTTGCTCGACTTCGAGGGCGAGTCGCTGCTGCGCCGCTCCGTTCGACGGGCGATCGACGCCGGCCTCGATCCGGTGATCGTGGTCCTGGGGCACGACGCCGACCGAGCCCGGCGGGAGCTGGACGGTCTCCAGTGCGCAGCGATCGTGAACGCCGACTACGCCCAGGGCGGCGTCCATTTGTCGCTGCGTGCCGGTCTTTCGGCCCTGCCGGACACGGCCGCTGCGGCCCTGGTGATGCTCGCGGACATGCCCTTCGTCACCGTCGACATGCTGCAGACGCTGGTGCGGCGCTTTCGCGAATCCACCGCGCCGCTCGTCGTCTCGACCTACGGAGAGGTCCAGGCTCCACCGACGCTCTATGCCCGACCGCTGGTCGCCGAGCTCGCGACGGCCGAAGGCCCCGGATGTGGCAAGGCCGTCGTGCGCCGGCACCGGGATGAAGCGGTGGTCGTCTCCTGGCCCGCCGAGCGGCTCGATGACGTCGACGTCCCGGACGACTACGACCGGGCCAGAGCCCGAATCCCGGTGGGGCAGGACGATGCGTAAAGACCTGTTGCTGCTCGCGGCCGACCTCGCCCGACATGGCGAGCCATTCGTCTTGGCGACGGTGGTACGCCGGGAGCCGCCGAGCTCCGCCCGCGTCGGCGACACCGCGCTCGTCACACCGGGCGGTGCGTTTCATGGCTGGCTGGGGGGGAGCTGCACGCAGCCCTCGGTGGTGCGCGAGTCGCTCCAGGCCCTGGCCGACGGCCAGCCGCGATTGATCGCCCTTTCCCCCGATCCGCACGTGGACGTCCGTCCGGGGGTCATCCCGATCCGGATGACCTGCCACAGTGGAGGAAGCGTGGACATCTACCTCGAGCCGCAACGTCCCGCGCCCCGCGTCGTCGTATTCGGCGTCTCGCCGGTCGCCCAGGCACTGGCCCGGCTGGCCAAGGTGCTGGGATACGACGTGGACGCGGTGGACCCGGATGCCGACCGCGCCACCTTCCCCGAAGCCGATCGCGTGCTCACCGACCGCTCACCCGCCATTGTGCGTCCGACCGCGGGGGGCCGGCTGTGCGCGGTGGTGGCGACGATGGGCCAATGGGACGAGGATGCGACCGCCGCCGCGCTGTCGCTCGGCGCCGACTACGTGGGAGTGGTGGCGAGCCGCAAGCGCTGGGGCGAGATCCGCGCCACGCTGGCGCACCTCCCGTCCGCGACCCTGGAGCGCGTCGCCTGCCCCGCCGGGCTCGACCTCGGCGCCCGCACCCCGGAGGAGATCGCCCTCAGCGTCCTCGCCCAGATCGTGCAGCGTCGAACCGACGCGACCGCCGCCCCTGCCGTCGCCCCACCCGCGCCGGCCGCCCAAGCCCTCGATCCCGTCTGCGGCATGACGGTGGAGACGGCGACCGCCCGGCACACGGCCGAATTCGGCGGTCGCACCTATTACTTCTGTTGTCCGGGGTGCCGCAACCAGTTCGTGCGCGAGCCGGAGCGGTTCCTGGCGGCGCAGACGGGAGAGGCCACCTGAACCCGGAGATCCGCGCGACCCAGGAGGCGCTGGAGCGGCACGGCTACGTCGCCGAACCCGTGATCGCGACCGCCGTCTATCTCGCCCGCACGATGCGCAAGCCGCTGCTGGTGGAAGGCGACGCCGGGGTCGGGAAGACGGAGCTCGCCAAGGTGCTGGCGCGGATGCTGGAGACCGAGCTGATCCGCCTGCAGTGCTACGAAGGACTCGACGTCAACACGGCCTTGTACGAGTGGAACTACCAGCGGCAACTCCTGCGTCTCCGGATGGAGGAGGTCGCCGGCGATGCCGGGCGGTTGGAGGACCGGATCTTCAGTCGTGACTACCTGCTGGAGCGTCCGCTGTTGCGGGCCATCACGCGTGCCGACGGTCCGCCGGTGCTGTTGGTCGACGAAGTGGACCGCGCGGACGACGGCTTCGAGGCGTTTCTGCTCGAGGTGCTGTCCGATTTCCAGGTGACCATCCCCGAGCTGGGAACGATCCGGGCGAAGCACGTGCCGTATGTCGTGCTCACGTCGAACCGAACGCGCGAGATCGGCGACGCCCTGCGCAGACGGTGCCTCTACCTCTACATCGAGCACCCCTCGCTTGAGAAGGAGGTCCGGATCATCCGCGCCCGCGTGCCGGAGGCGAGCCAGCGGCTCGGCGAGCAGGTCGGCCGATTCGTGCAGGCGCTGCGCGGCCGGCCACTCGCGAAGCCGCCCGGGGTGGCCGAGACGCTCGATTGGACGCGGGCGCTCGTCACCCTGCACCGGGACACGCTGGATGCCGAGACGGTGGAGCAGACCCTGGGATGCGTCCTGAAGGACCGCAACGATCAAACCGAGTTGGCGCAGGCCGACATCGCGACGCTGGTCGCCATGACGGCCGGCGAGACGGGTCAGGCGTGATGAGCGCCCTGGTGGACCATCTCGCCCGATTCGCCGGAGCACTCCGGTCCGGGGGGGTGCGCGTGAGCCTGAGCGACGAAATCGACGCGACCGAGGCGCTGTCGGTCGTGGACGTCACGGATGTGGACGAGGTGCGGCGTGCACTGCTGGTCGCTCTCAAGATCCGGACCCGGGACCGGGCGGCATTCAACCAGGCGTTTACCTCCGTGTGGTTGGGCCGGGGCGCGGCACCGGCACGGCCCGAGCGCGAGACCGGCCGGGTGCGCCGGCCCGTCCTCCCGCGTGGCCTCGTCTGGCGCCCGGAGCCGGCCGGCGACGAAACAGCCGCCGACCCGGGCGACGGGAGCACGCCGGGCTACAGTCCGCAGCCGCAGTTGCGGCGCCGGCCGTTCGACGCGCTCCGCCCGGCGGAGGTGACCGCGATGGAGCGCCTGCTGGAGCGGCTGACGCTGCGACTCGCCACTGAAGAGAGTCGACGGTTCGTGCCGACCCGGGGTCGGGGGCTCGTCGATCTCCGCCGCACCTTGCGGCGCACGCTCGGGACGGCGGGGGAGCCGTTGGCGCTGGCCCGCCGCACCCGCGCCGCGGAGCAGCCCCGGCTGGTGCTCCTGTGCGACACGAGCGGCTCGATGGAGAGCCACACCCGGTTCCTCCTGTGTTTCGCCATTGCCCTGCGACGCGTCGCGCGCCGGCTCGAGGTGTTCGCGTTCAACACGGCGCTCACCCGATTGACGCCGTGGCTCGCGCCCGGCAAGATCAGGCTCACCCTGCAGCGCCTCGCCGACGGGGTCGCGGATTGGTCCGGCGGCACGCGCATCGGCGCGTGCCTCGGCGACTTCGTCACCCGATACGCCACGTCCTGCGTGAACAGCCGCACGACGGTGGTGATCCTGAGCGACGGGCTCGACCGGGGTGAGCCCGAGGCGCTGGTCCGGGCGATGCGGACGATTCGTGCCCGCGCGCAGCGGGTGATCTGGCTCAATCCCCTGCTGGGCGATCCGCGCTACGAGCCCAGCGCGCGCGGCATGCAGGCGGCGCTTCCCTACATCGATCGACTGGCGTCCGCCCACAACCTGGAGTCGCTCGAGCGGCTCGTCACCTACCTGGCGGCCTGACCGGCGTGCAAATCGAGAAGCAGTTCGTCGTGCGGGCGGCGCCCGATGCGGTATGGAAGTTCCTGACCGATCCGTACAAGGTCGCCGGATGCCTGCCCGGCGCCGCCATCACCGGGCAGAGCGGCGAGCGCGCCTACACGGGGACGATCACCGTCAAGGTGGGCCCGGTCGCCACGAGCTATCGCGGACAGGTCCGCTTCGAGCGCCTCGACGCCGCGACGCATACCGCCGAGATCGCCGCGTCGGGCCAGGATGTGCGGGGCAAGGGTGGCGCCGACCTGCGGATGACCAGCACGCTGACTGAGCGCGGCCCTGGAGAAACCGACGTGCGGGTCGTCCAAGACATCAGCGTCACCGGCCTCCTGGCGCAAATGGGCCGGGGCATGATCCAGGACGTGGGCGACCAGTTGTTTCAGCGATTCACCGAGGCCATTCGAGCGCAGCTGGAAGCCCCCGCGTCGGTCGGCGGTGCGACCGCCGCTCCCGCCGCGGCTCCGGCGGCCGAGCCCATCCAGGCCTTGTCGTTCGGGGCCGGAGTCGCGGGGCGGGCGCTCGGCCGCACCGCGCGCCGGCCGGCGTTCTGGATCGCCATAGCTATTCTCGTGTTCGTGTTGTGGTGGCTGCTCCACTAGCGTTGCATTCGTGAGGAGGGTGAGGGGATGATTCCCGCCACATTCGACTACCATGCGCCCAGCTCGCTGGCCGACGCGGTAGCGCTGCTCGACAAGCTGGGGGACGACGCCAAGGTGCTGGCTGGCGGCATGAGCCTCCTGCCGATGCTCAAGATCCGGCTCGCGCAGGTCGGCCACCTGGTGGATATCGGCCGCATCCCGGGTCTCGACTACATCAAGGAAGAGGGCGGCACCCTGAAGATCGGCGCGGCAACGAAGGAGACGGCGCTCGAGCGCTCCGAGCTGATCCGGACCAAATACCCCATCCTGCTCGACACCGCCGCGGTGATCGCCGATCCGATCGTGCGCAACCGCGCGACCGCCGGCGGCAATCTGGCCCACGGCGATCCGGCCAACGATCATCCTGCCACCATGCTCGCGCTCGGCGCGAGTGTCGTGGCCAGAGGGCCGCGGGGCGAGCGGACCATCCCGGTCGACCAGTTCTTCAAAGGCCTGTTCACCACGGCGCTGGCCGCGAACGAGATCCTCACCGAAATCCGCATCCCGACACCGCCGGCTCGGAGCGGCGGCGCCTACGTGAAGCTGGAGCGCAAGGTCGGCGACTTCGCGACCGCGGCGGCCGCGGCGCAGCTGACCCTCGGAGCCAACGGTGCCATCGAGAAGGCGGGCATCGGTCTCACCAACGCGGGTCCGGTTCCCATCAAGGCCGTCGAGGCCGAGCAGTACCTGGTGGGGAAGAAGCCGGATGATGCCACCCTGCAGGAAGCAGGGCGCTTGGCCGCGAAAGCCGCGAACCCTTCGGTGGACCGGCGGGGATCGGTGGACTACAAGCGGGAAATGGCGCGGGTGCTCACGGTGCGGGCGCTCAAGGCGGCGGTCCGTCGTGCGGGAGGGCAGTGACCATGGCCATGCACAAGATCACGGTGACCGTGAACGGCACACCACACTCGGCCGAGGTCGAATCCCGCCTTCTCTTGGTGCACTTCATCCGCGAAAACCTGGTCATGACCGGCACCCACATCGGTTGCGATACGAGCCACTGCGGCGCCTGCACGGTGCTGCTCGACGGCGAACCGGTGAAGAGTTGCACCGTCCTCGCCGTCCAGGCGGACGGACGCCAAGTGATGACGGTGGAGGGCCTGGAGCAGAACGGCACCCTCGACCCGATCCAGGAGGGGTTCATGCAGGAGCACGGCCTGCAATGCGGCTACTGCACTCCCGGGATGATGATGACCAGTTACGCTCTGCTCAAACGCAGCAAGCAGCCGACCGAGGACGACATCCGGCACGCCATCTCCGGCAACCTGTGCCGTTGCACGGGCTACGTGAACATCGTCAAGGCGGTGCAATACGCGGCCGCCAAGCAACAATAGGAGACGCCATGGCACCGAAAACGACGGCCGAAGTCGGCGGGATGGGGCACTCGATCAAGCGCAAGGAAGACCCCCGCTTCATCCGAGGCCAAGGGCATTACGTGGACGACGTCGTCCTGCCGGGCATGCTCTACCTCGACATCGTGCGCAGCCCGTTCGCTCATGCGAAGATCACGGCGATCCGCACCGAGAAGGCCCTCAAGGTTCCGGGCGTGCTCGCCGTGATCACGGGGGAGACGCTGAAGCAGTACAACCTCCATTGGATGCCGACGCTGATGTCGGACACGCAGATGGTACTCCCGGTGGAAAAGGTGATGTACCAGGCGCAGGAGGTGGCGGGGGTGATCGCCACCAGCCGCTACGCAGCGGCCGACGGCGTGGAAGCAGTCGAGGTGGACTACGAGCCGCTCCCCGTCGTCGTGGACCCCTTCAAGGCGCTCGAACCCGGCGCCCCGGTGCTGCGCACCGACAAGAAGGACAAGAAGGACAACCGCATCTTCCACTGGGAAGTGGGCGACCGCGCGGCCACCGACAAGGCGTTCGCCGAAGCCGAGGTGAAGGTGCAACAGGACATGTATATCCCGCGCATTCACGTCGCGTCGATCGAGACGTGCGGCTGCGTCGCCGACTTCGACCGGGTCCGCGGCAAGTTGACGGTCTACATGACGACCCAGGCGCCGCACGCCATCCGCACCGTGGTGGCGCTGGTGGCCGGCCATGTCGGCCTCTCCGAGGAGAAGATCCGCATCGTCTCGCCGGACATCGGGGGCGGCTTCGGCGGGAAGGTCCCCGTGTATCCCGGCTACGTGATCGCGATCGCGGCGTCGGTCGTGACGGGGCACCCGGTGAAATGGATCGAGGACCGGATGGAGAATCTCCAGGCCGATTCCTTCGCCCGGGACTACCACATCCACGCCGAGCTCGCGGCGAAGAAGGACGGGACGATGACCGCGATGCGCATCAAGACCGTCGCGGACCACGGCTACACCGATGCGGCGGCGAACCCGTCCAAGTTCCCCGCCGGGATGTTCTCCATCTGCACGGGGGCGTACGGCTTCAAGAACGCGTTCGCGGAAGTGGACGGGGTCTATACCAACAAGCCGCCAGGCGGGATCGCGTACCGCTGCAGCTTCCGTGTCACCGAGGCGGTGCACACGATCGAGCGCATGACCGACGTGCTGGCCCAGGAGCTGAAGGTCGATCCGGCCGACCTGCGGTTCAAGAACTTCATTCCCCCGGACCAGTTCCCCTATCACTCCGTACTGGGGTGGGATTACGACAGCGGCAATTACGCCGGGGCCCTCAAGAAGGCGATGGACATCATCGGCTACGCCGCCCTGCGTAAGGAGCAGGCCGAGAAGCGCAAGAAGGGCGAGCTGATGGGCATCGGCATCTCGAGCTTCGTGGAGATCGTGGGTGCCGGGCCGTCGAAGCACTTCGACATCCTGGGGATCAAGATGTTCGACTCGTGCGAGATCCGCGTCCACCCGACGGGCAAGGCCACCGCACGCTTCGGCACCAAGTCGCAAGGCCAGGGCCACGAGACGACCTACGCGCAGATCGTGGCCGAGGAGCTGGGCATCCCTGCGGCGCACGTGGAGGTTGAGGCAGGCGACACCGACACCGCCCCCTACGGCCTGGGCACGTATGCCAGCCGCTCGACGCCCGTGGCCGGCGCCGCCGGTGCGATGGCGGCCCGCAAGATCCGCGACAAGGCCAAGAAGATCGCGGCGTACCTGCTCGAAGTGAGCGAGGACGATCTCGTATGGGAGCCGGGGAAGTTCTCGGTCAAGGGAGCGCCGCAGAAGAGCAAGACCATCCAGGAGATCGCCTTCGCCGCCTACACCAATCACCCGCAGGGGATGGAGGCGGGACTCGAGGCGGTGGACTACTACGATCCGCCGAACCTCACGTTCCCGTTCGGCAGCTACATCTGCGTGGTCGACATCGACCGCGGCACGGGAATGGTGAAGATCCGCCGTTTCGTCGCCGTGGACGACTGCGGCAACATCATCAACCCGATGATCGTGGACGGCCAGATTCACGGCGGATTGACGATGGGGATGGCGCCGTCGCTGCTGGAGGAGATCAGCTATGACGAAAACGGCAACATCTCGGGCGGTAGCTTCATGGACTACCTGCTGCCGACGGCGGTCGAAACCCCCAAGTGGGAAACCGACAAGACCGTGACGCCGTCGCCGCACCACCCGCTCGGCGCCAAGGGTGTGGGCGAGTCGGCAACCGTGGGCGCGCCGCCCGCGATCGCCAATGCGGTGGTGGATGCCTTGGCCCACCTCGGCGTGCGGAACATTGACATCCCGATTACGCCGGAGAAGGTCTGGAAGATCTTGAAGGAGAAGGGGGTCGCCGAGTAGCCGGCGGCGGCCTCCGGGCGCGCTAGGTGATCACGCGCGGGGCGAGGTGCGTGCTGTCCTGCTCCTCGGTGAGATCGAAGTAGGCGTTCAGCTCATCCAACAGGTCGTCGTCATTGTAGACGCCCGTGAGAATGCGCTCCGGGGTGCCTGGATCGATGAGCAAGTATCCGTACGGATAGTCCAGACCCGAGAGGACGATGGCGCGCCGCTTGTGGTCGGCCTGCTCCACGTAGACCGTGTCGGCGTTGGTCGGCACCAGGGCGATGTCGTTGCGGGCCAGCGTCTGCGCCACCTGCTCGGTGTAGAAGTCGAGATCGCGCGAGACGGACAGCGCCGAATCGCGGCTCAGGCTGTCCCCCGAGCGCAGCCAGAACACCACCACACTGGGCTCGGTCACGACGCGCGGCGTGAGCAGCAGGCGGTCGTGGATCGAATCCCGCGGGGCGTGCCACAGCGACGAGAGCGGGGCGCTGTCGGCGGGATGGGCAGCAGTCCGCCGCGCCGGACGGGCCGACGGGCGACAGGCGGCCGCTAGGGCCAGCAGACACAGCCAGGCGTGTCGTGGCACAGGACGGAAGATAACGGAAGATAATGGATACATTGGATTCCATGACCGAGCCGGCTCCCGCCCCGCCCGCCGCGGTGCGCCGCCACCACTGGATCGTCCGCCTCACGCATTGGGGCACGGCGCTCGTGCTCACCGGGATGGTCGCGAGCGGGCTCCAGATCTACGGGGCCTACGCGCGCTTCGGAAACCGGGGCGCCCCGAGCTACCCCAACCCGTTCGAGGGCGCCCGGTTCGCCCACGCCATCCGGTTGGGGGGGTGGCTCGCCGGCGGACTCAACTGGCACTTCGCCCTGATGTGGCCCCTCGTCCTCTTCGGTCTGCTCTACGCCTCATACCTCGTGGGCAGCGGCGAGTGGCGCGCCCTGTTCTTCCGTCCGCGGGACGTGCCCGGGGCGATCGAGATGACCAAGTACTATCTGCGGCTGCGCCGGGATCATCCACCGCAGGGCAAGCACAACCCGTTGCAGAAGCTCGCCTACACGACCGTCGTGTTGTTGGGGGGGCTCGCCTTGCTGACGGGTCTCGCCATCTACAAGCCGCTGCAATTCTCCTGGCTCACGGCGCTGTTCGGCGGGTTCCAGGCGGCGCGCTACTGGCACTTCTGGATCGTGTGGATCTTCGTCGCGTTCAGCATCGCGCACGTGCTGCTCGTGTTCCTCGTGGATCCGGCCAGCCTGCGGGCGATGCTCACCGGGTGGTACCGGGGGAGGTTTCCGAGCCATGGCTAGCACGACCGACCGCCGCGGCTTCCTGCGGCTCGCGGCCGGCGCGGGATCGGCGGCGCTGGTCGCGGCCTGCGGCTGGGACGGCGGCACGCTGGTCCGTCCCCGGCTGCTCTCCATCAGCCGCCTCAACGACTGGATGGGCGAGAAGGTGTTCTTCTCGCCCACGCGACTGGCGCGGACGTACGATCCCGCGCTGCGCGCGCCGAGCCTGCCCAGCTATTTCATTTCCGACCAGACGCCGATGCTGCGGGACCCGGCGAGCTGGCGCCTGACGGTGGACGGCCTGGTGGAGACGCCCCTGACGCTCTCGCTCGACGATCTCCAGCGCATGCCCCGGGCGAGCTATACCGTGAAGCACCACTGCGTCGAAGGGTGGTCGGCGATCGCCTCGTGGGCCGGGGTCCCCGTGAGCGAGATCGCGCTGCGGACCCGACCGAGACCAACGGCGCGCTATATCATGTTCCGCAGCTTCGACGCCGACTACTCGAACGGCTGGGACATGGCGAGCGCGCTGCATCCGCAGACCATCCTCGCCTACGCGAT
>Ga0153915_10004864_pt1 | contig 12439 bp, 10 predicted proteins | sample Opewatmetagenome_2_FD_107003 | JGI IMG/M metagenome (GOLD analysis project Ga0153915, IMG submission 107003) | Freshwater wetland microbial communities from Ohio, USA - Open water 3 Core 3 Depth 3 metaG | ecosystem: Environmental > Aquatic > Freshwater > Wetlands | place: USA: Ohio, Lake Erie... | reverse complement strand
TGTTACGTATAGATGAACGAATACCGAGTTTGTTCGGTTTTGTGCTTTGATGAGCTTTTTGGGGAATGGTTTAATGGGCACCGGTAAATAATTTAAACAAATGCAAAAGTGTCAGTTGAACATATATTAGGTGTATTTGTATACCCTTTTGAAAAATGACGCATTATTTTTTTTTATGAGGGTGGATTTTGGAACATTTGGGTTAACTTTGCAGGGTCCCGGGTAGTTCTCGTACCTAAAAATGAATTAAACCAGATTGTATGAAGACCAATTACGAAGTCCGTCATGCTTCACATCCGCAAGAAGCAAGAAACTATGATACCGGTCGTCTCAGGAAAGAATTTTTAATTGAAACTTTGTTTGTAACCAATGAAGTCAATATGGTGTATTCCATGATTGACCGCATGATTGTGGGCGGTGCCAAACCAATCGGAGAGAAACTGATGCTGGAGGCTATTGATCCCCTGAAAGCACCTTATTTCCTGCATCGTCGTGAAATGGGTATATATAACGTCGGAAAAGGTTCCGGTATCGTGAAAGCTGGTGGCAAAACCTATGAACTTGGTTATAAGGAAGCACTGTATTTGGGCGCAGGTGACCGTGATGTAACGTTTGAAAGCAGGGATGCCAGCCAACCGGCCAAGTTTTATTTTAACTCGCTGGTGGCCCACATGACGTATCCTGACAAGAAAATCACCAAAGAAGATGCTGTCAGTGTTGAGCTTGGTTCACTGGAAAGTTCCAATCACCGGGTAATTAACAAAATGATTGTCAATCAGGTGCTTAATACCTGCCAACTACAAATGGGCATGACGGAACTGGCTCCCGGCAGTGTCTGGAATACCATGCCGCCACACATTCATAGTCGTCGCATGGAAGCTTATTTCTATTTTGAAGTACCCGAAGATCAGGCGGTCTGTCATTTTATGGGTGAACCCTCCGAAACCAGGCATATCTGGATGAAAGGGGATCAGGCTGTCTTGTCTCCTGAATGGTCTATCCATTCAGCTACTGCTACATCCAATTATACTTTTATCTGGGGCATGGGCGGTGAAAACCTTGATTATAGCGATCAGGACTTTTTTAAAAATACTGATTTAAAATAACAACACTCTAATTATCGAGTAAATGGCAAATTTTTTGTTAAATGGTAAGATTGCATTGGTTACCGGTGCTTCTTATGGAATCGGAATGGCTATCGCCAAGGCTTATGCCGAGGCAGGTGCAACGATTGTGTTCAATGATATCAAACCGGAATTGGTCGAAAACGGTCTGGCTGAATATAAAAAATGTGGTATTGACGCCCATGGTTATGTAAGTGATGTAACCAATGAAGAACAGGTAAATGCCATGGTGGCCCGCATCAACAAGGAAGTTGGTGTGATTGACATACTCGTTAACAATGCCGGTATCATCAAACGCATACCCGCTGTTGAAATGTCAGCTGCCGAATTCCGTCAGGTTATTGATATCGATCTTAATGGTCCGTTTATTGTATCCAAAGCTGTTGCTCCCGGTATGATTGCCAAGAAAGCAGGAAAAATCATCAACATTTGTTCGATGATGAGCGAACTTGGCCGTGAAACGGTCGTTGCTTATGCTTCTGCCAAAGGCGGTTTGAAGATGCTGACCAAGAATCTGGCCTCCGAATGGGGCGAATACAACATACAAGTCAATGGCCTGGGACCAGGTTACATAGCTACGCCTCAAACAGCTCCCCTTAGAACACCGGGACATCCGTTCAATGAATTCATCATTGCCAAAACACCGGCTGCCCGTTGGGGAACACCTGAAGACCTTCAGGGACCGGCTGTTTTCCTGGCTTCCGAAGCTTCAAACTTTGTCAATGGTCATATTTTGTATGTTGATGGCGGTATTCTGGCTTACATCGGCAAACAACCCAAGTAACGAGTGTAATCCTACTATCTGTCAGTAAAATGAACTATTTAATGAAAATCAATCTGTGCCTCGTGGCATTGGTCATGATGTTTGTCTCGTGCGACAACAAGGCTGAAATTTCTGTGTTTAATAATTCAGAAGTTGACAGAACGGGAGAGTTGGTCGAGATCTGCTTATGCAAACTAAAAAAAATCGATCCGGCTAAATTGATTGTGCTGGACCAGGAAGGCAGACAAGTACCGGTTCAGTTGCTATATCAGGGCGAAACCGTACCTCAGGGTTTTGTGTTTCCTGTCACGCTGAAAGCTGGCGAAAAAGCTGTTTTTTCAGTACAGGAGGGTACTCCGGAAATCTTTCCATCAAAAACCTATGTACGTCAGATACCGGAACGCAAGGATGACATTGCCTGGGAAAATGATCGCATAGCCTATCGGGTTTATGGTCCTGCTCTGGCTGCCGAAAATCCCAGCAATGGGATTGATGTCTGGTATAAACGAACACCTGAACTCATTATCGACAAATGGTATAAAAACGATCTGTCAGGTGTGGCTTCCTATCACGAGGATCATGGGGAAGGCCTTGATTGTTACAAGGTGGCCCATACATTGGGTGCTGGAGCCATTGCCCCGTATTCTGAAGATTCCCTGTGGGTAAGTAATTTTTACAATCGTTTTAAAATACTGGATAATGGACCGCTGCGTTCCTCCTTTGTATTGTATTATGATTCTGTCCGTTGCGGTACCCATCTATTACGTTCGGAGGTGCGGATTACCATCAATGCCGGTTCTAACCTTAATGAGGCAGATGTACTGTTTATTGGTGATACCACGCAGTTCCGTCTGGCGGCAGGTATTTTTCTGCATGATTCAATTCAGAATATTGCCGGAGATGCTGAAAAGGGTTTTATCGGTTATGCAGAAAATACCATGTCACAAACAGCTAATCCGGTACCCTCCGGGCGTGGCTATTCAGGTATGGTCTTTTTGAACCGTCTGGCCGAAGTTAAACAAGCCTATGGTCATGTGCTGGCCATCAGCCATTATCAACAAGGAGAGGTATTCCGGTATTATTTTGGAGCCGGTTGGGAAAAGTTTGGTTTCAACACTGATCAGGATTGGTTCTTATATCTGTCAAGCCAACGACAGGCACTGATGAATCCATTGGATGTTAAAATTGTCAAATAAATACAGCTATTTTCTGTAATAGTGCTTTTGAACTATCCCTAGGGCTGAAAAGGCCTTAGGGATAGTTTGTTTTTTATGTTGTATAACATGTTTTATGCCTACAACCTCTAAAAAATAAGGGTTAATTTTACACGATTTAAAAAATGTTTCACTTTAACCGTTTACTCTATGAAAAACACTTGTTTTCTAGTTAAGAAGACACTTGTACTGGCTTCTTTGTCCTTTTTGCTTGTCTTTTCTGCCTGTACCTCCGATGTTACCAAATCCGGTTTACGTAGATCTGATTTTAAGGCTGAAATCAGTGGAAAGAAAAATGATCTGTATGTCCTGACTAACAAGAATGGAATGGAAGTCTGCATGACGAATTATGGCGCACGCATTGTTTCCATCATGGTTCCTGATAAAGATGGCATTTTTGCAGATGTTGTGCTTGGTTTTGACTCAATTGGCGGTTATCTGAATAATTCCACCGACTTCGGCGCTTTCATCGGTCGTTATGGAAACCGTATCAATCAAGGTAAGTTTACGTTGGATAGCGTTGAATATCAGCTTGAAACAAATAATTTCGGACATTGCCTGCATGGTGGTCCCCAGGGATTTCAATACCGTATGTTCGATATTAAACAATTGGATAAACAGACACTTGAAGCTTCTTATGTGTCGGAAGACGGGGAGATGGGTTTTCCAGGCAAATTAACCTGCAAGGCTGTCTATAAACTGACCGATGACAATGCCATTGACATCAGTTATGAAGCCACTACGGACAAGCCAACCATTGTCAACCTCACTAACCATTCGTATTTTAATCTCACCGGTAATCCGGAAAATGATGTACTGGGTCATGTAATGGCCATCGACGCTGATTTCTATACGCCGATCGATACCACCTTCATGACCACCGGTGAACTGGCTCCGGTATGCTGCACTCCAATGGACTTTCGTAAGCCGACGCCTATAGGTGCACGTATTGATCACTATTGTTTTGAACAACTCAAGAATGGCAACGGCTATGATCACAACTGGTGCTTCAAGCCATGCCGCAACGACAGCTTGCCTGTTTGTTTTGTGGTGGATACCGTCAGTGGTCGTACCTTGGAGGTCATTACCAATGAACCGGGTATTCAGGTGTATACCGGAAATTTCCTGAATGGAAGCATCACGGGTAAAAAAGGCATTGTTTACAAACAGCGTACCGGCCTTTGCCTGGAAACGCAGCATTTTCCTGACAGCCCCAACAAACCTTGCTGGCCATCTGTTGTACTGCGTCCTGATAAAACATACAGAAGCCATTGCATCTACAAGTTTGGTGTTATGACCGGTGATTGTAATAAATATCCAGGAAAGTGTCCGAAAGACAGCACCACAATGGGTTGCCCGAAGGACAGTGCCAGGGCTTGTTGTTGCAAGGATAGCTGCAAAGTTTCTTGTGGTAAGGATAAAGCAGCAAATAAGGGATGTCCTGAAAAACCCTGTGATAAAGCCGGAAAATAATTCACCAGTAAACTTATTGAAACGGAAAGAAAATGGAATCTTATGAAGATTAATCATACCTTCTTTAGATTCCGTTTTTCTTTTTAAATAATACTATTTCAAATAATTACACATTAACAATCAAACAATGACTCAACAAAAAGACAAGAGCAATGTACTGCCTATCGCGGTCATGTTCGCACTATTCTTCATGATTGCGTTTGTCACAGGATTACCCAGCCCAATGGGTGTAATCGTGGCCAAGCAATTTGGAGCATCCAATTTTGAATCCCAATTAGGCTTTTTCGCCAACTTTCTTGCCTACGCCTTCATGGGTATTCCTGCAGGCATGATGCTCAAGAGAAAAGGATATAAAATCACAGCACTTACGGCTGTAACTGTAGGGTTTGTTGGTGTTGGTGTTCAATTTCTTTCAGGTCAGCTTGAGTTGTTTACTGTTTATCTGATTGGTGCGTTTATTTCCGGATTTTCCATGTGTTTGCTGAACACCGTTGTCAATCCCATGCTCAATACGCTTGGCGGTGGAGGAAACAAGGGCAACCAACTGTTGCAGTTGGGAGGTTCGTTCAACTCCATTGCAGCTACCATCACGCCGATGCTTGTCGGATATCTGATGGGGGCGGAAACAGGTCGTACCATTGAGAAAGCCAATCCAGCCTTGTTTTTGGCTATGGGTATCTTTGCCTTCGCATTTATTGTTTTGTTGTTTGTAAGAATTCCTGAACCTCATCTGGAAGATAAGGCTGCACGGAAAATAAAACATAGTCACGGCCCACTTTCTTTCCGTCATTTTATACTGGGAATCATTGCTATTTTTATCTATGTGGGTGTTGAAATTGGTATCCCGAGTACGGCGAATCTCTACATGACAACGTTTACCACGGAAAATTCACAGGCCATAATCGACCGATACGACGCGCAACAGGCAGACCCTGCCGCCCTTGCCGTCCTTCAGGCTGAAGATGAAGCCAACAAGCTGACAGAAGGATATGTTGGTCAGGTAGTGACTGAAAATACGTATAATAAAGCTTCTCAGGTAGTCAATGGCGAACGGACTCCTGGTTTGGGTATTGATGCAGCCATAGCAGGCATCATTGTGGGTATCTATTGGCTGCTGATGATGGTTGGCCGGCTGATTGGTGGTGCCATTGGATCCAAGGTCTCGACCAAAACCATGATGATGGTAGTTTCTGCTGCAGGGTTGCTATTTATCCTGCTGGCTATTTTCCTGCCGAAAACAGTCGCTATCGGTATTCCACTCAATTTTTCTTTCAGTGAATTCCAGCAGGTTCCTATCAGTGTCTTGTTCCTGGTACTCTGTGGCCTTTGTACTTCTGTCATGTGGGGGGGCACCTTCAACTTGGCAGTGGAAGGCCTTGGAAAATATACAGCAGCTGGTTCCGGATGGTTCATGGTAATGGTATGCGGCGGTGGAATCATTCCATTGATTCAGGGTTATGTGGCAGACGTAGCCGGATACATCAACAGCTATTGGGTAATGTTTATCTGTATCGCTTACCTGATGTGGTATTCTCTTATCGGATGTAAAAATGTGAACAAAGATATTCCTGTGGAATAATATTAAAATTAACTAATTATGGATATTGAATTTGTAAGAAGTCGCTTTAAAAAACACTTCGACGGATCGGAAGGATCTGTTTATGCTTCACCTGGGCGTGTCAACCTGATTGGCGAACATACCGACTATAATGGTAGTTTTGTTTTTCCGGGTGCCATTGATAAAGGTATGATTGCTGAATTGAAGGTCAACGGGACCAATAAAGTCCGTGCTTATTCCATCGATCTTAAAGACTATGTGGAATTCGGTTTCAATGAAGAAGATGCTCCCAGGGCTAGTTGGGCACGTTATATATTCGGTGTATGTCGTGAAATGATTAAACGTGGTGCCAAACTTCAGGGTTTCAACACGGCTTTTGCCGGTGATGTACCTCTTGGAGCTGGTATGTCTTCGTCAGCGGCGCTTGAAAGCACCTATGCTTTTGCCTTGAACGATATGTTCAATTGTGGCATAGACAAGTTTGAACTGGCTAAGATTGGACAGGCTACTGAACATAACTACTGTGGTGTTATGTGTGGTATCATGGACCAGTTTGCTTCCGTATTTGGAAAAGCAGGCAGTCTGATTCGTCTGGATTGCCGTTCACTGGAATATGAGTACTTCCCGTTCAACCCGAAAGGATATAAGCTCGTGTTGCTGGATACCGTCGTTAAACACGAATTGGCTTCTTCTGCCTACAACAAACGCCGTCAGTCCTGTGAAGCTGCTGCCGCAGCCATCCGTAAGAATCATCCACCGGTGGAATTTCTGCGTGATGCCACCATGGATATGCTGAAAGCTGTTAAGTCTGACATCTCAGCCGAAGATTATATGCGTGCTGAATACGTTATTGAAGAAACCCAACGCGTACTTGATGTGTGCGAAGCGCTGAAAAAAGATGACTACGAGACCGTGGGACAGAAAATGTACGAAACGCATCATGGCATGAGCAAGCTGTATGAGGTCAGCTGTGAAGAACTCGACTTCCTGAACGATTGCGCCAAGAAGAACGATGTGACAGGCTCACGTGTGATGGGAGGTGGTTTCGGTGGTTGTACCATTAACCTGGTGAAAGATGAACTGTATGATGCCTTTATTGCAAACGCGAAGGCAAGCTATAAAGACAAGTTTGGTAAATTTCCCAAGGTTTATGATGTTGTCATAAGTGATGGTTCCAGAAAGCTTATTTAATAAGTATTTTATATTCAATATAATACATTTTATAGTGGAATAGGAATTGTGTTGTACAACATATAAATATATGAGGAGCCTCAAACAATAAGTGTTACATTTACACCAATTATTCCTATACAAATACCTATCTATTAATCTTAAAGAAAATACTTGTGGCAACAATTGATTTTATTATTATCGGGCTTTTCATCGTCGGTTTGGTCGGTATAGCCCTCTGGGTGTTAAAACACAAGAAAGAAAACACCAGCGATTACTTCCTTTCGGGTCGTAACGAAACCTGGTTGGCTATTGGCGCAGCCATTTTTGCCGCTAACATCGGTTCCGAACATCTTGTCGGTCTGGCAGGTGCAGGTGCAGAAAGCGGCATGGGTATGGCCCACTGGGAAATGCAAGGGTGGATGATCTTGATTCTTGGTTGGGTTTTCGTTCCGTTCTATCAACACAGCAAGGTGTTCACGATGCCTGAGTTCCTGCTGAGGCGTTTTAACAAAAACACCAGCTCCACCTTGTCCATCATTACATTGATTAGCTATGTGCTGACGAAGGTTTCTGTGACGGCTTTCACCGGAGGTATCTTTCTCAAGGCAGTCCTGGGCATTGACAATATCGCTGGTATTGACTTTTTCTGGATTGCGGCTATAGGCCTGGTACTACTTACTGGTTTGTATACTGTTGTAGGGGGTATGAAGGGTGTGATGATGATTTCAGTCATTCAGACACCGATCTTGTTGGCGGGTGCGTTCACTATTTTGATCCTGGGTTTGCTTGCCTTAGGCGACGGTGGTTTGATCTCGGGCTGGAACGAAATGGTTCATTACACGAATGAAATCAATCCTGGCAATATGCACCTGATTCACGACCAATTGTTGCCGAATGGTCAACCAGATCCTTGGTACGATAAATTCCCGGGTTTTGCTACTTTCTTTGGTGCTGCCATTATTGGTTTCTGGTACTGGTGTACCGACCAGCACATCGTCCAACGTGCATTGACCGCGAAGAACATGAGCCATGCCCGCAAGGGTACCATCCTGGCTGGTTACTTAAAACTGCTGCCCGTGTTCATGTTCCTGATTCCTGGTATGATCGCGGCTGCTTTGAAGGCTAAAGGTGTGATTTCTTTCGAAACAAACGACCAGGCATATGGTAGTTTGGTAGCCAATTTACTCCCGATGGGTGTGAAAGGTGTTGTGATTGTAGGCTTTATTGCTGCATTGATGACTTCACTGGCTGCTCACTTCAATTCCTCGGCCACATTATTCACAATGGATTTTTATCAGCACTGGAAACCGAATGCCAGTGAAAAGAAACTGGTTTCGGTTGGACGTGTCGCCACGGTCTGTGTCGTAATACTTGGTCTGGTTTGGATCCCTTTGATGAGCAAATTGGGAAATGTGCTGTATGAATACTTGCAGGAGGTTCAGTCCCTGATTGCTCCGGCTATTGCGGCGGTCTTCATTATGGGTGTGTTCAGCAAAAAGATTACGCCGAAGGCTGGCGAATGGGGCTTGCTCGTGGGCTTCCTTATCGGAATGTTCCGTTTGGTGATGATGATTCTCGAACCAGCTGGCATGGAATGGTTTACGAATGTTAATTGGTTAATATTCTGCTTGGGCCTGTTCTTCTTCACGATGATATTAATGATTGTGATCAGTTTTTTCACAAGCAAACCTACAGAAGCAAATGTTCAAGGCTTGACCTATTTCTCACAATCTCCTGAACAGAAAAAGGAGACGCGCGAAAGTTGGACTTGGGTGGATGTTGTTACTTCATTGGGCGTTGTTGCTCTTTGTGTTGTCTTTTACTGCATTTTTTGGTAAATAAATCACGAAATAGTCTCTCCGCAGGTATATACCTGCCGGAGAGCTATTTCGTTCTTGAGAAAATGGTTGTTTCAATGGAATAACCTAAAAGTATGATATAGTATATACCTAATTCAATCAACGTGCTAGCAGATACAAGTATAGAACGATATTATAGAAACAACGAGCAGTTTTACGTATCCGTTGACTGTATCATATTCGGTTTTCATGATAGTGAGCTGAATTTATTGCTTATCAAACGTAATTTCAATCCTTGTAAAGGAGAATGGTCATTGATGGGTGGTTTCTTAAACCGCAATGAAAGCATCGATAACGCTGCCGAGAGGGTTCTAGATGAATTGACGGGTTTGGAGAACGTTTTTATGGAACAAATCGGTGTTTTTGGCGAAATAGACCGTGATCCGGGCGAAAGGGTGCTTTCTGTCGCTTATTATGCATTGATCAATATTGACGATTTTGATAAAAAACTGCTTGAAAAGCATAATGCAACTTGGGTAAGTATGAAAGAAATGCCTAAATTGATTTTCGATCATACCCTGATGGTGAAAAAAGCATTAAGGCAATTGCAACGAAAAGCTTCTGTTGAACCCATCGGATTTAACTTGTTACCGGATAAATTTACTGTGCCGCAGCTTCAGGCCTTGTATGAAGCTATTTATGGACATGATCTGGATAAGCGCAATTTCAGAAAAAAAGTTCATACTATGGATTTTCTGGAGAAATCGGATGAAAAAGACAAGAATAACTCAAAGCGTGGTGCTTTCCTGTACACGTTCAATACAACACTGTATGAACAATACAAACAGGATGGTTTTACCTTCACATTATGACAATTGGTTTTTGATGTATATATGAGTAATAAAGAGGATTAGATTAACGATGAATATCAATAGCTTAAAACAACTGGTTTTTCAGGCAAACATAGACCTTGTCAAACATGGGCTGGTCATTTTTACTTGGGGAAATGTCAGTGCCATTGATCGCGAACGTGGCATTGTCATCATAAAGCCATCGGGTGTTTCTTATGAGACCATGACGGTGAATGATATGGTCATGATTGATCTGGATGGAAATGTGCTGGATGGTATTCTTAAACCATCTTCCGATACGGCAACACATTTGGTTTTATATAAAGCATTCCCGGAAATCGGAGGTGTGGTACACACACATTCCACCTTTGCGACTGCCTGGGCTCAGGCTGGCCGTGATATTCCCAATATTGGCACCACTCATGCTGATTATTTCAGTCAGGACATTCCTTGTACCCGTGATATGACAGAAGCTGAAGTGATGGGCGGTGCTTATGAGCTTGAAACAGGAAACGTCATCGTAGAATGCTTCAAAGGGGTTAATCCCAATCATGTACCTGGTGTGCTGGTCAAGAATCATGGACCTTTCTCATGGGGAAAGGATGCCAGCGATGCTGTTCACAATGCCGTTGTCATGGAACAGGTTGCCAAAATGGCTCATATCGCTTATCAGATCAATCCTGATCTGGATATGAATTCACATCTTATTCAAAAGCATTTTTTCCGTAAACATGGCCCTGGAGCCTATTACGGTCAACATAAATAACAAGAAAAAATAACACTTAATAATTAAGATTATGGAATTCAATGATTTAGAAGTTTGGTTCGTCACGGGTGCACAATTGCTGTACGGAGGCGATGCTGTGATTGCAGTGGATGCTCATTCAAACGAAATGGTTAAAGGTTTGAATGATTCAGGTAATTTACCGGTTAAAGTTGTCTATAAAGGTACAGCAAATTCCTCTGCTGAAGTTTCTGCCATATTCCGTGCAGCCAACGGTGATACTAAATGTATAGGTGTTATTACATGGATGCACACTTTTTCCCCTGCAAAAATGTGGATTCATGGCCTGACGGATTTTAAAAAACCGTTGTTACACCTACATACACAATACAACGAAGAAATTCCCTGGAGCACCATGGATATGGACTTCATGAACCTTAATCAAAGTGCTCACGGAGACCGTGAATTTGGTTTCATCACCAGTCGTCTGCGTAAACCACGCAAAGTAGTGGTCGGTTACTGGAAAGACAAAGCCGTTCATGCTAAAATTGCAGTCTGGATGCGTGTTTCTGCCGCTTGGGCTGATGCTCAGGATATGCGTATCATCCGCTTTGGTGACAACATGAACAACGTTGCCGTAACAGATGGCGATAAAGTAGAAGCTGAAATTCGTCTCGGATACCACGTGGACAATGCACCTGTGGGTGACCTTGTTCCTTATGTCAATGCCGTGACGGAAGAAGAAATTGATGCACTGGTTGATGAATACGCAAGCACCTATGAAATGGCCGAAAATGCTGCTAAAGGTGGCAAAGATCATCAGCAAATACGTCATGCTGCTGCTCAGGAAATCGGTATCCGTCGCTTCCTGGAAGCAAAGAAAGCCAAAGCATTTTGTACTAGTTTTGATGAATTGCACGGGTTGAACCAGTTGATGGGGCTTGCTTCACAACGTCTGATGGCCGAAGGTTATGGCTTTGGCGCGGAAGGTGACTGGAAAACCGCTGCTCTCTGTCGTACGATGTGGGTGATGGCCAAAGGATTGCCTGGTGGCTGTTCCTTTCTGGAAGATTATACCCTTAACTTTGACGGTATAAAGAGTACCATCCTTCAGGCTCACATGCTTGAAATCAACCCGGAGATTGCTGCCAAAAAACCACGCATGGAAGTTCATCCATTGGGTATTGGTGGCAAAGCTGATCCTGCCCGTCTGGTATTCCAGGCCCACGAAGGTGAGGGTATTGCCTGTACGATCGTCGATATGGGTAATCGTTTCCGCATGATTGTCAATGATGTGGATGTGAAGAAACCAAAAGCACTACCGAAATTACCCGTTGCTTGTGCACTCTGGATTCCGCAACCCAACTTTGAAGTTGGTGCTGGTGCCTGGATTCTGGCTGGTGGTACGCACCATTCCAGTTTCTCCTTCTCCTTGACTAAGGAATATATGGAAGATTATGCTGAAATTGCTGACATTGAAATGCTGATTATCGATAAAGACACTACTATTCGTGGTTTCAAACAGGATATCCGCAATAACGAAGTGTATTACATGTTGAACAAAGCACTTCGGTAAATAATATGAAACGAGCATGCTTGTAAAAGCACCCAGGCGTGGTATAATTAGGGCATGCGGCGTTCCATACTACCTTGAACAAAAAATTAGTATAGTATGAAACGAGCATGCCTGTACCAGGCACCCAAGCAGATGATAATCGGCATGCGGCGTTCCATCTGGCCTTAAACAAAAAATATTATCA
>Ga0153915_10004863_pt1 | contig 12441 bp, 20 predicted proteins | sample Opewatmetagenome_2_FD_107003 | JGI IMG/M metagenome (GOLD analysis project Ga0153915, IMG submission 107003) | Freshwater wetland microbial communities from Ohio, USA - Open water 3 Core 3 Depth 3 metaG | ecosystem: Environmental > Aquatic > Freshwater > Wetlands | place: USA: Ohio, Lake Erie... | reverse complement strand
GAGCGGCTTGCGATGGAGTACATCCACAAGATCGATGAGCTGGGGGGAGCACTTAAAGCCATCGAGCGGGGTTACATTCAGGGAGAGATCCTGGATGCAGCCTATCTTACTCAGCAGTCAATCGAAAAAGGAGATCAGTTCGTTGTAGGGGTCAATGCTTTCCAAGGTGACGAGAAAATTACTCTCGAACGACTGAAGGTGGACCCCACGATCGAGGAGTCGCAGCGGGTTCACCTTAAAGATTTACGTAAAAAACGTGATGACAGTAGAGTGAGCCTTCTTCTCGGCCAGTTAGAAAACATCGCTCACAATAATAACGAGAATCTAATGCCTCTATTAATTGAATGTGTAGAGAATAGCATTACCCTTGGCGAAATTTGTTCAGTTCTCCGGGGGGTTTTCGGAGAATATCACCCACCTGCCTGGGTGTAAGATTGGTATATCAGACCCAAGGAGGTTTCTATGCCTGAGATTAATCGGATTCATCACGTTGCGGTAGTGGTGGAAGATATCGATAGTTCTTTGAAGTTTTGGCACGATATCCTCGGGATTGCGCCTTCACATATTTCCAGTATGCCAGCCGAAGCAGCTCGCATTGCATTTCTGCCTCTTAGTGAAAGTGAGATTGAGCTGGTTCAACCCGTCACAAGCGATTCGGGATTGAGACGTTTCCTCGAGAAGCATGGTCCTGGGATGCACCACCTTTGCCTGGAAGTAGATGATCTCCAAGGCTTGTTGAAGCGACTGAAGACTGAAGGGATACAGCTGATTAACGAGGAGCCAAAAGTGGGTGACGATGGTCGGCGATACGCGTTTATCCATCCCAAGAGCGCCAATGGAGTATTAGTGGAGCTGTACCAGATATCCTGATTATTAAGCTGGATCAAGAAGAACGTAGAAGTGTTTCAATTTCCGGTACGATTTGAGAGCTGATATTCGGTATGCTCGCTAAACCTTTCGCCCCCATGGTACGATAGACTAATCCTATATCCTGCTCAAGGTCTTCCACTGCCCATGCCGCTTTTCGGTAGGCCCAAATGCGGCTTGTGTTTTTATTCTCCAACTCAAGCATATAAAGCTTATATGCTAGTTGTTCTACGATGCGTTTATTCAAGCTGCGTTTTTCTCCAGGGATCACAGGTCGCGGCATACGGTCTGAGATCCCTGCCTGCTGGCAATACTCATGGATGCGCATACCTATATTGCGCCATGGTTTTGCTTGTGAGTAGCTCCCTTCTGGGTACAATTGCGTATAGAGTGAAAGTAAATCTGGATGATTCTTGCGTAGAACGCCCATGAAGAATTCTTTCTGTTGGTCGGCCAGGGTCAGCCCTCCTCCAAGGACGAACTTTCCTCCATTCCCGGCAGTCCATAGAGCCAAAGCTTGCAGGTTTCGGTCGTCATCGCATAAACCGGGTAGCAGAGGCATGGCGACGGTTCCGGTAAGTATGCCCGCCTTCGCAATCTCTTCCATGGCTTTGAAGCGCTTCTCTGCAGTCGGAGCCAATCCTTCCATTTTTGAGGCATGCAAATAGTCTGGTGAATCTGGTGTGGAAATAATGCTGAACGCCACCACTGCCCTGGACCGCTGGTTGATTGCCTTGAATAGATCTAAATCGCGCAATACCAGCGGTGAGCGCGTGAGAATGAAAACTGGAAACCCAAGCTCTAAGCACACCTCCAGGATTTTCCGCGAGAGTTTGAATTTGCGCTCCGCAGGTTGGTAATCCCCTGTAAACATCATATCCACAGGAACCCTGATAAGTGCTTTACGCAAGAGCTGGGGGGCATTCTCTTTGATTTTAATGAGGTGAGAGAATTCATCTGCTTCTGCATTATAGACGGCATCCGCTTCCAACGGTTTATGCGGGATGTACCTTCGCTCCCTGCAATAACAAAAAACACAGCCATGTTGGCAACCCAGGTATGGGTAAGCGCTATACCGTGTCCAGAACCAATGATCTGCTCGTTTACCTTTATTGAGGATGGATTTCGGTTGGTAAATTACAAACCGTGTTCGCCGGCTCATCTTTCAACCGTTTGATATTCTTGTGTGCCTCGATGAAGAGCAACCACAGCGAGACGCTCGCCAAACTTAACCAGGTCTTTGCGAGAGTATTTACGTGGCAGCCCCTCAAGCCTCAACATGGCACCCATAAAAAGTGGGTGTCGAATCAAGCGCAGCTCCAGGAAATCAGCGACCTGACCCGGGTCAGTCATGAGTTCGGCAAGTGTGGAGAATCGTAAGTCCCCAACCTGTACATTCACCTTAGGGCATGCCACCAGATTGCGGTACCAATCGGCTTTTACACCGCGTGCTGAAGCTACGTAATACGCCCCCTCGACTTGTTCATATTGTAATAGTGTTGAGCGCGGTTGACCGGATTTCCGCCCGATGGTGGTCAGCACTAACACCCTGGCGGCTGCCTTGCTCTTCGCTCCGTACCTGGAGAGCATCCACCGGTTCAGTCGGCGCAGCACCTGCCAAAATACGAGTGGAAACCGAGGCGAAGAATTCATTTCAAATAAGTTCGAACAATCACCCGCTCTCTCGCTTTCTATCGCAGGTTTTCAACCACAAACTGACCATCAAGCCGAATGATTTCAGCTGGAGCTAGAATCGGATTACTCGTGTCGATTTCCATTTCCTGGTCATTTACCCGCATTTCCGGCGCAGGACGGCTTCGACTTTTTTGATGAAAACCTTCATCATATAGCGCTGGATTTCCTGCGGGTCTTTCCGTTGAGCTATTTGAAGGATTTGGCGCACTTCCTCTTCATCAAAGATTACCAATGTCTTTTCGATGCGTTGCTTTGCCATGGCTCCTCTTACAGGATACTCCTCAGTGCTTCAGCCGCTTCATGGATTTCGTCCTCCGTTGTGAAACAACCTGGACTGAAGCGCAGTGCACCACTATTCAGTGTCCCTGCAGTTCGGTGAGCTTGGGGTGCGCAATGTAGCCCAGCACGTGTTGCTATATCGAAGACCTGATCCAGAACTGCCGCGAGTTGGTCAGGCACATAACCTTCGACGATAACGGACACTACTGCCGTGCGAATGGTCAGGTCAGCTGGTCCCAGGATGGTCAAGCCTGGCATATCGCACAATGCATCGATCAGCAAGCTGGTCAAAGTCATTTCGCGATCGCGTATCTGCTCAACCCCGAGTTTCTGCACAAAGGCTACCCCTGCCAACAAACCAGCGATACCAGCCGTATTTTGTGTTCCGGCTTCCAGGCGCAGCGGTAGTGCCTCCGGCATGGTCTCCGGTGTTGATTCCACACCTGATCCACCTTCAATCCATGTCTCTAACCTGATGCCAGGGCGGACAACCAGGCCTCCCGTACCATGTGGACCATATAGACCTTTATGACCTGAGAACGCCAGCAAATCAATATTCATTCCTGCCATATCAATTGGATACGCTCCAGCAGTTTGCGCCGCGTCTACAAGGAAGTGTATACCATGCTTCTTGGCCATTGCACCCACTTCAGCTATCGGTAGGATTGTCCCCAATACATTTGAAGCATGCAGCATGGCGATTAATCGTGTAGTCGGTCGGATTTGTGCCTCGAGATCATTAAGTTGAATTGTGCCATCACCCGCGCAAGGTATCGCTGTTATGACGACTCCACCTCCTCGCTCCATTGCTTTTAATGGACGCCACATCGCGTTGTGTTCAATGGATGTGGTGATAACATGATCACCTGACCGCAACAATCCTTTGAGCGCCATGTTGATTGCCTGGGTAGCATTCATGGTAAAAGCCACACCCGTTGGGTCGGGGGCATGGAAAAGCTCGGATATGGTATCTCGAACCTGATCGGCGATGCGCGCGGCTTCTTCCTCCCGGCGGTAGCCACCACGCCCTGGAGTTGCACCGACTTTACGCATGAAGTTGTCAACCGATTGATATACTGTCTCTGGTTTGGGCCAGCTCGTGGCCGCATTATCCAGGTAAATGCTCATTGTTTTTTTCCTCCAAGAGCATTTCCAACCCAACGTTCCTTTGCACAGCTGCGGTGCGCACACGTGGGATCAGAACATCATAAAAGAAGCTAACCGCACTGTCCATATCCCGATCCATTGCGATGCGCTTCAACTCGATCACCTCCACGGCCTCCAGGGTTACCCAAATGGAGCGCGTGGTAGTTGTCATATCAATCAATCTACTTGATGATTTTGTTTGGCTATCCATTGATACGCAATCTAATAATCCTGAGGACAGAGATCCAGCGATCTGTGTGAACTACATAAACCGTTGGTGGAAATCTGGTCAGTCAAGTTACAGCATTGTCTCGAGGGTCGCCATACGCTCTGAGAAGGCCGGATCTTGTCGTAGCGGTAGGCATTCCTCCAGAGTCCGCTCCTGAAGGAGCAAGTTACATGCAAATGCCAGGCAGGTCGCCTCGCCGCATTTTTTACAATTTGTCTGGGGTAATAAAGTCCATATGTCCAGCGGGCGCGGAGAATGCTTGCGGGTGGTCATCGCCACCAGCTCCACCCGGTGGTCCCAAGTCTCATTGATCGCATCCACCAACGCTTTGAATAATTCCAACCCTTCTTCAGTGTCCTGCACTTTGGTAATATAAGCTTTTTCGGAATAAAGAGAGATGAATCCCGGTTGGCGGCGTAGTGTCAGCGTGGATGTTTCAGGGTTATACGAGATCACGTTGGGGAGGGTTGCCAAATATGGGAGCACATCATCCAGCTTCCGCGATGGTTCACCAATCACGATAATCTTGCCGGGCTCAGCCAGACAAGGTAAGATTTTGACCAGTGTGATGGATTCGAGAAACATATATATCTTTTCTTCGCTTCTTCTCTATGTAATTTACGGATGCCCGTTCCCGATTATCCTTCGATGGCACTCTTGATCCAATCGAGTAATTCCTGTTTGGATGGAAATCTTCCCACACATACCAGCTTATCATTTACTACCAGGCTCGGAGCGGGTAGTACTGGAGTATATTGTTCAATATGAGCCCAATCTTTCAATTCAGTGATGACGATTTTCAACCCGGGATATTCATCTTGCAAAGCTCTTTGAACCGCCACTACGGTTTGCCTGACGGCATAACGCTGGGCAGAGTGGTAACCTAGGATCTTCAGATCAATCATCCGACAAATAGTCTCTTCTTCAGCCAGAACGCGACATTTACCAGACCTATCATTACCGGTACCTCTACCAGTGGGCCGATGACCGCGGTGAAGGCTTCGCCCGAATTGATCCCGAATACAGCCACTGCCACGGCAATCGCCAGCTCAAAGTTGTTGCTCGCCGCTGTGAATGATAACGTGGTTGTCTTCTTATAATCCGCACCGACCAGTTTGCCCATCCCAAAACTCGCCAGGAACATAATCACGAAGTAGATCAGCAGTGGGATGGCAATCCGCACTACATCCAGCGGGATGGTTACGATGAGATTCCCCTTTAAGCTGAACATGACTACGATGGTAAAAAGCAAAGCAATCAGGGTGATTGGGCTGATCTTGGGGATGAACTTCTTATAAAACCATTCTTTACCCTTAGTGCGGGTCAATACCATATTCGTGATAAAACCAGCGATAAAAGGTATGCCCAGGTAGATAAACACGCTTTTGGCAATCTGCCCGATCGTGATGGATACGATGCTTCCATGTAAGCCAAACCAGGTGGGTAGGATGGTAATAAATACATATGCGTAAACGCTGTAGAACAAGACCTGGAAAATGCTGTTGAAAGCCACCAGACCCGCTGCGTATTCTGTGTCACCTTTAGCCAGCTCATTCCACACGATCACCATGGCAATGCAGCGTGCCAATCCGATCATGATCAGGCCTACCATATATGCTGGGTAGCCTCTCAAGAAGATGATCGCTAACAGGAACATCAAGACCGGGCCAATCACCCAGTTTTGCACGAGCGAAAGCCCTAAGACTTTCCAGTTCTTAAAGACATCGCTTAACTCGTCGTAATGCACTTTTGCCAGGGGAGGGTACATCATCAAGATCAAGCCAATGGCTATCGGGATATTGGTCGTTCCCACAGAGACTCGTAAGTTGAACGTCTTCACTGCCTCAGGAAATAAATACCCCAGCCCAACGCCAATGACCATCCCCAGGAAGATCCACAGGGTAAGGTAACGGTCAAGAAATGAAAGCCGGCGAATAACGCCCCCTGATAGATCAGTTTCAGCGGTTTTGGAGGTAGCCATATTAAGCCGTCTCCATCTCAGCATTTACCAGCCAGGTAGTTACTTCAGCTTCACTTGGTATGCGTCCTGCGCAGACCACCTTCTCATTAATCACCAGGCCTGGTGTCCCTAAGATGGGATATTTTTTGATCTCTACCCAGTCGGTCACCTTGATTACTTCTGCTTGCATGCCCATCATATTTATCACATTACGAGCGATCCCCTCAACCTTTTTGCAATTTTCACAACCTGATCCTAAAACCTTTATGGTTAGCATTACGAGCCTCCTGAGAAAAATAGTTAATATAGCTCCTGATTACCTAGAAGACGTCACGTTGCATCTGTGGAATTTCCAATTACCTCAATAATCGGGGCAATCTTGACATCCGACTTGATCGAATTTGCCACCAGACTATACTTTTGCGCGGATTTTAATGCCCTTTGGATTCGAGCTTCGATATATGCAGGCGTTTCGTCTCCAGCCATCACCCGGATTTCAGGAAAAAGTCGAATTTGGGTAAATATTTCTGTGTGATCTAGCTCGACCATTTTTGTGCCTTCAGCCCGGCATTCGTAGGAAAGCAGTTTTAGCTTTAACCGTTCGCATGACCATAGGAACATCAGCATGATGCAAGAATTCACTGCAGCCACGAAAGCATCTTCAGGGGTAAGCATACCAGGCAATCCTTTGGCATCAGGTGGTGCAGAAAAATCCATCTCAGGACCATTGCCCATCGCAATTCGTCCTAAGTGGTTGCCTTTCCATGTAACGAATGTGTGGTAGATGAAAGTTTGGCTCATCTATCTTTTTCCTTGAACCAATAATTAGTGTATGCTTTTCGAATGCCTTCCCCATAAGCCAATTCTTCTTCGGCTGATATCGGATTGTATATTTTTATTGTATCCACCAGCTCCCGCACATTTTCCTCGGTTGGAGTTTTTCCTGCTTCCAGAAACTGCTGGAATATCAGGGGCAAACCGACCAGTGTGATTTCCTTACCAGCAATGCTCACTTTTTGGATGGGTATTCCAGAGCCACATGCACAGGTAGCAATGACCGATTCCTGGTGGGCTTCCGCTTGTTGTTCACTGGCGATCTCAAGTGGGATGAGCTCACCTAGCTTCCGGTTCCATTGTTTCCCTATCAGCTCATCGACCTTGTTTGCGATCTCCTCCCCAAGGATATCAACCGCCCGTAGACCAGCGGCGTTCAGGTGGCGTACCCCTTGCGGCGGGTCGAGCTTATTTTCTTGTACCAACTCCCGTACCATGAAGCTTGCTGCTGGTTTATGTGAATATTTCGCCGTTGCTTTCTCTGCACACCGAAGCTCGCATCCATCCACCGATATGGTCGGGTAGAACTTAGCAAAAGCTCGGTCACCCTCACCACCCGCTAAAAAGAGCGGCAGGCAGATGGTCACTGTATCATTGGGGCGCAGATTTTCGAGCACTCGTAGTGCTGCCAGGCGCGTGATTGTACCTTCAGCTAATTCTTCTCCAGAGCAGGCAACAATCCCAACTTTCTTTTTGGGCAGATCAACCATTATCTTTTCCTCCCCCACCGGAGATCAATTGATCCACCACCTGCGTGATCTCACCTGCTAGTGCCTGAGCCAATTGGGCTCCACCCTCATTCAGCTCAGCAATCCCCTGGGGCTTGAATTGTTTATACCGTCGATACACATCCAATACTGCATATTCCTGTGCGATTTTTCCACCACTTTCCCGCACCATTTTTGTAGCACACGCGAGCTTGCAGCCGTCAATGGTAATGGCTGGGTTACCTTCAATTATCGAACGAGCCTCTTCGTCTCCCAGAACCAACTTGGAAAGCGCCACCAAATAAGTATCTTCTGGTCGCAAATCTTCCGTCACGTTATACGCGGCTTCGCGGCTGACTGTGCCATAGGTTTTACCGATACCGCTACAAGGGACGATAATGACCCTGACTGTATGATCGATATCAGTCATTCTTTTTTTACCTCCAGACCCGCTTCCAGCTTTATCCTGGCGAAATAAGCCTGCGGATCTAATAAATGCTTCAGATCGATTATCCGTTCTGCCGCTTCGATCACTACCAGCCAGCCTGCCCCATAAGGATCTTGATTGATTACTTCCGGTGATGTTTCCATCATTGGATTGATCTCCACTACCCTGCCTGAGACCGGTGACATCAGACTAATATTCACCTTGATAGTCTCAATCACCGCAAGTTCATCACCGAAAGCCACCGAGGTTCCAACCGGCTTGATCTCTGCAAAAGCCACATCTCCACTGCGCTGCTGCAAGTAGTCAGACATTCCTATTCGGATGTAATTATTTTCCGGCTTTGCCCACACACCTTCATCACTGTAAAACCGATCGGTCGCAGTTCGAAATGTGAATTTGTCAATTGTAAAATCAAGGAATTCCGTCATTCGATTGTCCTAATTTTCTCCAATCATCTCACCCCTGGTGTCATTTTCCTCCATGGGTGGATTGCACTTCGGGCAGGGGCAATCTTTCATTTTGTAATGTTTCACTTGAAGCGCTCGCCCTCCGCTCAATCGGGTTGCAGCCTCCACTAGATCAAAAACCTCCGGCATTATCACCCGGTAGTATATGCGTGCGCCCTCACGGCGATCTTCTACAAGCCCAGCTTCGCGCAATACCATTAAATGCTGTGAGATATATGCCTGGCGGCAGCCTAAAACAGCCTCCAGGTGGCACACGCATTGCTCTCCATCCCGCAGGATTTCCAGGATAGTGAGACGTGAGGGGTGCATCAAAGCCTTGAATATATTTGCTGGAGGATTAAAAGTCGCCATGGGATTAATGTTATGACTTTATACAAATAACATTGTGTAAAAACATATTCAACTTTCTGAATATATTATAGGTCAACAGACGGTGGCATTCAAGGTAGGGTATCACATGTACGATATGACAACCTTCCTGAAAATGAGTTGTCCCCGCTTACAGTTAAATTGTCCCATAGCGAAGATTGCTTATCGCAATCACCCCATCGCGCCTACTATTGCCAAAGCTGCCGAATCGGATTGTTGTTGAAGCACCAGGTACCAACCCAGCAAAACTAATAGAGGCAGCTCAACGAGTTGCCATGCTTCCAATGTGATATGCACTTGTGCTTGCTGTTTGAATAGATTGGAAATTACCTTCTCACCGGAACCGGATCGAAGCGCGACTAATTCAATCCCATCTCCATTGCTTAAGCTATGCCTGGTTGCCCAAAAGTCCGTCACCCTCCAAAGATACATTTCTCCACCGGAAAATTTGATCTCACTCTCAGTTCCAATCCAATTTGGTTGGCAGTTTACAAGATCAATCTCTGAACCTGCCCGGCGCACTGTTATTTGGGGTGAGAAAAACCCAGCTTGTTCAAACGTCCACGCCTCATCCGCAGAACTAGCATCAGCCAGTGAGTTGAAATCTGATCGGAACTCAAGCTGACCAAAAATCCTCTCCCCAGACTTTAGGATGAAATTACGTCTTGTTGCCCTCGGCTGCACCCACGAGAGCTCCAAATCCTTTGCCTTCACCAAGGGTTCCATCTCAATCCTCCTTTCCAATCTCAATTTACCCTTAATCCCAAGGATATAGCTAAGATTTCCTGAGTATTGGAAGATGTATTTCTTCTTTTTGAATCTCTCAATACCTTTACTTTCGACTATGTTTCTTTGTGAGACCGACTTTCTGTACATGAAATGTGTAGTCATATTATCCTTCCAGATGGTACAATCGTGCCCATGCCTTTTCCGAAAGCCATTTTATGGGATATGGATGGTGTGCTTGCAGATACCAGCCTTTTGCACTTCGCTACCTGGGAAAAAGTTCTTACCGAACAGGGCATCCCCTTCGATAAACAGAAATTTAACCATATCTACGGTCTGAAGAATCGCGATCTGCTACCTTACCTGGCAGATAGACCTTTGGAACCTCAATGGATCGAGCAGATTGCAGCTCAAAAAGAGCTGGCTTTCAGGCTCGCCCTTCCTGGCCAGCTCTCACCCTTGCCTGGTGTCACGGATTGGCTGAAGCGTTTTCAATCTTGGGGTTGCAAGCAGGCCGTCGCCTCCTCCGCCCCTCCAGAAAATGTGGAAACCCTTGTGGATGAGCTGGGTATCCGCAAGTACTTTGATACCCTCGTCACACCTGGTGAGCTGCCTGGTAAACCCGACCCGGCAGTATTCCTCCTTGCTGCTAGCCGGCTGGGAGAGAGCGCTCAGTATTGCCTGGTCATCGAGGATTCCATCCCTGGGATAGAAGCTGCTCTTCGTGCACATATGCGCTGCATTGCTGTGACAACAACAAATCCGCCCGAGGCTCTTACCAGGGCGGATATTGTCGTTGATACAATGTATCAATTAACCGTTGATCAGGTTAATTCCCTCTTTTAAACGTGGATCAGCTATCCTCAATCCCCAAAACAGATCCCCATATCACGTGCCGTCAGCATGATATCTGAATTTAATGGTACGGTTTTCATACGTCTGGTGGCAGCTTCCAGAGGGACGTATTTTACCGTCGGTGGGTCAAGGGCTACCATGACCCCCCGTTGACCTTCTGCAATCGCACGCACTGCGGCCGCACCAAATCGTTGCGCGATCAAACGGTCGAAGCCAGTGGGTGAGCCTCCCCGCAGTAGGTGCCCCAACACCACCAGGTGGGTCTCCTTGCCGGTAAGTTCCTGTAATTCCTCTGCCACTTTTTCACCACACCCACCCAGCCGCTCAGCCCGTCCCGATTCCCGGCTGATAATCGAAATACTTCCCCCCTTCGGTTTTGCGCCTTCGGCTACAACCACAATGGAGAACAGGCTTCCCCGTTCTTCCCGGTCATGGATCTTCTCAGCTACCTTCGTCAAGTCGTATGGGATTTCCGGTATCAGGATCACATCCGCTGACCCCGCCAACCCGCTTTCTAACGCGATCCAGCCAGCATAACGCCCCATGACCTCCATTACGATGACGCGGTTATGGGAAGCTGCAGTGGTATGCAGCCGGTCAAGACATTCCACAGTGAAGGCTGCTGCCGTGTCAAAACCAAAGGTAATGACAGTTTTATCCAGGTCATTGTCGATCGTCTTGGGGACTCCCACCACCCACAAACCTTTCTTCGCCAGCTCGTTGGCAATCGCCATCGATCCATCCCCGCCCACCGAGATGAGTGCATCGATCTGGTGCAGCTTAAAGGCCCGCAGCAGCTCATCCGAGCGGTCGACTTCGATCATCGTATCATCCGGACCTTGGATAGGGAATTTTAATGGGTTGCCGCGGTTGGTAGTACCGATGATCGTTCCTCCAAGATGAGTGATGCCCCGCACCTTTTCGCGTGTTAGGCGGATTAATCCGCCTTCGATAAACTGTTCAGGCATGAGGAGCCCGTTGAATCCATCACGGATGCCGTACACATCCCAGTCCCGGTTAATGGCTGATAGAACCGCTGCCCGGATGACCGCGTTCAACCCAGGGGCATCGCCTCCTCCAGTGCAGATGGCGATTCGCTTGATATTCACTGTTGATTGAGTCATCATGCCTCCTCTGCGGTTCTTAGGATTAGTTTATTCATCGATTTATTATTTGATTTTATGCGGTGTGAGACATCTTATCAAGGAATTTAGGCGAGGACAATTTATTAAACCAAAGAGTGATTGTGATGTCACGTGTCATTCGTCATATATTTCCATCCGGTTCAAACGGTACGCTGGGTCATGCTTCGATGATCCGGGTGCGATCTCGCTTATCTTACTTGAAACCTCTTTGTGCCAAGCAATTGCTTATGGTGTTTCCAGTAGTTTTGTGGTTATCGATTCTTCAAGAGAAATGAGAGGGTTGTAAGCGGCAGTCATGGTATTGGTTAATAATACTATTCCATAATTCTCATCGGGGTAATTAGCCAGGAATGATATAAATCCAGAGGGTATTCCACCTGCATGAGAAATCACCATTCGTCCGTTCTTTTCTTCAATTTCTAAACCAAAACCATAACCCGTCTGAGTGCCATCTGGAAGTTCTATGGGAGATATCATCATTTGGTAGGATTCTTCACTAACCACACGTCCGGTTGCTAAAGCCCCTTGCCATTTCAACAAATCTCCCGCCGTGCTACATAAATCGCCAGCACCGTATGCAATGCTCGGATTTAACGGAAGAGCTATATCAGGTGCAGTTCCATAAGCATTGATGCGGTATCCCTGCGCCAGGTTCTGGGTGAGGTTGAGGCATGAGTTCGTGTGCTCTAACCCCAATCGCTCAAGGATATGTTG
>Ga0153915_10004862_pt1 | contig 12442 bp, 10 predicted proteins | sample Opewatmetagenome_2_FD_107003 | JGI IMG/M metagenome (GOLD analysis project Ga0153915, IMG submission 107003) | Freshwater wetland microbial communities from Ohio, USA - Open water 3 Core 3 Depth 3 metaG | ecosystem: Environmental > Aquatic > Freshwater > Wetlands | place: USA: Ohio, Lake Erie... | reverse complement strand
TCGCGGGTTGGCTGTCTGCGCCGCCGTCGGGCCCTTGTCGAGAGGCATACCCGCCCGACCGGGGGAGCTGACGAGGGGCGGAGTCCCTCTCAATACTACTTCCCCCTCTCCTTGAAGGAGCGGGGGATACAGGGGGTGAGGTCACTGATGATCACTCAGATCACTCACATCGGCCACGTCGTGCGGGACCTGGACCAGACCATTGAGCTCTACACTAAACGGCTCGGCTTCAAAGCGGCGTCCACCCGTCCGATGCCCCTCCCCGGCGGCCGGGCGTTCATGATCACCGTGGGCAGCCAGTCCATTGAGCTGATCCAGCCGACCGACCACGAGCACCGCGTCGGCCAGTTCCTCGACCGGCACGGCGAGGGCTGGTTCCACGTCTCGATGAACTGCGACGACATTGATGCCACCGTGGCGGCCTTCCGGCAGAAGGGCATCATTGTCGAAAACCCGCGCTTCTTCACGGCGGACCAGACCGGCCCGCGTATCGCCTTCGTCGACCCGCAGTCCGTCCACGGCGCGGTGATTGAGCTGAACGAGAGAGGGGCGGGAAGGTAGGGAGGCACAGTCGTTCTTCCCCGGCGCCAGCTCGATCTCGTGGAGCCGAAATCCCCCTTGCTCCCCCTTTTCAAAGGGGGACACCAAACACGCCCGTTGCCGCGACGGGCGGGCGACATGTCGTCTCCCTTTGGCAAAGTCCCGATTCGTCCTGTACGGCATGCCGCATGACGAAGGAATCGGCAGATGAGTGAGAGGGGTCTGGTCCGCCGGCTGTCACAATACGGCCGTCGGGTCCTTGCCGAGAGGCGCTGGATTCCGGATCAAGCACGGAATGACAGTCCGGGGGCCTTCCGCCTGACGCCGCAGTCGGGCCCTCGTTGAGAGGTTGTCGCAGTGGCGGGTACTGTTCCGAGGCGCTGGATTCCGGATCAAGCCCGGAATGACAGTCCGGGGGCCTTCCGCCTAACGCCGCAGTCGGGCCCTTGCCGAGAAGCGCGCTCACCTTAGTGGGGAAGTTGACGAGGACTCGAGGTCACAATAGCCAAGTGAGTCCTGTGCCAGCATGACAGCGAAGAGCGGAGCGTAGGCTGGCTTCGGCTCGACAGAAGCGATCTCGTCGCCATCGATGGATATCCTAGTGTAGACCTCGCGGATCATGGCTTCGCGTTGCTCCGACGTTACTCCCGGATGCGACCAGAGAGCGGGCAGGTCATTCAGAAGAATAGCTGCTCTCTCCAGGTTTGGCAACTGCGGCGGGGTACGGTCGCGACTTATGGCCTTCAGTTGCTGCTCCAGCGATGCTCTGTCTCGGCGATAGTCATCGTCAGAGACATCTCCCCAGAGGTGCTGTTTACGCAGCCGCTCAAGTGCGCCGGATAGCCTGTCCCGTTGTGCTCCGTAGTCATCCGGCTCATGGCCGTCACGCAGGGCAGCCACGACCCGCGACTTCCAGCTATCGTCCAGGTGAACTTGAGACAGCACGCGCTCGCCGAACTCCTCACAGACCGAATCGACCGTGCGTGTTCGAGGTCGGATGGGGCAACTCCGGCCGAGGCTGTGGCGCTCGTGGATGAGCCGCAGGTCCGTCTTGCCCCTATTGTAGATCGCCTCACCGTGGTAGGGGTTTCCGCAGTTGGAGCATCTCAAGACTCGCGAGAAAGGATAGACGCGGTAGGCTTTGCACGGGCGGCCGGACGCCCCGACTCTGCGGCTCTTCTTGATCTCCTGACAGTGGACCCAGAGGTCCTTGAGCTCGGCGGGCACCTCATGGGATCCCTCAAAGACTTGCTCGTCAGGCAGCCCTTGGTGGTAGACGACTTTGCCTTCGTAGAACCGGTTATCCAGAACGTCGCGGATGTTGAAGCCCTTGAACGGACCTCCCTCGCGAAGGCGAAAGCCTTGAGCATTGAGACGGTCGGCTACCTGGATGTAGGAGAGTTCACCAGTGGCGTAGTCTCTCAATGCCATTAGTAGAGCCGGCATCGTTGTTGGGTCAGGTACCTTGCGCTCCCGCTTGCCCGAGACTAGCTCACTCTTGTATCCCAGCGGTGGCGGCCCGATGTGCAGCCCATGGTTGACCTTCTCTGCCAGACCCGCCGAGACGTAGCGGGACAGGTTACGGCTATATTGCTCGTCGAGGGTCTCGTTGATCCGCTCACTCAGGAAGTCGCGGTCGCTGCCGGAGATGATGCCCTGGCTGACGAAGATCACCGTCTTGCCCAGACTCCGGAGTTCTTCCTTGTAGCGGATACACTCCGCCTGGTTCCGTCCAAAGCGCGAGGTATGGTCCACGAGCAGCACGTCGAAGCGGTCCAGCCGGGCGTCTTCAATGCCCTGCCGGAACTCATGTCGTTTGGCAGCCCTGCGGCCGCTGACGAACTCAGTGTACCACCGATTGCCGAGCACGAGGCCGTAGGACTGAGCGAAGCGCTCCTCGTTGTGACGCTGGATGTCGGGGCCAAACCCGTCGCGCTGGTCAAGTGTGGAATCGCGTACGTAGCCTTCTGCCCTGAGCCCCCTGAGATCCTCAAACGTCGTTATGCGATTTGCTTTCTGGGTCACTATTCCCCTCGTCATCGTGTCTGCCTCCAGAGTCGGGTTCGTGCGCGGCCAGTGTATTCGCATCAGGGCCTTCTGTCAACACGCCTTTGACCTTGGGCCTGCATGACGGCCGACCGTGACCCGCTTCCCAGGCCAAAGCTGATCGCAACATGTCGGCCAGTATTTCGGCCAATCGATCCACGGCTACACCCCAGCGCTCTTCTTGGGGAGCCTGGCGGTCGCGGACTTGATGGCCGAGTCGCGATCTAGTTCCGGACTACATGCCAGCCTGGATGTGTATACGGGTGAGTGTGCACACGACGGGGACGGAGAATCCTTCGGGAGAACGGAAGGAGTGTGGACCCGAGTCATCGACCTTCTCCTCCGCCGCCCTAAACAGAAGGGCGACGTACATTTAGATGTACGTCGCCCGTATATGTCTTGGCGCCTCCCTTTTGGGGAGAGATCGGCGACCGGTAGCCAGGGACTATCGCTTTGTGTGTTGCGATACGGCCCTGGCTACCTGCATCAGTCTAGCCTGAAGCCGTCCCGTTGTCAATGCCGCAGGTGCGTCTCCGAATTCTGGTTGGTGGCGATCAAGGGTCAGCTTTGCGCCTTTGCCCTGCTTCTTGCAGGCACAGGGGGCAACTGAGGCATACTGCTTTCCATAGCGTCTGTGGAGTGTCAGGTGCGCCTCAATCTCGCCATCGGCGCGTTGGTTCTCGGTGGGGTCTCAACGAAAAACCGTGCCGGAACCGGTGAAAGAGTCCAAGACGATATCAGCCGGATCGCTAGCGCTCTCGAAGGTCCCATGCAATAGCTTGGGTGTCTTGTCCGCGGGGCACCTCTTCTTGACAGTCTGACTCGCCCTTATCCCACAATTCATGTTCCGACGCTCGCCATGAGTCTCCAGCACTCGGCCCTGTGGGAAAGGAGGCGTTCGTTGCAGCAACAAGGGGCTGTGAATCTGCCCGCCGACACGGTTCTGGACCGCGGCCAGCCCAGGGGCTCCCATAGTAACACCCTGGACTTCCGTTACTTCCGCTCATCTCGCCCAGCCATCTTCCGGGCCACGACATGCTCGGCCTCAGCGCTGGGCTGATGTCTCTTACAGAAGCTTTGCATTCCATGAGAACTATGCTTGACATTTCGACCGGTATACTGTACTATTAGTACAATTAGCTTGTCAGGAGGACGACTCAATGAACGCTAGAACGTATCGTGTAGTCATGAGAATCGCGGCTGTCGTAATTGCCGGAGTTGTTGCATTGTCGATCGTTCTCGAGCTGCCGCTGTACGTGCCCTTGCTAGCTATCATGGCCGTCTTGGTCGTGGCGGTCGTCGTTCGGCGCTCCGTCAAGGAAATCATGGCAGACGAACGTAGCCGGCGTATCCAGGAAAAGTCTACTGACGCGGCGTACCGTATCTATACTGTCATGGCTGCGGTTTTTGCCCTGGCAACTCTCATGCTCCGGAGCCGCCTCGCGCCCTGGTTCGGGATCGCTGGTGAAACCGTGGCTTACTCTGTCTGCGGATTGATGCTCCTGCATCTTGTCTGCTCAAGGTACTTCGCGACGAAGCTCTAGCAAGAACATCGGAGCTTGAGATGAGAAACAGGCTGAAAGTCTATCGGGCGATGCACGACCTCACGCAGGAAGCTCTAGCGCAAAAGCTGGGAGTGACCAGACAGACCATTGTATCGGTCGAGAACGGGAAATACGATCCATCCATACATCTTGCGTTCAAAACTGCCCGGTTCTTTGGAGTGAGAATAGAGGACATCTTCATTTTCGATGAGCAGGACGTCGCGGCACACCCACTCGAAGCAGGGCCCCCGACGCAGTAGCCGTCTAACCTGGGGTCGGGCAGGTATCTCGGGGTTTCACAATCCGCCCTAATGAGACTGCCGAAAAAGTCGTATTTGATCCCCTTCGCGTGAAGCTGAGCACGTGATAAGATACAGCGACCGATGGTGGGAGGTGCACATGCTCAAGCCGAAGTCGCCCCAAGAATCGTTCTATGGAAGCTATCTCTACGACCGCATCGTCCCGATCGACCACCCGCTCCGCAAGATCAACCAGGTGGTCGATTTCTCCTTTGCGAGTCAAGTCCTGAAGGACCGCTACAATCCGGCCATCGGCCGGCCGGCGGAAGACCCCGAGTTTCTGCTTCGGTTGTGCTTACTCCAGTATCTATATGGCGATTCCGACAGGCAGGTGGTCGAGAATGCTCGCCTGAATCTGGCTTACAAGTACTTCCTGGGGCTGGCGGTCGACGCCGAAGTGCCGGACTACACCACGGTCTCCTATTTCCGGGCGCAGAGACTGGGCGAAGAGAAGTTTCGGGCCATCCTGGAACAGATCGTACGCCAGTGTATTGATAAGGGGCTGGTGAAAGGAAAGCGCCAGATCATCGACTCGACTCCAGTGTTTGCCAACGTATCCCTGAGCAGCCTCAGCGGCCTAGTCAGGAAGTGCCGCGAAAACGTGCTGAAGACGGTAGCCAAGCAGGATGTGGAGATAGCGGGAGAGCTGGGAGCGAAGGAGCTACGGAATGCCGCGTCGGTGAAGTTTAGCTCCAACGAAGAAGCTCTGCAGAAAGAGATCGAGGCGGCCGGCACATTACTGGACGGCGTCATTGCTGAGCTTAGAGCTGAGAGAATCAAGCCGACCGAGGAACTCCAAAAGGACCTGGCACTACTGGAAAAGGCGGTTGCCGATCGGGAAGAGCACGCCAAGGACAAGATGGTCAGCCCGGTGGACCCGGATGCGAGGACCGGGAAGAAAACGAGCACCACCTGGTCGGGTTACAAGGCACACATCGTCATGGAGGAAGACAGCGGCATTATCACCGAAGTGGCAACCACCCCGGCCAACGCCACGGACGGCAGCCAACTCCTGCCGCTGCTGGAGGAACAGGAGAAAGCCCACTCTGTCAGCCCAAAGGAACTCACCGCGGATAGAGCCTATGACTGGGGAGAAAATCTGGAGTCCCTGGCCGCCAAGAACACCATCGCCAACATCTCTCTAACCAAACAGGGGAACCATCGGACCGGGGTGGATTTTGCCGTGGACGATTTCCTCTACGACCCCAAGAACATCAAGCTCATGTGCCCGGCCGGACATATCTCGACCAGCTGCTACCGCGTGGTCCTTTCCAACTCCCGTCTCAACAAACCAGGTTACGCCTTCCAGTTCAGGGCGAGCCTATGCAACGTCTGTCCGCTCAAAGCCAAATGCGTAAAGAACAATGAGGGCAGACGGATTCATATCAGCTACTATGAACCGTACTTCCGAATGGTAAGGGAAAGGCTCGCAACTGAGGAGGGAAAAGAAGCCTACCGCAACCGCTACAAGATCGAGCAAAAGGTAGCCGATCTAGCCCGGTATTGCGGACTGAGGAGGTGCCGCTACCGCGGCCTGAACAGGGCCGGAATACACACGTTACTGGCAACGACCGTCTGCAATATCAAGAGAATGGTGAAGCTACTCTGGGGAAAGCCAGAGAACTGCTATCTTGAAGTGCCGGCTACCTAAAGACGACGACGTGGCCAGGGAGGAGCGATACCACACCTCAACAACGAGGCGATCATGACCTAACCGAGGTTAGTCCGACCGATTTGAAGAATCCAGCACTGCCGGAATAGAACATGGCTACTTCGACAAGCCTTTTTCGGCAGTCTCCTAATGTGTAAATGGTGCCAATAGTGGGTCAGAGCCCGTGTGCCGATTGATCAGTGTTGGGCTTCGCCCTCACCTGAGTCTCCAGCGGTCACTTCGAACGTCTTCTGAACGAACGCGGCGAGACTCTCCTCCACTTCGCTGATGCTCTTGTCTACCTGGTCCTTCGCCGGAGTCTCCCAGAAGTCCAGCTGCTTCACATCCGCATACCAGCGCTTGATTTTCTCAACGTCGCCCTCGAGCTCTTCGACTTCCTCGAAATTGAACTCCCGACGCTCGCTCTCCCACTCGATGTGCTTGAGGGCTTCCTGGCACTCAGCCACGATATCGGAGTACTCCTTTTCCCTTTCCTGCCGGAACCTGGCTACGGTGCGTTCTTCCTGCGCTTTGCTGAAGTGACTGACGATGTACAGGTTGGCCGTGCCGCCCATCTCATCGACGGTCCGCATCAGGTCCGCCAGGCCCTGCGAGAGCGACTCGGTCTTCGTGCTTGCACGCCAGTCCGGCGCCGTCTCGGCCAAGCCTGGACTGGACTCGGCCGATCGGGCGGTCTCCGAAGCGATGATGGAGCTGTGGCCCAGATTCGCCCGGACCCGCACACCCAAAGGAAAGTTGATTCCGGATCGGCCGGAGTACGCTCGGGCAGCGGACCGCTACCTCTACGTCTCCGGCAAGTCCGAGGTCCGCACCGGCTTTTCGAAAGTGCCGGGCGCTGGGCCCCGTCAGCTACGGCAATATCAGGTCATGATCCTGAGAGAGGACTGGAAGAAAGGAACGGCATCAGCGCGGGCGGGCATGCTGACGACAGGAAGCCCGTTGACAATAGATTGACTTACGCGTACAGTCTATTCCGTGCGTGGTCGTGAACATAGGAGTGATCTCCCGACTCTCTGGCAATCCAAGGCCGCGCGCTTTCCCGCCTGGCTCAATCAAGCTGTCTTCTACCAAATCTACCCTTCAAGCTTTTACGATGGCAATGGCGACGGCATCGGGGACATCCCTGGGATAATCCAGAAACTGGACTATCTGCAATGGCTGGGCGTCAACGCTCTGTGGCTCAACCCCTGCTTTGTGTCTCCTTTCCAGGATGGCGGCTATGATGTGGCGGACTACTACCGGATCGCGCCGCGCTACGGGACTAACCGAGACCTCTACCGGCTCTGCCGGGAAGCCCACCGGGGCGGGATCAGGGTGTGCCTCGACCTGGTGGCCGGCCACACTTCGGTCGAGCACCCCTGGTTCAAGGCTTCCTGCCAGCCCCGGCGCAACAGGTACTCCGACCGCTATATCTGGGCGCCCTCCGCCATATTCGGCCCGGATGCACCCCTTTCTTTTATCCGAGGGTATTCAGAAAGAGAGGGCAGCTACGTCGCCAATTTCTTCTACTTCCAGCCGGCTTTGAACTACGGGTTCGCCCGGCCGGCGGCCAGCCAGCCGTGGCAGCGAGGGGTAGATGCGCCCGGACCCCTTGAGACCCGCAAGGAACTGGTCAAGATCATGACATACTGGCTTGGCCATGGGGTGGACGGGTTTCGTGTCGATATGGCGGCTTCACTGGTGAAGATGGACCCCGGCCGCCGCGAGACCATCAGGCTGTGGCGCGAAGTCGGCCAAGAGGTACGCGCTCTCTATCCCGAGACGGCTTTGATCGCCGAGTGGGGCAACCCCGAGGAATCGGCCGCCGCTGGTTTCGACGTCGATTTCATGTTTCACTTCGGCGTTCCAGGCTACGCCGACCTGATGCTTAACGAGGACTGTTTCTTTCGCCGACGCGGCGGCCGCAGCATCCTCTCTTTTCTCGAGAGCTACTTTGAGCAGGAGGGTAGGGCGGCAGGCAAAAGTCTGATCTCCATCCCCAGCGCCAACCACGACATCAAGAGGCCGCGCGCCGATGGAAGGAGCCTGAGCGACCTGAAAGTCATCTTCACGTTCTTGTTGACGTGGCCGGGAGTGCCTTTTGTCTACTACGGCGACGAGATTGGCATGCGCTACCTGGTAGGGCTGCCGTCCAGGGAAGGCGGCTACCGGCGCACGGGCTCGCGCACGCCCATGCAGTGGGATGATGGGCCGAACGCGGGGTTCTCGGACGCTGATGAAGACAAGCTCTATCTTCCGCTGGACCCGCGAAAGGGCCGCCCGACGGTGCAGCGGCAGGCGAGCGATCCGGCGTCGCTCCTCAACCACGTGCGCAGCCTGATCGCCCTGAGGCAGCATTCTCCTGCGCTCCAGGCCCGTGGCGCTCTCATTCCGCTCACAGTCAATGAGAACGATCGCCATTTTGCCTACCTCCGCCAATCTGGCAACGAGCGGTACCTGGTTGTGCTCAATCCATCCGCCGAAGCGTCTGCGGTCCGAGTAAATGGATTGGGGGCAGCGAACATGTCACCCCAGGTATGTCATGGAGCACATGTGCGCGCTGAAGGAGGCGATGTCCAGATAGAGCTGGCTGGAGTGTCCTACGGCGTCTTCAGGCTCTAGGTATACACCGCTAGTCAATCCTGAGCGGAAGTGCATCAGAAGTCGGTCAATTCCGGGGGGCGCGAGAATGAACGTAAGAGAAGTGGTTGAGGTCATCCTGGCGTTGAATGGCAGCAAGAGACTGGAGAAGACGTGCGACCAGTTGATCGAAGGCAACTGGGACCATTCGGTGACCGGAGTTGTCACGACGTTTATGGCAACTGTCGACGTGATTCGCCGAACGATCGCGACAGGCGGCAATCTGATCGTCACTCATGAACCGACCTACTTCAGCGGTTCAGACCGCATCGACTGGCTCAAGGCTGATCCGGTCTATCAGAGGAAGAAGGACTTAATAGACAGCAGCCGAATGTCAATCTGGCGGTACCATGATCATATGCATCTTGGCAACGCCGACCTCATATACGCCGGGCTACTGGAGGACCTGGGATGGACAGCCTATCTGGACACGAGTCTCCCATCACCCCACTGCTACTCGATTCCCACCACCTCCGTGGCTGCTCTGGTTGGCTTCTTGAAAGAGGCACTCGGTATGAAGGTGATCCGGGTCGTTGGCGACCCAGAGATGAGATGCAGCCGGGTCGGGGTACTCGTTGGCGGCGGAAGTCTTGGTCTCGGTCAAGAAGAGATGCCGGCTAGACTGATGAACGACCAGCAACTGGATGTGATGGTCTGCGGCGAAATCACCGAATGGACGCTGAGCGCCTACGTCCGCGATGCGGCTGCTTTGGGCCGCAACAAAGCCATGATTGTTGTCGGCCACGAACGGAGCGAAGAGCCGGGGATGAAAGAACTGGCCAACCGCCTGCGGCCGCTTCTGGGAGGGATTCCGGTCCGTTTTGCCGACGCCGGAGAGCCCTTTCTCTACCTATGAGCTATTTTCGATGGAACCTCACGTTGTCGGCGTATCGGCTGTAGTAGGCCGGCGCAAGAGGGACCGGCTGGAAGAGGACGGGCTTGTCGACTCGCTCGAACGTCAGCGGTGTGTGGACGAGCCCGGCCGGTATGTAGACCACGGTGGGCTGTTCGATCAGATACAGCTCCTGATCTTCACCCATGTGTAGTTCTATCGTGGCATCGAAATCGAACATATTGGCCAGATTGCCGCCCAGGAAGCAAAGAAACTCGTCGAAATCGTGCGAATGCGGCACCCGGTCGAACAGCCCGGGTTCTGGGATGTACCTCCAGGCCATGGAAAGATTGGCTTTGAAGCCGAAATGGGACTCACTGTCCGCGTACGCGCTCGGATTGGGCATCTTGATCTTCGGAGTGTTTCTCAGCGCAGGTTCCGTCAGGAAGTACTTTGTGTATCGGCTTTCTTTCATGTCTCCCCCTTAGCGGTTCATTCCAGAGGAACCGTCGCCATCCTCTAGCGTACGCGACCACCGGGGCCTATCCTGGCTGGGGACCGCAGGCGGGAAAAGCATCAGGAGAGCACACACCGCAGCCGTCCCTGTCCCATTCTCGCCATGCACTCGTTGCACGAGGTGCAACCTGATCCAGTGGACTTGTGCTCGCGCAAGTCCCTGACAACGTGCGGGTCCATTATGAAGGGCCGGCACATTGAGACCGCATCAGCGACCCCCGAGTCCAAGATATCCTGCATGTCCTTCAGCTTCCTGATGCCGCCGACGATGATCAACGGCAGTGAGAGACTCTTCCTGGCTTGCCCGCACTCCTCAACGTAGTACGGAGACAGCGCGTCACGTCGGATGTGATGGAAGAAGTCTTCCTCGAGTCCCTCACTCACCTCGATGCCGTCGAATCCTTCCTGCTGGAGTATATGGGCCACCTCGATCCCTTCACCAGTGGACTTCCCTTCAGGGTGGTAGTCTTTGATGCCGAGCTTGATCAGAATAGGGTAGTCGGGCCCGACAGCTCGCCTCATGGCGCGATAGATCTCCCGCACGAAACGGGCACGCTTGCTGGCCGAACCTCCCCACTCGTCCTGGCGCCTGTTGGTGGCTGGAGAGAGGAAGGCGCTTATCAGCCAACTGTGTGCGCCGTGCAACTGAATGGCATCGAACCCTGCCTCAACTATTCGAGCGGCGGCTCTGGAGTATGCATCGACCAGTTCGAGGACCTCATCCGACGATAGCTGTCGAACGGTAACCCGGGACCTTGGATGGACAATCTCGGACGGTCCCACCGGCGGCAGACCCGTCACCTGAGCGCTGCACATCCACCCGCCGTGCAGGAGTTGGGCGGCGATTCTTCCGCCACCCTGATGAACGACGCTCGTCAACCTGGCGAGCGACGGTATTGCGTCGTCGGTGTGGGCACCAAGCTGTCCCGGAGAACACTGCCCGTCTCTGGCCGGATAGAGTCCGTGAGATATTATGAGCCCGATTTCCCCCTCGCCGAGTTCCCGGTAGAGATCGATCTCCCGCTCGCTCACCATTCCTTTGTCGGCCATACTGTCCATCGTCGCCGACCGGATGAACCGGTTAGGGAGCACCAGCCTGTTGATAGCTATCGGATCAAATAGGCTCGGCATTTCATCTCCATGCGGACACTGATGCCTTCCCTGCTTGTGCTGGGACTAGTCTAGCAGCAAGCATTTGTTCTTGGGGGCAGGTCATGCAAATTCCGTCAGCTATGCCTGGCAAGAAAGGACAGTATTGCTCTCTGGTATTCTTCGGGTTGCGTTAGCCAGGCACTGTGTCCACAATGCGGTAGCACGGCCAATTCCCCGGTAGGTCTAGGCAATGCGTGGTACATCAAGACCGCCTGCTCCACATCAAATAGGTGGCTTCTATCAGGATAGAGTACCAGGGCCGGACATTGAACATCCTTGAGGGTATCCCTTAAGTCAAATGGCCTCGGACCGGCGGCATAGGCGCCTCCTTTCTCCACAAAGAGCGCGTATAACTCAGGGGCATACGCTTCGCCTTGCCAACGGATGAGGGTGTCCCGGTATGCCTGCGAGGCGTCTTGAAAAGAAGGAGGGCCTTTTCTGTCTGATGGTTGGGATGGCCGGGATGGACGGAATGTCCCCGCGTTGTCGCAACAATTTGTGCTTGATACAGCTATTGCCTTAACCATATCAGGATATCGAGCCGCAAAGTGGACAACGATGACTCCACCCTCACATTGGCCCAAAATGTACACCTTGTCTTTGATGTCCAGGTATTCCAGCAAGATCGACAATTCTCTAACGCTATTCGTGGTATATTGGGCGCTTTTGTAGTAATCCCGGAAGCCTTCTTTGTCCGACCAGCCAAAACCTCTCCGGTCATATAGAATGACTCTGTATTTGTCAGCGAATCCGGGAAGCAGGTGTTCCCACATCTTGGTGGAGCCAGTGCCATGATGCACCAATACCAGAGGTTCTCCCTGACCATGGACTTCATAGTAAATGTCAACACCGGCAATGTTCGCTACTGGCATGCCATCCTCCTCCTGCTATTCCACTGACACTTCCTCATCTTGTCCGAGATAGAGCATCAGCATTCTCATTGGTCAGTGTATCTCAACCAAATGCTGGCTTCAAAGTGGCTTTCCGTGACACCTGAGCCTCACTGAACAAAACGAGTCTCTGTGACTCGCGTTCGAATACTGACTCGCCTGCCACTCAGTATGGATTCCGAACTTCTCCGCGAGGCTCGGCCAATCTCGAAGCACTCTGACCTTCTGTTCGAAAGGAAACCCCTGCTTCCGGCGCTGCGCCGGCTTCTCTCTTCTGCACAGGCACAGAACGCCGCCTGGTCATGTCCGAGCAGACCCGGAAAGCCACGAGG
>Ga0153915_10004861_pt1 | contig 12443 bp, 20 predicted proteins | sample Opewatmetagenome_2_FD_107003 | JGI IMG/M metagenome (GOLD analysis project Ga0153915, IMG submission 107003) | Freshwater wetland microbial communities from Ohio, USA - Open water 3 Core 3 Depth 3 metaG | ecosystem: Environmental > Aquatic > Freshwater > Wetlands | place: USA: Ohio, Lake Erie... | reverse complement strand
GCGTGTCGCTCACTTCTTGCCGAGCCGCGCCGCCAGGGGCTTCGGTGCCACGTGTCGCCAGGAATCGATCAGCAACTCCCGTAACTCCGGCCGCCGGATTGCCTCGAGCCGGACCAGCACGGCAGGGTAATCGCGATAACGATCGGTCAGGTAGGACACATCCGGCCGGAGCCGGAGCATGCTGTCCCGGCTGTCGAAGTCGACCCGCACCACCAGCGTCCCCCCATCCTCGCGCAGGCGCGCGAGGAACTTCCCCCGCACCTTCAGTGACGGGGTCCCGTAGGAAGTGCTCTCCACAACCTCGGGCACTCCCAGCGCGGCCCTGCGCACCGGCTCGAAGGCCGTCCGGAGGGCGGCGGGAGAGACTGACGCGGGTTTGGCGTCCCGTGAGGACTGCTTCCGCGAGCGCGGCACGGAGGATCCCGAGGCTCAGTGGGCGGGTGAGGCGCGGGCCGACAGCTGAACGTTGTCGCGACAGCACCGCACCCAGTGCAGGCCGCTCGCGGCGCGCTCCACTGCGAGCACGGCCCGGCTGCCGGGGTACCAGTCGTTCGAGAGCGGCGAGTAGGTCGCCACGGCACGGCGGCAGAGCGACGCGGCGGAAATGAGATAGCTGTCCACCGCCAGGGGAACATGCTCGCCGGCCCCGTCCATCGGCCGGAAGAGGCCGGCCCGGTCGAGGGCTACCACCAGGTCGATGAATGCCAGGGAGTCGATCCTGGCGGTCAGTGTGCTGTCGAGGCGGGTGCCGGTGGAGAACCGACGCGATACCGTGCCGTCCCTTCGAAAGACTATCCGATCGAATGCGCACTGGTCCCGGCAGTGGCGGTACTCGCGGGTCACCTCGGTGATCTCGATGGGATAGGGTGACGGCGCATCTCCCCAGTCCGGCTCGACGAACGGCGGCCGATGAGGCGCGCACCCAATCCCGGCGACGAGCAGGGCAGCGAGCGCAGTCGGAAGGAGACGCCCCTGCTCGGGTCGCCTGTGCCACAGGCTGTCGCATCCCGGGTCGATGAAGGGGGTGCCCGAATCCTTCATTTGGAGAGGTCTCCGGTCCGAGACCGTGTAGCACAGCCGGCCGGGCCATGCCTTCGCGGCGTTGAGATGGCGTGCGACGATCGTCTCATCCGCCTGGTCACCATATCAGGTTTCGGCGGCCGCCGGGCGCGCGGCGGGGATCACGCCGTACAGCACTTCGCCGCTGATGACCGACCCGCCGGCTCCGATTCGAAGGAGCTCCAGCGCGCGGTCCCGCGCCCCGTTCACCTCACGGTCGTACAGAATCGCCAGCTCCCGGCGGTCCGGGTCCCAGATGACTCCAACTACGGTGAAGTGAAGCGTGGTGATTCGGGTAAGGGCCTTCTCCCAGTAACTGCGCAGTGCGGCCTTCCCGCTGACGGTGGGTTGTCCTACGACCTCGAGGGCCTTGGGCGAAGTGAAGCTGACGGCCTCGCCGAAGTGGGCCAGAATCGTATCGAGGTCCCGCGCATTCCAGGCGGCGGCCCATTCGGTGGCGAAGGCGTGTGGTTCGAAGGTCATGCGGCAGGCTGCGTCTGCGTGGGTAATGCCGGATGGACGGGGACTAGGTCCAGATTCCGTGTTCCCGGCCGATCGTGTAAGCCACGACCCAGGTGAAGAACGGGCCCGCGGAGCAGGCCGTCACGCCGGCCCAGCGGGCCACGTTTCCGAGGGATTCCCCCGGAACGTGATAGCTCAGCAGAATCAGTGCGACTCCGACCGCGTACCACAGCAGTGACAGCGCCCAGATCCCCGCCCGAACCCGCCTCCCGTACTGCTCGGAACGTTCGATGGCCGCGGCGCGGCGACTCTCCATCTCCACCCGAAGCCGGGCGTAGTCGGGCCGATCGTCAGGCATCGGCAGGGCCAGCACAGGTCATTCAAAAAGCTGCCGTTCCCCGCGGAGCCTCGCAAGGGAGCCGGTCTCAGCTCGGGCTGAGACGTTGCCCACCCAGCGCCTTGGCCAGCGTGGCATAGGTCGGCTGGCTCGACCCGGGATGCGCGCCAAGCGAGAGGAATCCATAGCCGAGCGACGCGTAGAAGGCTCGCGTCCCGGCATGCACCAGGCGAACCGAGACACGTGCCTGCTGGTATCCCCGGGCCCGGGCCAGATCCTCGACCGCCTGTACCAGCGCCCGTGCGATGCCCTGCCGCCGTAAGGCCGGTGATACTGCGAGCCGGTACCAGTAGAGGTGATCGGGCTCGGCGCAGTACAGGACACAGCCCGCCGGCTCACTGCCGTTCCACGCCACCAGAGCGCCCCCCTTGGCCATGTCCCGGATCAGTCCCTCCGGCGTCTCGGTGAGGCCACCTGAGGGTGGATCGAGCTTGCCGCGGTACTCCTCGAAGGCCGCCCGGATCAGGGCGGCAAGCCCTGGGGCGTTCTCCGCTGTGGCCGGGAGGATCGTGACAGGGGAGGCGGCGGACACTCGATCGGAAGGCGGCTCAGTGAACAGACGAGACCCTGCGGCGCACAGCTCTGGTGGTGGCTCAGCCCGGATGTCAGGGACCCACCGCGTCATAGCCGGCGGGGAGCCATCCCATCCCGCCGCAGAAGCACACCGCGCCCTCCGACGGCGCTCGCCCATCCGGCGAGCGAAACACGCCGGTGCCCCCGCAGGTGGGGCAGGTGGGGTCGCCCGGAAGCCGCTCCGGCGCCAGCGCCGCCAGCGCGGGGAACTTCCGGCTCGCGCGGTACAGGGTCACGTTGCGGAGGTGCGGCTCCTCCACCGGCTCGGGATCCGCATCGCCATGCCGGAGGAACACCACCTCGTGCGCACTGGTGAGACCGAAGCCACCGACCCAGTCGGCCCAGACGGGGACGAGGTCGAGATCGCGAAAGGCCTGTTCCCACTGGATGTCGTCGGGGGAGCCGGGGCGGTGCCAGCGAAACAGGCGGGAGAAGAACGAGGCTAGCATCGCCCGTCGCTCCGCCGCGCGAGGGCGGTGTGCCGGGGCATCCCCCGTCGTGCCGGCACAATCTGGCTCGGGTTCGGGGATTGCTGTCCGGGGTCGGAGGCCGGCAGGGGCAGCATGGAGGTGTCGGGGCTCATGCGGACGGAGGCTGATGGCATGATGGCAGCAGAACCGGCGACACGCGGTTCCCGGAGTGGCGTGGTAACCGGGCCAAAGGTGTCCCGGCGGGCGCGATGAGGCAAGGCGTCTCCACTAGTCGGCCTCGCCAGCGAGGGAGTGGAGCTTCACGATCGTGGCCCAGTTGCGCGACGTCACTCCGTCTCCGAGCAGGCGGGCGACCGCCGTGGCGAGAGGGCTCTCGATGATGCCTCGCGGACACCACAGGTAGGAGACCCGTGCGCCCAGCGCCAGCGCCTCCGGTTTCCAGTCCTGCCGGGTCAGTGGCTTCAGCAGGCCGCGGTCCGCCGGGTCGGCGAGAACGCTGACCATGAGCCGGCTGTGGTTGTCGGCGACCCCGAGCAGCGGGTTGTCCCGCACCACCCCTTCGAGCTCTACCGCGGTAAGCACGGTGACCCGGGAGGTCACCCCCATCGAGCTGGAGATGGCCCGTTCGATGCGCGCAGAGACATCGCCGCGTGACGCACGAGGAACGGTGAACACCACGTTGCCGCTGTTGAGCAGGGTGCGGACGTCCTGGTACCCGAGCTGTTCCATGAGGGTGCGCAGATCGGCCATGGCGATCCGCTTTGCCTTGCCCACGTTGATACCCCGCAACAGCGCGACGTGACGGGCGGCCATGGTTCCCCTCAAAGTCGGTTGTCGCTCACGCGCCGCCCGTCACTCGCCTGATCCAGTGAGGGGCCGCGCCCGTGTTCTGCCGCAGGATGAGGTTCAGCTGCGCCGCACCGTGCTGCACGTGCCGCAGATTGTACAGCAGCAGTTCACCGATCGTCAGGTCGAGCCCGGCGAACGCGGCTCGCCGGCCCGCTTCGTTTGGGGTCAGGGCATCGATCGTCGCCCGGCACTTGGCGCGGCCGTGCTGGAGGTAGCCCGCCAGCTCCTCCCGGGTATAGACCTGGTCGGGAAGGGTCCCGGCCGGATCGAGCTCGGTCAGAGTGAACGGCGGTGGGGGCGAGAACCCCTCGAGCGATCCCGACAGGTAGAGGTCGAGCCAGAACAGGGTGTGGTAGGTCAGGTACCAGAACTGAGGCTCTCTGGATCGGTCTCGCCAGAGCTCTTCGGGGCACGCCTGGAGGGCGTTGTCGAGCATGTCGATCGCCGCGCCGAACTGATGCCACAAGGCGTTGCGCGAGGTGGTGTCCACGTCGGGCCTCCCGGTGGGGACGGGGGTGCGGCGTCTGCCGGTGTCTACTCCGCTGGCTGGAGAATCAAGCCGCCGGCGCAGCCGGCCTCGTGACGCCGGCACCTCCGCCGAGGCGCGCCAGGCCGTAATTCGCGCTGCGGCGCGAGCACCCAGGCGGTCAGCCATCGCGTCGGAGACTGACCGGCGGTTCGGGCCGAGCCCGGTGATCGAGAGGAGGCCCGGAATCGACGGTGAGTATTCTGGAGTTCGGCGCTGCTCAGGGAACCGAGAGGCAGGGCAGAGGAGGCGCATCGAAAAACGGCGGCAGGATAGGTGACTGCCGCCGGACTGGCGTTCAGCCGGCCTCGCCGGCCAGCTCGTTTCGAAGACTCGCCACCAGGTCCGGGCTGATGGGCTCGTGCGCCTCGGGGTTGGCCAGCATCGCCAGGGCCCGCTGCAGGCTTGCCGCGAGGCCGCGGGGATACGCGATGTCGGTGCGAGCCTCCAGCTCCCCGGCCCAGGACTGCAGTTGCCGGACGTCCAGCTCGCCTTCCAGGTACCGCTCCAGGACAGCGATCACATCTCGCGGCTGCAGGACGTGCAGGGACTCTTCCGAGCTCCAGGGACACGCGCTGAGCATGAGTAGCGTCTCATTGAGCGGCAGCTCGCAGCGTACCAGCTTGTCCAGGAGAGAGGCCCGAGTCTCCACTTGCCTTGAGGTCCGAGGTGAATGGCCGACGTGAGCCGGTTATGGCCATCGGAGTGCGCCCGCACGCGGCTCGTACTCCGCACCCCGACCTTCAGACTTCGATCGGGGATGACCCGCAACTTCCTGCTGGAAAGCTGGCGGAGCCGTGTCGTGGAAGCAAGGCCGCGCGCCTCGACGAAGCCGCGAACCTTGGCCCGATCACGCACCACTAGCTAGAGTCCCGCGCAGGGATCTTCCCGCGCCGCTCGCGGCGTCACGATGACCAGGTCATAGACCCGGCGCTCGGGCTCGCTCGGAGCCGCACCATTCTCGCCGACTTCGAGCAACCCCACGGCCAGCACCCTGCGGTCGGGCGCGGCGACCCGCAGCATCCGCGGCACGCCGATATCGCGGCGCACATGGCCGTTGCCGGCGATGAGCCAGGCGTTCGTCCCCGCCAGGAGTAGCGCATGGGTCATTGCCGCGTCGCGTACTTCCTGCGCCGCCCGCATGCCGGGGATCATCTCCTGAGGTAGCTTGCCGCAGTGCCCCTCGATCAGCTCGAGGTCGGTCGTGGCGCGGGCGGCGCTGTCAAGCGGTGCCTGGTTGATCAGCGGACGAAGGTGCTCGGGCGCGGCGGCCTCTCCTCCGCGGACCACGCCGCGGAGCGACTCGCGGGAGACGCCGCTGCCCCAGAGGCTTCGGCCCCATTGCAGGGCGGCATCTACCACCGGCTGGTGCAGCGGCCATTTCCAGTTCTTCCGGTCGAACCCATGCTGGTCCAGCCAGCTCTCACGATCCTCGCCGGCGACGGGGGGCGGAATCGGCTCGCCGGATTCCGGAAACTGCTCGAACACCACCGCGGGGTGACGTGCCCCGAAGCTGGTGAGCAATGCGCCGCGCAGCCGATGCTGGATCGGATTGTCGTGGACCTCGCCCAGCAGGACCAGATCGGCTGCCCCGACCCGTCGAAGCAGCTCGGGAGTCCCGACTGGAGCGCCGGTGGTCGCATCGATAACGTAGGTCGAATCGGGGAGTCTGAACGGAAGTGGTGTCACTGCAGTCGTGGCCGCTCCACCGCAGGCCGTCAGCAGCAGGAGCGGGGTACAGCGCAGGAGCGTGTGCATCAGTCAATGCTAATCCGGAACCGACCGCGGGCGAAGGGTCGGCGGTCAGATCAGGCAGAGTCCCCGCTGTCCGGCGGGGCGGTGTGGACGTCTCCGCTTCGCCGGCCCCAGGCCACTCGGCGGCGTTCCACCCCGCCGGCGCCTTCGAACTCCCGGACCTGCCCATGCTTGCGCCGTCGCTCCAGCAGCGTCTCCAACGCCTCGACGCCGAGCAGGATGCCAAGCGTCAACAGGCTGGCGACCAGGGCAGTCCGGAGGTAGCCGAAGCCGATCAGGCATCCGATGGCGGCAAGGACCCAGATGACCGAAGCGGTCGTGACGCCAAGCACCCGCCCCTCGCGGGTGAGAATCACCCCCGCGCCGAGGAATCCGATCCCGGTGACTACCTGTCCGAGGACTCGCGTCGGGTCGGACCGTTCCGGCGAGATGGTGGCTCCCAGGGAGACGAACAGGCTGGTCCCGAGACAAATGAGGATACTGGTGCGCGCCCCCGCCGCCTTCCCCCGGACCTGGCGTTCGATGCCGATGGCGCCCCCGCAGAGCACCGCGGTACCAAGATGGAGCCAGAAGTCACGCGAGTCGGGTGAGAGCGACTCGGGAATGAGCAGCATGGGCGGTGATCGCCTCGAGAGAGTGGATGACTGGTGACCCGACGGGGTTCCCCCGATGACCGGGGTGCACGCCGATCGCCACCGGCACAGGCCTAAGGTGCCCCGGGTTGCTGTCTCCGGCAAGAGCCTCGGCTGCACGGCGCCGCTGCATCGCAAGATCCCGATAGCGGGCGCAGAAATGGGCTGTATCATCTGCCTTCCTCCAACAGAGTCGGCGCGACGTGACGGGAACCAAGGGTGACTACGTGCTGGGGACTCACGAGGCGGAAGTCGAGCGGCTCGGCTTTCAGCACCGGGTGTGGCGGGAGAGCATGCTCGCGGGCTGGAAGCGTGCGGGCGTCCGTGTGGGTTGGCGGGTGGTGGATGTCGGCGCCGGCCCAGGCTATGCGAGCCTGGATCTGGCCGAGATCGTCGGACCAGCCGGCGAAGTGCTGGCGGTGGAGCGGTCTGCACGGTTCCTCGAGGTGCTCCAGGCAGAGAGCCGTCGGCGGGGCTTGAGCCAGGTACACGTGCTGCAGGGAGACCTCATGGACACGCGCGCGCCATCCGGGTACGACCTTGCCTGGTGCCGATGGGTCGCCTCCTTTACCAGCTCCGTTCCGCGGCTCGTGGCATGGATCCGCGACGCGCTCCGGCCCGAAGGCCGTGCCGTGTTTCACGAGTATGTGGATTACGCCAGCTGGCGGTTTGCCCCGCCGCGTCCGCCCCTGGCGGAGTTCGTCGCCGAGGTGATGGCGAGCTGGCGCGCGAGCGGTGGGGAGCCCGATGTCGCGCCGGCACTGATCGGCGCGCTTCGCGCCGGCGGATTCCGCCTGCGATCGGTCCGGCCACTGGTCTTTGCCACCACTCCCTCCGAGATGACCTGGCGTTGGCCGGCGGGTTTCGTGGCCACCAACGCCACCCGGCTTCGCGAGCTGGGTCGGGTGTCTGACGCGTGGGTGGGCACGGTGATCCGGGAGCTGGAGGCCGCCGAAGCGGACCCGGACAGCGTGATGGTGACCCCCATGGTGCTCGAGATCATTGCCGACCGGGGCTGAGCCGGCGCCCAGGCGGGGAAGCGCTGGCCGGTACGGACGGTTATCCTGGGATCTAACGGTTCCCGGAACGAGCTGCCCGATGACCACCCACGAGTCGACCGCCAGGAAGTCCGTCGTAGTCCGCTGTGCGTCCTGCGGGACGATCAATCGGATCGACCTGACGCGCCTGTCCGACCGGCCGAAGTGCGCCAGATGCGGCCACCCGATTCCGCTGGATCGCCCTTTGCCCGTCACCGATGCGGACTTTCATCGAATGGTGGAGGAGGCGGGGGTCGCCGTGCTGGTCGACTTCTATGCGGACTGGTGCGGGCCGTGCCGTGCGATGGCCCCGGCGCTGGCGGCCTTCGCCGCCAGGCAGGCGGGACGGGTGCTGGTCCTCAAGCTCGACACCGACGCGAATCCCCAGACGCCGTTGCGTTTCGGGATTCGTGGCATTCCGACCTTGATCGCGTTCCGCGGCGGCCGGGAACTGCGGCGCCATGTGGGGGCGGCGGATTTGCAGGTGCTCGAGTCACTCGTTGCCTGACTCACCGGCGGTTGGTAGTCCGATCGGAGTCTCCAGGGTGGATTCCCGGCTGCAGCGAAGCCGGACTCTCGGTCGGCCCGGGTCATCCCCGCCGAGTCCCGAACCCCGTGCACCGGACGTTCCGTAGGGGCCCAACCGACCGCATCTCCCCAGACGACAAAACAGGTTACAGCATGCGACGTGTCTTCTGCGTTCTCATCGTGCTGGTGGCCACCTCCGGCTCATTGCGCGGGCAGGCGTCGGGCAAGTGGCCGCCGGATTCCCTGGTGAACACCAAGGTCATCCCGCACTCCACCCCGGTAATGCAGGTGGTCGGGACCATGCGGAACTTTGCCTCTGCGCTGGGAGTGCGGTGTCAGTTCTGCCATGTGGGCGAGGAAGGGATGCCTCTCCAGCGATTCGATTTCCCTAGTGACGACAAGCGGACCAAGCGGGTCGCGCGCCAGATGATGCGCATGGTGGAGGAGATCAACCGCAGGCTCGACACGATTCCGTCCCGCCCGACCCTGGCAGTGGAAGTCACCTGTCGCACCTGTCACCGTGGGGTGAACCGGCCGGTTCCCCTCTCCACGCTGATTGCGGAGACGACGCTGGCGGCGGGCGCGGATTCCGGGATCCGGGCATACCGGAGTCTGCGCGACCGTTACCTCGGGCGGGATGCGTACGACTTCGGGGAGGGGTCCCTCAACATCGCCGCCTTCCAGCTCGGCCGGGAGAAACGGCTGGACGACGCGCTCGCGCTGCTCAAGCTCAACGAGGAGCTGTTCCCCAATTCATCGGGGATGTACGTCTTCCGCGGGAACATCGTGGTCATGCAGGGTGACACCGCCGGTGCTGCGTCGGCGTGGCGCGAAGCGCTGCGGCGGGATTCCGCCAACGGCGAGGCGCGCGGCCGGCTGCGGGACATCGGACAGCAGCCCTGAGCCTCGCCCGTTTCAGCCGCGTCCTCCGGTTTCCGGCGGTCGCAGGACCGCGGCTGGGGTGTCCATCTCCGCCAGGGCTAGCACCTCGTACCGGGCGAAGTTGTACACCGGCGCCAGGGCCAGCAGCCGCTCCAGCTCCTCATTGGAGGTCACGTCATAGATCCAGGCGCCGCCGTGCCGGCCGACAATATGGTAGCGCGCGACGAGCTTGTTCTGCTGCTTGAGACCGGCCGCGTATTCCGGCATCCGGGCAATGGCCTGGATCACCTCGGGGCGCAGGGCCGCCAGCTCGAATTGCCACAGCACGAGGAACTTCATCATGGGCCTCCGTGGAGATGAGGGCCGCGAGGGCGCGGCTTGGCCGCGTGGGCGCCGAGGGTGATCATCGCCGCAGGTGATGGCTGCGGGGTGCAGCGGATGTGGCTGGTTAGGGAACGACGGTGACGTGCATCCGGGTACGGAGCCAATGATCTGCCGCGGCCGGCGCCAGGTGGATGTCGACGCTGCCGGGCCGGCGTCCGCGCACGACTCCCGTCGAGTCGACCGTGGCCGTTTCAGGATTGTCCGAGCGCCACTGGGCCGTGGCGGCGGCGCTGTCCGCGCAAGGGCAGCCTGTCGCGGCGGTACAACCCCCGGCGTTGATGCGGACCCGGAAAGACTCACCCACGCGGATGACCTTGTCCTCCGGATCGAGCCGGAGCGCCGCACAGAGTCCGTTCGGCCCGATCGAGAAGCTGCAACCCTCGCCTCTCGCGGCGACCAGCAGGAGGAGCAACACTCCTGCCGCGAGGCGGGAAGACGGCCGGATCGAGAGTCTCAGCGAGGAAGCACGCATTGGTCCATCGGGCGGAGCTGTCCCGCCCAAGGTGCGAACCCGCCCGCGTGATGGCAAGGGGGTTGCCGGGCCCGACGGAGCAGGGCCTGCGCCTCGGACAGGATCACGGGCCAGTCGGTTCGCTCCGCTTCTGGCGGGATCGTCTCCCAGATCGGTCGCACCCCGAGGAGCAGGACCGCGGCCGTGATCCGAACGAGGATGGGGTGCATTTCGCCTCGGGTCAACGGCTCGCCACGGTGAGGAGGCTGCCAGTACGCGTGGCCTGGCTCGTCGTACAACAGGATGGAGACATCGGGTCCGCTGGACAGCTCTGCCGATACTCGGAGGACCCGATCTGCCCCCCGAGAGAAGAGGTAATGCCGGAAGTGCTCCTCGACCTCGAACCCCGGCAGGCCCTCCACCGAGCGCGGGCCGGTACGCCTGAGAATCATCGAGTCTCGCCCCAGCGCTGCAGCTCCACGATGTTGCCCTCGGGGTCCCTCACGTAGGTCCAGGTGAGCGGCCCGGCTCCCGGAATAGTCACTTCGACGATCTCGCCGAGCCTGCTGCCTCCGTGGGCAACCACCGCCGCGACTGCGGCGGCCACATCCGGAACCTGAAAGGCGATGTGGCCGAAGCCGGTTCGATCCGGCCGCTGCGGCATCTCGGGGGTGGTCGTGTCGTAGGTGAAGATCTCCAGGCTCGGTCCATCGGGACCATGACCCGGCAGGCGCAGATGGACACCCCGGAGATGGGCCCCGGGGATGCCAGTGGCACGGTCCAGCCAATCGCCAGTCAGGTCGCGCTCAGGTAGCATGGGGGCACAGCCGAAGACATCGACATAGAAGCGGGACAGCGCCTTCCAGTCTCGCGCAATGAGATTGGTATGACCGTAGCGCATGATGCTAGTGACGGGTTAGGGCAGTGGGCCTCATATGCGTTCCGTCTCAGTGGGGCGTGGCCGCCCCCGCTGCCTGAATCGGAGGGCCCATTGGCGACGGCACGCGGCTTTCGGGATACCGGGCACGTACCTGTACGAGTCGATATTCCGTGGCATCCAGTCGCTCGGTGACCTCGGAGAGTGTGACGCGGAGCTCGGTCAGCTCCTGCAGGGTCGTTTCCAGGACCTCCGACTCGCGCCGGCGGCGCTGGAGGTAGTGGAGGAGATTTCGCCCGAAGGGCGTGAGGGCGAGGGCGGCGCCCACGGTGAGGGTTCCCGAGAACCACGGGAGCATCGTCCATAGGAGCTGCGACAGGATGTGCTTGATGGGACCATGGGCGACTCGGCGGCAAGCGGGCTGAGACTTGCATGCGAGCTGGAAGTTGAAGCCGGCGGCCCGATGCGGCAAGCGAATATCGACCAGCGAGGCGCTGATTTCGCACCCACCGCGTTATTCCGGTGACCAGGGCCGCCCTGCCGACAGCGATCTTCTTTGACGGGGGGGCCCCCCGCTGGCCCCCGGCGGCGGCGGGCAGGATACCCGCCACCGCCGCCGCTGACATCTCGCGACGGCCGAACCGAAGGCCCGCGGCTCCGAGCACTACACTGGCACCCGCTGCGTTGTCCCGGTGATATAAGCCGGACGTCCCGGCCTCAGTCGCCCAGGCGGGGGTCGTTGCTCAACACCCCGTCCGCACCGTTTCGTGGCGCATCCAGCGTGGTGTGCACCGCCTGGGCGGGGAAGTAGATGTCGAGGTACGTCCGGATGGTCTCCTGGGGAGACAGCCCCTCCTGCGCCCGGGCGAGGGCGCGCTCCAGGGCTGTTTCGAAGGTGCAGTCGATCCAGATCGCCAGATCGAACTGGCTCCGGTACTCCCGCTTGAAGAGGAAGATTCCTTCCGCCAGGATCACGTCGACTCGATCGAACCGGTATCGGTGCGGCCGGAATGAGGTCGCGGTCTCTTCCGCCACGTCGGCCGTGACGTCGACCGCACGATGGGACTGGAGGGGTTGCAGCAACCGCCGCACGAAACTGTCGAGGCGCAGGGCATTGCGGTAGAAGTGCTCACCGGACCGATCCGACCCGAACCGCACGGCGGGGAGATTCAGCCAGCTGTCGACGTTGAGGGTGACCGTGTGGCCGGCAGCCCGTTCGAGCTCCGCTGAAAGCCGCGCTGTCACCCATCCCTTGCCTGCGCCGTCGATGCCGCTCACGCCTACCAGAAGGGCCCGGGACGGGTCCAGTTGGAGGCGCCGGGCGACGATCGCCTGGGTGAGCTGGGGGAGTGTGAACTGGCGCGGAGGCATGGTCGCTGCCTCGCAACGTCCGGTCGCCGTCCGGAGTTCCCGCCGAGGTGCAGGTGTCGTCCCTGATGGAGGAACCGGGTGGGGGAGGCGGAACCTCTGCGCGGCGCTACGATCCGCCGGCGGACCTGCTCTTACGGACCAGGGCGACGAGCATGCCCGCCAGATTGAAAGCTCCCAGCCCGGCCCCCACCAGAATCAGGCCGCGGGCACTCCGACGCAGAATGCTGAG
>Ga0153915_10004860_pt1 | contig 12444 bp, 7 predicted proteins | sample Opewatmetagenome_2_FD_107003 | JGI IMG/M metagenome (GOLD analysis project Ga0153915, IMG submission 107003) | Freshwater wetland microbial communities from Ohio, USA - Open water 3 Core 3 Depth 3 metaG | ecosystem: Environmental > Aquatic > Freshwater > Wetlands | place: USA: Ohio, Lake Erie... | reverse complement strand
GCCTCGGCGTATCCGGTGTGGTCCTTCCAGAGCCAGGCCATGGCGTTGGGGTTGCGGCGGAATTCTTTCTTGAAGGCGAGGGGAGCGCCGTCCCTGTCCACCGGGAGCGGCGTCGAGCCCGTCGTGTCCACACCGATGCCGATGATGTCGGCCGGGTCGAACCGCGGGATGGCCTTCTTAGCTTGCCGGATGGCCGCCTTAACCGAAACCTCGATCCCGCGAAGCCAGTCGGCCGGATTCTGGCGCGCCAGGTTGGGGTCGCGGCGGTCGAGGATGATGCCAGCCTCGCCCGATCCATAGTTGTGGACGGCCGTGCCGACCTCGCGGCCGTTCCGGACGTCCACGATCAGAGTGCGGACCGAATTCGTGCCGAAGTCGAGACCGAGCGCGTATTTAGCCTTCTCCATGGCTTGAGCCCTCCGGGCTTCATTATACTTACTACGGGGAGCAGAATATACTCTGCATAATCCCTGCTGCTCCCCGAGTACTAGCCGGGCGATGAGGAAATATGGAGTCAACTATATTTCGCCCGGCTTAGTATCTGGCCCGGCCGGACAACGGCTAGACAGGGAAATTGTCCAAAAAGCCGTTGTTTTGTCGCCGCCGCTCCGGATAGCAGGACAGCTTTGCTGGGGCTTGAGATGAACCCGAACTCGAAGGGCTAGATTGTGCCAGGTCTGAAGCAGACTTGGCTCGACCCGGACAAGAAAAGCGCCCGGGGACTCAGGCCTGAAGAACGCCCTTCTTTATTGACGCAGAGAGAGCGTCCCGTCGCTCAGACCAAACCCTGCTCCAACATGGCCCGAGCCACCTTGAGGAAACCGCCGATATTGGCGCCGTTGACGTAGTTGCCGGGCGTGCCGTGGGCGGCGGCCGCTTCGACGCAGGTCTTGTGGATGCTCTTCATGATCTCGTGCAACCGCCGATCGACTTCCTCCCTTGTCCAACTCATTCTGGAGCTGTTCTGCGACATCTCCAGGCCGGAGGTGGCGACCCCGCCCGCGTTGGCTGCCTTGCCTGGCGCAAAGAGAATCTTGGCCTCCAAGAAGACTTCCACGCCCTCCGGTGTCGTCGGCATGTTCGCCCCTTCCGCCACGACGTAGACGCCGTTCTTGACCAAGTTCTTGGCGTCCTTGGCGTTGATCTCGTTCTGTGTCGCGCTCGGGAAGGCGCAATCGGCCTTGATGTTCCAGAGTGGGTTGTGGTCCAGGTCGGGCGTCAGCGGCGTGTAAGTCACTCCCTTGAACTTATCAGCATACTCCTTGATCCGCCCGCGCCGGATGTTCTTCAGGTCCATGACGAAATCGAGCTTCTTGGCGTCGATCCCCGTCGGGTCATAGATGAATCCGTTGGAATCGGAGAGTGTCACGACCTTTCCCCCGAGCTGGTTGACCTTCTCGATGGTATATTGGGCGACGTTTCCGCTCCCGGAGACGAGGCAGCTCTTGCCCTCAAGGGTCTGGTTTCTCGTGCCGAGCATCTCGGCGGCAAAATAGACGGCCCCGTAGCCGGTGGCTTCGGGCCGGATGAGCGAGCCGCCCCAATCCAGCCCCTTGCCCGTCAGGACTCCCGTCACCTCATTGCGAAGCTTCCTATACTGGCCGTACAGGAAACCGATCTCGCGGCCTCCAACACCGATGTCCCCGGCGGGCACGTCCGTGTCAGGCCCGATGTGGCGGAAGAGCTCATTCATGAAGGCTTGGCAGAGACGCATCACCTCGTTGTCGCTCTTTCCCTTGGGGTCGAAATCGCAGCCCCCTTTTCCTCCTCCCATGGGCAAGGTCGTCAGGGCGTTCTTAAAGACCTGCTCGAAGGCCAGGAATTTCAAGATGCCCAGATTCACCGTGGGATGAAAACGCAGGCCGCCCTTGTAGGGCCCGATGGCGCTGTTCATCTGGATCCGGTACCCGCGGTTGACCTGAATCTCGCCGGCGTCATCCATCCAGGACACCCGGAACATGATCACGCGCTCCGGCTCGGCGATCCGCTCCAAGATCTTGGCCTTGCGGTACTCGGGATGGCGATCGAGCACCAGGGCGACCGAGTTGACCACCTCCAGAGCCGCCTGGTGGAACTCGGGCTGGGCCGGATTCTTGGCCTTGATCTCATCCATGAAATCCTTGACATAAGAGCTCATGAGGACTCCTTTTTAGTTAAAATGACGATGGACACAGTTTCGGGACATCTTCACCTCTTTTTAAAACTCTATCGTTAGCCGTTTATTTGGATTCTGTTTGGATTACAATAAAATCGTGCGGATTTGCTGAGCCCACAGCGGCTTCCTTGACTTTTAAAAATGTCCGGCCTATGTTGAGAGAAAGCCCCAGGAGGAAGGACCATATGGGTGTAGATGCGTCGAATCCCTTTGTGACCGCTCAATTCCAGCTCGACCGCACGGCAGACTGGCTGGGCCTGGACTTGCCCACGCGTGAGCTCCTCCGGTCGCCGATGAAGGAACACCAGTTCCTCATCCCTCTCCGCCGGGACGACGGGACGTTCAAGGTGTTCCGTGGCTTCCGGGTGGTCCATAACGACGCCCGCGGGCCGGGGAAAGGCGGGATCCGTTTTCATCCCCAAGAGACGATCGACACGATCCGCGCCCTGGCCATGAAAATGACCTGGAAATGTGCTCTCCTCGACATCCCTCTCGGCGGGAGCAGCGGGGGCATCGCCTGCGACCCCCACTATCTCAGCCAGCACGAGCAGGAACTCCTCTGTCGGGCCTGGGTCCGGCACTTGGCCGGGGAGCTCGGGCCCCGGGTCGACGTTCCCGCCCCCGAAATCATGACCAGCTCCCACCATATGCTTTGGATGCTCGACGAGTACGAAACGATCTACGGCGAAAGGATTCCCGATTTTATCACCGGCAAACCCGTCGGCATGGGCGGCTCCGTAGGCCGCCTCGAAGCGGCCGGGTATGGCCTCGTCTTCGCGCTCCGCGAGGCCCTGAAGGAACTCAATATCGCCGCGGACGGGACGACGGCCAGCATACAGGGATTCGGCAACGTGGCTCAGCATGCGGCCCGGTTGTTCGTGCAGCTCGGCGGCCGTGTGGTGTGCGTGTCCTGCTGGGACCAGAAGGACGGCGTCTCCTTCGCTTACCGGAAAAAGTCGGGCATCGAGGTCGCCGCCCTGGCCGGCATCACGGATCCCTTCGGCGGCATCGATAAAGCCAAAGCCGAAAAAATGGGCTATGAGGTCCTTCCGGGGGAAGCCTGGCTCGCTCAGGACGTCGATATCCTGATCCCGGCCGCGGTCGAACACCAAATCACGGAGGAGAATGTCGCCTCGATCCGGCCCTGCGTCCGGGTCATCGCCGAGGGAGCCAACGGCCCGACGACACCGGCCGCCGACAAGGTCATCCGGGAACGGGGGATCCTCGTCATCCCCGACATCCTAGCTAACGCGGGCGGTGTGACCTGCAGCTATTTCGAGCAGGTCCAGAGCACGATGAACTATTATTGGGAGAAGGACGAGGTCCTCGGCAAGCTCGACGTCAAGATGACTTCCGCCTTCCACAACGTCCTCAAGTTCGGTCAGACCAAGAAGCTCACCATGCGGGAGGCGGCCATCGCCATCGCCGTCGCCCGCGTGGCCCAGGCCTGCAAGGACCGTGGATGGGTTTGAGTTTGCCTGACTCCCTCTCCATCCCTGCCTTCGACCGCCATTTCTTTACCGGACAGGAACGGTTCACGGCCATCGGGCGTGGTTCGCTGGGCGGCAAAGCCCAGGGCTTGGCCCGGATGCATCAGCTGATCGAGGGGACTCTGGCGGCGTCGTTCCGGTCAGAGATCGAAGTCTGCGTCCCCACCTTAACGGTTATCACCACCGAGTTCTTCGACCTGTTCATGAAACAGAATCATCTCACCGATCTGGCTTTGTCCGATCTCCGGGACGACGTCCTGGCCAGCGCTTTCCAACAGGCCGACCTCCCCGCACAGCTCGTCGGCGACCTCCGGGCCCTCATCGCTCAGGTGCAACGACCGTTGGCGGTCCGCTCGTCCAGCTTGCTCGAGGACGCCATCTTCGAGCCGTTCGCCAGCGTCTACGCCACCAAGATGATCCCCAACAACCAGCTGGACACCGACTCCCGGTTCCGGAAACTGGTCGAGGCCGTGAAATTCATTTATGCCTCGACCTTCTTCAAAGACGCCAAGAACTACATCCGCGCCACCAAGCACGCTACCTCCGACGAGAAGATGGCCGTGATCATCCAGGAGGTCGTGGGCCTGCGGCATGGCCAGCGTTTCTATCCGGATGTCTCCGGAGTCGCCAGGTCGCATAATTTCTATCCCCTCGGCCACGCCAAGCCATCCGACGGTGTCATCAACCTGGCCTTGGGTCTCGGCAAAACGATCGTCGATGACGGCGTGGCCTGGTCCTACTCTCCCGCTCATCCCCAGGCGAATCCGCCTTACAACACCCTGGACGACCTTCTCAGTCAGACCCAGTCCGAATTCTGGGCCATCAGCATGGAATCGCCCGCCGAATACGATCCCATCAAGGAAACGGAATATTTGAAGAAGTACAGCCTGCAAGAGGCCGAGAAGGACGGCGTCCTGCGATTTCTCGCCTCCACGTATCGCGCCCAGGATGATAAGATCGTCTACGGCATTGCCGAGCCGGGGCCCCGGGTCATCGACTTCGCGCCCATTCTCAAGTTCGACCTTCTTCCCCTTACCAGGTTGCTGCGGGACTTGCTGAAGCTCTGCGAGAACGCCCTGGAGAGGATGGTGGAGATCGAATTCGCCATGACTCTCGACGAGCGACGCGGCAAGCCGTCCCGGTTTGGATTTCTGCAGGTCCGGCCGATGGTCGTCTCCGCCGCCGAGGTCGAGCTCCGGCCGGATGATTTGGAGGGAAACGACGTCCTGGTGGCCTCGGAAGCCGCGCTGGGGAACGGGGTCCGCGACGACATCCGGGACGTCGTCTACGTCAGGCCGGACAAATTCAACGTCCATCATTCCGAAGCCGTCGTCGTTGAGCTCGACGGCCTGAACCGGCAGCTGCAGGCGCTCGACCGGCCATACCTCCTGATCGGATTCGGCCGCTGGGGGACATCCGACCCGCAAGCCGGGATCCCGGTAAACTTCGGCCAGATCAGCGGCGCCAAGGTCATCGTCGAGTCCGCCCTCCCCGAAACCAGCTGCATGCTCAGCCAGGGCTCTCACTTCTTTCATAACATCACCAGCTTTCGGGTTTTCTACTTCTCTCTGAGCCCCTGCGATAGGTACAGGATCGACTGGGAATGGCTCAACCGGCAGCCGGCCGCCGGCGAGGCTGAATTCGTCCGCCACGTGCGCCTGACTTCACCCTTGAAGATCATGGTCGACGGGACGACCAGCCGAGGAGTGATCCGCCATGGCTGATCGGCCGCAGAACATCGACACCCTGGTCTGGTTCTTGTCGGAGCGGGCTAAGGAGCTGAACTGCCTCTACACCATCGAAGAGCTCCTGAACAAGCCGGACACAAGTTTGGCCGAGGTCTGCCGGGGGGTGATCGAGGCCATCCCTCCCGGCTGGCAGTACCCGGACATCTGCGTCGCCAAGATCGTTCTGGAGGGTCAGAGCTGCCAGTCGCCGCGGTTCCAAGAAACGCCCTGGGTTCAGTTCGCCGACATCAATGTCCAGGACAAAAAGGTCGGCCGGCTGAGCGTCTACTACACGAAAGAGATGCCCCATGCCGACGACGGCCCCTTCCTGAAGGAGGAGACGAGGCTCCTGGGGACGATCGCCGAGCGGCTGGGCCACTATCTTCTTTATTCCCGGATGAAGCAGGCCTACCAGGAATACCAGTCCGCCCGGCAGGACGTCTCGGCCCGGCGGGCCGAGGAATGGCGGATAGCCCTCATCTTCCTGCGCCGGACGAACAAGAACCTCTTCCTCAGCATCTCTCGACGCATGTTGAACTTCCTCAATTGGCGGGGCATCCAGGAAGCCGAGAAGCTCCTTCAGAAATCGCTGCCCGGTTCCCCGGGACGCGCCGAAAGCTACACCGACGACGATAACCGTCCCTCCCAAATGGCCGGACCCGCTTTCACTGAAAAACTGAGCGATGAGACGTTCCGGCTGGCGGCCAAACATTTGACCAGCGATGAGATCCTGGCCAACATTCAGAAGTGGATCCAGGAGGACCGGCTGAGCTTCCTTGTCCAGGTGACGAACAGCAATCTTTCGCTGGTCCAGGTCGTGGACGCCATCCGGAGATATCATCATGTCGCGGCCGAGGGGATCGAGCTGCCGCCGGCGAGCAAGCGAGGCGTCCTGGTCTCGCTCATCCGTCGTTTTCTTTCCGACCAGCAGCATTTCATCAATACAGCCGTCGAGTATCTCGATATCGACGACTTCTACGAAATCCTGGACCACATCGTCTTCTCCCCGGAAAGCCAGGGTCGGTTGGGCGGGAAGAGCGCGGGGCTCTACCTGGCCAAACACATCCTGAAGAAGTCCGCCGAGGCCCTGAGTCCCTTCGGGGAGATCAAGGTTCCCAAGACCTGGTACATCACCTCGGACGGTCTGCTGAGCTTTCTCTCCCACAACAACCTCAACGAGGTTGTGGAACAAAAATACAAGGACATCAACCAGGTTCGGCTGGAGTATCCCCACATCATCCAGACCTTCAAGAACTCTCGGCTCCCCACGGACATCGTCCAGGGGCTGTCTATGGTCCTGGACGATTTTAAGGACCAACCCATCATCGTCCGCAGCTCGAGCCTGCTCGAGGACCGGATGGGCGCCTCCTTTTCGGGCAAGTACAAGAGCCTCTTCCTGGCCAACCAGGGCGGCAAGCAAGAACGCTTGGAGGCCCTGAAAGAGGCCGTCGCCGAGGTCTATGCCTCGACGTATGGCCCCGACCCCATCGGCTATCGTGCCGAGCACGGATTGCTCGACTTCGCCGAGGAGATGGGCATCATGGTCCAAGAGGTCGTCGGCACCCGCGTGGGCAATTATTTCTTTCCGTCCTTCGCCGGCGTCGCCTTCAGCCGCAACGAATTCCGCTGGTCGCCGCAGATCAAGCGCGAGGACGGCCTCCTCAGGCTGGTGCCCGGACTGGGGACGCGGGCCGTGGACCGGATGAGCGACGACCATCCTGTCCTGATCGCTCCGGGCCAGGTCGGCTTTCGGGTCAACATCACGGCCGACGAGGTCGTCCGCTATGCTCCGCGCAAAATGGACGTCTTGAATTTGCAGGCTAATGCCTTTGAAACGATCGAGGTCCGTGAGCTTCTCCGCCAATGCGGCGGCGCCATCCCGGCCCTCGACAAGATGATTTCGCTCTTCGACGGCCAGGGCCTCCGCCGGCCGATGGGGCGGGTCATCGACTTCGCCAAGGACAACGTCGTCATCACGTTCGATGGCCTGGTGAACGAAACCTCGTTCGTTCCCCAGCTCCGGATGGTCATGCGGCTCCTGGAAGAAAAACTGCAATCCCCCGTGGATATCGAGTTCGCCTCCGACGGGCGCTTTTTTCATCTCCTCCAGTACAGGCCACAGAGCTTCAGGGAGGGCGGCGGGCCGGCCCAGATCCCAAAAAACCTGCCCCGGGAACGGGTCATCTTCCTGGCGAACCGGTTCATCTCCAACGGCAGCCTCCCAGACATCACCCATATCGTCTATGTGAATCCGCAGGCCTATGACGACCTTTCCAGTGAGTCCGCCCTGCTGGCTGTGGGGCGTGCAGTCGGCCGGCTGAACAAGCTGCTGCCGCGCCGGCGCTTCGTCCTGCTAGGCCCCGGCCGCTGGGGGAGCCGTGGGGACATCAAGCTCGGCGTAAAGGTTTCGTACTCGGACATCTCCAATACGGCGGCGCTCATGGAGATCGCCCGAAAAAAGGGGGGCTCTCTCCCTGACTTGTCCTTTGGGACGCACTTCTTCCAGGACCTGGTGGAGGCCCAAATCCGCTATATCCCGATCTACCCCGACGAACACGGCACCATTTTTCAAGAAGACTTCTTCCGGGACTCGCCCAATGTCCTTCCCCGGGTGCTACCCGAATTCGCCGACTTGGCCGCCGTTCTCCGGGTCATCGACGTGCCCGAAGCGACGGGCGGCATGGTGCTGCGCATCCTGATGAATGCCGACGTTGATGAGGCCGTTGGTTTTCTGGTCAACCCGCAGGCCGAGCCGCCGCTTGCCTCTTTCTTGCGGCCGCCCGATCAGACCAGAACGGAAAATCACTGGGCCTGGCGGCTGGAAATGGCCGAATACATCGCCTCGATGCTCGATGCCCGCCGTTTCGGCGTCCAGGCCATGTATGTCATCGGCAGCACCAAGAACGCCACGGCCGGACCCCAGAGCGACATCGACCTGCTGATCCACTTCCGAGGTACGCCGGTCCAGCGACAAGACCTGATGACCTGGATGGAGGGGTGGAGTCTGTGTCTGGACGAACTCAATTATCGGCGGACCGGATACCGGAGCGGCGGGATCCTCGATGTCCATGTGGTCACGGACGAGGACATCGCCAACAAGAACAGCTATGCCATAAAGATCGACGCGACCACCGACGCGGCTCGGCCCCTGCGGCTCAAGGAAACGTCCGGCGGCTCAAGCTGACCCCCGGCCGCGCCGGGGTCGGCCGGCAGGGTCGTATCCAAGAGTTCTATCCGGGTGTTTTGTCTCCGCTGCCAGCAATGACGGACCGGCCCTCGGGACAATATCTACGACGAGGACATTAAATCAACTGGCGCGCAGCGTCGTCGAGCCTCAAGGGGTCGAACCGAACCAGGGCCAGCTCGGGGCCGTCATGCGCGGCAGACAAACAGTGCGTGCGGCCGATCCGGTCCCGCCAGGAGCCGGAGACCCTGGCCGCCTCATGAATATGACCGTGGAGAGTCAGAAGCGGCTGCCGTGCCTCGATGAACCGCCGGACGGCGATGCTGCCCAAGTGAATGTCCAAGGGGACATGGTCGACGAGCTTGCCTTCTCCAAACGTCCTGTCCAGGTTCGTCTGATAGGGGGGAGCATGGAAGAGAAAGATGGCCTTGGCCAGGTCGTGCCCCGCCGCCAAGCGCTCCAAGTCCTCGCTGATCGTGGAAAACCTTTTCTCCCGGTCGGAGACGGGAACGGACCGGCACCCTTCTTCCGGAGACGTGCTTCCCGGCTCGACGTAGCGAGAGACGTCGTAGCGCTCCCAATCCTTCAAGAGAAAGGGTGTCGGTGGCACATACGGGTATCCATAGACAGAGGCCTCGCCGAAATCCACGCGGCGGTTCGGGATGTACTCCCACAGGCCGGCCGAGGCGACCGACAGGAACGAGGCCTCCTCGAATCGGCTGTCGTCGTTGCCCATGATCAAGAAGACCCGGGGGTAAAGCGGTCCGAGATTCTGCCGCAGCAAGGACAGGTTCTCGGCCAGGAAACCGTTGACGAAATCCTCGCGCAGGGGGTCGAACGACTCCGTCGCGGCCCAGGACATGGGCAGGACGTCCCCGCCCACGAACACGGCCTCGGGCTTTTCTTCGGAGATGGAGGCGAAGAGCTTCCGGTAGCGGCTGATTCGGCCATGAAGATCGGAAACGAAGAAACACACACCCATATTAGGCATGATAGCCAAAAAGCCGGGGGGGCACAACGCAGCTACGCGCGCTGGGGGCTCGCCGAGCGGCCGGTCTAGGAACAATCCTCGGCGTTGAACTTATAGCCCACGCCTCTTACGGTGTGGATATATTTCTTTGCCCGACCCAGCTTTTTCCGCAGGCCGGTCACATGGTAATCCACGACCCGCTCGGTCGTCGGATAGCCATCCTCGCGCACGGTGTCGAGGATCCGGGACCGCGTGAAGACCTGGTTGGGTTTGCCCGCCAGGAGGACCAGGATATCGAATTCCGTCTTTGACAAACCGATCTTCTGGCCGCTGACGAAGACCTCGTAGGCATCCCGGTCGATCACCAATCCGTCGATTTCCAGGAGGATCTTCTGCTCGCCCGCCGCCGGCCGCTTCCTCCGCAACGCGGCCTGGATCCGGGCGAGGAGGACCTGCGGCTCGAAGGGCTTGGTGACATAGTCATCGGCATAGCTCTTCAGCCCGAGAACGATTTCTTCGACCTGCTTCTTCCCCGTCACCATGATGATCAGGACGTCCGAGGTCGCAGGATCCTTTTTCAGGATACTGCAGACTTTCAACCCGTCCATCCCCGGAAGGACGAGGTCGAGGAGGATGAGGTCGGGCTTCTCCCTCCGGGCCAGCTGAACCGCCTCCTCGCCGGTCCCGGCGCAGGAGACGTCGTAGCCCTCCTTCCACAAAATGAAGGCGATGTTCTTCTGCAGGTTGACGTCGTCCTCGACGCACAGGATCCTGGGCTTGGACGGATGGGACGCCGAGGCACGGTTCATCGCGATCTCTTTCCGAATTTCTTATTTTAATGAAATCCAAACAAAAAGCCAATAGAATCAAAACACTCGGCCGTCGTGATTCTTCTTGCCGCTACGCTTCTCCGCGCGCCCGGTATATCTCCAGCCACCTGGCCACGACGTCCGTCAGAGTCTTCTTCAGCTCCGGCCCGCTGCCGTGGATCGGCCGAAGCTCCTCGGCCAACTCGGGATAGCCCCGGCGGTCGAGCCACGAGGAAAAGATATCGTTGTCGGAATAGGATTGGATGGCCTCCGGCGCGAGAGCCCGCAGAGTCTCTAAGAGGCCGGGCAGGTCATAGGCCCTTGTCCCGGCGAGGACGAGCGGCGTTCGTCCGAGGCGCGATATCTCGAGCCTTAAATGCCTTTTAAGAAGGGCGATGAGCTGCCGTCCTCGGCTCCGCCTCGGCCTCAGCCGGTCGCCCAGCTCGCGATAGCTGTGCATGTAGAGCCAGGTCGAAAACTTATCCTTCTCTCCGTAGGACTCAAGCAGGGACCGCAACCGGGCGGCCTCTTGGGTATCGTTCTCGGCCTCCTGGAGAATGTCGCAGATCTCATGGATGGTCCTGGCCCTCCGCAGCTCCACACCCTCGATATCTTGGACGATGAAATCTCCCAGGCCGGTGAATTTGAGGATGTATTCCCTGAGCTTCTGAAGGCTGCCGGGATCCCCTTTCGGCAGGATGAAGCCCAGCTCCTTCAAATCGAGGGCTTCCTTGGCCTTGGAGGCGATGATCACGGGAATGCGGGGATAGCGGCTGTTCACCAGCCGGATCAACTCTCGACCGGCATCACTCTGCAGCTCGTTCCCCTTGGGGAAAAAAATGTCCGTAATGAGGCAGACGACGTCGTCCCCGCTTCCGCGGGAGACACGACTCCGGTCGCCTTTCCAGGCTTCGCCGTCGCCTTCATCCCCGAAAAGGAACCGCGCGCTCTCCTCATAGGTCCGGGTGATCATCACATCGGCGCGCTGGCCAATAATCCCGTAAAGGACCGGGAGGAACTGGGAAAACCAGCGCGGCTCGTCATCCACGATATGAAAAATGAACCGCTTGAGGTCGGAGTGCCTTTCGATATTGAGCCTGTCCTCCGCGGCCCGGACCGCCGCGAGGATGATCGTCTCGGGAAGAAGCTCGCTGCGGTCAACCGCGAAGACCAGATCGGACCCGGCCGTATAGGGATATCTTTCGCGGGCGGCCTGGGGGGGCGCGCGGTGGATGAATGGCTGATAAGAGAGAAGAACCAGAACGGCGTTTCGATTCCTCGTTCGCACCCGTTCGGCATCGACGAGGGCAAGTCCCGTATCGTCGAAAAGAAGAACCGAGGGTCGGTCGGACAAGGAGGCCAGGAGCGACTGAGGACCGGGGAGGACCTCGATCTTGAGCCAGGGCATCTTCTCCTCCAGCGCCCTCCTGGAGTCGCGGATCCGGCTGTCTGCCGCGAAGAAGACGACCCGCTCCATCTTGATGGGATTGATGATCCGGGGAACGAACTGATATTCGCGTGCTACCCGGCTAGTCATTCTCGGCCACGATCCAGCAGGCCTGCTTGAGAGAATCGGCATACACGCTGACCGGGGTCGGAAAGTCCAGGACGGAGAGCCCGGCCGCCGGATCGGGGTCGGAAAAGAACCACGGATCGAACGTGTCCTGCTGCGGAGTCACGTAGCCATAGATAACGTTATTGCTCATCAGGTTGGTCAGGAAATGCGTGCCCTGGGTGCCGTACATCCGCGTCGCCAGCCTCTTTTGTTCCTCGTCGAACCCGCCCTGGATCATATAGAGGAAATGGCTGCCGTAGATCCCTCCCGTCAGGCTCCCTTCCTCGGGCAGCGGTTCCGATCGCCCCGCCACGTCGACCCCGTATTCGAAGATTGCCGCCGCCTGGTCGACGTCCCGGTAATCGACGTAGATCCCCCAGTCCGGGTTCTTGCTGCCCAGCCGGCCCGGCACGACGAGGATATAGCGCTCGCCGCGGCTCCGGAGCTCGAGATTGATCTGCTTGATCCTCTCGCGGACGTCCTTTTGCATATCCTTGGCATAGACGAACGGCGACACCACGACGGCGTGCTTGATGTTCCTCGTGACCCCGTGT
>Ga0153915_10004859_pt1 | contig 12445 bp, 9 predicted proteins | sample Opewatmetagenome_2_FD_107003 | JGI IMG/M metagenome (GOLD analysis project Ga0153915, IMG submission 107003) | Freshwater wetland microbial communities from Ohio, USA - Open water 3 Core 3 Depth 3 metaG | ecosystem: Environmental > Aquatic > Freshwater > Wetlands | place: USA: Ohio, Lake Erie... | reverse complement strand
CCCGTGCAGGGTGGAGTATCCGCTCTTCTCAGCTCGATCACACGCACCTGGTGTCCCTTGGTCCGGGCCATCTCCTGGATCCCTCCCGCCAGGTGATCGGAAAGGCTTGTCCGTGCGTCCGCGTCCAGGATGACCACAACGTCTTGGTTTTCCATGCACACAGGATGACGGTGAACCCGGGTGCGCGCAGTGGCCAAAAGGCGTATTCGAGGGCGTATTCTACAGGAGGTCCATCTCACGGGCCCGGGCGACTGCCTGCGTGCGGCTTTCCACGCCGAGCTTGCCGAAGATGTTGTTCAGGTGCTTCTTGATCGTTCCGACCGCCAGGAACAAGTCGAAAGCGATCTCCTTGTTCGACTTCCCGCCGGCGATGAGTCGAAGGACCTCCAACTCCCGCTCGCTGAGTGGCTCGGGAAGCTGGAGGGCGCCGCTTGTCGGCGCCCGGTCCCGTGATCGTCCACGCGGCGTCTCCGGAGTCGCAGCGCTCATCGCAGAAAGAAGGTTTGACACGAAATCTCCGTGACTTCCCTGCGCTGCCAGGCGTTTCAGCAAAGCGGCCATGGGGGGACCCTCATCCGAAAAGAGCCGTATAAACCGCGCAGGTTCGGCCAGGGACACGGCGCGTTCCAGGCTGGCCAGCGCCTCCGCGGTTGAACCGCACCGATCCAGGGCCATCGCCTTCAGGATGATTCCCTCGATCACCACCGCCGTCCGCCCCTGCCGTTCTGCATTTCGGATGAGCCCATCCAGGTATCGCGGCAGCTCCCGGCAGTCTGCCGTGTCTATCCGGACCCGTGCCAGGGTCAGCCACTTCGGCTCCTGCTCGTAGGGAGGAAGTTCCGAAAGCGGGAGGGATTTCTCCGCCTCTCGTGCCCAGCGCGCGGCAAAGGCCCGGTCACCGCGGCGCAGCGCCAGCCTGCTCTCCCACGCGGAGATCCAACCGAGCTCGCGAGGCGCGGCAATCCACGGGCCGAGATTCCCGGCGCTGCGCAGGTGCTCCAGGGCCTTTTCGGTCTCTCCCTGCGCCTGGGCAAGATCGGCCATCGCCAGGAAGCCCTTGAGAAGGACTTCGCGGTTTGCGCCGGACCCGCCGAGCTCCATGCCGCGGCGCAGGCATGCTTCGGCCTCGCGCAGGTCATTGCGCTGATAGGCGAGCCGGCCCTTCACGATGTGGGCGAGGGCGGCTCCCGGCACCGGGCCTGGAAGCCGTTTGCCCTGTTCGATGGCTTGCCGGCAGGCCTCGGCCGCACGGTCCAGCCGTCCAAGCTCCATCTCGATCTCCGCGAGACTGGCCTGCGCCGCCAGCGCGGCATACGAGAAGCCGCCGCTGCGGCCCGCCTCGGCCAGCTCTTCGAGGAAGGGGGCGGCTCGGGCGATCTCTCCGGATTCCTGCCAGCAGGAAGCGAGGTGCAATGCGTTGACCGCATGCGCAAGACGGTCACCGGGGTCGTCCCCAGTGAGCTGCAGCTGAGCTTCTTCGCAAAGGGCGATAGCGCGGGGGATATCCCCCTGGCCCCGGGCGGCGAAGCTCTGGATGGAAAGAAGGTGCCCCTTGATACGGGCCGTGTTGGCCCTGCTTCGGGGTGTCCAGCTCTCCGGGCTCCGGGCGAGCGCCGCGGCCGTCCGCGAGAGCATGGAGGATAGAAGATCCTGATCGTTGCTCATCAGGGCCGCCCACGCAAGGCTGATGCACAACCATGGGCTGTCAAGGAGCAGCGGCTCGGGGACACGGGGGATCACGCGCACCAGGCTCGCTGCGAGGCCCTGGCCGAGCATGCCTGGCGCCGCCTCCTCCAGGAGGCCGACGGCCCGTTGCCCGTCCCCGCCGAGCAGGCAGTGATTGATCGCCTCGTCGACAAGCCCTTCCGATTCGAACCACCGGCTTGCACGCTCGTGCAGGGACTTCGCGCTCCCGGGTTCAGAGGCGGCAAGAGCGTTCTTCAGGACGTCGGCGAAAAGGGGGTGATAACGGTACCACCGCCGCTCGTCGTCCATCCCGGAGAGGAAGAGGTTTTCCGATTCGAGCTGCGCAAGCAGTGACTGGCAGCCGACCTCGCCGGTGACCGCATCACACAGCGGGCCGCAGAGGCGCTCCAGGATGGAAGTCTCCTGTAGGAACCGCCGGACGCGAGCCGGCTGTCGTTGGAGCACCTCATCCGCGAGATAGTCGAAGATATAGCGGTTTGCACCTGACAGGGAGCGCAAGCTGGCCGACCGATCCCTGCTGCCGGCAAGCGAAAGGCATGCCATTTTCAGCCCGGCGATCCATCCCTCGGTTCGCTCCTGGAGCACGGCAACATCCTCCGCGCTCACCGCTACACCCGCGTGCTCCAGCAGGGTTTCAGTCTCTGGAAGCGTGAAGGCCAACTCCTGGACGCGGAGCTCCGCGAGCACTCCCCTTGCCCGCCATCGGGCAAGCGGCAGCGGTGGATCGACCCGGCTTGCCATCAGCAGGTGCAGGGATGGCGGAAGGTGCTCGCAGAGGAAGCGGATTCCCTCGTGGACGGCAGGGGAAGTGACCGATTCGAAGTCGTCCAGCACGAGGAGGCATTCGTCGACGCGTTCGCCCATCACGTTGGCTACGGCCGTGAGGAGCCACTCGGTGCGAACCGGCTCCGGACTCCCCAGGACGTCCAGCAGGGGAGCGAGCTTCGCCGGTTCGACGTCCAGAAGCGCACGGACGAAGTACGTCCAGAAACGCGATGGGTCGTTGTCAGCGGCCTCCAGGGTTACCCAGCCCATGGGCAGTCGTGCCTGCGGAAGGGCTTCGGCAAGCAGGGTGGTCTTGCCGCAGCCGGCCGGCGCCGAGACGAGCACCACCCCGTGCCGCAGGGCTTCGAGAAGCCTCGCGGCCAGGCGCGGCCGCGCCACGTGGTCGGCGCCCAAGCATGGTACGCGGGTCTTGGTTGCCAGGAGCTCGACGTTCACCACGGATCGGACTCCACGCGGCCAGTCTGTGCCACATCGAGGGGCTTGTCGAGCGCAGCCCCTGCGCGTACCGTGACCCGCAGATTGCATGAGCTTCACGACGTTTTCGCAGGCAATCCAGCCTGACGTATCCGAGATGACCGATGTACTGCTCCGCCGCAGGCTTCCGCGGCGGGTGCACCACATCGAGCTCTTCCTGGATGCCGAGATCAAGGAGGCGGTGAGCGCCCGCTTCGGCCTCGATTCCGGGCTGGATCGCTCGGATCCCCTGTACGAGACCAAGAGGGACGTGGGCCTTCACTCGTTCCTCGGCTACGACATGTTCCGGGTGGGAGTGGCCCGCAAGACCGTGTTCCTGACTTCCACCATCGAGGCGGCGGATACCACGACCCAGGCCTCCCAGGGCCGGGAGGTCCGCGAGTGGCAGGAGGAGCACGCCGGACCCATCCAGGGCTGGAAGGATTTCGAGAGCTACACGTGGCCGAAGGTGTCCGGCGTAGACTTCTCACCCATGGAATGGCTGGAGCGCAACCTCCCGCCGGGAATGGGCTGCTACGAGCTCACCGCCCACATCTTCGAGATCCTCTCCTTCCTCCTCGGCTACGAGACGCTGTGCTACGCCGTGGTCGACCAGCCGGACCTGGTGGACGCCATATTGGAGAAAGCGGGGACTTTCTACGTCGACTTCACCCGGGCGCTGGCCGACTTTTCCCGGGTGGCGGTGATCTGGGGCTCGGACGACCTGGGATTCCGCTCGGGCACGCTGATGTCGCCCCAGTTCCTGCGCGAGAAGATCCTTCCGTGGCACGCCCGCTGCGCCCGGATCGCCCATTCGAAAGACAAACCCTACCTCCTGCATTCCTGCGGCAAGATCGATGACATCATGGAGGACCTCATTGCCGGGGTGGGCGTGGACGGGAAGCATTCCTTCGAGGATGCGATCCTGCCGGTCACCGAGGCCAAGAGCCGCTGGGGCGGCAGGCTGGCGCTCCTCGGCGGCATCGACATGGACTTCCTCTGCCGGTCCGACGAAGCGGCGATCCGCCGGCGGGTGCGGGGGACCCTGGAAGTCTGCTCCCGGGGCGGCGGGTACTGCCTCGGCACGGGAAATACCGTGGCCAACTATGTACCGCTGGATTCCTACCTCTGCATGATCGACGAGGGGAGGAAGTACTCCCTCTAGGCGCCCTCAGGCGACCGGCGCCTTGCTGTACAACTTCAGCCGGACCAGGAGCAGGGCCGGGAGCGCCGCCTGGTTCTGCTGTCCCTTGCCGGGGACCGCCGCGAGAAGCAGGCCGGCGAGAACCAGGACCAGCACGAGCACGACCCGCCGCGCGGATACAACCCGGACTCGAATACCCACGGTACAAAGATACCCCGCGGACCGCGGGGCTGCCAGTGTGAGCGCCCGCGGCGCCTACCACAGCAGCGACTCCTCCTCGATCGGCAGGCGGTCCTTCACCGCGGCGAGCTTCGCGAACTCCTGGTGCGGTTCGGTCTGGTACCAGTAGGCGGTGCTCGACCAGTCGTCCGAGCGGTGGTTGGCGTGGCCATGCTCGATCGTGACACGGATGGACCTCTCGAAGATGACCGGGTCCTGGACGTGGTAGCGGTAGTAGCTGATCTTGCCCTTCCAGTTGTCCCTTCCCCCCAGGATCAGGCCGTGGTAGGGGGCGCTGTACTCCTGCTGGGGGCACCAGCCCATGTTCACGTAGTCCTCGGTTCCCGTCCCGTGGAGGGACGGCGGCCAGCGCTCGCCGTCGATGAAGATCATGTCGTCTCCCTCGCCCGGCCAGTCCCACCTTGCGGTCTTCCTCAGGTTATGGATGTTGATGTTGCACCCCACGTAGTGACCGGCGCCCCGGGCCTCCAGGATGACGTAGTTTCCCTCCCCACTGGTATTCTGGCCTTCGAAGCTCCATTCCCGGTTGGGCACGCCCTCGTCCGGCACGCCCACCGTCGGGCACTCGCGCCGCCACTGGGCATGGAATCGAAGCAGCTCCGCGGGAGCCTCCCGCCACGCCTCGTAGTCCACGTAGTAGTAGAAGATGAGCTGACTGTCGCACTCGTTGGTGATTTCCAGGCGCGCCCCGGAAGCGAACGGCATGGGAAACCAGCAGTTCATGGCCTTGCCGTCCTGCGGGCTCATCTGCAGGGGTGCGGAGACGAAGTTGCGCGTCTGCCCATGGCCCATGCCGAAGAAATCCCCGATGGGCGCCTCCACGCTTGGGGACTCCTCTCCGTCCCAGAACATGCGGAGGACGACCTTGCGGGGAATGTACTTCTCCGGCGCTGCGCCCTCGCTGGTGAATGTGCACCAGAGGTGGGTGATGCACCCCGCGCCAGTAATGTCCGCGATGACCGCCTTTTCTCCGGGCTTCACGCGGATGCGGTCGTCGTTTCCGCCCGTGCGATCGTAGCTGGAAAACCGCAGTCGCCGCGCCGGCCTCCGCCACGCCAGCGTCTCAAGAGATGCGACCAGGGGAAATCCTGGATTCATGGGCCTGCCTCCTCGATGCTCCTACTATAGCCTATTCCACCGGCCGCCCACCTCCCAGCTCATCGCCGAGGCAATTAGGACCCCGATGATGCGCTCGGCGAAGCCGGTGTGGAATACCGGGCGGCTTTTGGAATACTCTTTCAGACATGAGCGCCCGGATCGAGGACGTGGCAAAGGCCGCGGGAGTCTCCACGGCAACGGTGTCCCGCGTGATGAACAAGAACGGCCACGCGGTCCGAGCGTCGACGCGCCGCCGCGTGGAAGCGGCCGTGCGGAAGCTGGACTACCGGCCCAACATCTTCGCTCGCGGGCTCATGAAGGGCACCACCAATTCCGTGGGCGTCCTCGTCCCGTTCCTGTCCAACCCCTACCACACCGAGATCGTGGACGCCATCGTGGAGGTGCTGGCGCGTCACGACGTGTTCGTCTACCTGTGCTGCAGCTACGCCCGGACGGAGCTGGAGCAGGACTACGTCCGCAGCCTGGGACATCGCCGGGTGGATGCGCTCATTGTGGTGGAAGGCCCATCCTTCAACTCGCCTCGGCGGAGGGGCGTCGACCTGTATTCTCTCCCTGGCTCGCCGACCATTCTCGTCAACGAGCACGTGACCACGGACACGCCGCATCATATCGTGCGCTGCGCGCAGGAGCCGGGAATTGACCAAGCCCTGGCGCGCTTCCGCGCCCTGGGCAGGGAGCCGGTGGCGTTGTTTCGAGGCGGCGTCTCCTATTCCTTTGAGCTGAAAGAGAAGCTATTTCGACGCTTTCTCAAGGACAATGACCTGGCGGTGAAGGAGAACCCCGTGGTCCGGATCCGTAACGCAAACGACCCCCGCGCGGTCCATGACTCGGCGGTCCACATTGGCGGCCTTCTTCACGGCCCGAACCCGCCGCGCGCGGTGCTGGCCTCCAATGACCTGATTGCCCTGGGCGTGGTGCAGGGAGCCCTGGCCGCGGGAGCGCGGGTCCCCAAGGACCTCGCCGTCATAAGCGTGGACAATACGATCGTGTCCCAGTTTTCCCGGCCGCCGCTCTCGTGCGTGGACCTGCGAATGAAGACGGTGGGTCATACCGCTGCCCGTGCCTACCTCGACCTGCGGGCAAACGGCTTTCGCTCGGCATCCCCCATCCGTCACTCCATCGACGCCCAGCTGATCCTTCGCGATTCCTGCTGACCGGCGCCTTTTGGGGGGGGTCGAAGAAAGGGATTGACAGGAGGGATGGTAAGCGCTTACATTCCGGGGGCTCGAAAATCAGTTCCTGGAGGAGGGACAAGATGAAGAGACTCGGTTCTGTGGTTTTCCTCGGTCTCGTTGCCTGGTGCCTGGCAGCGGCGCCGACGAAGCTCACGGTGGCTCTCAACTTCCCGGCCACGGACGTGACGTTCACGAACATCCAGTCCATGGCCGCGGCCTTCGTGAAGGCCAACGCCGGAGTCCAGATCGACGTCGTGAACCTGCCGGACTATGAAAACACCATGAAGACCAAGATGGCGGCCAACGACCTGCCGGACCTCTGGACGACGCACGGCTGGTCGGTCATCCGCTACAGCGAGTACCTGCGGCCGCTGAACGACCGGCCGTGGTTCGCGCGGATCAACCCGGCCATCAAGCCGGTGGTCACGGACGCCGGCGGCAAGGTGTTTGTCCTGCCGATGGACGTGGACATGGCCGGGATCGTGTTCAACAAGGACGTGCTGGACCAGGCGAAGGTCAATCCTTATGCCATCAAGACGTGGCAGGACTTCATGGACGCCTGCGAGAAGATCAAGGCCATCGGGAAGACGGGAGTGGATATCGGCGGAAAATCGGGAGATGACCGCTGGACGGTGGGAAACTTCTACGACTGGGTGGCCCCCTCGTTCCTCGTCACCAACCCGAAATCGAACTCCGTTGCCAGCCTGAAAGACGGGAGCTTCGACTGGACGAACTGGGAGCCCGTGGCCAGGCTGCTCGTCACCTTCCGCGACAAGGGCTACTTGAACCCTGACTATACCCAGGGAACCTGGCAGGAGGTCGGCCAGAACATGGCCGCCGGCAAGGACGGGTTCGGCCTGTTCGGCAACTACCTCATTGGCGAGGCGAAGAAGTACAACCCGAAGGGACATTACGGCTTCATGCCGGTGCCGGCCGCCGCGGCGGATGACACCCCCAGCCTCATCACGGGAGAACGCACCGCCATCGGCGTCTGGAAGGACGACAAGGCCATGGCAGTCTCCCTGAAGTTCCTCGACTACCTCGCCCAGCCCGCGAACATCAACCGCGTGGCCAAGGGAAACGCCATCCCGACGGGCCTGGTGGGAGAAGGGTACAAGACGGACGCGGGCGATCTCACGCCCTACTTCGAGAAGGTGAAAGGCTACCGGACCTTCCCGTATTTCGATCGGGTCTATCTGCCCAGCGGAATGTGGGACACCATGTGCGTGACCGGCGTGGGCCTGCTCGCGGATACCATGACCGTGGAACAGGCTGCCGAAGAGATGAAGAACACGTACTCGACGCTGATGGCCAGGTAGAGCCACTCTATGCCTGCCGTCCGCCGGCGCCCCTGGGCGCTGCGGCGGACGGCGCGTTTGGCGATTCTCGAGGGCGGGCGGGGGATGGAACACACCTTCAGGAAGACGAACATCATGTATCTGCCGGCCCTCGCGCTGTTTCTTGTGTTCGTCGTCTACCCCTTCTTCGAGGGGATCCGGATCGCCTTCACGAACTGGAACGGATTTTCCCTGCACTTCAAGTACGTCGCCCTGACAAACTTCTCCGTGCTCGCCGGCGACCGCAACGTGCGGACTGCACTGCTGAACACGCTGCTGTATGGCTTCGGCAGCACGTTCTTCCAGCAGGTCCTGGGTCTCGCGTACGCCCTGCTGTTGAACCAGGAGTTCAAGGGACGGACCGTGGGCAGGACCATTACCTACCTTCCAGTGCTCATCTCCGCGGTCATCATGGGGTACATGTGGTACTTCGTCCTGCAGTATGACGGCGCGCTGAATGACGTGATTGCGCTCTTTGGCGGGAAGAAGGTGCTGTGGCTTTCCCGGGCGGGGACGGCCATCAGCCTCATCGTCGCGATCAACACGCTGCAGTACCTCGGCGTCTCCATGATCATCTACCTGGCGGGCCTTCAGAACATCCCGCAGATGTACTACGAGGCGGCGGTCCTGGACGGCGCGGGGGCATGGCGTCGGTTCCGCGGCGTCACCCTGCCCCTGCTGTATCCCGCGATCCTCACGAGCGTGACGATCAACCTCATCGGGGGACTGAAGCTCTTCGACGTGATCCGCGCGCTCACCGGCGGCGGGCCGGGGTACGCGACGCACTCCCTGGCCACGCTGCTGAACGCCACGTACTTCGGAAGCCAGCGGGCGGGGTATGCCGCCGCCATCGGGGTGCTCCTGTTCGTCACGATCTTCGCGTTCACCGTGCTGACGCAGGCAGTATCCCGTCGGAAGGAGATCCAGTATTGAAGGCGCGGTCGAGCTGGAAGATCGCCCTCACGGTGCTGATCAGCGCCGTGGCGATCCTTCCGATTTACATCACGATCATCGTCTCCGTGAAGCCGCAGACCGACCTCAGCTCGTTCTGGGTGCCGCCCCCGGCCATCTCCGCGGAGAACTTCGCCGGCGCGTTCGTCATCGGCCGACTGGCAACGGCGTTCATGAACACCGCGATCATCACCGCGGGATCGGCGGCGATGGTCGTGCTGCTCAGTGCGATGGCCGCCTACCCCCTGGCCCGCCACCGCTCACGGCTCAACGCCGCGGTGACGACCTTCATGCTTTCCATCCTGATGGTTCCCGGGCTGAGCCTCCTCGTGCCGCTGTACGTGGTGCTCGTCCACATCCGGGGAATCAGCACCTACTGGGGCATCGTTCTGATCCACGTCACCTTCAATCTGCCCCTGGCCATCTTCCTGTACCTGAACTTCATCCGCGCTGTTCCCAGGGACTTCGACGAGGCAGCCCTGATCGACGGCTCGAGCGTCTACGCAGTCTTTGCGCGCATCATTCTCCCGCTGCTCAAGCCGGTGACGGTGTCCGTCATCATCCTGTGCGGGGTCGCGGTCTGGAACGACTACCAGTTCTCGCTGTATTTCCTGCAGTCGCCGCCCATGCGGGTCATCACGCTGGCGATTTCTTCTTTCTTTGCCGTTTCGGGCGGGAACACCCACATGGCGGCGGCTGCGGCGGTGGTGTCCATCGTGCCGATCACGATCCTCTATGTCGTGCTGCAGAAATACTTCGTCCAGGGCGTGCTGGACAGCGCCCTGAAATGAGCCAAGGAGCGTATTGTGGATAAGATCACCTTTCTCGGGGCCGGGAGCACCGTCTTTGCAAAGAATGTCCTCGGGGACTGCCTGCTCACTCCCTCGCTCCAGCAGTTCGAATACGCCCTGTTCGACATCGACCCGGCGCGTCTTTCGGACTCGGCCGCAATGCTTTCGGCGATCAACTCGAACATGAACGCCGGGCGCGCACGGGTGGTGAGCTACGATGATCGGCGCAAAGCGCTCGCGGGTGCCGCGTTCGTGGTGAACGCCGTGCAGGTGGGCGGGTACGAGCCGTCCACGGTCATCGATTTCGAGGTTCCGAAGAAATACGGACTGCGGCAGACCATCGGCGACACGCTGGGTATCGGGGGGATCTTCCGGGCGCTGCGGACCATCCCCGTCGTCCTGGACTTTGCGCGCGACATGGCGGACGTCTGTCCCGAGGCGCTGCTGCTGAACTACTCCAATCCCATGGCCATGCTCACCGGGGCGCTCCTACGCCACGGGGGCGTGCGGACCGTAGGACTCTGCCACAGTGTCCAGGTCTGTGTGCCCCATCTCTTTCGGGACCTGGGAATGGATCCCGCCGGGGTTGAATCCCGCATCGCGGGGATCAACCACATGGCGTGGCTGTTGACGGTGAAAAGAGGCGGGGTGGACCTGTATCCCGAGATCAGGGCGCGCGCTGTTTCGCGGCCTACGCCCCACTCGGACATGGTCCGCTACGAAATAATGCGGCGGTTCGGGCACTACGTGACGGAATCCAGCGAGCACAACGCGGAGTACAATCCCTGGTTCATCAAGCGCCGAATGCCCGAGCTGATCGGGCGGTTTGCCATTCCCCTGGACGAGTACCCCCGGCGATGCATCGAGCAGATCGAGGACTGGAAGCGGATGCGCGAGCACCTCACGAAGAACCGCGCGCTCCGCCACGAGCGCACGCAGGAGTACGCCTCGTTCATCATGGACGCCATCCAGACCGACGTCCCTTTCCGAATCGCCGGCAACGTGCTGCACACGGGGCTCAGCACCAACCTGCCCTCGGAGGCGTGCGCGGAGGTGCCGTGCATGGTGGACCGCACGGGGATCCACCCCTGCCACGTGGGTGCCCTGCCGGTCCAGCTGGCCGCGCTGAACATGACGAACGTGAACGTCCAGCTCGTCGCGGTGGAAGCGGCGGTCACGCATTGCAGAGACATGGTCTACCAGGCAGCCCTGCTTGACCCCCATATGGCCGCAGAGCTTTCGATAGACGAGGTCGTGGGGCTGTGCGACGAACTCATAGAGGCCCACGGGAGCTGGATCCCCGCCCTCCGATAGAGGCGCTGCCCGCAGAAGAACTGCCGGCGGCCGGGTGTCGGGCTTTACCGGCGAAGCACCGAGCTCTCCCGTTCCATCGTGCCGTTGGCGACGATCTCCCGGATCTTGTAGGTCCCGTACTTGCGCGCCTTGAGAAAGCCGTCCCAGGCGGCGTCCGCCAGCCGCCCGCCTTCCAGCAGGTGGAACAGCCACTGGTCGGTGTAGTGCGGGTCGCCCTGCGGGTAGCCCGCCTGGATCTCGACGAGCCAGTTCTGGTTGTAGAGCTCCTGGCTGCCGATGGGCGGCGCAATGATGACGGGGATGCCGAGGCCGCAATAGAAGGAGAGCTCACTTGGCTTTGTCCAGAGGATGTCCGTGGTACGCATGCAGCTGGTGAATGACGCAAAGTACTGCTCCAGTGTCTCGCCGAACACGACGTCGATCTGGGGCAAATCGAGCTCCTTTTTCAACTCATCGGCGAACCGCGCCACCTCGGGCCTGATCCCCGCCAGGATCGTCAGCCGCACCTCGCGTTTCACGATCCGTTGTCGAAGGCTGTGCGCCATTGCGTGAGCGATGTCGGTCTGGGCGCCGGCGCCGCCGATGCCGAACGTGATGCGCACGGCCTTGTCACGGGGCGGCCGGCAATTGGCGGCGCCGAGGAAATGTTCGGCCTCGCGCCGATGCAGCGGCCAGAACCGGTTGCCGGTGTCCAGGCGATGGAGGCGTTGGCCCATGTCGTGCCTGAGGACGGAAAGGGTGTGATCGCCGAGCACTTCCGTCGGCAGGGGAAAGCCGGTCACCCAGATGCGCTCGTCCGGTACCCCGTACTGTTTCAGACGGCCCACGGTCCGCCCCGATGGCACGAGGTAGACGATGCGGCTCTTCTTCGGGTTCTCGGCAACCCACACGCGGTTGACCTCGGCGTCGCAGATCACGCAGTAGATCCGGGAATACCCCGCCGAGTCCGCGGCGATTGCCGGCGCGTAGAAGGTCGTCACCAGCGGCAGGGGCTCGGTGCCGATCGTCCCGAGCATCCCGTTGCACATGCCGTTGGCGATCAGGCCTTTCAGCCACGTCACCTGGAAGGAAGGACTGGACATGTCCCGTATCGGGTAGAAGGCGGGGATGTTCTGCAGCCGATCCAGCAGCCCGAAGATCGCGTTGCCGACGATCGGCCAGCTCTTTGTGCGCGAAAGGAACTCGTAGCTTCTGCGCAGCCGCTCCCACTGCTTGTGCTCGGCAGGGTCCGTGGCGGACTCCCGGCCGAGGGTCATGATCCCGCCTTCCGCCATGTCCCGAAGCGGCCACGCGGCGCGCTGGTGACCAAGACCCATGTCCGCGGTGACCACCCACGCCCGCGGAAGACCTCTTCTCGGGGCGCGCACCGTGCGTCCCGTGGGCTTCAAGGCGCGACTGCTTGCGTTTTTCCTGGGCGGCGTTCTCATT